>R23__coassemble_906_pt1 | contig 16446 bp, 15 predicted proteins | sample R23__metabat2_high_PE_005 | metagenome-assembled genome bin R23 | reverse complement strand
GGTCAGGCCTCTGTCTGCGGCAATGATGAGCTCGAAGGCCTCCTTTTCCGGCAGGGCAAAATAGTCTCCCCCGGCGATGATGAGGGCCCGGCCCTCACGGATCCGGCCCACCGAAAGAAAGTCGTCCCGGTTATCCGAAAGCTGGGAAATAACGGTTGCTTCGTCCACACAGTCGGTCCGGGCCTAAGCGGCGATCTCTTCCCTGAGAAGGTCCTCTCTCTCTTCCGGTGAGAGGCCCTTCGGAGAGGCCAGGAGCAGGCGTTCTCTGGGAAGGGTCTTGAGAAGCCTGAGTCCGGCGGGAGAAGAAAGCGGATGGGCGGGCAGGGCCAAGTAAAAACCGGATCTGAGCAGGTCATAGAGCTCCCGGTCGTCTCCGTCAAAATCCAGGATGAGGCAGGGAAGAAGACCCCTGCGGTCAGGTGTGTCGGAGGAGGAGAGGTCGTCATAGGAGATCAGACGGTCCTCTTCCCCGGCCTCCCGGGCGGCAGGGGTCATATCAAGATGCTGAAGAGCTTCGGCAGAAATATCCTTGATCACAAATTTTTATCCTCCGTTACTCAGGCAATAGATCTGGTAGCCATCGGTTTCGGCGATATAGGTGTAACCGATATCTTCCATCTCATCGACGGACTCATCGGAGAGGATGACCAGATACTTATAGCCCATGCTGCGCATCTGGCCGGCGATCCAGATATAATTGGGATCTTCACTGACCATTTGCAGATGGACCAGATCGGCCTCATCGCTGATATTGTCGATATAGCCCCAGGCATCTCTGCCGTAGAGGAGGTGGATCCTGGTCGTATATTGCCGGATGTAGCAGGTCAGGGTGTCATCCACAAGAGCATAGGGGACCTCCTCCTGGTCCAGCAGGATGTCGCAGACATGAATGACCGGATCCGGGAGCTTGTATAAATTGTTGACAGTTGAAAATTTATCGATGTAGACATAGGTGCCGGTGCCGGCCGCAATGCCCATGATCAGAGCCACGACCAGGATCCGGAGAGGAAGCTTTTTGAAACGGACGGCCAGACGGATCGTGGCCACGGCAATGACCGTAATGACCGGGATCAGCCAGATGGTGCGCCAGTAGGCATATCTTAAGAGCTTGGTCCAGACATATTTATACATCAGAGGATTAAAGACCAGAAGCAGGATAAAAAGCGTCGGAAATGCCAGGGTCTTCCTCTTGCCTTTTCCAAAGACCAGCAAAAAGACCAGACCGGCCAGAAAAAGGATCAGAAATAAATTGCCTTCAAAGGATCCCAGAAAAGTTGAGATCATTTTAAGAGTGATCTTTCCCATTGTTATACCTTACATCAAAATTCCGTTGCTGATCAGATAGTACAGACCGCCATAAATCAGAGAGGGTAAGCAGGCGCAGATAAAGATGGGAAGACTTTTCCATCCCCTGAAAGCCAGGACATACCACAGTGTCAGAACTCCTATGAGGGCAAGCGCCAGGGCCACTCCCATGCTGGACATGAGGCAGCAGGCCCCATCCGTGATCAAAAGACAAAAGACGACCTTTCCTGTGATCTTCGGGCCCTGTTTCCAGGTCCTTTGATGATAGAGCATCAAAAAACACAGCAGGATGAGCGGAATGCCGATGGCCGCCACGATAGCCTTGCCCTGCCAGAGCCGTGTCAGAGTGAATTCCGCCTCGGTCACGCCGGAGCCGGAGAAAAAGAGCTGGAGGAAGGCGACCAGCATTAAGAAGGCGCCGGTCTTGGTGTGGTTATGGTTAAAGATCTCACTGCCGATGAGACCGTAGGCGCAATAAGACAGAACAAGCAGGATGGCCGGCAGAATGGTGTGGGCCAGAATGGTCGGATGCAGCTGGACCAGCCTGGCTATGAGGGCGATATAGAGCATCCAGGGGGAAACGGTATCCTTGATATAATCCGAGATCCAACCGGAGGTATTGGGCTCGCCGGTGGCCTGGTTGGTGACGATCATGCGGTTGTTTTCGTAAGCGTCGAGGGCATGGGCCACGAAACGTGAGTCATCCTCGTCAAGATGCATTTGCGTGATATAGGTGACGGCCTGGAAGACGATCAGGGCCAGAGCGGCCAGGAAGAGGAGCCAGGCGCCGATGCTTTTGCTGAAATTTATCCGGGTGATCAGGGGCTTTACCGGGTGCTTCCATCTCCGAAGGAGGAAGATGATGACTAAGAGCAGGATGCAGATGCACCAGCTCAGGACCAGAAACTGAAAGTCCAGACGGCACAGGATCATGGGCACGGCCAGGATCTGGAAGATGGCCCACATCAGCATATTTCCTATTAAAATATTAAAGACAAAACGGCTGTTGGGATGATATTTATAAATGCTATTTTCACCGATGATCCCCATGCCCAGCAATTCAGGTAACACCACAAAGAGCAGCAGGCATCCCAAAATCTGTATCAGCAGCATAACTTAAGTCTCCGTTGTTGTTTTTCGGATAACACTCCTTGCCGACGGCAGAAGAGACTGCCGTCAGGCCATATAGAAAAGATTATAGCATAGTATCCGAAAATAGAAAACCACAAGGAAAAGAAGGGCAGAAGGCCGGGTGAGGGCCTCCCTTCCTTGAAAGACCCTCCCTGTCTGTGGTAAAATAAAACGATTACAGGATTTGGCCGGACAGAAGATCCTGCCCGGCAAAAAGGAAATTTATGAAAAGAAAGACGATCACAGGAAAGGGCATGGTCAGTCTGGTCCTGGCCCTGTCTCTTGCCCTGCCCCCTGTCTCTCTCTCAGGCTGCGGCAAGGCCGAGGAGGTCTCCTATGCCCTGGTCCTCTCTTCCAGCGGGCTTTCGGGAAATAAGGCGGCGGCCCAGGCCCTGAACGGCCTTCAGACCTATGCAGAGGAAAAGGGAGGCATCGCGGCCCGCTATGAGGCCTCCGGGACGGATGAGGAAGCCAGGGAAAAGGCCATGGCCGATGCTGCCTCGGACGGAGCCGATACCATCATCTGTGTGGGCACGGATATGGAGACAGCCCTCTACGAAGCCCAGAATAAAAATAAAGATATTCACTATGTCTGTCTGGCCGGACAGCCCAGGAAGAGCGCGGAGGACGAGGCGGAGATCGGGGAAAATACCATTTCCATTGTCTTCGATGCCTCCCAGGTCGGTTATCTGGCCGGCTATGTCTCGGTCATGGACGGGCGGCGCCACCTGGCCTTTCTGGGTGGAAGGGAATCGACGGATGCCATGTCTTATCAGACCGGCTTTATCAACGGAGCCCATGCGGCAGCCTCGGTGGTCGGTATCGATCCCTCTTCCATAGCCATCGATGTGGTCTTTACGGGATCGGACAGCCTCTCTCCCGTGACCATGCAGCAGGCCCTTGACCTCTATGACGGCGGAGCCGAGATCATTCTGGCCTACGGCGAAGCCATCGTCCGGGCAGCGGCAGCGGCCGGAGAGGTCAGGAGCAGGACCGTGATCTCCGCCCCTTCGGACATGAGGTCCTCCTCCGATGCCATTATCATGGGAGCCATTTACAACAGCGCGGAAGCGGTCGAGAGCGCCCTGGCCTCAGCCGGAAGCGAGAGCTTTGAGGGCGGAACCGTGGCCAGCTACGGGGCGGCGGAGAAGAGCATCGACCTGGGTATTGATTACAGTAAAATGGCCACCTTTACGGAAAATGATTATCAGGCTCTTTATGCTTCACTGGCAGCCGGCAATCTGACAGCCGGATGAGCTTCCTGAAAAAGAAAGGAAAGATCATGAAAAAATATTATCGCCTGACGGCTCTTTGCCTCAGCCTCCTTCTGGTTCTCCTGACCCTTTGCGGCTGCGGCGGGAAAACAACAGCGGAAAGCTCCTCGGAGGTCTCCTTTACGGTGACGGAGGAATCCACTGAGATCACGGAGGACAGCTCCCTTGAGACATCTGATGAGAGCTCTGAGATCACAGAAGATGCCTCTTCCGAATCCTCTTGGGCAGAGGAGGTGGAGGACTCTGACTATGAGGAGGAGACAGGGACAGACCAAAGCTCTGACAGCTCCTATGCTGCCGATGATCCGGAGGAATCTGAGGAGGCCGGCCTGACCGTCACGGAGGACGGTACCTATGATACCAAGGACGAGGTGGCCCTCTACCTTCATACCTATGGCCATCTGCCTTCCAATTACATTCGCAAGTCCGAGGCCGAGGACCTGGGCTGGCACAGCACCTACAGCGATCTGGCGGATGCGGCTCCCGGCATGAGCATAGGCGGTGACCGCTTCGGCAATTACGAGGGTGTCCTTCCGGAAGGCTCCTATAAGGAGTGCGATATCGATTATCACGGCGGCAAGAGAAATGCCAAACGGATCGTCTACTCTTCGGACGGCGCCATTTATTACACAGAAGACCATTACGAGACCTTTGAACAGCTTTATTAAAGGATGGAAAATATGATCCTGACCATAGCCCTGTCCCAGCTGGACAGCAAAGAACACATCCATGATCTGATGGCAGATATGCTGGATCTCCCGGAGTATTACGGGAGAAATCTCGATGCCCTCTATGATGTCCTGACCACTCTTGAAGAGAAGGTGACGATCGTTCTTGATTTTGAGGGCAGGACTCTGGGAGAGCTTCCCAAGGTCACGCTTTCCTGTCTGAGAGTTCTCTACGATGCGGCCTATGCCAATCCCCGTCTCCGTATCGAGCATGACAAAAGAGATCTGGAGCAGACGATATGAAGCTTCTGGTCCATGACATGGCGGCAGCCGATTTCAGGCGGGTCTTTCCGGAGCCGCCCGTGGACGGAGTCATTATTTCTCCGGCCAGCCGGGTCCACGCCTGCATAGGCTGTGATGCCTGCTGGCTCAAAACACCGGGGGTCTGTCCCATTCGGGATGATCTGACCTCTCTGGTCCAAAATCTTTCCGCCACGGACGAGCTGATCCTCATGACCCGGTGTGTCTACGGCTGCGTAAGCCCCTTTGTCAAAAATGTTCTCGACCGCATGAAGGGCTATCTCATGCCGGTCATGGAGCTCAGAAACGGTGAGCCCCGCCTCAAGGTCCGCTATGAGGGCCATTTTCTCCTGCGGGTCATCTGCCTGGGAGAGCCCTCGGCTCTGGAGAAGGCTTCTCTGGAGGCCTTTGTGTCGCGTTTTGCGGAGGATTATGCGGTATCGACCTTTGCGGTCTCTTATGTATCCAAAGCAGAAGAACTGAGGGGGATGATGTCATGAAAATAGCCCTGATCAATACCAGCCCCCGCCTGCTCATCAGAAAGAATGATACCTGCCCGGTCAATACGGCCCTGCAGGATGCCAGGCGGGTCCTCCGTCGTCACAATATCCATGATTTTGAAGAGTATCATGTCAAGACGGGCGCGCTTGCCCCGGAACGGCTCAAGGCTCTTTTTGCCTGCGATGTCTGGCTGATCGTCTTTCCGGTCTATTCAGCCGGACTTCCCTCTCATGTCATGACCTTCATGCAGGCCGTGGAGGAGGCTGTCCGCCGTGCCGATGTCCGGGAGTTCCCGGTCTATGCCCTGGGCGTGACCCCGCTTTATGACGGCCGTGAGGCTTATTCTGCCTTCCAGAGCCTGTCACTTTGGTGTGCGGCGTGCGGTTTTAACTGGTGCGGCGGCATAGGGGCAGGGGGAGATATGACCCACATCGGTCAGAAGATGGAAAAAGTCGTCATAGGCCGGAAAAGGACATATATGAGACGGCTCTATCTCTTTGCTGAGTCGATCGCGGAGGGACGCAGCTGTCTGAATGCCGGCTGTACGCCGGATCAGGGACGGAGCTCCTTTGTGATAGCCTTCAACAAAGCCGTCCGCCGTCAGGCCAGGTCCAATAAACTCAATAATTTCGGCCTCCGGGAACAGCCGTGACCGGAGGTTATTTTTTAAAGAAAAATTAGCACTCACCTCTTGACAGTGCTAACAACACGTGCTAATATCCTTTTCAGAAACGGGCAGGAGATCTTGTAAGACAGGGATCACCTGCCCGAAATCACAGAAAATGAAGGAGGTTAGCCTTATGAATATCAGTCGTTTTACACAGAAATCCGTTGAAGCGATCCAGAACCTTGAAAAGCTGGCCTATGATTACGGAAATCAGGAAGTGACAGAGGAGCATCTGCTTTATAATCTTGTGACAACGGACGATTCCCTGATCTTAAAGCTTCTGGAAAAGATGGGCATATCCGGTGAGGAATTTACCGGAGCCTTAAGAAATACGATCGAGGGCTTTGTCAAGGTCCAGGGCGGCCAGCCCTATATCGGAGCCGATCTCAATAAGGTCCTGGTCTCCGCCGAGGATGAGGCCAAGGCCATGGGCGATGAATATGTGGCCGTGGAACATCTTTTCCTGACCATGCTTCGCTATCCCTCAAAGACCATGAAGAAGCTCCTTGACCGCTTCGGCATAGACCGGGAGGGCTTCCTCAAGGCTTTAAGCGAGGTCCGGGGCAATCAGAAGATCACCACGGATAATCCCGAAGCCACCTACGATTCCCTTAACAAATACGGTCAGGACCTGGTCGAAAAGGCCCGGGCCCAGAAGCTGGATCCTGTGATCGGCCGGGATGATGAGATCCGACAGACCATCCTCATCCTCTCCCGCAAGACCAAGAACAATCCTGTTCTCATCGGCGAGCCCGGCGTCGGCAAAACAGCCGCCGTAGAAGGTCTTGCCCAGAGGATCGTGGCAGGCGATGTGCCCGACAACCTGAAAAACAAGAAGCTTTTTGCCCTGGATATGGGAGCTCTGGTGGCCGGCGCCAAGTACCGGGGCGAATTTGAGGAGAGGCTCAAGGCCGTTCTCAATGAGGTGGTCAAGTCCAATGGCGAGATCATCCTCTTTATCGATGAGCTTCACCTGATCGTGGGAGCCGGCAAGGGCGACGGCGCCATGGACGCCGGCAATATGCTCAAGCCCCTCCTGGCCAGAGGTGAGCTCCACTGCATCGGCGCGACCACCCTGGACGAATACCGTGAATACATTGAAAAGGACAAGGCCCTGGAGAGGCGTTTTCAGCCGGTCATGGTCAATGAACCGACGGTGGAGGATACCATTTCCATTCTCCGCGGCTTAAAGGAAAGATATGAGGTCTACCACGGGGTCAAGATCGCCGACTCCGCCCTGGTGGCGGCGGCCACCCTGTCCCAGCGTTACATCAGTGATCGTTTCCTGCCCGATAAGGCCATAGACCTGGTGGATGAAGCCTGCGCCATGATCAAGACGGAGCTGGATTCCATGCCGGCCGAGCTGGATGAAAAGAGACGTCACATCATGCAGCTGGAGATCGAGGAGGAGGCTCTGAAAAATGAGACCGACAACCTGAGCCGGGAACGTCTGGAGACCCTTCGCAGGGATCTGGCCGACCTCCGGGAGGCCTTCAATGCCGAAGCGGCCCAGTGGGAAAATGAAAAAAAGGCCGTGGAAAATTTAAGCCTTTACCGGGAAAAGATCGATGATATCAATTCCCGCATCGAGATCGCCAAGCGCGAGTACGATCTGAGCAAGGCCGCCGAGCTCCAGTACGGCGAGCTTCCCAAGGTCCAGAAGGAACTGGAGGAGGCAGAGGCTCTGGTCAAAAAGAGAGATATGACCATGGTCCATGAGGCCGTGGAGGATGATGAGATCGCCCGGATCGTCTCAAAATGGACCGGTATCCCCGTGGCCAAGCTGACCGAGGGTGAGAGAAATAAGGTCCTTTCCCTGGATGATCAGCTCCACAAGAGGGTCATCGGCCAGGATGAGGCCGTTTCCAAGGTGGCGGATGCTATCCTCCGCTCCAAGGCCGGCATCAAGGATCCCGGCAAGCCCATCGGCTCCTTCCTTTTCCTGGGACCGACCGGCGTGGGCAAGACAGAGCTGGCCAAGGCCCTGGCCTCAAGCCTCTTTGATGATGAATCCAATATGGTCCGCATCGACATGTCGGAATACATGGAGAAATATTCCGTGTCCCGCCTTATCGGAGCGCCTCCCGGCTATGTGGGCTATGATGAGGGCGGTCAGCTGACCGAGGCGGTCAGACGCAAGCCCTTCTCCGTGGTCCTCTTTGATGAGGTCGAGAAGGCTCATCCGGATGTCTTTAACGTCCTGCTCCAGGTCCTGGATGACGGACGCATCACCGACAGTCAGGGGCGGACCGTTGACTTTAAGAATACCATCATCATCATGACCTCCAACCTGGGGTCCTCCTATCTTCTGGAGGGCATCGGCGAGGACGGCCAGATCTCCAAGACGGCAGCCGATCTGGTGGAAAATGAGCTCAAGGTCCATTTCCGTCCGGAATTCCTCAACCGTCTGGATGAGATCATCATGTTCAAGCCTCTGACCCGGGACAATATCGACCGGATCATCGACCTGCAGATGGTCGAGGTCAACAAGCGCCTGGCTGAGCAGGAGCTTCGGGTCGAGCTGGATGACGAGGCCCGTACCAAGGCCATTGAGGAGGGCTTTGATCCCGCCTTCGGCGCCAGACCGCTTAAGAGATATCTGCAGAGATATGTGGAGACCCTGGCTGCCCGCCTGATCCTGAAGGGCGATATCCACGAGGGGGATACCATCCGGATCGGCGTGAAGGACGATGCCCTGTACGCTTACGTTTGAAAACAATAAAAAAAGGAGACATTCTGTCTCCTTTTTTTGTTGCCATGTCAGATCTCTTCTCCGCGATTGTATTTTTCGATGACCTGCCTTACCCGGTCCTGAGGATTGAGGAGGGGTGACATGGTTTCGTCGTGGTTGAGGGTGTCGATGATGAGAGCGATGAATTTGCTCATATCGCAGGAAATGGTATAGGGCTTCTCCTTGAATTCCTCCGGCTGATGGACCAGGTTGGTCGTGATCAGACGGTCGAAGAGGCCTTCCTCATAGGCCTTGTCAAAGGCATCCAGACCGTTGGTAAAGATACCGAAGGTAGAGGTCAGGAAGATGCGTCCGGCTCCGCGCTCCTTGAGGAGTTTGGCTGTGCTCAGCATGGTGCCGCCGGAGGAGATCATATCATCGAGGATGATCATGTCCTTGCCGCGGACATCCGATCCCAGGAATTCGGTCGCCACGATGGGGTGCTGGCCGTTGACCTCGGGAACCGAGTAGTCGCGTTTTTTGTAGAACATACCCATGTCCACGCCCAGGACATTGGCCATATAGACAGCCCGGTTCATGCCGCCGGCATCGGGGCTGATGACCATGAGATGGTCGGAATCGACCTTGATGTCCTTGACATGGCGGAGCAGGTTCTTGATGAACTGATAGGTGGAGCGGAAGATCTCGCAGCCCATCATGGGGACGGCATTTTCCACGCGGGGATCGTGGGCATCGAAGGTGATGATGGTGGCCACGCCCAGACGCTCCAGCTCCTGCAGCATGTTGGCGCAGTCCAGAGACTCGCGGCCGCTTCGTGTCTGCATGCGGCCCTCATAGAGGTAGGGCATGATGACAGTGATCCGGTGGGCCCGTCCGCTGATGGCGGCGATGATCCTCTTCAGGTCCTGGAAATGGTCATCCGGCGACATGATGTTCTGATATTCACCCAGCCGGTAGGTCATGCTGTTGTTGCAGACATCGACCAGGATGTAGATATCCAGGCCGCGGCCGGATTTTTTGATCACACCCTTGGCTTCACCTGAGCCGAAACGGGGCAGGTCGCACTCGATGAGATAAGAATCTCTGGCGTAGCCCTGGTTGTTGGAGACCAGGCCCTTCAGGACCCGTTCCTTGTGCCATTCGGAAAGGAAAGCATCGACCTTTTCGCCGATGTCCCGGATGCTGTCGAGGGCAATGATGCCTAAGGGGCCGTCCGGTGACGAAAGCGGTGCGGCAAAGGATTCCTGTGTGAAGTCGGACATTATAAGTTACCTCCGGTCATTGCTTTTTTCATGCGTATATCATCGCCTGTCAGCGGAACCAGCCGGTAGGAGCTGATCAGACGTGAGAAGATGCGTTCGGTGTAGCGGCCCGTCAGGTCCTTGATGGGATCCAGGTTGGTGGAGATGACTGTGGTGCAGGGCCTCATCTGGCGTTCGTTGATGAGACGGAAGAGCTGAGTCTCCACAAAGGAGTTGAGCAGCTCCGTGCCCAGGTCATCGATCACGAGCAGGTCGCAGTGAAAAATGATGTGGGCGCTTTCTGCCGCGTCGGGATCCCGACCGAAGGCCGAATCCGCCAGAAGATCGAAAAGCTCCTGAGCGCTGAAGTAGAGAGCCGTCTTGCCGTCCTTAAGGACGGCGGAAGCCATGCATTTGGACAGCATGGTCTTGCCCAGTCCCGTATTGCCGTAGAAAATGACGCCCTCGCTTTTCTGACCGACACGCTCTGCCGTCTCGACGGCGATGCGGAAGGCCTCGGCGGCATTTTCCCGGTCGGACCTCTCGGTCCGCTCGTCCTTTATCTTATCAGAATAGAAGGACATTTGAAAGTCGGAGAAGGCCATGTTCTGAAAAGAAGACCCTTCGGCAGACTCGGCCTGGAGGATCCGGGCGGAAATGCGGCGGAAGCACCGGCATTTCCCGTTGTCCACATAGCCGGTGTCACGGCAGAGGGGACAGTCATAGGTCATTTCCGTGTAATCGGAGGGATAGCCGGCCTCTTCGAGCAGGCTGATCTTAGCCCGGCGAAGCTTGGCGATCTGGAGCTCCAGATCGGCCGTGGAGGCCTCGGGATCCAGAAGGCCCCGGCGGGCAGCCTCTGCGTTCAGACGGACCAGCTGATTCTCAAGAGAACGGTAGGCGGGCAGAGCTTCCCGGACCTCACGAAGTCTTTCATCATACTCAGCCTCGTGACGGCTCCGGATCTCCTCATAGGTCCGCATGACCGCATCATACTGGGAATTTTTCAGTGCCATCGCGTTTTCCTTTCAGAAGCTGCTTTTCGATATTGTCAAGATCCTCCAGCTTGTATTTCCGCTGGCCGCTGTAGGAAAAGGCGGAGGTGTTTGCCGGTCTGGCAGACCCTCTGCCGGCGGGTCTTTTTCCGCCTGTCCGGCTGCGTTCCTCTTCGTGCTGTTTGTCCAGCTCGCTGAGGTCGGTCAGGCTGCCGACGCCGGCCTTGTGCCACCTCTGGAGAATGCTGTCGGCGTAATTGAAGGAAGCGTTGCCGGTGGACATGACAGTCCGGGTGCAGGCCTCCCTGATGAGCTCCTCCGGCATGGCCCAGGTCTCCAGCCACTTTTTCATATAGGTGATCTCGGAATCGATGGGATTTCTGCCGGTGATGCCGAAGGCCTTGAGAATCTGGAAATAATCCTTATTGTAGCGGGTGATGGAGGCTCTGGCCTCATGGACGGTGCGGATGCCGCCGTTGAACCAGTTGCAGGCCACCTTGTCAATATAATGGAAGGACTTGTGACCGTTGTCGACGCAGTATTCGAAGAGGAATTCGATCATATCCACCGAAAAATGCATGACATCATAGTAATACAGGACCTTCAGATATTCCGTGGATGTGAGCGGACGTTCCATGTATCGTTCGATAATGAAGAAGACCTGCTGAAGCTCTTCATCCTGCATGAGCTCATTTTTGCGCTCCGTTGAGACCTTGCCGGGTGTCATGAGGGTCTCCTCGTGGGTCTCAGGTGTCAGGGACATGGTCCTGGAAACCGGCGAAGAGGCCTTTTCCGAGGGAGAGGCAAACATGATGCCGCAGAGCTCACCGTCTTCATTGGTCTCCAGAAGAAGAAGGCCCTCCTTCTCCCAGTAACGGATGGCGCGCAGAACATCCGTCTCTGTCAGATTGAGGCGGTCAGCCAGAAAAGACAGGGACAGCGAGGCCTCCTTCCGGGCCTGAAGGCGGAGAAGGAGCAGATAGATCTTTACAAATTCGCCGTTGGCGGAGGGCATGTAATCATCCAGAAAAATATTGGAGACCATGGTCATGTCCCGGTCTGCCGAAGCGTGGAGTGTCAGCTTATCCATAATAACCTCTTAAGTCAGATGTTCAGTCAGATTTAGAGTATAACACAGGTCAGGATTTGTGCATCCACGAAATCATCCACACATCTCGTGGAAATGTGTGGATGACCGGGGATATTTCGATGTGGATTTTGTGAATCATGTGGATGAAGGCAGGCCGAGCAGGTCATCTCCGACATTGCAGATGTTTCCGGCTCCCATAGTTATCAACAGGTCGCCATCCACACAATTTGTGAGAATATGATCTTCAATTTCTCCGAAGGTGGGCAGGTAGAGGGCATGTCCGCCGGCTGCATTGATGGCGTCTGCCAGATCGGCCGAAGAGATCCCGATGGTGTTCTTTTCCCTTGCCGCATAGATATCGGCCAGAAGGACCTGATCGGCCAGGGAAAGGGCCTGGGCAAATTCGGAGAGCAGGGCCTTGGTCCGGGTGTAGGTGTGGGGCTGGAAGGCCACATAGAGCCTTTTGTGGGGGCAGCGGAGGGCTGCCGTCAGGATGGCCCTGACCTCGGTCGGATGGTGGGCATAATCGTCTACGATGGTCACACCGCCCAGAGTGCCCTTCCGTTCGAAACGTCTTTTGGCTCCGTGGAAGGCAGAGAGGCCTTGCCGGATAAAGTCATCGGCTATGCCCAGATGGCGGGCCAGAGCGATGACGGCCAGGGCGTTGCTCACATTATGAAGACCGGGCACGCCCAGAGAGTAGCGGCCGAGCTCCCTTCCCTTTTCCAGACAGGTGAAGGAGCCAAAGCCCATCTCATCATAGGTGATGTCCTTTGCCAGGTAATCCGCAGAGCTGTCCTCGATGGCATAGGTCGTGACGGGACAGGTCAGTCCTTCCGTGACCGTCTCGAATTTGGCAGAATCCTTATTCATAATGAGGAGTCCGTCGGAGGGGACCAGGGCGGCATACCGGTGGAAGGAGGCGGCGATATCATCCAGGTCCTTGAAGAAATCCAGGTGGTCGGCATCGACATTGAGAATGATGGCGATCCTGGGGAAAAATTCCAGGAAGCTGTTGGTGTATTCGCAGGCCTCCGCAATGAAGGTGCCGGAGGCACCGACCCGGATATTGCTGCCGATGGCCGGCAGGATACCGCCGACCGTGATGGTCGGATCCGTTCCGGCGGCCAGGAGGACCGAGGAGGCCATGGAGGTCGTGGTGGTCTTGCCGTGGGTGCCGGCTACGGTGATGGCATTGTCATAATTTTTCATGATCTGGCCCAGAACGGTGGCCCGGGTCAGGGTCGGGATGCCCAGCTCCTGAGAGCGGACAAGCTCCGGGTTGTCCGGATGAATGGCAGCCGTGTAGACCACGGCATCGAGGTCGGGCGTGATATTTTCCGCCCTCTGTCCGATGACCACGGGGATGCCGGCCTCTTCGAGGTGGCGGGTCATATTGGAGGGGGTGGAGTCAGAGCCGGATACGGTGAAGCCGGCTCCCTTAAGGATCTCTGCCAGGCCGCTCATGCTGATGCCGCCTATGCCTATAAAATAAAGCCGCGAGGGCTTATTGAAATCAATCTGATACATGATCGTCTCCCGTATTCCCTGTCTTATTTCCGGCAGGGGGAATTTTCTGACCGGCAGGATCTTCGGAAAATGACCGCCGAAGCCTTTGCCGGGACCTGTCTGAAAGGCGGACCTAAGGGACAGACCCTGTTCTCTTTTATACTATGGCTTGCAGAAAAAGTCAAAGCTTGTCAAATGTTACAAAAATAGAAGAAATTCCCTTTATTTATTGTAATAAATGTTCACACTTTCGAGGGGATGTGCTATAATTTGTCCAATACTATCTCGGATTCTGTCTGTGGATATCGTTGAAAGACGACAATCTGCGCACAGCCGGCAGAGCCCGGGCGGAGCTTTCTCCGAAAAATATAATAAGAGAGGTGGTTTTTATGGTTAAGAAGGAAATGATCGCCATGCTGCTCGCAGGTGGTCAGGGCAGCCGTCTTGGAGTTCTGACAAGCAACGTGGCCAAGCCGGCAGTTTCTTTCGGCGGAAAGTACAAGATCATCGATTTTCCGCTCAGCAACTGTATCAATTCCGGCATCGACACCGTCGGTGTTCTGACACAGTACAGACCCTTAAGACTGAACACACATATCGGTATCGGTATCCCGTGGGATCTGGACCGCAATGTGGGTGGTGTGACCGTGCTTCCGCCTTATGAGCAGACGGAAAATACCTCCTGGTATTCCGGCACAGCCAATGCTATCGCCCAGAACGTGGAATTCATGGAATATTACAATCCGGACTACGTCCTGATCCTTTCCGGTGACCATATCTACAAGATGGATTACGAGCTGATGCTGGATTACCACAAGGCCAGCAAGGCTGCCGTTACCATCGCCGTCATGCCTGTCCCGATCGAGGAAGCCTCCCGTTTCGGTGTCATGGTCACGGACGATACCGGCCGCATCACAGAGTTCCAGGAAAAACCGCCTGTTCCCAAGAGCAATCTGGCCTCTATGGGTATCTATATTTTCGACTGGAAGGTCATGAAGGAAGCCTTCCTGGCTCTTAAGGACCAGCCCAACCTCGACTTCGGCATGCATGTCCTGCCCTACTGCCTGGAGAAGGGAATGCGTCTTTTCGCCTATGAATTCAACGGCTACTGGAAGGATGTCGGAACCCTGCAGTCCTATTGGGAAGCCAATATGGAGCTTATCGATGTCGTTCCGGAATTCAACCTCTATGAGGAGTTCTGGAAGGTCTACACCAAGGGCGATATCATCCCGCCTGACTACATCGCAGCGGATGCCGTGGTCGACAGATCTGTCCTGGGTGACGGCACAGAGGTCTACGGCAAGGTCTACAATTCCGTCATCGGCGCAGGCGTGACCATTGAAGAGGGCGCTGTGGTCTCCGACTCCATCATCATGCAGGAGACCGTCATCAAGAAGGGCGCTCAGGTCAACAAGGCCATCATCGCCCAGGAGTGCGTGATCGGTGAAAATGCCGTGGTCGGCTGCGGCGATTTCGCTCCCTCCACCTACAACAAGAAGGTCTACAATGCCGACCTTGTGACCATCGGTGAAAAATCAGTCATTCCTCCCAATGTCAGGATCGGACGCAATACCGCCATCAACGGCGAGACCACAGCGGAAGATTATCCTGACGGAGCTCTGCCCTCCGGCGGCGCCATCATCAAGAAGACCGGCCTGTATGAAGATGCAGAGAATGGAAAGGAGGAATAAGAGATGAGAGCAATCGGTATTATTTTAGCCGGCGGCAACAGCCACCGCATGAAAGAACTTTCCATCAAGAGAGCCACGGCTGCCATGCCGGTCGGCGGCGTCTACAGATGCATCGACTTCGCCCTTTCAAATATGACCAATTCCCATATTCAGAAGGTCGCGGTCCTGACCCAGTACAACGCCCGTTCCCTGAATGAGCACCTGAATTCCTCCAAATGGTGGGATTTCGGACGCAAGCAGGGCGGTCTCTTCCTCTTCCCGCCGACGGTCACCACAAGAGTCAACCGCTGGTACAGAGGCACGGCCGATGCCCTTTATCAGAACATCTCATGGATCCAGAAGTGTCATGAGCCCTATGTGGTCATCGCCTCCGGTGACGGCGTCTACAAGCTGGACTACAACAAGGTTCTGGAAAATCACATCGCCAAGAGAGCGGATGTGACAGTCGTCTGCACAGAGTGCCCCAAGGATGATGACATCACCCGCTTCGGCGTTCTGAAGATGAATGAGGACTACCGGATCGAGCAGTTTGACGAAAAGCCCATGCTCAGCAAGTCCAATGTGGTCTCCACCGGTATCTACGTCATCCGCCGCCGTCTTCTCATCGAGCTGCTTGAGAAGTGCGCTATGGAAGAGCGCTTCGACTTCGTCCAGGATATCCTGATCCGCTATAAGGATCTCAAGAGGATCTACGGCTACAAGATCAGCGATTACTGGAGCAACATCTCTTCCGTGGATGCTTACTACAGGACCAACATGGATTTCCTGAAGCCGGACGTCAGAAAGTTCTTCTTTAAGGATTATCCGGCCATCAGCACCAAGATCGACGACAATCCGCCCGCCAAATACAATCCGGGCTCCAAGGTCTCGAATTCTCTGGTCTCCTCCGGCTGTATCGTCAACGGTGTCGTTGAGAATTCCGTTGTCTTCAAGAATGTCTATGTCGGAAATAACACGGTCATCAAAAATTCCGTCATCCTGAATGATGTGTACATCGGAGACAACTGTGTGATCGAGAATTGTATCGTGGAGAGCCGTGATACGATCCGTCCCAATACAACACATAAAGGAGAAAATGAAGTTAAGATTGTCATTGAGAAGAATGAGCGCTACATTATCTGATACTTGACTTGAATAACATTCATAATCAATGCAATCTCCATTAAAAGGAGGGCATTATGAATATTACCGCAGTACAGGTAAGGAGAATCGCCAGAGAAGGAAAGCTGAAGGGTGTGGCATCTATCACGATCGATGATGAGTTTGCGATCCATGATATCAAGATCATAGAAGGCGACAAGGGACTTTTCATCGCGATGCCGTCCAGAAAAGCCAGCGACGGAGAATACAGAGATATCGCCCATCCGATCAATTCCGAGACC
>R23__coassemble_879_pt1 | contig 16940 bp, 14 predicted proteins | sample R23__metabat2_high_PE_005 | metagenome-assembled genome bin R23 | reverse complement strand
CCTCCATAAGATATGGCTCTTGGTCCTGGTGGGGGCAGGCATAGCCTTTGTCTTCATTTTCGTGGTCAAACGCATGCCCGTGAGCGCCATCTTCATCATCGAAGGGACCACCTCCCGCGAGTCGACCAAAAAGGCCCTGCGGATCATGAAGGGGCACGTTATCAAGAGCACCGTCCTTCAGCTCATCGTCACCCTGATCGCATACGGCCTTTTCCTCTACCTGCCCAAGCGCTTTGTCAATCTGCTCCGATACGGTCTGGGAAAGCTCTACGGCGGATCCACTCTCTACACGGCTTCCGCCAAACTGGTCGTCGGAAATCTGATCGATCCCATCCTCCAGATGGTCGGCTCCTCCATGGTCATGATCCTGGTCATGATCTACATTCTCTGGCTCTACCACCGCTATACGGATGAATCCTCAGCGGCCCTGGAAAATACGGCCTTTGCCGGGAAGAGATGGCATTCCAAAAGGAAGACCCCCTTCCGCAGCCTGGTGCCCCTGGTCTATACCGTGACCGCTGCCGTCATGGTCATCTCCCTGATCATAACGGTCAATGCCTTTACGGAAAATCCAAACGAGATCGAAGACTATATTCCCACGACCATGATCGCCGCCCACAGAGGCTATTCCTCCGTCGCACCGGAAAATACCATGCCGGCCTTCAAGGCCGCCGTGGAGGCCGGTGTCTGCAATTATATCGAGCTGGATGTCCATCCCTCGAAGGAGGGCATTCCCGTGGTCATCCATGACTCCAACACCTACCGGACCACGGGCTATCGGGCCGACATTTCCACCCTGACTCTGGAGGAGATAGAAAAGCTGGATGCAGGCTCCTCCTTCAGCTCGGCCTTTGCCGGCACAAAGATCCCCACCCTGGAGGAGGTCCTCCAGTACTGTAAGGGCAAGATCGACCTTATCATCGAGATCAAGAACCACAGCCACCTGGACGGCTTTGAGCAGACCGTTGTCGACCTGGTCCACCAGTACGGCTTTGAAGGCAATGCCGTCATTCATTCCCTTTCCTACGATTCCCTGGTGGCCATTAAAGAGGCCGACCCCGACCTGCCCTGCGGTCTCATCATGGCCATCGCCACAGGCGGCTACTACGATCTGCCCTGCGCCGACTTCTTCTGCATCGAGCACACCTTCATCAATTCGAACATGCTCAAGCAGATCCACGACAGGGGCAAACTGGTCTTTGCCTGGACCGTGGACGATTCGTCCAACATCACAAATATGCTGGATCTGGATGTCGACTGCCTGATCTCCAATTACCCGGTCCGGGCCTATAAGGGAGTCCACGAATACACCGAGGACCTGGAGACCTATCTCTTTGACCTCATCCCCATCGAGATCCCGACCGAGGCCGGCCCCCAGATCACCGATCCCAGGGATGCCGCCTGATCCGGCTCATCTCCTTCAACATGAAAAACCCCCTGCGATATCGATCCGCAGGGGGTTTTGTGTTTGGCGGACCTTGCCGCCTTGACATATCAGTCGAAGATAAAGACCTGAACACCGATCTCCAGCATATCGAAGAGCTCTGCCGCCTTTTCGACCGGCAGGTTGACGCAGCCGTGTGAGCCGTTGGACTTGTAGATATCGCCGCCGAAATCGTTCATGGTGGGCCGCCAGTCCGCATCGTGGAGACCGTAGCCGGCCGCAAACTGCATCCAGTAAGCAACGTGGGACTCGTAGGTATAATTGCCGTCCTCATCCTTGGGACCGTAAAGGGTGGTATCCTTTTCCAGCTCCGCGATCTCGAAAATACCGATCGGGGTGTCCCAGCCCTTGTCGGTACAGCCCGTGACGACATGCGAGGACCATTTGAGCTTATTTTTCTTGTAATAGTATGCCATCTGGTTGCGGATATCCACCTCGATGTAGGTATCCGAGACCGTGGGGGCTTCTTCATTGAGGAAGACAGCCGGCTCTCTTTCGACCGTTGTGCCGCTGATGATATCCTCAAGCAGGTAGCGGATCTCCAGGCCTTCATTGGTGATATAGCCGTACTGGGCCGTGTCGAAGACGATATCACCGCAGTTGGTGGAATGGAAGGTGAGCGTGGAATTGGAGGTGTCCAGCTTCTTGCCCAGCTCCGCCAGGAACTGAACGCACTTGGCCTGGATGGTATCGGTATCGATGTAGAAGGTGCCGTCCGGCTGGGTGATCCATTCGATGGTGGTATGTCTGTCCAGAGAGACCTGGCCGCCCGGTACATCATAGATGACCGCGCTGCTCAGGAAATGATTGAGATACTCCAGATCGCTGTTGAGGTCTTCATCACTGGAATAGACCGAAGGCAGGGTATAGATACCGGTGGCTTCGACATCCAGGGTACGCAGCTTGCTGGAGATGGCACTTTTGGTGACAGCTACCAGGTCATCCGGATCAAAGGTGGTCCCGTAATCCTCTGCGATGATACCGATAAAGTCATCCTCCATGCGGGCGAGATAGGCATCCCTGGGGGCAGACATATTTTCCGTCTGGGCTTCCGGCAGGGACCTGACCCAGCTCTCGAGCTTTTCCTCGTCGTAGACAGGCTCCATGGCCAGGGTGTACTCGTAGGTCCGGCCGAACTCCGTGGCCACCCAGCCCTCCGGCTTCTGCTCTTCCAGCAGGGTCTCAAAGGCCTCCTGGTTGTCATAGGTATAGCCTATGGTCGCCGCATCCGCCGTCTCCGACTGGTCATTCCGAAAATCGAGACGCAGGGAATAATCCTGGATCAGATCATGAAAGGTCTGCCAGGCCTCCTCTGCCGTCTTTTCGCTCACATCCACACCGTTGATGGTCGTGGAGGGCAGAAAGACCTTTTTATAGCGTGCCGTGATACTGAGAAAGAAGATCAGGGCGGCGGTCGAAACGGCCACCAGCACGATAACGAGTATGATCTGAAGCCGCCGCACCTTGGCGACCTGCTTCTCTTTGTTTGACATCAAGCTTTATACTCCCCTGTTTAAAGCCTTGGTAATGAGTTCCCCTTACAATGTTTCCAGCGCCTGCCTGAGGTCTGCGATCAGATCCTCCTTGTCCTCCAGGCCGCAGGAAATGCGGATGAGGCCGGCCGGAATGCCGGCTGCCTTCAGCTGCTCGTCATTCATCTGACGATGGGTGGAGGTGGCGGGATTGAGACAGCAGGTCCTGGCATCGGCCACATGAGTCTCGATGGCCGCCAGGCGCAGGGCCTTCATGAATTTTTCAGCCGCTTCTCTTCCGCCCTTCAGCTCAAAAGAGACCACACCGCAGCCGCCGTTGCCCAGATATTTCTGAGCCGTCTTGTAATAGGCGTAGGAGGGCAGGCCCGGATAGGAGACCGAAACGACCTCCGGACGGCTCTCCAGGAATTCCGCCACCGCCTGGCCGTTTTCCACATGCCTGGGCATACGGACATGGAGGGATTCCAGGCCAAGGTTCAGGTAGAAAGCATTCTGCGGAGCCTGGATGCTGCCGAAATCTCTCATGAGCTGAGAGGTAGCCTTGGTGATGAAAGCGCCTTCCTTACCGAATTTTTCGGCATAGGTGATGCCGTGATAGGATTCGTCCGGTGTGGTCAGGCCCGGGAATTTGTCCGCATGGGCCATCCAGTCGAATTTGCCGCTGTCGACGATGCAGCCGCCCACAGCCGCGCCGTGACCGTCCATGTACTTGGTCGTGGAATGGGTCACGATATCTGCGCCCCACTCAAAGGGACGGCAGTTGACGGGTGTCGGGAAGGTATTGTCGACGATCAGGGGAACGCCGTGGGCGTGAGCCGCCTTGGCAAATTTTTCGATATCCAGAACTGTCAGGGCCGGATTGGCAATGGTCTCGCCGAAAACAGCCTTGGTGTTGTCACGGAAGGCCGCATTCAGTTCCTCTTCCGTGCAGTCCGGGGCCACAAAGGTGGCCGTGATACCCATCTTGGCCATGGTCACGGCGATCAGATTGAAGGTGCCGCCGTAAATGGAGGAAGAGGAAACGATATGGTCTCCGCATTCGCAGATATTGAAAAGAGCGAAGAAGTTGGCGGCCTGGCCTGAAGAGGTCAGCATGGCTGCCGTTCCGCCCTCCATCTCGGCGATCTTGGCTGCCACCATGTCATTGGTCGGGTTCTGCAGACGGGTGTAGAAATAGCCGCTGGCCTCCAGGTCAAACAGCTTGCCCATGTCCTCGCTGGTGCCGTACTTAAAGGGCGTGGACTGGATGATAGGAATCTGACGGGGCTCGCCGTTTCCCGGCCGGTAACCGCCCTGAACGCATTTGGTGTTCAACTTATAATCGCTCATGATCTGCCTCTTTTCATGTTTAATCTCTGATGTCCGCAAGGCTTTTGCCGCTTGATCGGCAAAGGCTTTTCGGCCATTTTTATTTTATAATAATCCCCCTCTTTGGGCAATGCCGGGGAGGGGGATTTTTTGTCGATTTTTAAATTTTCTCTTTATTCGTCAATGTCCATGATGAGGCTCATCAGATGGACCCCTTTGGCTCCGCCCAGACGGATCCCCTTGAGACAGGAATTGCAGTAGCAGGTCACTCTCTCCGTCTCGTAAAGGGCTGCATGAGCCTGCATGCGGGCAAGCTTTTCTTCCTCGCTTAGGACCTCCGTATAGCGGTCTCCCACCTCCCGGAAATAGACCGGGGCGATGTCCAGATTCCTCTTTTCGACCGTCTTAAAGCGCCAGGTGCCGTCAAAATCGCAGTTTTGTCGGTTCTCCGCCATTTCCACGATCTGAAAATTCATGCGTCTCAGGCACTCTCTGACAGCCTCGTGGAGGGCGGGATCCTTCCGGGCCCGCCAGCAGTCCTGAAGGGTGATGGCCTCTCCCTTGTGATCCGGCCAGACAAAGTCCGGGTCCTCCAGAAGGTAAGAAAAAACATTTCTCTCCGTGACCTCAGGTGAGGCCTCTCTGGTGATGGCGGCGCAGGACCGGCAGATGGTCAGGGCCGTGTCGCCCTTTGTCATTTTTTTCTGCATGGGACGGCAGCAGACGCCGACCGTCACATCCTCTTTCTCTTTAAAATAAGCCTTAACAGCCTCTGTGGTTTTGGGACAGAGGGCGGTAAAGCTGCAGCTGGGAAGATAACAGATCATGGGCTTTTCTCCGAAAATTCAAAGAGGAGGGGGAAACAACAAACGGCACCCTTTCGGGTGCCGTTTGCGTGGTTGATCTTAAGAGTCAGGATCAGTCTTTCTTCTTGGAGGTCAGAGCCTTGGCACCCTCGATAACAAGGATGACGGCAAGGATAGCCATAGCCAGAGCGAAGATGAGCTGGAACCAGTCACCCCAGGCAGCTGTGGAGTCGGCGACCATGCCGGCGATCAGCTTGATCTTGTTGATGATGGTCATGACCAGAGAGGTCAGAGTGGCAACAAGCATGAAGACCATGGGGATGTAGAACATCTTGTTGTTCTTACCGGCTTTGCCGAGCCATGTGCAGACAGCAAGGAGTGCGATACCGGCAAGCAGCTGGTTGGCTGCGCCGAACAGACCCCAGATCTGGGACAGGCTGAGAGCGCCGAGGATAGAACCGATGGCAACCATGAAGGCTGTGCTGAAAAGCGGATGAGCAAGGATCTTGCGGCCGCCCTTAGCGTCTTTCCATGTGGCCTCGCCTTCCTTCAGGAAGAGCTCGGAGAACATGAAGCGGCTGAGACGTGTACCTGTATCCAGGGATGTCAGAGCGAAGACGGAAACTGCCAGTGTCAGCAGAGCATAGATGGTGGTGTAAGCTGTCGTGGTGGAGGAGCCGAACATGGTAGCGATACCGGCGGCGAAGGCAGCGGACGGAGAACCGAAGTCACCGTTAAGGTAGCTGCTGTAGACCATACCGACAGCGATCAGGGAGATAACACCGAGAGCGGACTCGATCAGCATGGAGCCGTAACCGATGATCTTGGCGTTCTTTTCGTTGTCAAGCTGCTTGGAAGAAGTACCTGTGGCGATCAGGCTGTGGAAGCCGGAGCAGGCGCCGCAGGCGACGGTGATGAACAGAGCCGGGAACAGGGTACCGATCTTTGTGGACCAGCCTGTGAACATGGGCATATCGAAGGTGGCTGTGCCTGCGAAAGCAGCAACGGCGATACCGACAACAGCAAGGCCGATCATGACATAAAGCAGGAAGCTGGACAGATAATCTCTGGGCTGAAGCAGGATCCAGACCGGAAGCAGGGATGCGACGACCAGGTAAACAGCGATGAAGAGGATCCATGCGGTACGGCTCATAGCGAAGCCGACATTCAGGCCGAGGATAACGATACCGACGATACCGATGATACCGATGATGGTAGCCGGAAGGACCTTAAGGCCAAGACGGTTGGTCAGGATACCGTAGATAACAGCCAGGACGATGAAGAGCACAGAGATGATGGCTGTGGTCTGGTTGCCTGTCGGGTTGGTGACGAAGCCGAAAGCTGTGTTGCCGGCATCGTCGGCCACGGACATGAAGGTACCTGCGACGACATTGACGAAGGAAGCGATAACCAGGATCAGAACCAGAAGGGCGAAGATGATGAAGAGCTTCTGAGCCTTCTTGCCCATGGAATCCTTGATGATCTCACCAACAGACTTTCCGCCATGTCTGATGGAAGCGAACAGAGAACCGAAGTCCTGCAGACCACCGAAGAAGATACCGCCGATGATGCACCACAGGAAGACCGGCAGCCAGCCGAAGACAGAAGCCTGGATCGGGCCGTTGATGGGGCCTGCGCCTGCGATGGATGAGAAATGATGTCCGAGAAGGACAACGGGTTTAGCGGCTACATAGTCGACACCGTCTTCCATGGTGATGGCCGGTGTCTTTCTGGACGGATCGATGCCCCACTGCTTGCAAAGGTAATTGCCATAGAAGATATAGCCGATTACCAGCAGCACGATGGCAGCGATGATGATAAGTAAAGCTGTCATTTGTTTCTTCTCTCCTTTTACTTAATTGACGCCTTAGCGTGACTAAGAATATTGTTGACGAGCTTCTTCAGATTCGATCCCTGGCGGTTATAGATCACAGCCTCTGTCGAAAGCTCGAGAGCAACCAGTCTGAAATGGCTCATGCCGTAGAGCCCGAATTTATAGCTTTTGAAGTGATTGACGGCTGCCGCTTTCTTTTTGACAGCCTTGTCGATCCTGTCTGCTATAATGATAAGCGTGACATCCGAATTCTGCATGCCGTTGAAGGGCTTGGTCCTCTTGAGACCCTCCTCCCAGGCCTTTTCATCAAAGTCCCGGTAGGCTTCCATGGTCAGGTCCTCACAGAGGGCGAAGAAGACGTATTCATCGGATTCCGCTTCCGAAAGCTTGGCCGACTTGACCAGCCAGTAGCCTTCGTCATGAGTATGAAATTTGGCTTCCGCCGCGAAGGGCGGGGTCACATTTTCCTCTTCTATATTGTAATAGGCCGTAAAGGCGTTGAGAAAATGCTTGAGGACATCTTCTTTATTCATAAGCTTCGATCATTTCTTCTCCGGCAGCTTTTTGGGGCAGACAAAGGAGGCGTGCGGAGCCTTTTCCTTCAGCTCCTCCATGGCCAGCTTGGCCGCCTTGGTGCCCGGCAGCTGGACCACGGCCAGCTCGGTCTCGCCCTCGCAGATGACCAGGCTCTCAAAGGCCATATTGCCCTTGCCGCAGCACATCTTCATGCCGACCATCTCCACCCGGCGGTAGAGCCTTGTGATCAGATCGTATGAAATATAGTAGACCGTCAGCCTTTTCTTAAAGAAAAGATGAGAGCTTCCGATCCGAAGAGAGCCGATCTCGTGGGCAGCTTCCCACTCAGCCGTCTCCGGCGCGGAACCGGTCTCATTTTTCGATAAGGGCGTCAGTTTCATACTTATGCTTGCCTTTCGGACATAAAACGCTTAATTTATAAAATAAAAATAAAAAATATATAAAAACTTACCACTATCCTGTACTAAAATCAAGACATATCCTTGAAATTGATAAAAAAATAGCACGCTTTTTAAGAAAGGAAGCACCCTATGAGACCTTTAAGCACCAGTACCGAGACCTTCACCGATTCCGTCATCCGCCGCATGACCCGTGTGGCCCTGCAGTATGATGCGGTCAATCTTTCCCAGGGCTTCCCCGATTTTGACCCGCCCAGGGCCATCACGGACCGCCTGGCTGAGATCGCCGCCCCCGGCCCCCACCAGTATGCCCTGACCTGGGGAGCCCAGAATTTCCGTGAGGCCCTGGCAGACAAGATGAAGCATTTTTCCGGCATGGACTTTGACCCCAATTCCGAGATGGTGGTCACCTGCGGCTCCACCGAAGCCATGATGGCCTCCATGCTTTCCATCTGTAATCCTGAGCCACGCCGAGCCCATCTACGTGCCCCTGGTCCCGCCCGACTTTCACTTTGATGCCAATGTCCTCGAATCCGCCATGGCCTCCCCCGGGGTCAAGGCCCTGATCCTCTGCAATCCCTCCAATCCCTGCGGCAAGGTCTTCACCTATGACGAGCTGAAGATCATCGCCGACCTGGCCATCAAATACGACATCTACGTGATCACGGATGAGGTCTACGAGCACATCATTTACGAGCCCCACCGCCATGTTTACATGGCCTCTCTGCCCGGCATGCGGGAGAGGACCGTCATCTGCAATTCCCTGTCCAAGACCTATTCCATCACCGGCTGGCGGCTGGGCTATGTGATCGCCAATCCGGAGATCATTGACCGGGTCAAAAAGGTCCACGATTTCCTGACCGTCGGCGCGGCTGCCCCTCTCCAGGAGGCGGCGGTCACGGGTCTCCGCTTCGGGGATGATTATTACCGGGAGCTTCAGGCCCATTACACCCACATGAAGGACCTCTTCGTGGGTGGCATGAAGGAGCGCGGTCTGACCGTGACCGAGCCCCAGGGAGCCTATTATGTCCTCCTGGACATTTCCGAATACGGCTATGACAACGATGAAGAATTCTGCATAGATCTCTGCCGCAAGGTGGGCGTGGCCGCCGTTCCCGGCTCCAGCTTTTTCCGGGAAAAGGTCGATCACCTGATCCGCTTCCATTTCGCCAAGCAGGATGACACCTTAAACGAAGCCCTGAAGCGGCTGGAAAATATTTCTGTTCTCAAACGCTAAAATTCTCCACAAAAGCCGAATTTTCGCCACTTTTTTGGTGAAAATGAAGGGAAAAGGCCCGAAAATCAGGAAATTTTCTGTCATTGTGTGAATTGCAAAAGCCTTTTATCGGGTGTAACATTGACGAGAATATGAGAACTTTTGTACAATTCAAAGAACAATCGCAGCCTGACAGGACTGAAGAGACATATAAAAAGAGGGCCGGCGATCACATCATCACCATTTTATCAAAGGAGAAAATATGACCTACGAAAAAATTGTTGCCAAAGTCAAGAAAGCCTATGAAGCCGCTGATGCTTCCAAGGTAGAGGGCCATGTGGCCATCGAGTTCGATATCTGGGGAGAGGGCGAAGGCGCTTTCTATCTTGAGATCGCCGACGGCAAGGCTTCTGTTGAACCCTACGAGTATTATGACAGAGATGCCAAGCTCTTCTGCGATGCCGAAAAGGTCAACATGCTGGTCGACGGCAAGCTGACCTATGCCGCTGCCGTGGCCGACAATGCCATCGGCTGCGTGGGCAATGCCGAGAAGGTCGCTCTGCTGGATCTGGTCGTTCTGAAAAAGGCCGCCAGAAAGACCGCTGCCAAAAAGGCTGCCAAGAAGGTAGAGGCCGAGGTCGAGAAGAAGGCCGAGCCCGTCAAGAAGGCCGCCAAGAAGGCTGTCAAGAAGGTCGAAGCCAAGGCTGAAGAGGTCAAGGCCGAGGTCGAAAAGAAGGCTGAGCCGGTCGTTAAGAAGGCCTAGGAGGTCTAGGCTGAGGTCGAAAAGAAGGCTGAGCCGTTCAAGAATGCCGTTAAGTCCACCGCCAAAAAGGCTGCCAAGAAGGCTGAGCCGGTCGTCAAGGCTGTAGAAGCCAAGGCTGAAGAGGTCAAGGCTGAGGTCGAAAAGAAGGTCACTGCCAAGAAGACCACCAGAAAGACCACAAAGAAATAAATTCCTTTTAAGAAAAACCAAAGCCCTCTGCGGATCGACCGCGGAGGGCTTTTTTTACTGATCTTCATTATGTCAGGCAGCCGGTTTCATCTGAATAAAAGGCTCCGTAAGAGGGGCAGCTGCCCGGTCATTTTCCTTTCTTCGAAAGCTTATCCAGGGGGATCTGAGCCAGGACCACAGCGGCCATGATCAGGGCGCAGCCGGCCAGCTGGCGGCCGGTCAGGCGTTCCCCCAGAAGGACAAAGCCGGCCATCACGGAAAAGGCGGATTCCAGGCTCATAAGCAAAGAGGCGATGGTCGGATTGACATCTCTCTGCCCCACGATCTGCAAGGTGTAGGCGATGCCGCAGGAGCAGATACCGGCGTAAAGCAGGGCGATCCAGGCCTCTCCGTTTCCGAAATGAGACAGCCAGAGAGCCGGATCGGGGGCCGTCTCCGTGATGATCATAAAGGGCAGCGACAGGAGGCCCGTCACGAAAAACTGAAGGGCCGACATGCGGATGGGATCGACCCGGTCCACATAATGGTCCACGATCAGGATCTGGGTGGCAAAAAGGAAGGCGCAGGCGATGACCATGGCGTCCGTCCCGGCCAGGGCAAAGCCGCCCGTCATGCAGAGGAAATAGAGGCCGATCACGGCCAGGACCACACAGATCCAGATGTGCCAGCCGCATTTTTTCTTCAGGAAGATTCCCAGGATGGGGACAAGGACGATATAGCAGGCCGTCAGAAAGCCGGCTTTTCCGGCCGGTGTGCCCATGGTCAGGGCGATCTGCTGAAGGGTGGTGGCGGAGAAAAGCGCCAGACCGGCCAGGCCGCCGGCCTTGAGCAGGGTCTTTTTATCCTCCTTTGTGACCGGCCTGCGGTCGGAGAGCCCCTTTTTATCAAAGAAAAGAATGACCGGAATCAGGACGGCCGTCCCGATAAAGGACCGGATGCCGTTGAAGGAAAAGGAGCCTATGGCTGAGCCGCCCGTGCTCTGGGAGACAAAGGATATGCCCCAGAGAAAGGCTGCCAAGACAAGGAGAAGGGAATTTCTGGTGGAACGTTTCATGATCGTCAGGCTTTCTTTACGGATAATTTTGCTCTCCCATCATAAAAGCATCCCCCTGAAAATGCAAGTCCGGGCGGCTTCACGCAAGGAGGGATAAAGAGCCTTCTGATAAGCTTTGAGGCAGCCGGCCTTCATAAGCCGGCCGCAAAGCAAAAGGCGAATGTCCGCTATACGGAAAGGCCATCTTTGTCACCGTCCGGCCGGGTGATCCTCCTGCAAAAAAAGTCTCTCTGGCCGCCGGTCGTCCTTTTTGGTAAGATAAGCCTGCGCAGAATAAAGGGGGCAATTCCCCAAAAGTTTTGGACGGCATCTTCGCAAAATACAAAAAAGACTCCTGCGCTGCAAGGAATCAGACAGTCCCGCCTGACCCACTTTCAGAAAGATCCCGGAGGAAAAGACATGGAAAACAAGGTCCGAAAAGAGCTCATCTTTCACGGCATCGTCCAGGGCGTCGGCTTTCGCTATACCGCCGCTCAGGAGGCCCGCGCCCTCGGTCTGACCGGTTTTGTCAAAAATCAATATGACGGCACGGTCCGCATGGAGGTCCAGGGCAGGCCCGGTGATATAGCAGACCTCATAAGGAGCATAGGGCTTAGCCTTTACATCGAGATCACGGAGGTCGAGGAGAAGGAGCTGCCTCTTCAGCCAAAGGAAAAACATTTTAATATCGCCATCGGCTATTGATGAGGCGATTTTTCCTTTTATTTGATATTTTTTTGACATTTTTGGGGATTTTTGTTGAATTTCCGAAGAGCACTGGACTATAATGTAATGGCTTAATCGTTTTCGTCTTATTTTTACATGCGATACACAAGGAGAGACTATGGCTATTCAGAAGGATTTATTCGGGCAGACCCATGACGGGCAGGATATTTTCCGCTACACCCTGACCAACGGCACGATCACGGCAAAGGTCATCAGCTTCGGCGCTGTCCTCTCTGAGCTGCATGTCCCGGACCGGAAGGGCCAGACAGCCGACGTGGTCCTGGGCTTTGAAAGCTGTGAGAACTATCTGACCAACAAGGACTATTTCGGAGCTGTCGTCGGTCCCTGCGCCAACCGCATAGGCGGAGCAAAATTTACTCTCGACGGAAATGAGTATATTCTCCCCGCCAATGACGGCCCCAACAACCTGCATACCGATGGTGAGCTGGGACTTCACCGTAAGCTCTGGACCCCCTCCGAGGGGCCGGACAGTGTGACCTTCTCCATCCTTGTCCCGGACGGCGAAGCCGGCTTCCCCGGAAACCGGACTCTTTCCGTGACCTATTCCATCAATGACAAAAACGGCCTTGTCATCCGCTATCACGCGACCTCCGACAAGCCGACCGTCATGAATCCGACCAATCACTCCTATTTCAACCTGGCCGGACATAATGCCGGAGGAGCTATGGACCAGGAGGTCCGCCTCTGCAGCCGGGCCTTTACGGCCGTCCGCCCCGGCGCCATCCCGACCGGCGAGATCCGTCCCGTGGCCGGGACTCCCATGGATTTCACAGATTTCCATACCATCGGCGAGCGCATCGAGTCCGATTACGACCAGCTGGTCCTGACCCGCGGCTATGATCACAACTATGTCATCGACGGCTATGACGGAAAAACTTTGAACCTGGCCGCCGTGGCGCGTGATCCTGTAAGCGGCCGGACCATGGAGACCTACACCACCCTGCCCGGTGTCCAGTTCTATGCCGGCAACTATGTGGATGATGAAGGCTGAAAGGACGGCGCTTATTACGGCATAAGATCCGCCTACTGCTTCGAAGCCCAGTACTACCCGGATGCCATTCACCACGAAAGCTTCCCCCAGCCTGTCTTCGGCCCGGGTAAGGACCTGGATTCCGTAACGGAATACCGTTTTGTCTAAGCCCCATTCGGAATCCGGACCAGTCCTTTTAAGCTGTTTTGCAGGTCGGATAGGCAAAAGCCATATCGTCGGTGCCTGCACTTCCCAAAAAGATACCTTTCAGAAAAAAGTCCTCTGTCTCGTCTGACAGAGGGCTTTTGCGTGTACGAATATCCATGGCCATGCCTGTGCGGGACTTTAGCCCCGGCTTTTTCTTGCCCGGCCTTATCCGCCGATCTGGCTCATGGTCCTTTCTTCCTCGCCGGGAATGATATCCTCAAGGAAGCTGTGGGAGAGAGGCTTTTTTTCAATGATGTTTTGAATGGCTGAAAGTATTTCTTCATCTGAAGAGTTATTTCTGAGAAGTTCCCTCAGGTCTCCTCCGGTCTCATACTGGAGGCAGGTCTTGAGATAGCCCTGTGAGGTCAGACGGACCCGGTTGCAGCTTTGACAATATTTGTGGCTCAGGGCCCCGATAAAGCCTATCCTTCCGGCAAAGCCCGGCAGGCTTTCATAGATGGCAGGTCCGTCGCCCAGGCAGTCAGCCACCGGACTTAAGGGGCCGTAGGCCTTCTCCAGGGTCCGCCGGACCTCATCACAGCTCCGAAAGGCGAAGGGCCCTTTTCCGCCGAAAGCCTCCCGGCCCAGGCCAATGGGCATCATTTCTATGTAACGCACATGAATGGGCCGATCCTTGGCAAAGGCCGCCACATCCGTCAGCCTTTGTTCCGGCATACCCAGGATCACGCAGTCCAGCTTGGTCTGAAGAGCCGGGCAGGAGGCCGCTGCCTCGATGCCTTCAAGGGCCTTTTCCAGTCTTCCGGTCCGGGTGATCCTTTCATACAGGACCGGATCACAGGTATCCAGGCTGATATTGACGCTGTTAAGCCCAGCCGAGATCAGATCCGGCAGCTGGTCTGCCAGCAAAAGGGCGTTTGTGGTCAATGAAACCTTTTTGATGCCCGGAATGTCTTTCAGGCCGGCCACAAGAGCGGCCAGGCCGCGTCTGACCAGAGGCTCCCCTCCCGTCAGCCGGACCGAACGCACGCCGAGCTCTGCGAAAAGCCCGACCAGACGGAGGATCTCATCGTAGGTCAGGATCTCCTCATGTGCCATGGCCGTCACCCCCTCCGGGGGCATGCAGTAAAGACAGCGTTCGTTGCACCTGTCTGTCACGGAAATGCGCAGATATTCAATTTTCCGTCCGCTGGCATCCTTCATAATTTCCTCACGATCCCATCCGCTGCCACGATCCGTGTCAGACAGACCTTTGCGATCAGCTCAGCCGCCAATTCATGAACTCCTGCGGCCTGCCGCTCATCAGAAGGTCTTCCATCCCTGTCGATGTCAAGGCTGAATTATTTTTTCCGTCTTCGTTTCCTGCTACGGCGCTTTCGCCCTTACGGGCTCAGGCGGTCCTGTCCGTCAGAAGTGAAAATCCCCGCTTTTTCCGCCCGATTTGCTGACCAGGTGGATCTCCTCGATGACCATGCGCTTATCCAGAGCCTTGCACATATCGTAGATGGTGAGCAGGGCCACGGAGACACCGGTCAGAGCTTCCATCTCCACGCCGGTCCGGCCTTCATTTTCCACGGTGCAGACAGCTGTGACCGTCCCCGCTTCCTCATCGCAGGTGAAATCGATCCCGCAGCCATTAAGGGGCAGAGAATGGCAGAGGGGGATCAGCTGGTCGGTCCTTTTGAGCGCCATGATCCCGGCCACACGGGCCACGCCCAGGACATCGCCCTTTTTGGCCGACCCCTCCAGGATGGCGGTCATGACCTCCTCTGAGACCCGGATCCGGCCCCGGGGCACAGCCTGTCTTTTTGTGATATTTTTTTCAGAGACATTGACCATACGGGCCTGTCCCTTTTCATCAAAATGCGTCAGTTCACTCATGTTTACGATTTCCTTTCAGGGCCAGAATAAGCTCCAGAACATGGCGGGCGCATCTCTGGACCTCTCCCCGCTTCAGCTTATCCGAGAGCTCAGTCTTCCTGTCCTGCTCGGTCCGGACCGAGGAGAGCAGGGTCTCATCAAAGATATATTTCTGCTGCATGACATTGAGGGTTCCGGGCATAAGAACATCCACGCCTGACCGGACCCGGTAGGCATTGTCCCTAAGAGCCGGAAATTCCGGAGAAGCGGACTTTTTCATAAACCAGTCCGTGATGATCAGACCCTCATAGCCCCATTCGCGGCGGAGAAGAGTCTCGGCCAGGTCATAGTTGTAATGGCTCCAGATGCCGTTGACCTTATTATAGCTTGTCATGATCGTCAGAGGATTTGCCTCTCTGACACAGATCTCGAAATTCCGCAGATAGATCTCGCGCAGGGCTCTCTCCCCGATCCGGCTGTCATTGGTATTTCTCTTATATTCCTGATTGTTGCCCGCAAAATGCTTGGGACAGGCGGAAATGCCGGCCGACTGGATGCCCCGGACAGCAGCTGCCGCCGTCCTGCCCGAGAGATAAGGATCCTCGGAGTAATACTCAAAATTCCGGCCGCAAAGGGGATTTCTGTGGATATTCATGCCCGGAGAAAGAAGGATATCCACACCGAAATGCCGGGCTTCTTCTCCCTCTTTGGCGAAGAGCTGCTCGACAAGCGGCAGGTTCCAGGTCGAGGCAATGGCCGTCCCACAGGGCAGAAGGGCCGCATTTCTTGTGACCCGGACGCCGGCCGGACCGTCAGCCGTGATCAGGGCCGGGATCCCCCGCTTTCTCAGATCCTCTGTGATCCCGCCGAGCGCGCCGGCATTGCCCTCCGTCCCCAAGGGGCTGCCCATACCGCCACCGCCCCGGGTCAGGTCCGTCAGCTCACGGTCGGTCAGCTGGGCCAGGAAGGTGTCCATGTCGCATTCTCCAGAAAGGACTTTTTCAAAAGAAAAGCCCTTATAACCGGTATAGGGTAAATCCTCCGGCAGGTTGCTGAGAATAAGATTCCTTAATTCTTTTGAGGTATGGGCCAGGGCCTTCTCACACCGGCGAAGGACCACTAACTCGGGGACCTCTATGATGCCGGCACAGGTCAGGTCACGAGCGTTCCGGCCGTAAAGGATCTCATAAGAGCCGGGTTCCAGAACATAGGCCGCCGTCTCTCCGGTCAGGCCTCTTTCATCGTAAGAGGCGAAATCCTCCGGCCGGATGTCGATCCGCAGGTCCTCGGACTCTCCCGCCTCAAGGCAGGTCGTCTTGGCATAGCCGGCCAGGACATGATCCGGCTTGATCAGCCTGCCCTTAGGCGGCCTCACGTAGACCTGGACCACTGCCTTTCCCGGGCGGAAGCCGACATTTGTCACCGTAAAGGCCGTCGGTATGACGCACTCAAAATTATCCTGATTAACAGTATTGATAAAATAGGCGGAAGAGGACTTATCTTCCCCGAAGGCCGACTTTTCCGCCTCCAAAGAGGACATACCCTGCGGCTCGACGGAAAAATCGGTATAGGAAAGACCAAAGCCGAAGGGCCAGAGGACCTTGTCGTCATGGCCTGAGACAAAATATCGGTAGCCGACAAAGATCCCCTCCCGATAATAGTTATGCTCGCGGCCGCCGAAATTGGCGCTGGAGGGATAGTCCTTCCAATGGCGGGCGATGGTATCCGGCAGATGACCGGAAGGGCTGATCCGGCCGCCAAGAACATCCGCCAAAGCGCGCCCGTCCTCCATACCCAGTTGCCAGGTGTAGAGAATGGCAGAAAAATCATATTGCTCCGTAAAGGCCAGATCCATCAGATTGCCGGCATTGATCAAAAGGACGGTCTTTTCAAAGTGCTTCGTGATCAGGGAAATATTTTCCTTTTCCGTATCCGTCAGATAATAGGAGCCCTTTTTAAGCTGGCATTCCCGGTCCTCTCCCGCTGCCCTGCCTATGATGATGACAGCCGTCTCATCTCTGGCCGCGCAGGCCTTGACCGTTTCCTCCGTCAAAGGCATCTCCGGATAATTCATGGGCCAGGAGCCCCAGAAGCCGTGGTCGACCCGGTTCTTTTCATCCTGACACCAGAGGAAATAGGTATCTGCAAGCTCTTCGTCCAGAGTCAGCCCGCTTTCT
>R23__coassemble_870_pt1 | contig 16988 bp, 11 predicted proteins | sample R23__metabat2_high_PE_005 | metagenome-assembled genome bin R23 | reverse complement strand
CTGGCCTTCGGTCTGGCCGGAGCCATCATCCTGCCCCTGCTCTGCCTTGTGGTTACCCTGACCCTGATGACTCAGAGACCTATTCTGACAAATATCAAAAGGAAGGGCAGTAAGGAGATCAAGAAGGGTCAGGCCAGGAGAGAACACAGAAGGCAGGTCAATCAGGAGAGGCGTGATCAGCAGAGGGAAGAAGACGAAAGAATCCTCCGGGAGGAACTGGCTGCGCTTTCCGCCAAGGAGGCAAAGAAGTCTTCCCAGGTGTCATTCGGAGAGAATTTCAAGCTCCCCGGTTTCCTTGATAACCAGAAGAGCAAGCTCGAAGAAAAGGACAACGAGGCAAAGCCCCAAGAGACTGTCCGGACCAAGGCCGAGATCGTCCGTGAGGACAGAGAGCTTCATCTCAAAGAAGAGAAGGAAGAGGGCTTCGATGCGTTTGCTCCGAAGAAGTCTCCAAAAGATGCGGATTTTTCTGCCAATCCCGGTGTGTTGGATCCAGGCCTTCTTGCCAATATCAATAAGGCTAACGTCCATCAGAAGCAGGCCTATGGCATGAAAGCCGAGACGGCTTCCCTTCCGGAAGTGACCATGCCTATCTCCGACGAGGAGGATATGACCGAGCTTTTTGCTTCGGGTCAGGAAGATTTCAGTGATATTCAGAAGGCCTTTGAAGAGGAGAAGGCTACAGAAGCCAGGACTCAGGCCTCCGCAAAGGCGGGTATGGCTTCCTCCGGCTCTCTGCAGACATCTGACTCGGAGCCATCCGAGGTGACAGAGGACCAGATGGCTTCCGAAGCCAAAGAAGGAACTGTCAAATGCGTGACCCGTCCCCGCTCCTCTGAGGATGAGATCAAGCAGAATGTGTCGGATATCCAGAAGGAGGTCACGGAGAAGGCAGAGCCGGAGATCGTCTATCAGCTTCCGACCACAGATCTTCTGACCAAGCCTAAGGCGGCCAAGGGAGAATCAGCCGAGCATCTCAAGGAGACGGCCATCAAGCTTCAGCAGACCTTTAAGGACTTCGGTGTCAATGTCCGCGTGACGGATGTGAGCTGTGGTCCCTCCGTGACGCGCTACGAGCTTCAGCCCGAGCATGGCGTCAAGGTCTCAAGGATCGTCAGCCTGGCCGATGACATCAAGCTCAATCTGGCGGCGGCGGATATCCGTATCGAAGCCCCTATTCCCGGCAAGGCAGCCGTTGGTATAGAGGTTCCCAATAAGGAAAATACTCCCGTCATGATGCGGGAGATGCTGGAATCCAAAGAATTCGGGTCCTTCAATAAGCCCCTGGCCTTCGCTGTGGGCAAGGACATCGGCGGCCGGTCTATCGTGACCGACATTTCCAAGATGCCCCACCTTCTGATCGCCGGCGCGACAGGCTCCGGTAAATCGGTCTGCATCAATACCCTTATCATGAGTATCCTCTTCAAGTCCAAGCCGGAGGACGTCAGGATGCTGATGATCGACCCTAAGGTGGTCGAGCTCAAGATCTATGACGGCATTCCCCACCTGCTGATCCCGGTCGTGACAGACGTTAAGAAGGCCTCCGGCGCCCTCAACTGGGCCGTGGCCGAGATGACCGACCGTTACCAGAAATTTGCCTCCTTCACCGGCGTGCGGGATATCGATTCCTACAATAAGCGGGCAGAGGAGAAAAAGATCAGGAAAATGCCGCGCATCCTGGTCATTGTCGATGAGCTGGCCGACCTGATGATGGTGGCTCCGGGCGAGGTCGAGGATGCCATCTGCCGTCTGGCCCAGCTGGCCAGAGCTGCCGGTATCCATGTGATCATCGCCACCCAGAGACCCTCCGTCAATGTTGTGACCGGCCTTATCAAGGCCAATATGCCCTCCCGCATTGCCCTGGCTGTGGCCTCCGGCGTGGACAGCCGGACCATCCTGGATATGAACGGAGCGGAAAAGCTTCTGGGTAAGGGTGATATGCTCTTTTATCCCCAGGGCTATCAGACTCCTCTTCGTGTTCAGGGGGCTTATATTGACGACGACGATATCACAAGAGTGGTCGACTATCTCAAGGACCAGTCTTCACAGAACGGAAATTCCGTGTATAATAGTGATATCGAAAAGAAGATAAACGAAGCTGCCAGTCATTCCGGAGCCCAGGGAGGCTCCTCGGAAGGACGGGACGAGTATTTTACGGAAGCCGGTCGTCTGATCATTGATAAGGACAAGGCTTCTATCGGCATGCTTCAGAGAATGTTCAAGATAGGCTTCAACCGGGCGGCCCGGATCATGGACCAGCTCTGTGAGGCCGGGGTCGTGGGACCCGAAGAAGGTACCAAGCCGCGTACGATCCTGATGAGTCAGGAGCAGTTTGAAAATATGTTGGAACAGGGCGGATAAAGCATCTATGAAATGTCCTAACTGCGGAACCGAGGTGGAGGTCGGAGAGTTATTCTGTCCGGTCTGCGCCACGGAGATAGAGATCGTGGAGGATTTCCAATCGGCGGACTCCCTCTTTCGGGAGGCCGGCGAGAAGGAAAACCGTCTGAATAAAAAGAAGGCCGATAAGTGGGAGGCCAGGCAAAAGGAAAACCTCAGAAGGAGACGGCAGAGAAAGCGTTTGGCCATCGTCTCCTTTCTGATGATTTTTGCTGTTCTGTGCGCCGTTGCCATTGTCCTTGTTATCAATTACAACCGCGACCACAGCTTTGACTATCAATATGGCAGGGCGGAAAGCGCACGTCTTTCCGGCAATGCCGCTTCGGCGGAAGGCTTTATTGAAAAAGCCATGGCGCTGGATCCCTCCTCTAAGGAGGCCAAAAGACTCTACGCCCTTATCCTGATCGATGAGGACAGGGAGGAAGAGGCCGAGACTCTTTACCGGGAAATGATAGCGGCGGACCCATCCTCCAAGGAGGATTATCAGGCTCTGCTTGACCTGCTGGATCGGGAAGAGAGGCCCTCTGACATGAAGGCCCTCCTCCTTTCGGCTTCCGATGAGATAAAGGAGGCCTTTGCCGGCTATCTGCCCTCGGCGCCTGAATTTCTGGACGAGCCCGGGGATCTGACGGAGTGCATCCAGGTCAGATTTAAGACGGTCAAGGGTCAGACAATTTATTACACGACAGACGGGACCGCTCCGGATACCGAAAGTCAGGTCTACGACGGAAAGGGCATTTCAACGGATTACGGCAGAAATGAGATCCGGGCCATAGCCGTCAATTCCTACGGCATTCGAAGCTCTGTGACTGTGGGGGTGTTTGATATTTCACATCCCGTTCCCGATGCTCCGGTGGTCTCACCGGTCTCCGGGACCTACAAAAAGGGACAGAAGATCACGGTCGTCGTCCCGTCCGGCTATACGGCTTATTATTGCTTTGATACCCTGCCGGGTGTCGGCAGTAAAAAATATACGGAGCCTGTCAATATGCCCACAGGCACCCATATTTTCAGCGTTGTCCTCCGTGATAAGGACGGCAGGTCATCCGCTGCGACAAGCGAAACCTATATTGTACAAGAATAAAGGGAGGTAAGTCATGTACAAGATTCTTAGAAAGAAACAGCTCAGTGAAGTGGTCTGGCTGATGGATCTTGATGCTCCGCACATCGCTGAGCATTGCGAGCCGGGTCAGTTCATCATCGTCATCACAAGCGAAGAGGGCGAAAGAGTGCCTCTGACCATCTGTGATTACGATCGCGAAAAGGGCATCGTCACCATTGCCTTCCAGCCTCTGGGCGTGGCTACGCAGAAGCTGGTCAAAATGGCAGAGGGCGATATGCTGAGAGACGTCGTGGGTCCTCTTGGCGTGCCGTCCGATCTGATCGAAGAGGATCCGGAAAAGCTCAAGGATATGAAGATCCTTTTTGTGGCCGGCGGTGTCGGCACGGCTCCTGTCTATCCCCAGGTCAAATGGCTGCATGAGCATGGTGTCGAGGCTGACGTCATCATCGGTGCCAGAAACAAGGACCTGCTCTTCATGCAGGAGGAAATGGCTGCCGTGGCCGGCAATCTCTATGTGACGACTGATGACGGCTCCAACGGCCGCAAGGGTCTGGTCACGGATGTGATCGCTGATCTGGTCGAAAATCAGGGCAAGAAGTATGACCGCTGTGTCTCTATCGGCCCCATGATCATGATGAAGTTCTGCACACTGACCACCAAGAAATATGATATTCCGACGGTCGTTTCCATGAACCCGATCATGGTCGACGGTACCGGCATGTGCGGCGCCTGCCGCCTGACTGTCGGTGACGAGGTCAAGTTCGCCTGCGTCGACGGACCGGAATTCGACGGTTTCAAGATCAATTGGAATGAAGCCATGAAGCGTATGCAGATGTATAAGACCGAGGAAGGCCGCGCCAAGCTCAAATATGAGGAAGGCGAGACTCACCACGGCGGCTGCGGAAACTGTGACGGAGGAAAAGAATAATGGCAAGAGAAAAATTACCCAGAGTTCCTGTCAGGGAACAGGCACCTGAAGTTCGTGCCCATAATTTCGATGAGGTCTGCCTGGGCTACAATGCCGAGGAGGCCGTAGAAGAAGCCAAGAGATGTCTGGGCTGCAAGAAGCCCCTCTGTGTCCAGGGCTGCCCGGTCAATATCCAGATCCCGGACTTTATCGCCCAGGTCAAGGAAGGCAATTTTGCCGAAGCCTATAAGATCATCACCAATTCCAGCGCCCTTCCGGCTGTCTGCGGCCGTGTCTGCCCCCAGGAGAGCCAGTGCGAGGGCAAGTGCATCCGCGGTAAGATGGACGAGCCTATTGCCATCGGCAAGCTGGAAAGATTTGTGGCTGACTGGGCCCGTGAGAACGGTATCAAGCCCTCGGCTCCGGAAGAGAAGAACGGCCATCGCGTGGCTATCATCGGTTCCGGCCCTGCCGGCCTGACCTGCGCCGGCGATCTGGCCAAGCTGGGCTATGATGTGACCATTTACGAAGCCCTCCATAAGGCTGGCGGCGTGCTGTCCTATGGTATTCCCGAATTCCGTCTTCCCAAGGACGCTGTCGTGGCCAAGGAAGTCGAAAATGTCGAGGGTATGGGTGTTGAGATCAAGACCGACTATGTGATCGGCAAGGCCAAGAAGATCGACGAGCTTCTGACCAAGGACGGCTATGAGGCTGTCTTCGTCGGCTCCGGCGCCGGCCTGCCTATGTTCATGGGTATTCCCGGTGAAAATGCCAACGGCGTTTTCTCTGCCAATGAATATCTGACCAGAAATAACCTGATGAAGGCCTTCCGTGAGGACTATGATACTCCTATCTACAAGGCTAAGAAGCTGGTGGTCGTAGGCGGCGGCAACGTGGCCATGGATGCCGCCAGAACCGCTCTGAGACTGGGCGCTGAGGTCCATCTGGTCTACAGACGTTCCGAGGAAGAGCTTCCGGCCCGTAAGGAAGAGGTCCACCACGCCAAGGAAGAGGGCATCATCTTTGATCTCCTCTGCAACCCGGTCGAGATCCTGACCAATGAAGACGGCTGGGTCGAAAAGGTCCGCTGCATCCGCATGGAGCTGGGCGAGCCCGATGCCTCCGGCAGAAGACGTCCTGTCCCCATCGAAGGCTCCGAATTTGAGATCGAGGCCGATGCTGTGGTCATGTCCCTCGGCACCTCACCCAATCCCCTGATCTCCTCCACCACTAAGGGTCTTGAGATCAACAGGAAAAAGTGCATCAATGCCGATGAGACCACAGGTCAGACCTCCAAGGAAGGCGTGTTTGCCGGCGGCGATGCCGTGACAGGCGCGGCTACCGTTATCCTGGCTATGGGAGCCGGCAAGGCTGCCGCAGCCGGTATCGATGCCTACATCAAGTCCAAATAAATAAGATAGGCAAGCAGAGTGAAGGGCCCATCTGCCTTTCACTCTGCGGAAGTTTAAGAGTACGTTTTCCGAAAGGATAATTTGCCTTGGATCCTCAGTATGAGATCGAGATCCCTGCCGAGCATGAGAAGAATCTCTTCGGAAGCGGGGATGCCCACATAAGACAGATAGAACAGGCCCTTCATGTGACGCTTGTTGACAGAAACGGAAAGCTCCGCATCATGGGAGAGGCAGAGAATGTCTCCCGGGCGGAAAGGCTGATCAGACAGCTGCTTAGGCTTTCCGAGAGGGGAAATGATTTGACGGAGCATGACATCACCTACACCCTGTCTCTTCTTGAAGAAAATAAGGAAGAGAGCCTGGTGGATATGGACAACGACACCATTATCCATACAGTCAACGGACGTCCTGTCAAGCCCAAGACCATAGGTCAGAAGCAGTATGTTGAATCGATCCGGGACCGGATGATCACCTTCGGGATCGGTCCGGCCGGTACCGGCAAGACCTATCTGGCCATGGCTATGGCAATAGCGGCCTTTAAGAAGGAAGAGGTCAGTCGGATCATATTGACCCGGCCGGCTATCGAAGCGGGAGAGAAGCTGGGCTTTTTGCCCGGTGATCTTCAGAGCAAGATCGATCCCTACCTGCGCCCACTTTACGATGCTCTTTATGAGATCATGGGAGCGGAGAGCTTTCTGAAAAATTCCGAAAAGGGTCTGATCGAGGTCGCTCCCCTGGCCTATATGAGGGGCAGAACACTGGACAATGCCTTTATCATCCTGGATGAGGCCCAGAACACCTCACCGGCCCAGATGAAGATGTTTCTGACCCGTATCGGCTTCGGGACCAAGGTGGTCATCACCGGTGACCGGACCCAGAAGGATCTGCCCTCAGATATGGTCAGCGGTCTGGATACGGCAGCCAAGGTCCTGGCTAAGATCGATGAGATCGGCTTCTGTGAGCTGACCAGCCGTGACGTGGTTCGTCATCCCCTGGTCCAGAAGATCGTTAAGGCCTACGAAAAATACGAAGAGAGGACCCGGACCAGACGGGCCGGAAAGGCAGTCAATGATCGTAAGGGTTGAAAAAGAATATAAGGGAGAGGATTTCAGACAGATCCTGCCCTTTACATACAAGAAGCTGGCTGAAAAGGTGGCGGCAAAGGTCCTGGAGACAGAGGGTTGTCCCTTTGAGGCGGAGGTCTCCCTGCTTCTGACGGACGATGCTGAGATCCGGGAGATGAACAGGGACTTAAGAGAGATCGACAGGGTGACGGACGTGCTGTCCTTCCCCATGGCGGACTATAACAGCCCGGCAGATTTCTCGACCTTTGAAGAAGGTGACCCGGATCTTTTTGATCCGGAGACCGGGCTCTTCATGCTGGGAGATATCGTGATCGACGTGAGACAGCTGAAGCGGCAGGCAGAGGAATACGGTCATTCGACCAGGCGGGAATACGCCTTCCTCATTGCCCACAGCATGCTTCATCTGGTCGGCTACGATCATATGACAGAGGAAGAGGCCAGGGATATGGAGTCCAGACAGGAAGCAGTGCTTCAAAGTCTCGGAATCTCAAGGAATTAAGAAAGGAAGAGTAGCTATGAGAAAATTTGTGACATGCGCCGTGGCGGCAGCAGCTCTTTGCGGGGCTGTGGCTCTGACCGGCTGTACCTTTGGTCACACGGCAGATACCATTGTGGACGAGTCCTCCTCTGAGGCAGAGGTCACACCTGAGACCACGGATGTCCCGGAAAGCTCTGTGGAGCCGACGGCCGAGACCACTCCCACACCGGAGCCTACCCCCACGGAACCCATTCCTGACGGTATGGCCAAGTCCTTCCTGACCGGTGAATATGTGGACGAAGAGGTTGGCGAAAAGCGTCCGATCGAGTTTATGATCGACAATTCCAAGGATGCCATCCCCCAGTCCGGTATCAGCCAGGCGGATATTATCTACGAATCACCGGTCGAGACCGGTATCACCCGTCTCTGCGCTGTCTTTGAGGATACCACGGGCATTGACCGGATCGGACCCTTAAGAAGCTGCCGCGATTATTTCATTTCCCTGACAGCCGGTCTTGACGGCATCTACACCCATTACGGCCAGGCGGCTTACGCTCTGACCTATCTGGAATCTCCCTATGTGGACAATCTGAGCGGTCTTTTGAGCTCTACCTCCAACTGCTTCTACAGGGATTACACCTTCCATCAGGATTTCCACACCGCCTATATCGGCGATTCCGGTATCCAGCAGGCCATTGAGATCCGGGATTACGATAAGACTCATGATGAGGACTACGACGGCCAGTTCAAATTCGCCTGGGTCGGCGATAAAGTGACCAATGAAGACGGAGAGGATGCCAAATATCTGGCCACCGGCTATGTCTACAACACCCCCTACTTCGTCTACAATGAGGAGGACGGTCTCTATTACCGTTACCAGTTCGACCAGCCCCATGTGGATGCGGAAAACGGCGAGCAGCTGGCCTTCACCAATATCATTCTGGAATATCAGAACTACGATATCTATGAGCGTCTGACCAACGACCATCCCATCTACCTGCATTTCGATACCACAGCCGGCGGCAAGGGCAAATACATCACCAACGGCAAGGCCGTGGATATCACCTGGGAAAGACCGGACTTCTACAGCGAAGTGACCTATTATGACGCCGACGGCAATGAGCTTGAGATCAACACCGGCAAGACCATGGTCTGTGTCATCCAGAACGAAAAGCTGGGCGAATGCGTGATCGGCAATTCCGCTGAGGATGCTCATTGCGTGGTCAATGACGAAGATCTGGCCGAGGCCGTGGAGCTCAACCAGCTCTTCATGGGCCAGTGGGAATACATCGAGCCCGAACTTCTGGATGTCCTGACCAAGGAACGCAACCAGTATATTGAGGCCCGCGGTTATTCCAAGGTCGAAGAAGGGGTTTACACCATAGACTGATATGCGTGACTATATCAAAGACAAAAAAAGAATCGTCATCAAGGTCGGTTCGTCATCCCTTATGCATGCGGAGACGGGCCGGCCGGACCTGACCCGGATCGAACACCTGGTGAGGGAGATCTCGGATATCCGCAATCAGGGCAAGGATGTGGTCCTGGTATCCTCGGGAGCCATTGCCGTGGGACGCAGCTTTCTGGGCTTTGACAAAAACCATTCTCTGCCGGAAAAGCAGGCCTTTGCGGCCATCGGCCAGGCCAGACTCCTGACCCTCTACCAAAGGCTCTTTGCGGAATACGGTCAGAATGCGGCCCAGATCCTCATGACCAAAAATGCCATGACGGATAACTTAAGCCGCTTCAATGCCAGAAATACCTTCAACGAGCTGCTCCATCTGGGCGCCATTCCCATCGTCAATGAAAATGACACCATCACGACCTATGAGATCGAATTCGGTGACAATGATACCTTATCTGCAGTCGTGGCAGCCCTGATCGAGGCAGACCTCCTGATCCTTCTGTCAGATATCGACGGTCTCTATACCGATGATCCCAGAAAGAATCCTGAGGCCAGATTCATACCGGAGGTCACGGAGATCGATGATGACCTTCTCTCTATGGCCAAGGGAACGACCGGCAGCACGGCCGGAACCGGGGGCATGGCCACCAAGCTTCATGCGGCTGAGATCGCCACGGCCTGCGGGACGGATATGATCATAGCCAGATCGGATGACTTCCGTGTCATCCATCAGCTGACGGCAGGAGAGGACATCGGAACCATATTCCGTTCTTCTCCCAAGGAAGAGCATTATCTGATCGATTATCTCAACAATCTGTAAGCTTATAAGGCCCGAAGTGACAGCTTTGTCCCTTCGGGCGTTTTCGGGAAAAGAAGACTATGTCAAATCAAAGCCAAACGGAAATTCAGAGACAGTATCTTGAGGCGGATGCCGAGCTGGTCCGGGACCTTTCTGTCTCTTACGGACGGCCTTTGGGCTGCTGCATCACCACCTTCGGCTGTCAGATGAATGCCCATGATTCGGAAAAGCTCTCAGGCATGCTGGCCCAAATGGGCTTTCAGGAGGTTGCCGAGGATCAGGCCGATCTCATTATCTACAACACCTGTACGGTCCGCGACAATGCCGACCAGAGGGTCTACGGCCGTCTGGGCGTGCTCAACGGTCTCCGTCATAAGAGGCCCGGCCTTAAGATCGCTCTTTGCGGCTGCATGATGCAGGAGAGCCATGTGATCGAGAAGCTGAAGAAGTCCTACAGCTTTGTCAATCTCATTTTCGGGACACATAACCTGGCCCATTTTCCGGAGCTGGTCTACCGGATGTACCATGAAAAGGGTCCCGTTATCGAGATCCTGGACAAGGACAGCGGATCGGCCGAGGAGCTGCCCCGTATTCGGCATTTTTCCTTCAAATCCGGTGTCAATATCATGTACGGCTGCAACAATTTCTGCACCTACTGCATCGTCCCCTATGTCAGAGGACGGGAGAGGAGCCGGGAGAAGGAGGATATCCTGAAGGAGATCCGGGACCTTGCCTCCGACGGCGTCAAGGAGATCATGCTTCTCGGGCAGAATGTCAATTCCTACGGAAAAAATCTGGAAAATGCCGTCTCCTTTGCCCAGCTGCTTAAGGAAAGCGCCCAGGTTCCGGGGATCGAAAGGGTGCGCTTTATGACCTCCCATCCCAAGGATCTGTCGGATGAGCTGATCAGGGTGATAGCAGAAGAGCCCAAGATCTGCCGTCATATCCACCTGCCGGTCCAGTCGGGCAGCACGGAGATCATGAGGATAATGAACCGCCGCTATACCAGAGAGTCCTATCTGGATCTGGTCGACAGGATCCGGGCTGCCATTCCCGACATTTCCCTGACCACGGACATTATTGTGGGCTTCCCCGGGGAGACGGAGGAGGATTTTGCCCAGACTCTGTCACTCATCGAGGCCTGCGGCTTTGATTCTGTCTTTACCTTTGAATACTCCAAGAGGACCGGAACACCGGCTGCCGTCATGGAGGATCAGGTGAGTGAAGAGGTGGTCAAGGCCCGCTTTAAGCGACTGCTGGATACCGTCAAAAAGACCGGCGAAAGGGCAGTCGGCCGCTTTGAGGGGCAGGTGGTCGAGGTCCTTGTGGAGGGCAAAAACCGTGAGGAAGGTCTTTTGACCGGACGCCTTTCCCAGAACCTTCTGGTCCATTTTCCGGGAGAGGAAAGCCTGATCGGGTCACTCATTAAGGTCAGACTGGATGAGTGCAAGGGCTTCTATTACCTGGGCAGCCGGGCCTGAAAAAGCCAAGTTTTCGGAAGAGAGGAAAAAGCCATGCCGCTTTCACCGATGATGTCGGAATATATGAAAATGAAGGAAGCCTACAGCGACTGCATCCTGATGTATCGCGTGGGTGACTTTTATGAGATGTTTTTTGAGGATGCCGAGGTTGTCTCAAAAGCCATTGAACTCACTCTGACAGGCAAGGAGTGCGGTCTTGAGGAGCGCGCTCCCATGTGCGGCGTTCCCTTCCATGCGGTCGAGACCTATATCACGCGTCTGATCGACAAGGGCTTCAAGGTGGCCGTCTGTGACCAGGTCGAGGATCCCAAGCTGGCCAAGGGTCTGGTCAAAAGGGAGGTCACCCGTGTGGTCACTCCCGGCACAAACTGCGATATGGCTGCCCTGGATGAGAGCCGCCACAATTACATCCTCTGTCTGGTCTCCGTCGAAAATAAGACCGGTGTGGCCTCCGCCGATGTTTCGACCGGTGATTTCTCCGTCACAGAGGTCGATTCCCTCCAGAAGATAAGTGATGAGATCCAGCGCTTTCATCCCTCTGAGATCATCTGCAACCAGGCCTTCCTGATGTCGGGCTTTGATACAGTCGATCTGAAGGAACGTCTGGGCATTATGGTCTCGCCCTTAAATGATACCTATTTTGCCGATGAATCCGCCAAAAGTCTGATCCTGGATCATTTTCATGTTCATTCCCTGGAAGGGCTGGGCTTAAAGGAAATGTCCTGCGGCATCAGCGCTGCCGGCGGACTTTTGTCCTACCTTTTGGAGACTCAGAAGACCCAGCTGGACCATATGCGGACCATCCGCCCCTATGCGGCTGAAAATTATATGGTCCTGGATTCCTCGACCCTCCGCAATCTGGAGCTGGTCGAGACCTTAAGAGAAAAGCAGAAGAGAGGGTCTCTCCTCTGGGTCCTGGACCATACCCGGACGGCCATGGGAGCGCGTTATTTAAGGACGGCCATAGAACAGCCCCTGATCGACGAGGCTGCCATCAATGAAAGACTGGATGCCGTGGAGACCCTGGTCGAGGACCGGATCACCTGTGAAGAGCTCAGGGAATATCTCAATCCCATTTACGATCTGGAGCGTCTGGTCACCCGCATTTCCTACCGGACAGCCAACCCGCGCGACCTGTCCGCCCTTAAGACGTCGCTCGCCATGCTGCCGCCTGTCCGGGAGCTGATCTCCCATCTTGACAGCAAACGCTTCCGGGCCCTGTCTTCGGAAATGGATGATCTGACAGACCTCTGCGACCTTCTGGAACGGGCCATCGTGGAGGATCCGCCCCTGGCCATGAAGGAGGGTGGGATCATAAAGGAAGGCTATAATAAGGACGTCGATGATTACCGCTGCGCCGGACGGGACGGCAAGACCTGGCTGGCCGATCTGGAGAGCCGGGAGAGGGAAAAGACCGGTATCCATACCCTCAAGGTCAAATTCAATCGTGTCTTCGGCTACCTGATCGAGGTCACCAATTCCTTTAAGGATAAGGTGCCGGACTATTTTATCCGCCGCCAGACCCTGACCGGTTCCGAACGCTATACCACAACGGAGCTCAACGAGCTGCAGGAAAAGATCCTGGGGGCCCAGGACCGGCTTTACAGCCTGGAGTATGAGCTCTTTGCCGAGGTCAGGGAGATCCTGGAAAGGGAGATGGGCCGGATCCAGAAGACAGCCAGGGCCGTGGCTGAGATCGATATGTACGCGTCTTTGGCTTATGCGGCTTCTGTCAACCGTTATGTCCGTCCCCATATCAATACGACAGGTCGGATCGATATCAAGGCCGGCCGTCATCCCGTGGTCGAAAAAATGATCCGCCAGGATGCTTTTGTGCCAAATGACACCTTGCTGGACCAGGACAAAAAGCGTCTCTCCATCATCACCGGTCCCAATATGGCCGGCAAGTCCACCTATATGCGGCAGACAGCTCTGATCGTTCTGATGGCCCAGATCGGATCCTTTGTCCCGGCTAAGGAGGCAGACATTTCTATCGTGGACCGGATCTTCACCCGTGTCGGCGCTTCCGATGATCTGGGAAGCGGCCAGTCCACCTTCATGGTGGAGATGACCGAGATGGCCAATATTTTAAGAAATGCCACCGATCGGTCTCTCCTTATCCTGGATGAGATCGGCCGGGGAACCTCGACCTTTGACGGCCTTTCCATTGCCTGGGCCGTGGTCGAATATATAGCCGATAAGAGGCTGATCGGGGCCAAGACCCTCTTTGCCACCCATTATCATGAGCTGACAGAGCTGGAGGGTAAGATCCCGGGTGTCAACAATTACTGCATCGCCGTCAAGGAAAAGTCGGACGGTATCATTTTCCTGAGAAAGATCGTGAAGGGCGGAGCCGACAAGAGCTACGGCATCGATGTGGCCAGACTGGCCGGCGTGCCGGAAGCGGTCCTGGGTCGGGCCAGACAGATCGTGGAACAGCTGTCCGATGCGGATATCACCGCGGCGGTCGAGGTCATGACCGGAAAGAAGACCAAGGCCAAGCCCATTCATTACGATCAGGTGGATCTGCAGCAGATGTCCCTTTTCGCCACGGTCTCCGATGAGGATGTGGTCAATGAACTCAAGTCCATAGACATCACCTCCCTGACACCGGTCGATGCCCTCAATGTCCTCTATAAACTTCAGAATAAGCTCAATAACAGGTGGGGTTCCTGATGGGAAAGATCGTTGTACTCGATAAAAAAACCGTGGACCAGATCGCAGCCGGAGAGGTGGTCGAACGTCCTTCCTCCGTGGTCAAGGAGCTGGTCGAAAATGCCATCGATGCCGGGGCTCATGCCATTTCCATAGAGATAAAGGACGGCGGGGCGAGCCTGATCCGGATCACCGATGACGGCTGCGGCATCGATCCGGAAGATATTCCGGCAGCCTTTACGGCCCATGCGACCAGCAAGCTTCGTCAGATATCCGATCTGGAGGAGCTGACCACCCTGGGCTTCAGAGGAGAGGCGCTGGCCTCCATTGCGGCCGTCTCCCGTGTGGAGCTGATTACCAAAAGGGCGGAGGACCTGACAGCCATCCGGATCCGTCTGGACGGCGGGGTGCCTGTCCATGAGGAGGAGATCGGGGCGCCGGACGGGACGACCATCATCGTCCGCGACCTCTTTTTCAATGTGCCGGCCAGGGCCAAATTTCTCAAATCGGCCATGACGGAGGCCTCTTATGTGGGGGCCTTTGCTGAGCAGCTGGCTCTGTCCAGACCTGACATTTCCTTCTCCTTTACGGTCAATGGCCAGAGAAAGCTGCAGACCTCGGGCAAGGGCTCTCTCCATGATGTGATCCACATTCTCTACGGCCGGGAAATGAGCCGGGAGATCCTGGAGGTCAATGCCTCCGATCCCGAGCTGGGTCTGTCCCTCTCCGGTTATATAGGCAAGCCGGTCATGAGCCGTGGCAACCGGACTCTGGAAATGACCTTCGTGAACGGCCGGTCCATCCGCAGCAAGATCCTCATGAAGGCCATAGAGGATGGCTTCGGCACAAGACTCATGCAGCATCGCTACCCCTTCAGCTGTCTTATGCTGGCTCTGGACGGGAAAAATGTGGATGTAAATGTGCATCCCTCCAAGATCGAGGTCCGCTTTGTCGATGAAAACGGTATCTACGAGGCGGTCCGAAGGGCTGTCGCGAAGGCACTGGACCATGTGGACATGATCGTCAGCGCCAAAGCGGATGGTCAAGCCTCCGGGAAAAAGGCCGAAACGACAGAAAAGGTGGCCGGGGCTGAGCCCTTTGAAAAGAAGGAAAGAGAAAGACTTTTCGGAAGGACAGAAAAAGGAAGGGATAGGTCTGAGGCAGACAAAGTTATGGAGAAGGCCTCTTATGGGCCTTCTGTGGATGCTCTGAAGAGAAGGCCTGAGACAGAAGGCCTTGAAAGCCCTGAGCGGACAGTCGAAAACGCCTTTGGCAAAGACGATGAGGCGGGACAGAAGACCGGCCCCGTTCAGACGGTCAGATCAGAGACGGATCCTTCCGGGGAATCAAAGACAGAGCCCTCCGGACTGCCCGGGGCAGAGAAAATAGAGGAGAGGGAACCGGACGCAGACCGACAGACCGATATCCTTGAAAAGACTGAGGAAAAGGCAGAAGAAAAGCCCATTTACGAGCAGATGACTCTGGGCTTTCTGACCGAAGAGGGCAGGAAGAGGCATCGGATCATCGGCGAGGTCTTCCGGACCTACTGGCTGGTCGAATTTGAGGAAAAGCTCTTCATCATAGACCAGCATGCGGCCCACGAAAAGGTCCTCTATGAAAAGCTGATGAAAAGCTATAAGGAGAGAAGCCTGACCTCCCAGATGATCACACCGCCTATCCTGGTCTCCCTCTCTCTGCAGGAGGAGGCCGCATATCTGGAACACCGGGAAGCCTTCGAAAAGCTGGGCTTTGAGATCGAGGCCTTCGGCGGACGGGATTACCTGATCCGGGGTCTGCCCTATACCCTTGAGGCCTACGGGTCAAAGGAGCTTTTCCTGGAAATGCTGGATGCCTCGGAAGGCCCGTCGACCTCGGCAGATACCCTGGAGGCCTATACCCACCGGGTGGCCACGGAGGCCTGTAAGGCAGCCGTTAAAGGCAATAATCGGCTGACTCTGCAGGAGGCTGACTATCTGATCGATCAGCTGCTCAGGTGCGAAGATCCCTATCATTGTCCGCACGGCCGCCCGACCATCATCGCCTTCAGCAAATATGACCTTGAGAAACGCTTTAAGAGGATCGTCTAAACAAGATGACAAAGACTGAGAAAAAACCACTGATCGTGATCGCAGGACCGACGGCCTCGGGAAAAAGTGACACCGCTGCTGAGCTGGGACGGCTGATCGGCGGAGAGGTCGTTTCGGCCGATGCCATGCAGGTCTATAAATATATGGATATCGGATCGGCCAAGGTCACAAAGGAGGAAATGCTGGGGGTGCCTCATCACATGATCGATGTGGCAGAGCCGACGGAAGCCTTCGACGTGACCCGCTATGCCGCCATGGCAAAGGCCTGCATCGAAGACATTCACAGGAGGGGCAGGATCCCTATTCTCTGCGGCGGGACCGGCTTTTATATTCAGGCGGTGGTCCGGGACATCGATTTTGAAGAGACGACCGGTGATTCCCTTTTCCGGAAAAAGCTGATGGCAGAAGCGGAAGCGCTTGGAAATGAAGCCCTACACCAACGTCTGAGAGCCGTCGATCCGGTCTCAGCCGAGGCCATCCATCCCAATAATATCCGCCGGGTCATCCGGGCTCTCGAATATTTTGAGGAGACCGGACGGACCATTTCTTCCCACAATGAGGAGGAAGCGGCCAAGGCTTCGCCCTATGATCTGTTCTTTTATTGCCTCAATGATGACAGAGAGAAACTTTATGAGAGGATAGACCATCGTGTGGACTTCATGCTGGACTGCGGTCTTGTGGAGGAGATCAAATTTCTGAAGAGCATGGGACTGACCGCTGATATGGTCTCCATGCAGGGCATAGGCTACAAGGAAATGCTCAACTATCTGGATGGTCTGACCTCCTATGAGGAGGCGGTCCGCCTGGTCAAGCGCAACAGCCGGCATTATGCCAAACGGCAGGTGACCTGGTTCAAAAGGGAGAGAGAGGTCCGCTGGCTCATGGTCGGAGATTTTGACTGTCAGCCCCTTCGGATCGCAGAGCACATAGCCGGAGAGATCCGGCCGCAGTCAGAGGAAACATAAAGGATAAGCATATGACAACACAGGAAATTTACAGGAGCCGGGGGATCTCGGAGGAGGTCTTCAGCTTCGGAGAAAACATACTGGAGAGCCTGGGAGATCGTTTTGCCCGGATCGATGCCGTGAGTGAATACAATTCTCTCAAGGTCCTTTCGGCCATGCAGTCCTATCCCATATCCGAGGCCCATCTGACAGGAACCACCGGCTACGGCTACAATGACATCGGCCGCGATGCGGTGGAGGCAGTCTACGCC
>R23__coassemble_814_pt1 | contig 18086 bp, 11 predicted proteins | sample R23__metabat2_high_PE_005 | metagenome-assembled genome bin R23 | reverse complement strand
AAGTAGGAATAAACGGTATCCTCTGCTTCTGCCACCTTCTGGGCTTCCTGGATCCGGCTGTAGACATCATCGGCCTCGGCCTCATCCATCTGGTCCTGGGTGATATAGCCCAGCTCCACCATTTTCGTCAGGACACGGGTCCGGCGGGCGGCATTTTCCTCAGGATGGGTGATGGGGTTGTACTTGGCCGGATTCTGGGTGATGCCGGCGATGACGGTGCTCTCGGAAAGGGTAAGCTCCGAGACATCCTTGTTGAAATATTTTTTGGCGGCTGCCTGGACCCCGTAGGTCCCGGCTCCCAGGTTGATGGTATTGAGATAGCTCTCCAGGATCAGCTGCTTGTCGTTGAGTTTTTCCTCCAGCTGGACAGCCAGATACTGCTCCTGGAACTTGCGCTTGAGCCGGTCGATCAGAGACTTCTCCTCGGTCCAGGTCGTGAAGACATTATTCTTGAGGAGCTGCTGGGTGATGGTGGAGGCTCCCTCCGTGAAGCGGAATTTATTCTTGATACCGGTAAAAAGCGCCCGGATGATGCCCTGGAGGTCCACGCCGTTGTGCTCATAGAAGCGTTCATCCTCTATGGCCACGACCGCATGCTGAAGGTCCAGGGGGACATCGTCTATGGAAACGGCCATCCGGTTGGAATCCGAGGTAGTCAGCTTGCGGATCTGATTGCCGTCGGAATCGTAAAGGAAGGTGGCGTAGCCGGAAGGGGTGAAGGTGATGTCATCGATATCGGGTGTCCCGGCGATGATGCCCCGGATAGAGCCGGCCACCAGGCAGACAAAGATGACAGCCATGGCCACAGCTGCGGCCAGGATGACGCGCAGGGCGATCAGGCCGGCATGCCTGGAGGCATCCGACTTGCCGACACGTTCTATCTTCTCTTCCAGATGGCGTCTTCCGTAGTTCATATAAGACCGATCTTATCTCATTTTACCGGCCATGTTCTCTTCCACACGGCGGTAGAGCTCCTTTGCGGCGTTATAGCCCATCTTCTTCTGTCTGTGGTTAACGGCAGCCGTCTCCACGATCACGGCCAGGTTACGGCCCGGACGGATGGGGATGGAGTGGCAGACCACCTTATTGCCCAGGATCTCCATATAATTTTCTTCCAGGCCCAGACGGTCGTATTCTCTGTCCTTATTCCATTCCTCGAGCTTAATGACCAGGTCGATCTGCTGGGAATCCTTAACGTGCTCAACACCGAAAATGGTCTTGACATCGATGATGCCGATGCCCCGAAGCTCGATGAAGTGCCGGGTGATGTCAGGAGCCGAGCCGATCAGGGAGACGTCCGAGACCTTCTTGATCACGACCACATCGTCCGTGACCAGACGATGGCCGCGGCGGACCAGCTCCAGAGCGGCTTCGCTCTTACCGATGCCGGAATCGCCCGTGATCATAACACCTTCGCCGTCGACATCGACCAGAACGCCGTGGATGGAGATGGTCGGAGCCAGCTCTTCATTGAGCCAGCGGATGATCTCGGCCATGAGGTTGCTGGTGGACTTGTCGGACTGAAGAATGGGAACGGCATATTGTCTGGGCAGGGCCAGCATCTCATCCGTCAGATCCGGCAGCTGGGAGAAGATCAGACAGGGAATGTCACTGGTGATGAACTTCTCAAAGGACTTGCGGCGGGTCTCAGGCTCCAGCTGGAGCAGGTAGGTATATTCCACATAGCCGATGATCTGGACCCTCTCATTGGGGAAATGATCGTAATAGCCGGCCAGCTGCAGGGCCGGACGGTTGATCTCGGGTGTGGTGATCATGTAATCCTCAAGATTGATCTCGGGTGTCAGATTGGTCAGCCCCATGGCTTTGGCCATCTTGGCGACCGATACTCCGTTTGTCATAGTTTCCCCCTTTACGGTAGCTTATTTTCTGCTGCGAGTGAAAAAACCTTTCTGTTTCTTTTATTTTACCACAAGACCTCAGGTCTTTGGCTTTTGTTTTTCCTCTTCCATGTCGAAGAAGCGCCTGACAGCTTCTGCGGCGGACCGGTTCATGGAGGGTGCCCCGGCCAGTTCCTCCACGGAAGCCTGCTGAATGGCCTCCAGGGTCTTGAAATGCTTCATAAGAGCCCGCCGTCTGGCCGGGCCGATGCCTTCGATCTCATCCAGCAGGGACCTGACCTGGCCCTTGGACCGCAGCTGCCTGTGATATTCGATGGCAAAGCGGTGGGCCTCATCCTGGATCCGGGTGATCAGGTGGAAGCCCTCGGAATGGGTATCGATGGGTATCTCCACATTTTGGAAATAAAGGCCGCGGGTCCGGTGAAAATCGTCCTTGACCATACCGCAGACCGGTATCTCAAGGCCCAGGGCCGCAAGGACCTCCTCGGCGATATTGACCTGCCCCCGTCCGCCGTCCATGAGGATGAGGTCGGGCAGGCGTTCAAAGCCCTCCGAATGGGACAGGGCTCTTTCAAAGCGCCGGGTCAGGACCTCCCGCATGGAGGCGTAATCGTCCGGTCCCACTACGGTCTTGATCCGGAACTTGCGGTAGTCTGTCCGCTTGGGCTTTCCCCTTTCATAGACCACCATGGAGCCCACGGAATCATAGCCGGAAATGTTGGAGATATCGAAGGCCTCCATGCGGTCGGCCTTGTCTATCTTAAGCCAGGAGGCAACCTCTCTGACCGCGCCGGTGGTCCGCATATCCTCCCGTCTCATGCGCTCCCGGTCCCGGTTAAGGACGATCCGGGCATTTTCCGAAGCCATCTCGACCAGCTTTTCCTTGGTTCCTCTTTGGGGAATGGCCAAAGTCACCTTAGAGCCCCTCTTTTCAGACAGATAGGCCGAAAGCAGGTCACGGTCGGGTATTGCCATGGGCAGCATGATCTCTTTGGGAATGAAGGGCGTGCCCGAATAATACTGGGAAATGAAACGGGACAGAAGGGCGCCGGCATCATTGTCCTCATTGGCCGCCATATAGAAATGCTCACGGCCGATCAGACGGCCGCCCCGGACGAAGAAGACCTGGACCACGGCGTCGGAGGTCAGGACGCTTTCATCCTCTCCCACGGCTATGCCGATGACGTCTCTGTCATCGCCGTCCGTTCCCGTGATCTTCTGCTTTTCCGCGATCTGGCGGACGGATTCTATGAGGTCTCTTAAGGAGGCGGCCTCCTCAAAACGGAGGTCCTCCGAGGCCTTCCCCATCTTATCGGTCAGCTCGCCGATGACCTTATCCACATGCCCGGCCAGGAGGGACAGGGCGTCATCCACATTTTTCCGGTAAGCCTCCGGACTTATCCTCCTCTGGCAGGGGGCCGGACATTGGCCTATGTGATAATAAAGGCAGGGCTCGACATTGACCTTGTCTATGGCCTTGTCGCAGGGCCGGATATGGAAAAGCTTCTGGACCAGGTCAATGGTGTCCCGGACCGCGCCGGCGTTGGAATAGGGACCGAAATAGCGGGAGGTATCCTTTTTCATCTGACGGGACAGGACCACCCGGGGGTAGGTCTCACCCAGAGTCACCCTGATAAAGGGATAGGACTTGTCGTCCATGAGCATGGTGTTGTAGCGGGGCCGGTTCTCCTTGATCAGGTTGGATTCCAGGACCAGGGCCTCCAGCTCGCTGTCGGTTACGATGTATTCAAAATGATGGATGAGCTCGACCATCCGCTCGATCTTGGGGCCTCGCTTGGCATTGACCTTTTTCTGGAAATACTGGCGGACCCGGTTCTTGAGCTTGACAGCCTTGCCCACATAGAGGATCTGATCATTTTTATCGCGCATGATATAAACTCCCGGCAAAGCCGGGAGTTTTTTCAGTTCCTCTTCAATGATAAAGCCTTTGGGATCGTCCATGGGGCTCCTTTACGGGGACGGAGCTTTAGTCCTCTCCGTCCGTCACCTCCTGGTAGGAGGTGTCCTGTGTGCTATCATCGGCATAGGGGACCTCGCAGTAGGTTGAATCCTTGCGGCCCTTGGCCTGGGCATAGATGGCATCCATGTCCTCCGGGTCGGCCGGATCGGCTGCCTGAGCCGGAACGGCCTCTTCTACAGACATATCCTCCATGAGGCGGGAGGGCTTGGCCTCCTCCTCGGGCAGGCCTTCGACCTCGCGGAAGATCTTCATGAATTCTTCGCCGGTGATGGTCTCCTTGCGGATCAGGTAGTCTGCGATCTTATCCAGAGCCTCTCTGTGTTCGTTGAGGAGCTCCAGGGCCTTGTCATAGGCGGCCTTGAGCATGGCCATGACCTCATGATCGACCTCGGTGGCGGTCTCATCGCCGCAGTTCATCACGGCTCTGCCGTCCAGATACTGGCTCTCGACCGAGGCCAGACCCATGAGCCCGAATTTCTCGGACATGCCGTACTGGGTGATCATGGCTCTTGCGATCTTGGTGGCCTGCTCGATATCATTGGCCGCGCCTGTGGTCACGGTATCGAAGACGATCTCCTCAGCCGCGCGTCCGCCCAGGGAAATGACCAGACGGGCCTCCAGCTCCTTCTTGGTATTGAGATATTTCTCCTCCTCAGGCACCTGCATGACATAACCCAGAGCGCCCATGGTACGGGGAATGATGGTGATCTTCTGGACCGGCTCGGCATTTTTCTGGAGAGCCGTCAGAAGGGCATGACCGACCTCGTGGTAGGAGACGATCCGTCTCTCCTCCTGGCTGAGGATGCGGTCCTTCTTTTCCTTACCGACCAGGACGATCTCGACCGCATCCAGAAGGTCCTTTTGGGACACGGCATGACGGCCTCTCTTGACGGCCAGGATCGCGCCTTCATTGATCATATTGGCCAGATCGGAGCCGACGGCGCCGGAGGTGGCCAGGGCCACGGCATCCAGGTCGACGGTCTCATCCATGGCCACATCCTTACTGTGGACACGGAGGATGGCCACACGGCCCTTGAGGTCGGGACGGTCCACGATCACGCGTCTGTCGAAACGGCCCGGACGAAGCAGGGCCGGATCCAGGACCTCGGGACGGTTGGTGGCGGCCAGGATCAGAAGACCCTTGGAGGCCTCAAAGCCGTCCATCTCCGCCAGAAGCTGGTTGAGGGTCTGCTCTCTCTCATCATTTCCGCCGCCGTACTGACCGCCGTCACGTCTCTTGCCGATGGCATCGATCTCATCGATGAAAATGATGCAGGGCGAATTTTTCTTGGCCTCCTCGAAAAGGTCACGGACACGGCTGGCGCCGACACCCACGAACATTTCGACGAATTCGGAACCGGACAGGGAGAAGAAGGGCACATGGGCCTCGCCTGCCACCGCCTTGGCCAAAAGGGTCTTGCCGGTACCGGGAGGGCCGACCAGGAGAGCGCCCTTGGGCAGCTTGGCTCCGATGGCCGTATATTTGCCGGGATTGTGGAGGAATTCCACGACCTCCTGAAGGGATTCCTTGGCCTCGTCTTCACCGGCCACATCCTTGAAGGTGACACCTGTCTCCTTCTGAACATAGGATTTGGCCCGGCTCTTGCCCACGCTCATCACACCGCCGCCCTTGTTCATGCGGCCCATGACCAGGCTGAAGAAGAGCATGATCAGGATGAAGGGAATGACAAAGCTTAAGATAGAGCTCAGGATCTCGGCGACCACAGAGGTCTGCTCTCTGGAGAATTCGACATCCGTCTTGGCCAGTCTCTCTGTCAGGGCCGTCTCATCCTCGGTCATAGTCACATAATAGGTGGTAATGCCGGAATCATCGGCCTTTTTGGAGGTGATCTCCAGGGTCTCCTGGTCCATGAGAACGGATTTGACCTCATCGTTTTCCAGCATGGTCAGAAAACGGTCGTAGGTGATCTCCTTGGAGCCGGCCCCAGAAAAGACACCGGTGAAAAGGCTCATACAGAGCAGGCTCAGAAGAATACAGACCAGAAGAATGACCAGGCTCTGTCTGTTCTTATTGCCGTTGCCCTTATTATTGTTATTGTTGTTATTATTGTTGTTATTGTTGTTTCCGCGATTGTTGTTGCTATTGAAATTCCGGTTTGGCCGGTTGTTGGGATTTTCAGGCATCTCTTACCTCCTTGCGCATGGCAATTATTATATGGTCTGACTTTGCGGATTGCAAGAGACCTGAGTTTTTATAAGAAATCTTTAATAATTTTCATTGCATTTCGCCTGCCTTTGTTCTATAATCTCTCCATTAAAAAATGAATATTTCGTATTTCCTGGAGGATCAGGTGTCAGAAGACATCCGGTCCTCTTTCGCTTTTTTCAGACGTTTTGAGGAGGAGAAATTATGGCTACAAAATATGTCTTCGTCATGGGCGGAGTGGTCTCCGGCCTGGGCAAGGGGATCACGGCAGCCTCTCTGGGCCGGCTCTTAAAGGCCCGCGGCTACACCGTCACCATGCAGAAATTCGATCCCTATCTGAACATGGACCCGGGCACCATGAATCCGGTCCAGCACGGTGAGGTCTTTGTGACCGAGGACGGCATCGAGACCGATCTGGACCTGGGCCACTACGAGCGCTTTATCGATGAAAACCTGCAGAAGGACGCCAATGTCACGACCGGCAAGGTCTACTGGTCCGTTCTGACCAAGGAACGCCGAGGCGATTACGGCGGCGGCACGGTCCAGGTCATCCCCCACATCACCAATGAGATCAAGTCCCGTTTCTACAGAAATGACGAGGAGGAGAACCATATCGCTATCATCGAGGTCGGCGGAACGGTGGGTGATATCGAAAGCCAGCCCTTCCTCGAGGCCATCCGTCAGTTCCAGCAGGAGGTCGGCCGGGAAAATGCCATCATCATCCTGGTCACCCTCATTCCCTATCTCAAGGCTTCTCAGGAAATGAAGACCAAGCCCACCCAGATGGCCGTCAAGGAGCTCCAGGGCATGGGCATGCAGCCCGATATCCTGGTCTGCCGCAGCGACTATCCCATTGACGACGGCATGAGACAGAAGATCTCCCTCTTCTGCAATGTCCCGGTCCGCAATGTTCTCCAGAACCTGGATGTGGAATACCTTTACGAGCTGCCCCTGGTCCTGGAAAAGGAGGACTTCGGCAATGTGGCCTGTGAATGTCTGGGGCTTGCCAATCCCACGCCTGATCTGTCTGACTGGGAGAAGATGATCTCTGACCTCAAGCATCCGCGGAAGGAGGTCACAGTGGCCCTGGTCGGCAAATACACAGCCCTCCACGATGCCTACATTTCCGTGGTCGAAGCCCTCAAGCACGGCGGCATCGCCAGCCGGGCCGTGGTCAATATCAAGTGGGTGGATTCGGAGCGCGTCAGCGAGAAAAATGCCGCAGAGACCTTTAAAAATGTGGACGGCATCATCGTTCCGGGCGGCTTCGGCACCCGCGGCATCGCCGGCATGATCCATGCCATCCGCTATGCCCGTGAAAATAAGATCCCCTTCCTGGGCCTCTGTCTGGGTATGCAGATGGCCATCGTTGAATATGCCAGAAATGTGGTCGGCTGGGCCGATGCCAATTCGGCAGAATTTTCCAAGACCACGCCCCATCCGGTCATCGACCTCATGCCGGACCAGAAGGGCGTGACCGACCTGGGCGGCACCCTTCGCCTCGGCGCTTACCCCTGCCATCTGAAAAAAGGCACAAAGGCCACTAAGCTCTACGGGGCGGAGGATATTTCCGAAAGGCACCGCCACCGCTACGAGGTCAACAACGACTTCCGCGAGGACCTCTCCTCTGCGGGCCTGACTCTCTCCGGCCTCTCACCGGACGGCCGGATCGTGGAAATGATCGAGCTTAAGGACCATCCCTTCTTCCTGGCCACCCAGGCCCATCCGGAATTCAAGAGCCGGCCCAACCGGCCCCATCCTCTTTTCAGGGGCTTCATAGAGGCGGCTGTGAAATACCGGAAGACCAAAGGATGACCCCTTCCTTCCCCTGCCAATGCCGGAGGTAAAAGAGCTCCCAGGCCGGATCGAATCGAGTAAAAAAGACCGGACAGACTGTCATCAGCCTGCCCGGTCTTTTTCTGTCTTATGTCGGTAATTGTCAGAACCTCACCGAGGACGGCAGAAGGGCCATCAGCTCCCGGCATTCTGCGGCTTCTCCCAAAACGGTGATGGTATAGCCGGAGGTCTTTATCCCGGAAGAAAGCTTCTCATAGACGGAATCGCTTCCTTCACCCACAAGCAGGATGGCGGCATTGCTTTTGGCTGCCAGCATACCCCCGATGAGGGCATCTGTGAAGCTGGCCTCATCTCCCAGGGCGCAGCAGGCCCCGTCTGTCCCGAGATCCCAGGTCTTTTTTACATATTTGTTGAAGGTCAGGCAGGTCTCATAGATATCCTCCCCGGCGATCCGCTTACAGGTGATGCCCTTCAGGGCCGAAGCCTTGATGCGGGACTTATCGCCCAGGACCAGGACCTTCCACTTGGGATGGCTTTTCAGAATGGCCGCTGTTTCCTCCGTCAGAGTGCCGTCGGCCTTGGCCAGCAGGACCGGGACCTTATATTTATAGCAGAAGCCGGAAGCCGCCAGAGCCTGGGCCGGATCTTCCACGGAGGCCAGGATGACGGTCTTGACCTCGGTCTTCTGACAGAGAGCCCGGCAGACCTCTTCTGCCGTTTCGAGCCGGGTCGTCCCGCCGATCACATGGATCCCCTCCGCCGGCACGCCGCACTCCATAAGGCCCGTGATCACCTCATTGGAAAAATCCTTTCCGATGATAGTCACCTCCGTGACCCGGTTGTGCCAGACATTTGTCAGAAGATTCCTTGTCTCAAAGGCCAGCTCCCCGGTCCCGGACAGGATCAGGGGCGCATCGATGGCCCCCGCATAGGCATTGGCGGTCAGGGCCACCGGATCGTCTTCCCCGGAGATGAGGACCGCCCGTGTGGCTCCGTTCGGAAAGCTCTTTCTGGCGATATAGGCAGCCGTCTGATAGGAGTCATTTCCCTGAAGGACGGTCTGGGTCTTGTCAGTCTCCGTCCTCCCGTAAAAGAGCTTGCCCTCGGGATCATTGTAGCGGGTCACTCTGGCCGCCGGGAAAATGTAGGCGGCATTGGCTCCGGACAGGATCTCCTTGGCCGTAAAGCGGCGGCTTTCATAGCCCTCCTTGCCGTTATAGCCCTCTCCCGGATCATTCACATAATAGTAGGTGACGGTCTTGGTCTTTTTCTTGTCGGAGGTCTTGGCCTCCTTTGAGTCAGCGCTCTTCGAAGAGGTCTTCGAGCTTTCCGAGCTCTCTGAAGAGGAGCTTTCCTCCTCTTCCTCTATCTCTTCCTCGACCACCTCGTAGCCCCGGATGACGATAAAATGCTGGCCTGTCGAGAAAAGGGAACTGCCGGTCTGGAGGATGACCGGACGATTGGCCTTGATGGCCTTTTTGACGGTCTTCTTAAAATCCGGATCATTCAGGGTGATCAATGAAGACGCCGGGATATAGTAAGAGGGCATACCGGCTGAGCTGCCGCCGGCCTCATTCAGGAAAATGGCCTGACCGCTGCCCCCGCTGTGACCGTCGTTGTTCTGGTTGGTGTAAAACATGGCATAGTCCTCCCAGATGGCCGTGGGAGAAACATAACGGTCCAGAAAATAGGACTGGACCATGGCCATACAGAAGGCCGCGCAGGAGTAGCCCAGGTCGATGCCGATGTTATAGCGATCGCCGTTTGTGACGGAAGCGATCTGACTGTAGTGGGGAATGGCCAGGCCGCCTCCCTGAAGGGTCTCATTGTAGTCCGAGACCACCGCTCCGTAACGATTGGAGGAGACAGCCGAGCTGATGGGATCGATCAGAAGCTCGTCGGCATCATCATCATCATCATCATCATCATTATCTTCTTCTGCCTCTTTTTTGGTATCCGCAGCCTTCCCGGCTTCCCCATAAGCAGCAAGAGACAGACTCTCTTCCGCAGGAACAGAAACTGCCCCAAAGCAGAGAGTCAGGATCAGAAACAAAGCCGGGATCGATCTGAAAATTTTAGGAAAAACGGTCATAAGAAAAAGATCTGTCCTTTCGCAGGTTCGGAAGTCTCCGCCCGACACCTTTCCCTGATGTCGGGAAGCCCTCCGCGGACTTGTGATGACAGATCTATTATAGTCAGTTCTCCGCCTCCTCGCAACCTTTGGCCGGCCGCAGAAGGACCGGTCAGAGACGGTTGAGCAGCCTGGCAAGGGCCGTCCGTTTGACCTTCATGGCTCCCTTGGGACAAAATTCCTGGCAGCAGAAGCAGCGGATGCATAGGCTTCGGTCTATGACAGGCAGCTTATTTTCCATGGTGATGGCCTTGGCCGGACAGATATCGTGACACCGGGCGCAGCCGATGCACTCCGAGGCCCTGACTCCGGGCCTGGCCTGGAGAAGCTTCTTAGCCAGAGGCACCAGAAAGCCCGGGATGCGATTGGAAAAGGTGATGGCATCCGGCGTGGTGATGTTCTGATAGTCGGAAATGACCAGGGACTGCCATTCCCCGATCACGGAGCTTTCCTCGAAGAGACGGGGCAGGGTCCCTGCGTCATCCCCGCTTTGGGGCCCTCTTCCGGCCTTTCGGTCGGCCTCCGCTGCCGCCTTCGAAGGATAGGGTCCCAGCCCTCTTCGGGCTGCCGCGGCAATGGTGGGCACATCCATGGGCTCAAGCCCGATCACATGGGCGCAGAGGATGTCCATGGCATAGGGATCCCGCGAGGCCAGGACCGCTCCGATGGGACGAGGCGTGCCGGCTGTGGGACCGTTTCCTTCCATGCCGCCCACCGCATCTGTGATATAGAGGGAGGGCTTGAGGAATTCTTTGATGTCGATGAGCATGTTGGCGAAATCCTCATGCTTGGGAAAACGGTAATGATACTCAAGCTTCATGGTCCCGGGAATGGTCCCGAAGAAATTTTTCACATTGGCCGACAGCCGCATCATGCCGTGGGTCTTGAGCTTGCAGACCCCTATGATGGCATCGGCCTCCCTGAGCCAGGAGGTGCAGGTCACCTGCTTCATGATCAGGCCCTGTGGGAAGGCGTGATCCTCCTGGGAGAAGTTATCGTTCAGCCGGGCTCCGGCCGCTTCCGCCTCTGCCAGGCCCGAGACCTTATAGACCTTCTTCAGCAGGCCTTCAGAAAAGGGTCCGCCGGGCGAATCTCCAATGACCACGGAAGCGCCGCGTTCGACCAGCATCTCCGTCAGGACCGCCAGCAGGGCCGGATGGGTGACCACAGCCTTGTCCGGAGCTGCCCCTGCAACCAGATTGGTCTTCAGGGCAACCGTCATGCCGGGCTTCACAAAATCAAATCCCCCGGTCGCGGCAATGACCTCCGCAAGGCTTTGGCGGAGGTGGTCCTTTTCATAATCTTGGCAATGGGATATGGCAATAGGGAGCATGATAAGTTCCTTTCCTCAGACCGGGCAGGAGGCGGCAGGGTCCTATGACAGCCGGTCATTCATTATCATATTTCCATTTCCTCTCAATCTTATCGTATCGGTTGGCCGAAGTATCGTCAAGTGACAAAGCGAACAGGTAAGACCACAGGCAAAACCGCATCCCCTCACGGAGATGCGGTCTTTTTCATGCTTTTTCTGTTTATCGGGACAGGCTTTAGAAATCCACCTCAGTGTCATAGTAGCAGCACTTCAGCAGCTTTTCCATTTCTTCCTGGTTGATCTTTCTGGGGTTAGCGCCTGTGCAGGCATCACCCAGAGCTGCCTCGGCGATAGCCGGGAGCTTGGCCAGGAAGACATCCTCCGGCACGAAGCCCTGCTCGGTCGGATAGCTGTCGCCGCCGTAGTTCTTGATGCAGTGAGGAATGTTGAGGTCATCGCTCATCTTGCGGAGCATGGCGATAAGATTGGCGATCTTTTCATCCTGAGTCTCGCCGCCCAGGCCCAGATAATCGGCGATGTAGGCGAATCTCTTGGCCGCTCTCTCATCCTTGGCATTGAAGGCGATGACCTTGGGCAGGTACATGGCATTGGCTGCGCCGTGGATGATGTGATAGCCGCCGCAGTCAGCTGCGAAGGCAGCGCCGGTCTTGTGAGCCATAGAGTGGACGATGCCGAGCAGACCGCTGGAGAAAGCGATACCGGCCAGGCACTGAGCATTGTGCATGGTGTCGCGGGAGTCCATATCGCCGTTGTAGGACTTAACCAGGTTCTCCTGGATCAGCTTCATGGCGTAAAGGCCCATAGCGTCCGTGAAATCGGAAGCGGCTGTGGAGACGAAGGACTCGATGGCATGAGTCATGGCATCCATACCGGTGTGGGCGACCAGCTTCTGGGGCATGGTCTCGGCCAGCTCGGGATCGACGATGGCGATATCCGGTGTGATCTCGAAGTCAGCGATCGGGTACTTAATGCCCTTGTCATAATCGGTGATGATGGAGAAGGCAGTCACCTCAGTGGCTGTGCCGGAGGTGGAGGAAACAGCCACGAATTTGGCTTTCTTACGAAGCTCGGGCAGGCCGAAGACCTTGCACATATCCTCGAAGGTGCAATCCGGATACTCATACTTGATCCACATAGCCTTGGCAGCATCGATGGGGGAACCGCCGCCCATGGCGATGATCCAGTCCGGACCGAAGTCCAGCATCTTCTGTGCGCCGGCCATAACGGTCGTGACAGAGGGATCCGGCTCGATGCCGTCGATGACCATAACTTCCATGCCGGCTTCCTTCAGATAGCCTTCAGCCTTGTCCAGGAAGCCAAATCTCTTCATGGAGCCGCCGCCGACGCAGATAACGGCCTTCTTGCCCTTAAGGTCCTTAAGAGCGGCCAGAGCGCCCTTGCCATGATACAGATCACGCGGGTTTGTAAATCTCATAATGCTTTTCCTCCTTAAAATTTGGTATGTTAGGTTGTATTTGACATGTCAGCTCACAGATAGAAGAAAAGTCTTCTGTGTCAGGCCCATCTATTCGGTCTGCCCGGCCTGACTTGTCAGTTGAGGGAGGTCGAAGACTCCTCGTCGCTTCCATGATTGACATTTTTTTAACGATGTCATTCTACATCTGTCCGCAGCTCTTGTCAATCTCTGCAGCTGAATTTTTCTGCATTCTTTTCAATACATGAGAATAAGGCCATCCTTTCGCTGGGGCAGCCCATTCGCTGGGGCAGCCCAGCCCGGCCAGGCAGGTATGATCTGCCAAAAAGAGAAAATATTCCCTGTCTCACTAAAAAAGACAGCGGGGGAACCCTCCGCTGTCTCCTTTTTAGGCTTTTTATCAGATGTAGGTCACCGTCTCCTCCAGGGCCTTGCGTGAGGCATGATTGGCCAGGGGGCCGGCGCCTTCGGCAGCATAGCCTAAGTCGAGCAGCATGACCACCTCTTCATTTTCAGGAAGAGAAAGAGCCGCCTTGACCTTGGCCGGATCGAAGAAGTTGAGCCAGCAGCTGTCCACACCGGCATCGGCGGCGGCAAGGGTCAGATGAGTGGCCACGATCGTGGCGTCCTCTGCGCCGGAATTGACCTGTTCCCCCGGATAAGTGAAAACATTATTCCTGTCATAAGCCACGACCAGGACTGTCGGAGCGCCGAAGCGGCAGGGTGTGCATTCATCAAGCTTGGCCAGAGCCTCGGCAGACTGAGCCACGTAGATACGCTGCTCCTGCAGGTTCTTGGCAGTCGGAGCGAGACGGCCGGCCTCGAGAATGGCCTCAAGGGCTGCCGGCTCGACCTGACGGTCGGCATATTTCTTGCAGGAATAACGGGCTTTGACGACATCTTTAAATTCCATGGCATTCTCCTTTTCTCAGGTTTTCATTTTCCGCAGCAAAGAGCATATTTTCAGGAAATGGCTTTGCCGCGCCTTCTCATTTTCGACACCTTCAGTATAGCACCTATTCCCCCTTCGAGGAAAGCAGGTCTTCTATCTCGCTCCTCTTGGGCATGACCTTAAGGGCTCCCTTGCGGGTCGTGATGATGGCAGCCCCGGCATTGGCAAAGGCCAGCATGTCCGTCAGCTCTTCGACTGAGTAGTCCTTAAGACCGTGATCCAGAACATAGCTCAGGACACAGCCGAAGAAGGTATCGCCCGCCCCTGTGGTCTCGATGGTATTGTCCAGGAGGAAGGGAGGGACCACGGCCTTATTTTCTCCGGAATAGCCCCGGCTGCCCTCCTTGCCGCAGGAAACCAGGATCAGCTTAAGGTTGGGATAGGCGGCCTTAAGAGCTGAGACGCCCTCATCGTAATCCTCCCTGCCCGTGAACCAGGTGATCTCATTGTCGGAGATCTTGAGGATGTCCGCTCTGGACAGGCCGTAGGCCGTCATTTCCCGGGCCGCATCGAGAGAGGGCCAGAGGGGCTCACGGAGGTTGGGATCGAAGGAAATGAGAGCCCCGGCCTCCCTGGCCACATCGAGGGCATGCCAGGTGGCCTCCCGGCAGACCTCGGAGGTCATGGACAGGGTCCCGAAATGAAAGAGCCGGCAGTCCCGAATCAGGTCATCCTTCACGTCCGAAACAGACAGCATCATGTCTGCGCCCGGATCTCTGTAGAAGGAAAAATCGCGGTCACCGTCCGGGAAGGTGTGGACAAAGGCCAGGGTGGTGTGAACAGTCGGATCCGTGACCACGCCGGACACATCGATACCGGCCTTGGCCGTGACCTCCAGAAGCTGGCGGCCGAACTGGTCATTGCCGACCTTGCCGATAAAGGCGGCCTTTTTCCCAAGCTTGGTCATCATGGCCACACAGTTTGAGACCGCTCCGCCGGGATTGGCCTCCAGCATGGGATTGCCCTGGGCCGACTCCCCGTTTTCCGTAAAGTCGATCAGAAGCTCGCCGAGTGTCGTCACATCATACTTTTTTTCCATGGTCTTCCCCTTTATCATTTTTCTGCTTTGTCAGACGGTCTTCGGACCGTCAAGATCATATTTTATGAGATCAAATTCAGCCCTGCCCCGCGCCAAGAAGGACAGGCCTTCGGCCGAGAGCTCCGTGTAGATCAGGGCAGACATGACCACCCTGCCTCCGTCCGCAAAGACCTCCAGGCTGTAGCGGTCCAGGATCAGGCGGAGGTCAAGCGACCGGTCCTCTCCTTCAGCCTTCCGCCGCAGCACAGCTCGGCTTTGGCTAAGCCCGGACGGATCGATCCCCGAGGCCGACCGGTCCAGGATGAGCTGGCCGGCTTTGACATCATAGACCAGGTCCGTGTGTCTGTCCCGGTCCTCCGCCAGGAAAAGGCAGAAGGTCTCACAGCCCGCACCGGGTCTTATGGTAAGAGACAGATCCATGACCCGTCCCCGGATGCCGTCAAGGCTTACTCTCTCATTATCCAGGGTCCTGCTGCAAAAAACAATGGGATCATGTTGTTTCTTTTCTGTCTCACGAACCGGCCTCTGGCAAAGCTGTCCGTCCCGGATAAAAAGCTCCCGCGGCAGGGCCAGCTGTCCCACCCATTCCGCTTTGGGCAGGCGGTAGGTCTGCGTCGTTTCCCCGGCCTGAAGCCAGCCTGTCAAAATGACCCGGCCGTCCGGTCCCGTCAGGACCTGCGGCGCATAAAAATCGATACCCTGATCGAGCAGGCCTTCGGAAATGACCCGGAAGGTCTCCTTTTCCTCATCGTAATGACCGATCCGGTAAAGGGTATGGCGGCGGCGATAGGCGGGATGGTCTGCCGGCAAAAGGTCCATAACGCCGGTCAGAAAGACATGGTCCTGTCCGATCCTGACCAGAGAGGGGCACTCCCACATAAGGGGAGGCTCTGACCTATCCGCTGTCAGGATTCGGCCCCTTCCCCTGTCCTTTTGAAACTCCTCTTTCTCTGACCAGTCAAAGGGGTCGGTCGTTTTATAAAGAAGGGCCCGGCCCCGGCCTGCCTTATCGGCATTGGCCAGGAGGCAGCGGTAAGCCCCGTCATTTCCCCGGAAGAGGAAGGGATCGCGGCATTCGTATGGATCCGCATCCGAGGGCAGATCTTTCTCGGAAAGCACGGGATTTCCGGCATATTTTCGATAATTGAGGCCATCTCCCACCGCCAGGCATTGCCTCTGGCGGTAACGCTCCCGGCCCTCGACTTTTTCCCGAACCACTCCTGTATACATAAGGAAATGTTCTTCCCCCGGGAGGGTCAGGGCGCTGCCGGAGAAGCAGCCGTCGGCATCATAAGGTTCATCCGGAGCCAGGGCTGCCGGCAGATAGGTCCAGGTCAGCAGATCAGAGCTAACCGCATGTCCCCAGTGCATGTCATTCCAGGCGGTATCATAGGGATAATACTGGAAGAAGAGGTGATACCTGCCCTGGTAATAGGAAAAGCCGTTGGGATCGTTGAGCCAGCCCGATGGCGGTGTCAGATGAAAGAGGGGCCGGTCGTCCGTCCCCGCCCTTCTTGTAGCTTCTGCCTCACAGGCCCTGGCTTTTTCCAGTCTGTCTGTCACAAAATGCTCCTCTTTTCTGCTATTCTTTTTTTATTATAGCACCCGGCCGGACCTCCTGACGAGAGGCATGAAAGGCTTCCCCGGAAAAACCTTCTCAGCCTGCCGGCTCTCCCCGCCGGACAGGACCCAAACAGATCAGGCAAGATCATACCGGACCTCGTCTCCTCCTGCTTCATACTGACAGCAGGGGAATTTCTGTGATATAGTAGGGTCATCAAAACAATGAGAAGCCCAATCAGAGATTTCCCCCTGACCGGCTGCGAAAGGAGACATTCATCATGGAAGAGATCTACATTTTCCTCAAGGAAGCCCAGACCTATTATCTTGCCACTATGGAGGGTGACCAGCCCCGCGTCCGCCCCTTCGGCACCATCGACCTGTTCGAGGGCAGGCTCTACATCCAGACCGGTAAGGTCAAGGATGTTTCAAAGCAGCTCGCTGCCAATCCCAAGGCCGAGCTCTGCGCCTTCAACGGCGGCAAATGGCTCCGTGTGGCCGGTACCCTGGTCAATGATGACCGCGTGGAGGCCAAGGCCCACATGCTGGACGGCTATCCCAGCCTCAAGGCCATGTATTCCGCCGAGGATGACAACACCCAGGTCCTTTACTTCAAGGATGCCACCGCCACCTTCTCCTCCTTTACGGAAGAGCCCAAGGTCATCAAATTCTGAAGCAGCTAAAGAAAAAAGAGACAGAGGGCCATTTCCCCCGTCTCCCAAAAAGGGCAGCCCTTTCGGACTGCCCTTCTTTTTATGCTGTTTTTCAGATCAGCAAACCGGCCTCACCCGATTTACATGAATCCGATAATGAAGCTGTAGATACCTGTGACAAGGACCACACCCAGAAGGATGGGGCAGACAAACTTGACATCATAGTACCAGGCCTTGTGAAGTCCGCTCTTTAAGGTACCGCCATTGCTGATGGCATTGAGAGCATTCTTCTTGCCCCAGACCCAGCCGACCATGATGGCCGTGCAGAGGGCGATAAGCGGGAAGGCGAAGATGCAGATGAAGTTGTCATACAGGGAGAAGATATCCTGACCCAGAATGAGCACATCGCCCCACATACCGAAGCTGAAGCTGACCGGGATACCCAGGACCAGGCAAAGCAGAGAACCGATGATGGAAGCCTTGGGACGGCTGATCTTGCCCTTGCTCTTTTCCATGACATTGGGAACGAAGATCTCAAGAATAGAGACAGAGGATGTCAGGGAAGCGAAAAGCAGCAGGATGAAGAAGAGAAGGTTCCAGATGCCTGCGCCCGGAAGCTGGGCGAACAGGGACGGCATGGTGACGAAAAGAAGGGACGGGCCCGAACCGACATCGATGCCGAAGGAGAAAGCAGAGGGGATGATGATCAGGCCGGCAAGGAAGGCCACAGCAAAGTCAGTGATGACAATGAAGAAGGTGGACTTCGGAACATTTTCGTGATCATCAAGGTAGGAACCGTAGTTGACCATACCGGTGGTACCGATATTCAGTGAGAAGAAGACCTGTCCGACGGCCGCTGCGATCATAGGAAGGGTGATGGCGGAAAGATCCGGCTTCAGATAATACTCGATACCTGCGCCGACATTGGGAAGCGTCAGGGCGCGGATGACCAGGATGACCAGGATGACCAGAAGAGCGGGCATCAGGATCTTGCTGGCGCGCTCGATACCCTTCTTGATACCGCCGGCCACGATGAGTGTGGTCAGAGCATGGAAGATGACCATGCCGATGATGGGGCCCCAGGTGCTGCTGATGAAGCCGCCGAAGAAGCCGCTGACCTCATCTGCGGAGGTCATGCCTGCCAGGGAGCCGAAGGAATTGATGATGTAGTACATCATC
>R23__coassemble_790_pt1 | contig 18470 bp, 14 predicted proteins | sample R23__metabat2_high_PE_005 | metagenome-assembled genome bin R23 | reverse complement strand
GTCCGGTACTGCCTGAGCATGGCAATGTAATGGTCCAGCAGCTCAATGATATCCTCCCCGTTTGCCAGACAGATCTCCTGCCACATGGCGGGAGAAGAGGAGGAAATGCGGGTGATGTCCTTGAAACCGCCTGCCGCGACTGTCTTCATCAGATGTCTGTCCGAATCCTCGGCATGGACCAGGTTGACCAGGGTGGCCGAGATGAGGTGGGGCAGGTGGGAAATGGCCGCTACCACCTTGTCGTGCTCCTTGTAGGAGAGGACCAGGGGAAGAGAGCCAAGAGACCGGATGAGATCCTCAAAGTCACGGACCTTTTCGTCAGGGACATCTTCCGAGGGGGTCAGCATGTAATAGGCATTTTCAAGAAGAAGGGAATTGCTGTATTCATAACCGGTCTTTTCGGAGCCGGTCATAGGATGGCCGCCGATGAAGCACTCTGTCATGCCAAGAGCGGCGATCTCCTCGTGGATCCGGGTCTTGGTCGAGCCGACATCGGTCAGAACAGCCCCTTTCTTGAGCTGGGTCTTGATCAGAGGCAGGTAATCGATGGCGGTGATCACGGGCATGCAGATGAAAATGATGTCGCAGTCTGAGAAACCGGCTGAGGCATCGGACAGAGCCACATCGATGATGCCCTCCTCGATGGCCATTTTGAGTCTGTCCTTTGTTCTGTTATAGGCGATGATGATGGTATCCGGATATTTTTCACGGATGCATTTGGCGATGGAACCGCCGATCAGGCCGAGGCCTAAAAAGCCGACTGTCATAATGATCTTTGTCTCCCGATAATATGAGTCTCAAGTCTTACCGATTTTAACAGAAAAGAGTAAGAGTGACAAGGTCGTCCTGTCATCCCCGTATCCTGGACATTACCATGAGAAAATTCTCTGCTTTTTGGAGAAAATAGCCAAAATCGACAAAAAAATCTTGAAATAATGCCCAAATATCGACATTGTGCTTGAATATAAATACGGGTTGGGGTAAAATATTTTAGGTATTTTCTATAACATTATGGAGGTCATCTCATGAACGTTTACGCAACAGATAAGATCCGCAACGTTGTCCTGCTCGGTCACGGTGGAGCCGGAAAGACATCTCTGGCAGAAGCCATGGCTTTTATGACAGGAATCACCAACCGTATGGGCAATGTCACAGACGGCAATACCATCAGCGATTTTGATAAGGAAGAGGTCAAGAGAAAATTCTCCATTTCCACCTCTCTGATCCCCATCGAATATAACGGATGTAAGCTTAATATTCTTGATACACCGGGTTATTTTGACTTTGTCGGTGAAGCCGAAGAAGCCATTGGCGCTGCCGATGCTGCCATCATCTGCATCTCTGCCAAGGACGGCATCCAGGTCGGCACGGAGAAGGCCTGGGAAATGTGCGAGGAGAGAGGACTTCCATGTATCTTCTTTGTTACAGCAATGGACAACATCGAGGCTGACTACAGCTCTCTGGTCGAGACCATGGTCGAGCATTTCGGCAAAAAGGTCGTTCCCATCCAGGTCCCCATCAAGTCCGGCGCAGATCTGACCGGTTATGTTTCTGTGGTCAAGCAGTCTGCTCATAAGTATACCGGCAACAAGGACGGCTCCGCTCCCTGTGACGTGCCCGCCGATCTGGCCGATATCCTTGAGACCTATCATACCGAGCTGATGGAGATCGTGGCAGAAAGCTCCGAGGAAATGATGGATCGTTATTTCGGCGGTGAGGAATTCACCGAGGAAGAGATCATCGAAGCCCTGTCCGTCAGCATCCGCGAATGCTCCATCGCCCCTGTCTACATGGGCTGCGCTCCTCAGCTTAAGGGCGTCAAGAGACTGATGGATGTCTGTGTCGAATATCTGCCCAAGCCCAACAAGTGCCAGATCACCGGCAAGTACACCAAGAACGATGCCGACTTCGAGGCCAATTACGATGCTTCCAAGGAAAAATCCGCTTACGTGTGGAAGACCATGGTCGACCCCTTCATCGGTAAGTACAGCCTGGTCAAGGTCTGCTCCGGTGTTCTCAAGGGCGAAGATACCATGTATGATACCCAGAAGGCCACAGAACAGAGACTGGGCAAGGTCTATGTCCTGGTCGGCAATAAGCCCCAGGAGGTTCCTGAGCTTCAGGCCGGTGATATCGGCGCGATCGGCAAGCTGAATGATGTTGATACCGGCGATACTCTGTCCCTCAAGGCCAATCCGGTCGTCTATGAGAAGACAGAGATCTCTGTTACCTATACCTACAAGCGTTATAAGGCTGTCAAGAAGGGTGATGAAGACAAGATCGCCCAGTCCCTGGCCAAGATGGCAGCGGAAGATCAGACCATCCGCATCGTTCAGGATGCCGCCAACCATCAGTCCCTGATCTACGGCATGGGCGAGCAGCATCTGGATATCGTCTGCAGCAAGCTCAAAGAGCGTTATAAGACCGACATCGAGCTGGTCGAGCCCAAGGTCGCTTTCCGTGAGACTATCCGCAAGACCTCCGATGTGGAAGGCAAATACAAGAAGCAGACCGGCGGCCACGGTCAGTACGGTCACGTCAAGATGCGATTTGCTCCCAGCGAGGACCAGTCCAAGGGCTATGAGTTCGAGATCGCTGTCGTGGGCGGCACCGTTCCCAAGAACTATTATCCGGCTGTTGAAAAGGGTCTGGCAGAATCTGTCCAGAAGGGCCCCCTGGCCGCTTATCCGGTCGTCGGTGTCAAAGCTACCCTTTATGATGGCTCCTATCATCCGGTCGACTCCTCCGAGCAGGCCTTCAAGACCGCCACACATATGGCCTTCAAGGATGGCTTCCTCAAGGCCGGTCCGGTCCTGCTGGAACCCATCGTCAACCTGAAGGTCGAAGTCAAGAATGACTACACCGGTGATGTCATGGGTGACCTTAACAAGAGACGCGGTCGCGTGCTGGGCATGAACCCCGGCAAGAAGGGCAAGACCATCGTTGAGGCTGAGATCCCCCAGATGGAGATCTACGGTTACGGCACAACGCTTCGTTCCATGACCGGTGGCTCCGGTGACTTCTCCTTCGAATTCATCCGCTACGAGCAGGCTCCGGCCGATGTTCAGGAAAAGCAGATCAAGCTTCGCGCCGATCAGCTGGAAGGCGACGAGGAATAAGCTTTACGAGACTTCAAAACGCAGGGCAAAAGGCCCTGCGTTTTTGTTTTTAAGCATGATAAAAGGCGCGGAGCTTTTCCGCGCCTTTTTATGAGACAAAATCATTTCTGAAGGATCATCTTGAAGCTTCGCTTTCCAAAAGAGAGTTGATCTTGGAAGTGGTCGATTTGATCCCGCTTGTTGAAGAATCATGGTTGAGGGTATCGATGATATTGGCGAGATAGCGGTACATATCAGCTGTCACATAGTAGGGCCGCTTGAGAAGCTCCGGAGTCTGGTAGGTCAGGTTGGTCGTGATCAGACGATCCATGAGACCCTTTTCATAATACTCATCAAAGGCCTTGAGGCCGTTGGTGAAGAGGCCGAAGGTGGCGCAGACAAAGACACGGCGGCAGCCCTTTTCCTTGAGCTGGCGGCAGACATCCAGCATGGAGCCGCCGGAGGCGATCATATCGTCAATGACGATGATGTCCTTGCCCTCTACGGAATCTCCCAGGAATTCATGAGCGACGATGGGATTTTTTCCGTCGACCACCTTGGAATAATCACGTCTCTTATAGAAGGTACCCATGTCAACACCGATAATATCGGAGAAGTACATACCTCTCTTCATAGCGCCCTCATCAGGGCTGACCACCATGAAGTGTTCCTTATCAATGTTGAGGTCGGGGACAGATCGTTTCAGGGCCTGAAGGATCTGGTAGGTGGGCATGAAATTGTCAAAGCCGCAGAGGGGAATGGAATTCATGACCCGGGGATCGTGGGCATCGAAGGTGATGATATCAGCCACCCCGTAATCCGCCAGCTCGCGGAGTGCCAGAGCGCAGTCCAGAGATTCCCGGCCGGTCCTTTTATGCTGACGGCTTTCATAGAGGAAGGGCATGATCACATTGACGCGATAGGCCTTTCCGTCCAGAGCGGAGATCAATCTTTTCAGATCCTGGAAATGATTATCCGGAGACATATGATTTTCCAGGCCGCGGACCTTGTAGGTGATGCTGCTGTTGGTCACATCGGAAAGGATATAGACATCGGCACCGCGGATGGATTCATTGATCTTGACCCGGGCTTCGCCTGTGCCGTAACGGACGGCCCGGCAGTCCAGAAGGAAGGAATCCTCCGCATAACCGGCGAGCTTTTCCAGCGCGGGAGAAGCGGCCAGTCTCTGACGTCTGGTCTCGAGGATGATCTGGTTGACGGCAGCAGCCATGTCGGCAGCGCAGTCAAGAGCGGCGATTTTCAGGGGAGCGACGGGAAGCTTGATCCCGGAATTTGTCGAAGCCATGTGGAAGTCCTCCATCTTTTAGTCGGTTCGATTATAGCATCAGGGAAATCGGCCTTCAAGAATGTTTACAAAATTGAGCAAAATTGCTATGATACCAAGAGTTAACGACTTTATTTACGGAAACGGAGAATGCTATGAGCAAACCGATCGTGGCCATCGTCGGTCGCCCCAATGTCGGGAAATCCACCCTCTTCAATGTCCTGGCCGGCTCGAATATATCCATCGTGAAAGATACACCCGGTGTGACACGGGACCGCATTTATGCCGATGTCGAATGGACCGGCTATTCCTTTACCCTGATCGATACGGGCGGTATCGAGCCTATGTCCGGAGACCTGATCCTGAAGGAAATGAGGACACAGGCCCAGATCGCCATCGATACGGCCGATGTCATCCTTTTTATGGTCGATGTGCGCCAGGGCGTGGTCGATGCGGATTATCAGGTGGCTGATATGCTTCGCAAGTCCCGCAAGCCGGTGGTCCTGACGGTCAACAAAACAGATGACTTCAAAAAGCAGGAGATGGATGTCTACGAATTCTATAATCTGGGCATTGGCGATCCCTATCCCGTCTCCTCGGCCAACCGCCAGGGGATCGGTGACCTCCTGGATGAGGTCACCAAGTATTTCGAGGATTATGATTTTTCGGAAGAGGAGACCCCCACGCCCCGCATTGCTATCGTGGGCAAGCCCAATGTGGGCAAATCCTCTATCGTCAATAAGCTGCTCGGAGAAAACCGCGTGATCGTGTCCGACATTGCCGGCACAACCCGTGATGCCGTGGATGCCACAGTCAGGTGGAATCACAAGGACTATATTTTTGTGGATACGGCCGGTCTTCGCAGAAAGAGTAAGATCAAGGAAGAGCTGGAACGCTACATGATCATCCGTACCGTCACGGCTGTGGAAAGAGCGGATGTGGTCGTGCTGGTGGTCGATGCCACGGAGGGTGTGACCGAGCAGGATGCCAAGATCGCCGGGATCGGTCATGAACGCGGCAAGGGCATGATCATTGCGGTCAATAAGTGGGATGCCGTCGACAAGGACGACAAGACCATGAACGAATTCGTCAAAAATATCCGTTCCACCCTGTCCTACCTGCCATATGCCGAGATCATCTTTATCTCCGCCGAAACAGGACAGAGACTGCCAAAGCTCTTTGAGACCATAGAAGAGGTTCTGGAAAACCAGTCCAAACGGGTGGCGACCGGTGTTCTCAATGAGATCATTGCCGAGGCGGTGGCTCTCAATCAGCCGCCCTCGGATAAGGGCAAACGCCTCAAGATCTTCTATGTGACCCAGGTCTCTGTTAAGCCTCCCACCTTTGTCATCTTCGTGAATGATAAGAAGCTCATGCATTTTTCCTATACCCGGTATCTGGAAAACAGGATCCGCGATTCCTTCGGCTTTAAGGGAACGCCCCTTCATTTCATCACAAGAGAAAGAAAGGAGAAGGACCAATGAGCTATCCGGTCATTGTGATACTGTCCATTCTTATCGGCTATGTTTTCGGCATGATCCAGACCTCCTATATCCTGGGTCGGATCAAGGGCATCGATATCCGCAAGGTCGGCTCGGGAAATGCCGGGACCACCAATACCTTAAGAACACTGGGGACCAAGGCAGGTCTCATCGTCTTTGCCGGTGATATCGTCAAGTGCGTGCTGGCCGTCCTGGTCGTCAGGCTGATCTTTGCCGGCGGAGATGTCCAGCTGGGCCGGGTCATAGGTCTTTACGCCTCCATCGGCTGCATTCTGGGCCACAATTTCCCCTTTTATCTTGGCTTTAAGGGAGGCAAGGGCATTGCCTGCACCCTGGGCATGATGCTTATGTACTGGTGGCCGGCGGCTCTTATCGGCTTTGCCCTTTTTATCATCATCGTGGCCACGAGTCATTATGTTTCCGTGGGCTCCCTGCTCGGCACAGTCCTCGGGATCGTCCTGGCTATCGTCTTTGATATCGTGGGAACAACAGGCATGACACAGGCTCTTTTCCCCCAGGCCCTGATCCTTCTGCTTATCATCACGGCCCTGGATTTTATCCAGCATCGGGCCAATATCAAGCGTCTGGCCACGGGAACAGAAAGAAAGACCTATCTTTTTAAGAAAAAATAAAAGCTCATCAAAGAAAAAGGAACGCTCCGGAGGCGATATGTCTTCGGAGCGGTTTGATTTTCGATCAAAACCCCTTCCGCACCATAAACTGACGGAAGGGTCGAGGCTCAATATTTGACAGAAATGTCTTCAGATGTGATAATAAGATGTTACAGAAGGTCATCCGGGATATTGGCGCAGCGGAAATTTTCATTCAGAGAATCCAGAGCCAGCATCTCGGCCTCGTCCAGTTCGAATTCAAAGATCTGGGCATTGCTGAGGATCCTGTCCACATGGATGGATTTGGGAATGGGGCAGATGTCCTTCTGGAGAAGCCAGCGGAGGCCGATCTGGGGAACAGACCGATTGTATTTGACGGCAATGTTCTCAATGACAGATCGTTCAAGGTAAGCGCCCCTGGCCAGAGGAGCATAGGCCTGAACGACGATGCCCTTTTCCTGACAGAAACGGCGGAGAGCATCCTGATTCCAGAGCGGGTGATATTCGATCTGGTTGACGGCGGGAACGATCTCGGAATTTTCCATGAGCTCGGTCAGGTCGGCTATGGTGAAATTGGACACGCCGATGGCCTTGACACGGCCGGACCGGTAGATATTTTCCAGAGCATGCCAGCTCTCCAGGGAGCAGCCGGGCACAGGCCAATGGAGCAGATAGAGGTCCAGATAGTCGAGCCCCAGTCTGTCGAGAGAACGGTTGAAGGCATTTTCCACATCCCCAAGCCTCTGGGCGTTGTTCCAGACCTTGGAGGTGATGAAAAGCTCCTCCCGGGGAATATCGCAGGAACGGACTCCCTGACCGACGCCTTCTTCATTTTTATAGACGGAAGCGGTATCGATCAGACGATAGCCCACAGTCACGGCATCACGAATAGCCTGCTGGACTTCTCCGTCGCAGCCGGCCTTGTAGACACCAAGTCCCAGGCGGGGCATGGCTATGCCGTTATTTAATAAAATGCTGTCCTGCATAAAATCTCTCCTATGTTCATGAGAGTATAGCAGAAAAGATTAACGATAAAGATACATAAATATTAAAAAAGCGTTACGGAGGAAAGTATGAAGAGTCGAAAATTCACAGCCATAGGATTAGCGGTCACCCTGATCCTGTCCCTGAACTCTTTTGCCTACGCCGAAGAAACAGAGACAGACGCTCTCGGATACGAAAGCCTTGTCTCTTCAGGATCAACAGAAGAAGAGCAGCCGGATGCTTCTTCTGAGACCACTGAGGATCTGCTGCAGGAGCAGGGATCGGAAAGTGAGACAGAGGGAGACCTGCCTGATTCTGAGCTGTCCTCAGAGGACCGGATCGAAGAGGAAAGCTCATCTGAGGAAGGTGACAGCTTGTCCGGAGACACCGAGGTGTCTTCAGAAAACGATCCGGAGATAAGTGACGCGGATCAGGAAGAGGGGTCTGACCCTGAAAACCTGTCGGATGAGACAGAAACGGAAGATCCCCAGGCAGAGGATAAGTTTGATACCGATACCTCTTCAGAAGAGGAAGAGATCGTAGAGACCGTGACCGAAGACCAGGCAAAAGAGGAGACATTGACAGTCTCAGCGGCCTCCACCGCCACCATCGAGACCGGCTATTATTTTCTGGCCTCTGCCACGGATTACTCTCTGGTCCTGGATGTCCAGAGCGGTCTTAAGACGGAGGGCGCCAATGTCCGCCTTTACAGAAAAAATTTCTCCCGCGGCCAGATCTTCTATATCAAAAAGCAGTCCGACGGCTATTATTCCATCAGAAACCTGAATTCCAAGCGTTATCTCTGTCCTTCGGGCGGAACGGCCAAAAAGGGTGTCAGTCTGGTCCAGGGCTCGACCTCCTATACCACAGCGGGTCAGTTCACGATCGATGAATCCGATGACGGCCTGGTGATTATCAAATCCGGATCGACTTCCTTTACGGTTCAGGGAGCCAGCGCGGCCGCCGCAGCCGGAACGAATGCCATTTTCGGCAAAGCCCTGAAGACCACAACGGATAAATGGCGTCTGGTCAAGACCGATAAATACGGAACGGATTTTTACGGAGTCTCTCCCTATAATAAAATGATCGCCTGCATTTCTCCTCTTGCAGACAATACCAAGGGTCTTCAGGCCAAGGAGGCTTCCTTTGCTTCCGGCGAGATGGTCAACATTGCCACCTATCAGGATTATGATTCCCAGAAATGGCAGCTGACCAAGACCAGTGACGGCTATTACCTGATTATGAATGTCAAGAGCGGTCTGGTCATCACGGCCAAGGCCTACGGAGGCCATACCTGGGGAGCTTCCTCCGGCACAACAGTCATCCAGTACAATGAGATCGAAGAGGAGTATTACAAGCAGTATCAGAAATGGACCATCAAGGCAGCCTCGGGAGGCGGTTATTATCTGATCAATAAGGCCACCGGCCTCTATCTGGATCTGGTGGGCGGTTCCACAGCCAATAAGACCGAGCTCCAGGTCAGCAAGACGGCTTCCTCCTCCTGCATTTTCACCTTTACGGAAAAAACGACCACGGCCTACCTGCGTTGGAACGGCTATGAAACGGATTCAAACGGAGAGAGCCATTGGCTGGAGGGCACCTACTGGGATGATCCCAAGGTCAGTGATACCGAATTTTTTGCCTCTGCCATCTATACGGAAGGCGGGACTCAGGGCCTGGCCGGTATGATGATGATCGGCTACTCCATGCTCAACCGTGTGTCCCTCTCCAACATGCGCTATAACATCTATGAATTCGGTCAATATGAGATCTGCCGGACCGGGACCCTGACAAAGATCCTGTCTGCTATAGAGAGCGGCGATACCGGGGCCTACAGCTATCTGCCTACCGCCTTGACCGCCGCCACCAACTGCGTCAACGGCAAGGCTATCGTTCTGGAGGATACCGCTGTGGTCACGACACCTACAGGCTCGACCACCTATTCTTACGGCTCCAAGATCAGCAAAAAGTCCTTTTCCATCTATGATGGCTTTATGACACCGGCCGCCTTTGCCCGGAACGGCTTTACGACTGCCGGTCACCACACCTGCACCTATAAGGGCCACATTTACTATGTCACATCGGAGATCTGGACATAAATGACAGCAAACGAGAAAAAGAAAAAGGCCGCTCTTCATTTTCAGAAGGCCTACGGACGTTTCAATTCAACGGAGCTCTCCCGGGAGACCATGGAGGTCCTGAAGGCTGAGGCCAGAAAGACAGGCGGTTACTATACCATCGATGATATCACCTGGCACGATCTTGACATAGACCGGCTCTTTACGGCCATTGATACGACTGCCTCCTCCTGCGGAGACGGTATGCTTTACAGAAGACTTCGTCACCCTGACGGAGAGGGAAAAAGGCTCAGGGATTTCGAGGCCATGACAGATGCCTTCTACGAAGACCCGGCCATGAGACTGGCGGCTCAGGCTGACCTGTCCGCCATCGGAAGAGAAAAGGATGTGCCGGTCATCAAAAGGATCCGGGACATCGACCGGGCCAGGGAGATCGGATCTTTACCCTATATCCTTCTGGCCTTGATCACCCTGATCGATATCGTCTGTTTCTTCTTCATTCCCATGATCGCCATTCTGGCCTTTATCCCCATTGCGGCCATCAATGTGATCATGACCCTTAAGACCAACGATCGAACAGGAGCCGCGTCCGAAGGCTTCCGCGCCGTTCTGGCCATGGTCAGGGCAGGAGAGGACCTTCTGTCTGATAAGGTCAGGCTTCCTGAAATGAAACAAAAAAAGCTGTCAGCCTGCGTCAAGGCCTTTTCCGGCTTTCGCCGGGGCGCTTTTTTTGTGACCAGCCGGTCTGCCTATTCCGAAGGCCTGGGAGAAGCTGCTCTTCAGTATCTCAAGCTTTTTTTCCATGTCGATCTCATCAAATTTGATGCCATGCTCAGGGCCTACCGGGGACATGAAGAGGAAGCCCGTGAACTTTATGATATCCTGGGAGATATCGACTGCGCCTGCGCAGCCGCCTCTCTTAAAAAAGCCCTTCCCATCAGCTGCCGGCCCCATTTCCTGAAAGCGGAAGAGGGCGCCTGCCTGAAAATGACGGATATGGGCCATCCCCTGATCGCCGATCCTGTCCGTCAGACCTTTGAGATGAGAGGCGGACAGCTCATCACCGGCTCCAATGCCTCCGGCAAGTCGACCTTCCTGAAAAATAGAGCCATTTCCGTGATACTGGCCCAGGCTCTTGGCATTTCTCCTTCTTCGTCCTATGAAGCGCCTGTTTTCCGTGTCTTGACCTCCATGGCTCTTTCGGATGATCTCATGGCAGGAGAGAGCTATTTTGTGGTCGAGATCCGCTCCCTGAAAAGGATCCTGGATGCGGCTAAGGAGACGAAGCCCCTGCTCTGCATCATTGACGAGGTCCTCCGCGGGACCAATACCATCGAGCGCATCGCCTCATCAGCCCGCATTCTTAAGGAGCTGACGGTGGGCCATGTCCTGCCCCTGGCCGCCACTCATGATATTGAGCTTTCCTATATTCTTGAGGGCTCCTATACCAACCGTCATTTTACGGAGGAGATCCGGGAAAATGACATTTCCTTCCCCTATAAGCTCCTGGACGGCCGGGCTTCGACCCGGAATGCCATAAGACTGCTGGAGCACTTCGGCTATGAGGAAGAGATCTGCCGTGATGCCGCAGCCATGGCAGAGCGTTTTGAGGAGAAGGGAGAGTGGAAGCTTGAAGGTTGAGATCTTTACCGATGGGTCTTCACGGGGCAATCCCGGGCCGGGAGGCTTTGGCGCTATTCTTCGTTACAAGGACGCCAAGGGACAGGTCCACACCAAGGAGGTCTCCTGTGGCTATGAGGAGACCACCAATAACCGTATGGAGCTGATGGGTGCCATTGCCGCCCTTGAAGAGCTGCTTCGGCCCTGCGAGGTCGTCCTGACCTCCGACTCGCGTTATCTGATCGATTCCGTGGAAAAGGGATGGGTCACCTCCTGGCAGAAAAAGGGCTGGAAAAAGTCAGACGGCAAGCCGGCACTTAATGTCGATCTCTGGCAGAGGCTGCTCGAACTCCTTCAGGTCCATCAGGTGACCTTCCGCTGGGTCGAGGGCCATGCCGGTCATCCCGAAAATGAACGCTGTGACCATCTGGCCACCCAGGCGGCAGACAAGGGACCCTATCTGGTCGACCATGGCTATACAGCCGCTCAGGAAGGGACTGAAAAATAAAAGCCTCTTATTGAAGATTGGCTTTTCGTGTGCTATCATCTTATGGGTTTTTTGAACGCGGAATGCGAATGTCCGCTTTACATTTTAAGAAATTAGTGTATTTAGGAGGCGTGATATGCCCAAGTATGGTGTGAATGAACTGAGAAAAATGTTCCTGGATTTCTTTGAAAGCAAGGATCATCTTGTCATGAAATCCTTTTCTCTTGTCCCCAAGAATGATAAGAGTCTGCTTCTGATCAATGCCGGTATGGCTCCCCTTAAGCCCTATTTCACCGGCGCAGAGATCCCGCCCAGAAAGCGCGTGACCACCTGCCAGAAGTGCATCCGTACCGGCGATATCGACAATGTCGGCCATACCTCACGTCACGGCACCTTCTTTGAAATGCTGGGCAATTTCAGCTTCGGTGATTATTTCAAGACCGAGGCCATCCACTGGACCTGGGAATTCCTGACCGAGGTCGTAGGTCTGGATAAGAACCGCCTTTATCCCTCCGTCTATCTGGAGGATGATGAGGCCTTTGCCATCTGGAGAGACGAGATCGGCATTCCCGAGGAACGTATTTTCAAATTCGGCAAGGAAGACAACTTCTGGGAGCACGGCGCCGGTCCCTGCGGTCCCTGCTCGGAGGTCTATTATGACCGCGGCGAAAAATACGGCTGCGGCAAGCCCGGCTGCACCGTAGGCTGTGACTGCGACCGCTACATGGAGATATGGAATGATGTCTTCACCCAGTTTGAAAATGACGGCGAAGGCCACTATGAGACTCTGAAAAACAAGAACATCGACACCGGCATGGGCCTTGAGAGACTGGCCGTGGCCGTCCAGGATGTCGACTCCATGTTTGACGTGGATACCATCCTGGCTCTCCGTGAGGAGGTCTGCCGCATCGCTAAAAAGGAATATCATGCTTCCGAAAAGGACGATGTCAGCATCCGTGTCATCACCGACCACATCCGTTCGGCTTCCTTTATGATCTCCGACGGCATTATCCCTTCCAATGAAGGCAGGGGCTATGTCCTCCGCCGTCTGATCCGTCGGGCGGCCAGACACGGCCGGCTTCTGGGGATCGAGGGCAGCTTCCTGGCTGAGCTCTCCAAGACCGTCATTGCTTCCTCTAAGGACGGTTATCCCGAGCTTGAAGACAATAAGGCCATGATCTTTGAGGTCCTCAATAACGAAGAGCAGCAGTTTGACCGCACCATCGACACCGGTCTTAAGATCCTGGCTGATTACGAAGAGGATATGGCCGCAAGCGGCAACAAGGTCCTCTCCGGCATGAAGGCCTTCCGTCTCTTCGACACCTACGGCTTCCCTCTTGACCTGACCCGTGAGATCCTGGAGGAAAAGGGTCTCAGTGTGGATGAAGAGGGCTACCGCATCTGCATGGAAAACCAGAGAGTGACCGCCAGAAATGCCCGTGAGACCACGACCTATATGGGACGTGATGTCAATGTCTATGATAAGATCGATCCCTCTGTGGTCACCGAATTCACCGGCTATGAGACACTGACAGACGAGAGCACCATCACTGTTCTGACCAATGCCGAGGATCTGGTCGACAGCCTGTCCGAGGGTGAGGAGGGTACCATCATCACCGAAAGATCTCCCTTCTATGCCACCATGGGCGGCCAGCTGGGTGATACCGGTATCATCAAAACGGAAGAGGCGGAATTTGCCGTCTCCGAGACCATCAAGCTGGACGGCGACAAGCGCGGCCATAAGGGTAAGGTCACAAAGGGCAGCTTCAAGGTCGGAGAGACCGTGTCCATGGAAGTTGCCAGGACAGAAAGAGAAGATACGGAAAAGAACCATTCCGCCACACATATCCTGCAGAAGGCTCTTAAGCTTGTCCTGGGCGATCATGTGGCCCAGAAGGGCTCCTATGTGGCTCCCGACAGACTGAGATTCGACTTTGTCCACTTCAAGGCCATGTCCGATGAGGAGATCCGCCGGGTGGAGGATATGGTCAATGAAAAGATCCGCGAGGCCCTGCCGGTCCATACGGATGTCATGACCATTGAAGAAGCCAGAAAGACCGGAGCCATGGCCCTCTTTGATGAAAAATACGGTGAGAAGGTCCGCGTGGTCTCCATCGGCGATTTCTCCAAGGAATTCTGCGGCGGTACCCATGTGGGCAATGCTGCCGAGATCCAGGCCTTTAAGATCATCAGCGAATCCGGTATCGCAGCCGGTGTCCGCCGTATCGAGGCCCTGACCGGCCCGGCTGTCTTTGCTTATTACAGAAACGTTGAAAAAACACTGAATGACGCCGCTTCGGCTCTGAAGACTCAGCCTTCTGAGCTGACAGACCGCATCCGCAAAATGACGGATGAGATGAAGGCCATGTCCGGCGAGATCGAATCCCTTAAGTCCAAGCTGGCCCAGCAGGCCATGGGTGATGTCAGCTCCGAGGTGACCGAGAAAAACGGCATCAAGGTCCTGGCCCGCCGTGTGGACGGCTCGGATGCAGCCGGTCTCAGAAATCTGACCGACCAACTCAAGGACCAGCTGGGTGACTGCATCGTCATCCTGGCCTCTGTGACAGACGACCGCCTGAGCTTTATCGCCTCGGCTTCCGACTCCGCCGTTAAGGCCGGGATCCATGCCGGCAACATCATCAAGGCTGTCACGGCTGCCGCTTCCGGCAAGGGCGGCGGACGTCCCAACATGGCCCAGGGCGGCGGTTCCGACCTCACAAAGGCGGATGAGGCTCTGGAGCTCGGCCGGACCACGGCTCTTGAGATGCTGGGCTGAAAGACCTGAAAAGACATCTCTTCAAAGAGACGTCTCACAGGACTAAAAGAGAAATTTCTGTTTTTTCTTGACAGTCCCATCATTTTTGATATAATGAACTCTGTTCGAAATAAAATCCCTTGGTGATTAAGAGGGGAGGGTAGTAAGACCATGGCTAACGTTATCGTTAAGGAAAATGAATCGCTCGACAGCGCTCTGCGCCGTTTCAAGAGAAGCTGTGCAAAGGCCGGCATTCAGCAGGAGATCCGTAAGCGTGAGCACTATGAGAAACCGTCAGTGCGCCGCAAGAAGAAATCCGAAGCCGCCCGCAGACGCAAATATCTGTAAAGCAAAACATATGAAGACCCGGTCCTTTGACCGGGTCTTTTTCAAAGGAGAAGCGATGAGAGCCGAATTCATGCATTTTACCATGGCAGAATACAGCATAGAGAACGCCCTGATCGACACGCCCTTCGATATCGTCCTCCTCTCGGACCTGCACGGCAATGTCTACGGTGAGGAGCAGAAGGAGCTGGTCAAGCTGATCGGGTATATCAGACCGGCCCTTATCCTCTGTCCGGGTGATTTTATTTCCCGGAGCGATCCGGCAAGTCAGGACACGGCTTATGACTTTCTCTGCCGCCTGGAGAGACTGGCCCCGACCTTTTTCATCAACGGCAACCATGAACAGAAGCTGGCGGAGGATCAGGGCTATGACAATGCCTCCTCCTATGAGAGCCGGCTCATAAAAGCCCCCTTTCATTTCCTGAAAAACAGCCGGGAGATCCTGACGGTCGGGGAAAATGACCTGGATATAGCCGGCTATGAGATGTTTCTGTCCCGCTATAAAAAGCTCCGGGAGAACCAGATGACCCTGTCGGAAATGGAAAAGAAGCTGGGACCGGCCTCAAAGGACCATTTCCAGATCCTTCTGGCCCATGATCCGACCTTTATCGACCATTATTTTGAATGGGGCGCTTCTCTTGTGGTCTGCGGTCATTATCACGGCGGGATCATGAGGCTTTACGGCAACCAGGTCCTGGTCAGCCCGACCGGAAAGCCCCTGCCCAAATACGGCTACGGGCTTTATGAAAAGGACGGCCGATACGCTGTCGTAACATCGGGACTGGGCGATCACAGATATGCGGTCCGCATCGCTAATCCCAAGGAACTTGTACTCATTCATGTGAGGAAAAAAAGTGGCAATCACAGTTGAACTTCAGGTCTTTGATGGTCCTCTGGACCTGCTCCTGCACCTGATCGATAAAAATAAGATCAATATTTTTGATATTCCCATCGTCGAGATCACGGAACAATATCTGGAATACGTGAAGCAGATGGATCATGAGGACCTGAATGTCATGAGTGAATTCATGGTCATGGCCTCCGAGCTCATTTCCATCAAATGCCGTATGCTCCTGCCTCCGGAGGTCGACGAGGAGGGCGAAGAGATCGATCCCAGAGAGGATCTGGTCCAGAAGCTTCTGGAATACAAGATCTATAAATATATGTCCTATGAGCTCCGCGAGCAGCTTAAAGAAGCCTCACGCCACGGCTTTAAGCCCAATACCACTCCCAAAGAGGTCCTGGCCTACCGGCCCGAGGTCTCGCCCGAGGAGCTTATGGCGGATGTCACACTGAAGAAGCTCCATGATATCTTCAGTCAGGTCATGAAGAGACAGACGGACAAGCTGGATCCCCAGCGAAGCAAATTCGGCAGGATCGAGGAAGAAAAGGTCCACCTTGGTGAGAGACTGACTCATATCCAGTCTCTGGCTCTTGAGAAAAAGACCTTTTCCTTCCGGGATGTCCTGGAGGAAAGCCCGGGCCGGATGATGATCATCGTCTCCTTCCTGGCCGTTCTTCAGATGATCCGCTACGGGATCCTGACGGTCGAACAGACTGAGACAGACGGGGATATTCTCCTGACCCATGTGGAAGGCATGGACCTGTCCGCCATCAGCAAAGATGATATGGAAGAGGAGACAGAAACAGCTTAAAAGCAGAAGGAGAGCCCTATGGAAAAGATAAAAGCCTTTAAAAATGCGGTATTCGGAGGCTACAGCAAGGAAGATGTCGACCGCTATATCCGGGAATCTGAGTCGGAAGCGGCCCTTCTCAAGGCCTCATATGAGGAAAAGCTGGCCGGCCTCAATGCCGAAGCCGAAGCCGCCAGATCTGATCACGAGGTCAGCATGAAGGAGCTCAAGCTCCGGACGGAAGAGCTGGCGCAGGCCCGGGATAAGATCAAAGCTCTGGAAAGCTCTCTGGCGGAAAAGACAGAGAAGGAGGAGGCTTTGACGGCCAAAGCCGCAGAGCTTCAGAGATCGGCTGAAACCATGTCCAAAGCCCTGGCGGACCATGCCGAGGAAAAAGCAGCTGCGGATGCCCAGCTGGCCCGCTATGAGAAAACCGTCAAGGTCATGGACGGCCAGGCATCATCCCTTCGCGACAGGGAAAATGATTACAAGGATGAGATCGACACCCTTCAGGCCCGTCTGGCCGATATGGAGATGGCCCTTGCCCGCCTGAAAAAGGAGAACAGAGACCTCCAGGCTGCTTCCGATGCAGCGGCGCAGGGAGCTGACAGCCGGGAAACTGTGGCCCGGCCTGCCGTCAAAGCCCCTGAGCTGACCCAGACGGAGGAAGGCTATCAGGTGGTTCGTCAGGTCCTCTCCGATGCCAGAAAAAATGCCGAGCTTATTGAGAAAGAGGCCAAAGAAAAGGCAGAGACTATTCTGTCTGAGGCCAAAAAGGAAGCCGAATCCATCCGCCAGGATCTGCCTCAGGTCATTGACAGAGATCTGGAGGAAAAGGGCATCCAGCTCATTGCTGCCAAATATACCATGGAGGATTATTCCGGCCAGCTTAAAGGGCTTCAGGACCAGATGGATACCCTCCAGGGCCACCTGCGTCGTATGATCGAAGGTATGCCCTCGCGCGTGGATGACTACTGGAAGGGCGAGCAGTATGCCAGGCTCCGGGAGGTCAGTGAGAAAAACGGTCAGGCCTATATCCTGGGAGAAGAGCTCGATCCGGATGTGACTTTACAGGACGGGACAGGGAAGGTATAATGACCTGACAGAAAACAGCTGAAAAAGAGCCCTCAAAAACGGCTCTTTTCTTATGGAAAGCGGATAGAAGATATGTCAGAAGAGATCAGGGACAGGATGGCTTCAGAAGAGATCATAAGCGGAGAAGAGACGGCGGAGACTCAGGATTCTGCCGAAGAAATGACAGCGGAAGGCCGGGAAAGGGTCAGGCCGGAACGGACCTTTGAGCAGACCGTGGCTGCCCTGGAGGCCCTCTTGTTTTCCACCGGAGAAGCGGTCTCATCAGACCGCCTGATGACGGCTCTCGGTATCAGCAGGGAAAGCTTTGAGGAGGCCATAACGGAGCTGACGGACCGTTTCAGCACGGATGATCACGGCATCACCATCGTCAAGCTGGAAAATGCCTACCAGATGTGCACCAAGACGGAATATTACGAGGACCTCATCGCTCTTGAGGTCGCCCCCAAGCAGCCCACCCTGTCGGATGTGGCGCTCGAGACCCTGTCCATTATCGCCTACAAGCAGCCTGTCACAAGGGCCGAGGTCGAAAGGATCCGCGGGGTCAACTCCGACAGGATCATCAACAAGCTGGTGGAATATGATCTGGTTCGAGAGCTGGGCCGGCTCAATGCGCCCGGCAGACCCATCCTTTTCGGAACCACAGAGGCCTTCCTTCGCAGCTTCGGCATGGAAACGGCAGCCGATCTGCCCCAGATCGACTCTGTCCGGGCCGAGGATTTCAAGGCAGAGGCCGAGGAAGAGATCGAAGGAAGCGTCGGCGTATAGGGAAATGACAAAAGAAGCGGCAGAAACTTTGCCGTTTCTTTTTATTTTCCTCCCTGATACACTTGATATTGTGCCGCATTTTTTGTAATATAACGATATATGTATTTTTTTCGAAACACTTTTCGAAAGATTTATCATGTTCATATTATTTTAATTTATGGAGGTATAAATTATGAGCATACTATTCAGCCACAGCAGCCCGAACAAAAAC
>R23__coassemble_789_pt1 | contig 18472 bp, 11 predicted proteins | sample R23__metabat2_high_PE_005 | metagenome-assembled genome bin R23 | reverse complement strand
CGATGATACCGCCCCCGAGACCTGTCCCGATCACATAGACAGCCGCATTCTGACAGCCCTTAAGGGCCCCGGCGTGAAGCTCGGCATTGGCGGCGCATTTGCCGTCATTCCATATCCGGACAGGACAGTCAAGAAGGGCCGAAAGCTCCGGAGCGATAGAGGTCCGGTGATTGTATTTCAGGACACCTCCTCCGGCCGACCGCCCCCTGACCGGGTCGATAAAGCCGGGCAGGGACATGGCCACGCCCTCGACCTTGTCCCGGTAAGGCAGGTAAAGCTCCTTTATCACTTCAAAAAAGTGGGCCTGGGTGTCCCGGGGCGTGGGGACCGAACCGGCCTCCTCCCTTTTCAAAGACTCATCCATCAGGCAGAACTTGATAGCCGTCCCGCCCACATCAATAACCATCAAACGCATTTTTCAACCTTCCCTGACTTCAATCGGACAGATCCCGTCCGTTGGAGGCGATGACCCTCTTATACCAGAAGAAGGAATCCTTGCGGTAACGCTTCATATCCTTGAGGTCGAAATCATCACGGTTCACATAGATAAAGCCGTATCTCTTGCGGACGCCCTCATGGGTCGAGACCAGGTCAACGGCGGACCAGGGGCAATAGCCCAGCATCTCCACCCCATCGGTGATGGCCAGACGCATCTGCTCGATATGGGCCCGGAGGTAGGCGATACGGTAGGGATCGTGGATAGAGCCGTCCTCCTCCAGCTTATCGTAAGCCCCGAGGCCGTTTTCCGTGATGAGGATGGGCAGGCCGTAGCGGGACCAGACCTCACGCAGGGTGGCGCGGAAGCCGATGGGATCGATCTCCCAGCCGAATTCGGTCAGGGGAACATAGGGGTTCTTGGCATTTTGGAAAAGGCCGGGGATGGCATTTCCGGACTGCTGATTGGCTTCCCTGCCCTCAGCCTCATTGTCCCGGTCGGCCCTGACCGTGGCCGTGCTGTAATAGTTAAAGGCCAGGAAATCGGGCTTTGCCGCCTTCATGATGGCCATATCTCCTTCCCGGATCTCGGGCAGGGCATCATTTTCCTTAAGATAAGACCAGACCAGGCTGTTATAGGTGCCGTGGACGGCCATATCCAGATAGAGCCAGTTGCGGAGGGCGTTGAAATTCTGAGCGGCGATCACATCCTCCGGATCACAGCAGGCCGGGTAAATAAGGGAGATATTGGGAGCCGGACCGATCTTGGCTCCCGGCACCATCTCATGCAGGAGGGCCATGACCTTAGCCTGGGCCAGAAGCATGTGATGATTCTGCTGATAGGTCTCCTTTAAGGGGTTGTCGCAGTCCCCTATGGTCGAGGTGCCGATGACGCCGCCGACCAGGGTCATCATATTCTGTTCATTGATGGTCAGCCAGTATTTGACCCGGTCACCGTAATGGGTAAAGAGCAGGCGGGCATATTCCGTGAACCATTCCACGGAATCCCGGTTGGACCAGCCTCCCCGCTCGGCCAGAGCTGCCGGCAGGTCAAAGTGGTACATGGTCACAAGAGGCTCGATCCCATATTTCAGGCATTCATCGATCAGACTGCTGTAATAGGCAAGACCTGCGGGATTGGCCTCTCCCGTCCCCTTGGGCAGGACCCGGCTCCAGGCAATGCTGAAGCGATAGATCTTAAAGCCCATCTCCGCCATAAGAGCCACATCCTCCTGATAGCGGTGGTACTGGTCAGCGCAGACATCCAACTCGGATGTGCCCTCCGGCACGGTCTTGATATCCTGAACGGACGGTCCCTTACCGTCTGTCAGGCTGGCTCCCTCCACCTGATAGGCCGAGGTAGAAGCGCCCCAGAAAAAGTTTTCAGGAAAATCCGCTAAAGCAGAATGTCTCATGGTCATTTCCTCTCATATGTCAGAGTCTAACTTGCAACCGCTTCTATAATTATAACACGGACCTCTCCCGATGGACAGGTCATTCCCTTCTCCCTCTCTCTTATTTTCGTCGGAGAATCAGGCAAAATGTGCAGAGATGCCCCTACCATTTGACACCCGCCCGTTGTATAATAGACTTATCATTTTATGAGCTTTCACACGGAAAGGAGAAATGGGATTATGTATCAGGAAGAATATAAGCGCTGGCTGACTGCAGATCTGGAGGATGCCGATCTGACCCCGGAGCTTTCCCGCATCGAAGGAAATGACGAAGAGATCAAGGACCGCTTTGCCGTGGCCCTCAAATTCGGTACGGCCGGTCTCCGCGGCGTTCTGGGAGCCGGCACCAACCGCATGAACATCTACGTGGTCCGTCAGGCCACGCAGGGACTTGCCAACTGGGTCAAGACCCAGGGCGGCAATCAGACCGTTGCCATCAGCTACGACAGCCGCTTAAAGAGCGATGTCTTCGCCAAGACCGCTGCCGGTGTTCTGGCTGCCAACGGCATCAAGGTCCGCATCTATGATGCCCTCATGCCTGTTCCGGCCCTTTCCTTCGCTACCAGATATTATGAGTGCAATGCCGGTATCATGGTCACCGCTTCCCACAATCCCGCCAAATACAACGGCTACAAGGCCTACGGCCCCGACGGCTGCCAGATGACCGATGACGCCGCCGCCATCGTCTATGCCGAGATCCAGAAGACGGATGTCCTGACCGGCGCCAAATACATGTCCTTCGCCTCCGGCGTGGAGGAAGGCCTGATCCGCTTTGTCGGTGACGACTGCAAGAAGGCCTTCTATGAGGCTATCGAGGCTCGCCAGGTCCGTCCGGGCCTTGCCGCCACCTCCGGTCTCAAGCTGGTCTACAGCCCCTTAAACGGCTCCGGCCTGGTCCCTGTGACCCAGGTCCTCAAGGACATCGGCATCACCGACATCACCATCGTTCCCGAGCAGGAATATCCCAACGGCTATTTCACGACCTGCAGCTATCCCAATCCCGAGATCTTTGCGGCCCTTGAGCTGGGCCTCAAGCTGGCCGAGGAATCCGGTGCCGACCTTATGCTGGCCACCGACCCCGATGCCGACCGTGTGGGCATTGCCATGAAGTGTCCGGACGGCTCCTATGAGCTGGTCTCCGGCAATGAAATGGGTGTCCTCCTTCTGGACTACATCTGCGCCGGCCGCATCGAAAAGGGCACCATGCCCGAAAAGGCCGTGGCCGTCAAGTCCATCGTCTCCACACCTCTGGCCGACGCTGTGGCCAAGCATTACGGTGTCGAGCTCCGTTCTGTCCTGACCGGCTTCAAATGGATCGGCGACCAGATCGCGGGGCTTGAGGCTGATGGCGAGGTCGACCGCTTCATCTTCGGCTTCGAAGAGAGCTACGGCTATCTGGCCGGCCCCTATGTCCGCGACAAGGATGCCGTGATCGCCTCCATGCTGATCTGCGAGATGGCTGCCTACTATCGCGCCACCGGCAGCTCCATCAAGGCCAGACTGGAAGAGATCTATGCTGAGTACGGCCGCTATCTCAACCTGGTCGACAGCTATGAATTCCCGGGCCTGACCGGTATGGATAAGATGGCCGGCATCATGCAGGGCCTTCGCGACAACCCGCCCACGGAATTTGCCGGCTACAAGGTCGAAAAGGTCACGGACTACACCAAGCCCGAAGAGACCGGCCTGCCCTCTGCCAATGTCCTGATCTATGCCCTGGAAGGCGGGGCCACCGTGGTCGTCCGTCCCTCCGGCACTGAGCCCAAGATCAAGACCTACTTCACCACCCTCGGCAAGGATCTGGCCGAGGCCAAAGCCCAGAAGGATGCCCTGGCTGCTGCCATCCAGCCCATTCTGGCTTAAGTACACACTGTTATTCGTAAAGCAAACTGCTCTGTGGTGACCCACGTGTCACCACAGAGCAGTTCATATTTTCTGAGATTTTTTCCGGTTTCTTTCACGGTAAAGCGGACCTTCGCATTCCGCTTCGCTCCATGCTCATGAACGCAGGCTGCTTCGCAGCCCGTCAGAAGGGACTTTAACTCCTCCTGACGCAAGCCTCCTCCCTTAACCCCGGCCTGCGTCTCTTCGACTTACGCTGAAGGCTCGCTATGTCAAGGCTGAGGATCGTTTATCTGCATTCATGTTCTTCGCTTACTTTTATGCTTTTGCATCAATGATGATCTCATCCCCGCTTTTGATCAGCCCATCCTTCAGCACTATCGCAAAGACCCCTTCTCTTGGCATCACGCAGTCTCCGACCTGCTTTCTGATCGCGCAGTCCTTATGGCATTCCTTTCCGATCTGAGTGATCTCAAGATCGGCAGTTCCGATCTTAAGCCTGGTCCCCAGCGGAAGCCCGGCCACCTCGATCCCCTCTGTGAGAATATTTTCGGCAAAGGCGCCAAGAGGGATGTCCGGGTATATGGCCTTCATTTTTTCCACGCTTTCCGAGGCCAGAAGACTGATCTGGCGGTGCCAGTTGCCGGCGTGAGCATCCCCGACGATCCCATGCTGCCGTTTCACTTCTATAAAATCGACAGGATGCTTCATGGTTCCCCTTTTTTCACTGATACAAACGGCAGTGACCGATGCCATATGTCTTTACCTCCGAATCCCTGATCTTTTCATCAGCCTATTCCTTCTCCCGGTCCGTCCGGCATTTGCTTCTTCCGTCGTAAGACTCTGCCTCAAAGGCCTGCCGCATCCAGGTAAATATATTTCATGGCGTCGGCATTATAGATGTATTCATTGCCATGGACGGTCCCGGCATAAAGGGGAAGCCCCTCCCGGTAGGACACCAGCTGCATAAAGGGCACCGGCTCCCAGGGGGCATCATCAAGGGGAACGGTCGAAAAGAATCGGGTCCCTTCGAAATACCTTTGAAACAGGGTATTTTTCATATTGGTATGCACATAAAACTGTGAGCTGTCATACAGAATAAGATTGACCTTATTGTTGTGGGGGGTGATCTCCAGAATGACCCTGTCCACCACATCAAAGCGTTCTCTGTCATTTAAGGCCCGACCCAGTTCCGATGTTCTGCGGTCGATCTCATCAATAATGTAGCACAGGATCCGTTCACTGTCGGTTCTTCCCTCCTGAACATAGCTGTATTTATTCAGAGCCTCACAGTCAAAGATCGTTCCGTTATGGATAAGCGTCCAGACCCTGTCGGTCACATCCCGCTGAACAAAGGGATGGCAGTTTTCATATTTTTCCTCTCCGCAGGTAGCCAGCCGGATATGAGCCATCATATTTTTGGCTTCAAACCTGTGACGGAGTCTTTCCCGGATATAGAGACTTTTCCAGGCAGCCACAGGTTCCTTTTCCAGACTGACCGCATTTCCGTAAAACTGAGCGATCCCCCAGCCGTTTTTATGCTCCCGGCTGTGACTTAAAAACTCACTCAGATAGGGATCGACGTTTATTGTCCTGCTGCCTGATACTCCGAATAATTCACACATGAAATCGCCTCATCCTGCTGCCTTTGAGCATGTGCCAAGCCCTTTTTAACATAATCCTCTTCAAACTCTTTTCTGACCCGCCAGGCGTACCGACGTTCTGGGTCTATGAATTTGGCCTCTTCAAAATCCAGTATTTCAAAGACCTGGTCGAAGGACTCCTCAAGGCCCTCCCCCTTGTACTTCCCGGAAAGATCACGGTAAAAGTCTCTCATAAAGCCTATCACATGCCGCCCCGCTTCATCGGCAGAATAGGCCTCTCCGGTCGGAATGACGATCTTGACCGTCTTCAGATCATAATGGGCCGCATTTTTAAAATTCTGGACCGCCTGTACCTGATCCTTCTTGTGAAAGGACTGTCTGTCGGATCCGATCAGCCAGATCAGAAAGAAATGAATAAATTTCAGATCGTAAAGACTGACCCCGGCCTCATCATAGGGATTGAGGTCGACCATCCTGAGCTCGATATGACTGACTCCCTCGTCATGCAGCCGCTTCAGGTTATTTTTTCCGGTCGGTTTCAGACGGATGGGATAATAGAGCTCGGTCGTCGTGGAGATCATTCCTTCATCCACATACTTCCGGATACTGTCTGCATATTTTCTGATATCGGTATAATCCAGTACCGGGGCAAAATAATTCCAATATCCCAGCTCGCTGCATCTGGTACTGGCCATTCCGTTGAAATAAGAAGTGCCGGACCTGCCCTTTTCGATATAACTTCCGTCAAAAACAGGGCTGGCAGCTGTCAGGGCCGTGATGATCCAGCCATAGGCTGCGGCCCTTTCTGCCAAAACTACATAAAGGTCATTTTTATATTCGGAATAATCTGTCTGCCCTGAAGCGGCGAAATCCGCTTTTAAAAGGTCTTCGGCAAAAGAAAAATTGACATGTATCCCACACAGAGCCATTTTATATCTGCCGTAACGGTCTGCCAGAAATTCCCTGTAGCCCTCTCTGTAGCCGGCGGACTCAACATGCCTCGCTATAGGAATGTCGGCTTCATTTTTGATATAAGGAGGATTGGAAAACGGCCATAAAAGCTCGGGCTCATCCATTTCCGAAAGAGTCCGCTGGATATATCTGACATGTCCTCTCAGATAATTCCAAGCTTCCTCCGGAGAGCCTCCGACCGAGGTGTTGACCTCTGTCTGGTTTTCGCAAAAATCATAGACGATATGACTTTCTTCCTCAGAAAAAGGATGATAGGTATGAGAAAAAGACCCATTCGGCATAATACGGAGGCTCTCTCTCTCCAACCCCATATTGCCGGAAAACAGCAGCTCTCTAACCTTTTTATCTTCTGTATGAAGCATTTTCCTGTCCTCTTTTTCTCCTATTTGCTCTCCTTGATGATTCTTGAAAGTTAATATATACCAACCTACTCGGTTAGTCAACATATTGATCGGATCTTTTTCCTTTCCGGATGAAAAGAAACGTGCGAAAAATGATTTCTCATTTTTCACACGTCATTTGAATTTTATCTGTTTTTCTAAAGAGCCTTCAGAGCCTTATTTTGTCACGATCCTTCCGGCCGCATGGTAGAGACCTTCGACCACATTTCCGATCCGAAGCTCGGGGACTTCACTCAAAGCTGCCACCGCCTCCAGACGATAGCCCAGGCAGGAAATGATGAAATTCCAGTAGGGCAGGCCGGTCAGGGGATTTTTCTTAATGACCGCATCCTGAACGATGCCGTTGATGAGGACCTGGGAGCCGGGAGTAAAGTCTTCCGCCTTCTGGGACATGGCAAAGGTCCCGACCGGGATCACGCACTCGGCTCCTACGGACTTCTCGTCATTTCCCTCCTCGTAGGCCTGAGCATTTTCGTAGACCTCCAGGCTTTCCGCAAAGAGGATAAGGGCGATCTCAGCCCGGCCGCCGACCGTCAGAGGCGTGGTCTCATTGTCCATAAGGGAAGCATCCGGGATCTCGATATTGAGAGGGAATTCCGCCTCCCCTTCATCCATATAGACAGACAGGAGGCCGGAGTCCACTGCATTTTCCGGATAACGGAGCCACCGGACCTCCGCAGCTGAAATGGTCCGGCGTGGCATGTAGAAGGGTTCCATGGCCAGGGGATCGACCCCCGCCTTTGTCCCGTAGAAGGTCAATGTGATGGCATCATCGACCTTAAGGATCGCGTAGCTGCCGTCCGCATGCTCATGTATCTCGGCAGTCTTTCCGTATTTTTCAATAAAAGCCTGAACGTCTGCCGCCTTTTCAAAGGGCAGACCGAAGCTGGTACAGTCATTTAACATGGTAGTCCTCCACCGATCTTAAGTCCGGTCAAAGTGCAGGATGTGCCTGTTGAAGCTGGAGGTCAGCAGATACTGATTGCCGGGTGTGCCGGAAATGATGCTCTTGACCACCTTGTTCTGGACCTTGTCCTTCAGCTCAGAGGCCTCACCGGCCTCGGCCAGCTGGGTCATATCAAAGACCTCACCGGTATCCTTGATGACCACCTGAACATCCTCGCGAAGGAGGAGGGAGAGCTCGGAAATGACCGGCTTTTTGTTATGCTCTTCGATCATGGCATAGCCGTCCTCGACAAAGAGCATGATGCGGCCGATGGACTTGCGGCCTACGCCCTCCTTGATCAGGTCAGCCTCCACCCGGTCACGAAGAGCCATGGTCTCCTCCTTATTCACATGGATGCTGTAAATATAGGTGGGAGGCAGGTTCTTTTCCACCAGGAAGGGGAACATTTCCCGGCCATAGAGTTTAATGGCGATAAGAGAGCCCAGAAGCAGGGCCAGTACGGGGGAGAGCAGGAAGGCGATCCAGATGCCCCGGATAGACCCGAAGATATGGGCAAAGCAGAAGGCCAGGGCTATGGGGAAGATCAGGTCCTTGAGGGCCACGACCAGGAAGGCCGGCAGGACATGGTCCCACATGAGATAATAGGAGGTATAAAGGAAAAGCAGGGCCGTCAGAGTGGCTGTGGGCGCATAGAGGCGGACCGCCGTGACACACATCTCCATATATTTGGGATCATGGATACCGAACATGAGGGGGAAGAGGACCGCCCCTGCCTCCAGAAAGACCGTGAAAATAATGCCCTCTATGATGGAGGTCCGGCTAGCCATACGGATCAGTCGTTTGATGCCTCTCTTATTGTCCTCTCCCTTGTACTGATTGAAGAGGGGAATGACCGCCGAAGCCACGCCGTCGAAGATCATGGTCATCTCGACCAGAGAGATCACGACCGACAGGACCGGCAGGTACTCTTCTCCGAAGCGGGCAATGACCAGCTTATCCATGGCCATGGACAGAACGCCCCAGAAGAGGTAGAGTCCGGCATCGACGATGCTGTAGGTGCAGACCTCCTTGAAGTCCTTCAGGCTCAGATGCCAGACAAAATGCAGGGAATTCTTTTTCTTAAGGAAATGCAGGGACACGATGATCAGGCTTAAGGTCGTGCCGATCAGGGTGCCAAGAGAAGCGCCGGCCGCTCCCATCTTCATGCAGAGGAAGATGGAGAGGATGATATTTCCGCCGATCTGGGCAATATAGGAGGCGTTGCAGATGGCCTCGTCGCCGTCGCCGTAGACCATTTCCACCAGGAAGGTGTACATGGGATAAAGCAGGACCGTAAAGCGGAAGTAACGGTAGTAATCCCGGGCATGGGCCAGGACCTGGCCGCCCTCGGAAGCCCCCATGAAATCAAAATAGAAGGACTCTCCGAAGAAAACGATCAGGAACATGACGATGCCGAAGACCGCTGCCAGAATAAAGCCCTGACCGAAGAACTGGTCGGCACGGTCCTTGTGGAACTGGCCTGCCTCTGCCGTGTAGCGGTAAATGGTTCCCATGCTGATCAGCATGCCCAAAAAGGCCACGATGGCAAAAATGGGACTGACCAGGTTGATGCCTGAGATACCGTCCTTGCCGACCAGATTGCCGACCACGATGGTATCGGAAAGCAGGACCACGACCTCTATGGCCATGGAAAAGGTCGATGTGGCCAGAAGGGAATGGAATTTTTTCCGGGTGAAATCAAATTTGGGATTCATAGCAAAACCTCTCAGCGGATCCAGCGGATCCACATCTCCTTTTCGTGAACGGCCTTCTGGGTCTCCTTGATCACATCAAGGACCGTCAGTTCATCATTGTCGACACCCTTCTGCAGAGCCGAGGCCACCGCCATAAAGATATTGGCGAAACGGACCATGCTGTCCTCCCGGTAGCAGGAGGCGTCATAGTCCAGCATAAGGCCCAGACCGTCCTTGCCGTCCAGGACCTGGACATCCAGGATATTTTCCGAAGCCGCCTTGTTCTGCTTGACATCGACCGTCTCAATACCCATCTCCTCCAGGCCGTCGCCGTCGCGGATGTCCTCCTGATAGAGGAAGCAGACGTTGTCATCCTCGGCCACGGAAGCGCCCAGGGTCGTGTAGGGATAACCGGCATGCTCGATACCGCCTGCCACCTGCTTCTGAACATCGGCATAGAGGTCGGAGATCTTTGCGGCCTTTGTGAAGCGCTCCGCCAGAGGCAGGTCGCAGAGAAGGAGACCCACGCTGGCCATCTTCTGCAGGTCATCACGGCCGTTGTATGTCCAGGAGATCTGAATGTCCGGCTTTCTGTTGTAGATGGCCACAGCCATCATGCAGACCAGGGAATAGAAGGCATTGCGGCTGATATGCCGGACCTCCTCGACCTTGGTCATGGCTTCCTCATCGGCTGCCATACCGGCGAAATAGTGGTCCAGGGCATTCTCCCGGCTCTCGAAATCCTTTCTGGGATAGCAGGAATAGCCCTCGCCCTCGTAGAGACCCTCGAAATATTCGCGGTCGGCCTGATACTGGTCGGTGTGGGCGATCTCCTCACGGTCCAGGAGCATCTTGTAGTAATAATCCTTTTCCAGAGGCATCTCATAATAGGACTTGACGATATTTTCCATGACCACGCCGAAGGAGGTGCCGTCGAAGACCGTGTGGTGGACATCGAAGAAAATATAGCCGAACTTCTCGGTCTCAAACATATCGAGGCGGTAGAGACGGCTGCCTATGATCTTGAAGGGACGGACCAGGGCATCCTTGTAGACATCAAATTCGATCTGGTCCATTTTGCGGATCTCGATGGGAGTGGCCAGCTCGGGATGGTAGGTCTGAACGATCTCGCCGTCCTCATTGAAATTAAAGGTCGTGCAGAGGGCCGGATGATTTTTGACCATGGTCAGCAGGGCCTCGGCCACCTTGTTCATATCCAGCTTTTTCTTGTCGAATTTGAGCAGGGTGAAGAGGTTGAGCATGGTCGAGACCGGGGTGTAGAGCTGGTAATCGATCATGTAGGTCTGGTAGGTCCCTAAGGGATGGACCAGGGACCGGGATCTTTCGTCTCTCTCATCGTCGGATTCCGACACCCCGTCCGGATGCTTGCGGCGGTAGATCTCGGCGATCTTTTCCGGCGTATGTCCGGCGAAGATATCCGCCGTGGACAGGCCCTTGATACCGGACTCGACCAGGATATCCATGGAGCCCAGGGAATCTCCGCCAAGCTGGTAGAAATCATCGTGAATACCCACGCCCTCGATCTTAAGGACCTTGGAGAAGGCTTCGCAGAGAGCCGTTTCCAGCTCATCGCGGGGAGCCTCATAGGCTGCCTTGTATTCATCCATTTTGGGAGCCGGCAGGGCCTTTCTGTCCATCTTGCCGTTGGGACGGAGGGGGATCTCGTCTATATGGATAAAATAAGAGGGCAGCATGTAGTAGGGCAGATATTTGGCCATTTCATTTCTGGTCTTTTCAAAATCCACCTTGACCTTCTTATCCGTGTAATAGACACAGATGAAGACCTGGCGTCCGTCGTCAAAGATGCGGGCAGCCGTCCAGTCCACGCCCAGGACCTTCTTGGCCACGCCCTCGATCTCGCCCGGCTCCACGCGGTTGCCGTTGATCTTGACCATATCATTGAGACGGCCGCAGATGATCAGCTCGCCGTCAGCATTTTTCCGGGCCAGATCTCCGGTATGGTAGACACCGTTGATAAAGGCCTTGGCGGTCTCCTCCGGCAGGTTCATGTAGCCGCGGACATAGGGATTTTCGAAGCAGACCTCGCCCTCTTCTCCGTCCGGAACGGGCTGGCCGTCCTCACCCAGGAGCAGGACGGGATGACCCATCTCATTATGGCCGACGGGTGTCTCCTCGTACTTCTTGTCGATCACGAAATGGGTCAGGGCAAAGCCGGACTCACTCATCAGGTAGAAGTTGTGGATCTTAAGGCCTTCCAGATAGACCTCATTGGCCGGCTCCGAGCCGATGATGCAGAACTTGAGACTGCCGGGCTTGGACTTCATTCTCCGGATATAGGTCGGAGTCAGGAAGGTACCGGTGATCTTATTTTTGACAATGTAAAGGCCGATGGCCAGCGGATTCTTGACCGTGGCATAGGCCACGACATAGAGCCTGACACAGTGGTAGATGCCATAGACGATGATGAGCTGGGAGGCCACGAAATTAAGGGGAGCCACCAGGGCAAAGCGGTCGTCGGGATAGGCCAGCTCCTCTCCGCTCCGGCAGATGGTCGAATCCACCATGAATTCGATGTTGCCGTATTCGTGAAGGACACCCTTGGGATTGCCCGTGGTGCCGGAGGTGTAGACGGCAAAGGCCGCATCATGGGGCTCGTGGGACTCGCGGCCCTCCAGAGACTCCTCCTTCTGGATCTTGTCCCAGACCTCACTGTCGATGACCAGACGGCAGCCGCAGTCCTTTTTGATGTATTCGATACGCTCCGGGGCGTAATTGTCCTCGACGATCACGAAGGCCGACCCGTTCTTCCAGACGCCCAGAAGGGCGATCATGGGCTGAATGCCTCTGGGCAGACAGATCAGAACGAAATCCTCCCTGCCCAGTCCCTGCTTCTTCAGGTAGGCGTAGACCTTGCCCGACAGCTGGTCCAGCTGGGCGTAGGTGATACCCTTGGGGGTGGTATCATCACTCAGGATCACATAGTCCGGATTTTCCGCAAGGTTATGATCGTAACGTTCAAAAAAGGTCATCATAGGGCAGCTGCCTCCTTTTTCTTTTTTCTCTTGATATTGACGATGATCCTCAGAAGGACCAGGAAGATGCCGAAAGCCAGATAGCCGTAATTGATATGATCGGCAATGTGCTTATATAGCGTATTCGTTCTGAGCAGGGGGATCGATACATAATTGACCAGGATATCATCCGTCTCGTTCGAATGGGTCTTGGACACGGTCCGTCCGTACATATCCGTGACCGTTGTATAGCCGTCCCTTGTGGGCTTGAAGACCGTGACGCCGTTTTCCACGCCCCGGATCGTCAGCATGCGGTAGTTGAGATCCTGTATTTCCTCCCAGTCCCAGGAGGGATCAATGTAAACGGTGGTGTTGTTATCCATATGCTGAACGAAGGTGGAAAAATCGCCGTCGTAGCAGATGGTGTAGGACAGGATGAAGGTCTGCCCGTCTATGGTCACCTCGTGGCTCTGAGGCAGATCACGGCTCTGGACCGTCCACAGATCCTCGATGATGGGTACCAGGTTGTGCTTATTGTAGATGGAGAGGATATTTCCCTCCGGGTCGATGAAGACCGCTTTGTTGTGCTCGAGACCGTCGTCATTTTCATCATCGTCATAGGTCTCAAGAGTCAGAAGCACGTAAATGCCGCATTCCTTGGCCTTGGCGCAGGTCTCTTCGATCAGGGTCTCCGCCTCCGTGTCCGAGACGAAGAAGGCCTCCTCCACGTAAGTCAGAAGTCCGGCTCCACCGGCTGCCGCCTCCTCTATGGTCGTCTTGACGTAAGAGGAGATCTGTTCATAGGGGTAGGCCACACTTTCTCCGCCCATGGAGCCCGCGGAATCGATGCCCTCGGACCAGGCCATGGTCACGTAGGTGTCCGCCATCCTCTCATGATCCAGGCGATGTTTGCCGTAGAAATGCATGGGAATGATGAGCAGGATCACCACCAGGCAGGCAATGATCGATCTCTTCCTCTTCTTTTTGCGGAAAAGGAGATAGAGGGTGACGGAGGGAATGAGGCAGATCAGGAAGCTGATCACAAATTCCCCGTAAAGGGCTGCATCCTGGAGCAGCCAGTCATCATTGACCTCGGACAGCATGAGATTGAACTGTCCGCCCAGCCTGGTCACCGCCATAAAGAGCTCGATCAGGACCCTGGCCGTCGGGAAAACGAAGATGAACCAGAAGGTGGATCCGATCCGGCGGTAAATGAATTCCGCCAGGAAGGGAATAAAATAGACCATGGCGACCACCACCAGGAGCATGACGCTGTAGCCTGAGTAGGCGCTGCCCAGACAGTTACGGTAGCGGAGCTCATTGGCAGCCAGAAAGACCAGGAAAAAGATGATAACGCTCTTCTTGCTGTCATTGATCCGGAGATAGGCCAGAAATGCCGTGATCCAGACCCAGGGTGACAGGGAATAGATAAAGGTCACATCCGGGAAAAAGTAAGGCAGAACAAAAAAGAGAAAACCAACGGAAAGGAAGACTAGATCGGCAGCGATCCTGGCCTTCCTGCTGGCTTTCTCTCCCGTCAGACCAAACTGAAGGAACCCCGGTTTATTCAACGGTCAGAATATCCGAAAAGCCGGTGACTTCAAAAATATCGCGGATATTTTCATCGGCATTGACGATGACCATGGAGCCCTGCTTATTCATAAGCTTCTGGGCGCTCAGGAGCACACGGAGTCCGGCAGAGGAAATATACTGCAGGTCCTTGAAATCAAAGGTCAGCTTTGTGATGCCGCCGAGAGAATTCTTCACGATCTCATCCAGCTCCGGAGAAGTGGTGGTATCCAGACGTCCTTCAAGAGCGATGGTGCAGTCGGTATCCGTTACAGTCTTATTGATAGTCATTCTTTATCCTCCCAGATAAAAGCAGGGGCATATGCCCTGCAGATTCGCATTCATATACCCCTATACTTTACCACTATTTGGTCTTTACTTCAACAACTGACAGGACCCGAAAAAAAGATTTTTCCTGAGACCGGTCCACTTTTTTTCTCAGCCCGTGATCACAGTACCGGCTTTGCCCTTCAGGGCGGCTCCGGCCCGGAAAAGAGAGGTGATCACCGCTCTTCTGGCCGGCTTTTCCGAGACAAAATCGATGCCGGCTTCCAGCTTGGGCAGCATGGAGCCCTGCTCGAACTGGTCCTCGCGGCAATAGTTTTCGGCCTCTTGGACCGAGATCTGCCCCAGGAGCTTTTCATTGTCCCGTCTGAAGTTCAGGCTGACATTGTCAACATTGGTCAACATCATGAGGACATCCGCATCCAGCTTTTTGGCCAGAAGAGAGGCTGCCATATCCTTTTCGATAATGGCGGAGGCCCCGCGCAGGTCCACGCCCTGCTCCATGACCGGAATGCCGCCTCCGCCTGCGCAGATGACGATCTGACCTGCCTCAAGCAGAGCTCTGACCGCCTCGATCTCGACGATATCGACCGGCTTGGGCGAGGCTGCGATCCGGCGGAAGCCGCCCTCGCAGGCCGTCACGAAATTGCCCTTGGCCTCTTCGGCTTCGGCTTCCTCGGCGTTCAGCACGCGGCCGATGACCTTGGTCGGCTCATAAAAGGCCTCATCATAGGGATCGACGACCACCTGGGTCAGGGCCGTGACCACACCCTTGGCCAGCCCGCGAATGATCAGCTCGGCCCGGATGGCATTCTGAAGGTCATAGCCGATATAGCCCTGGGACATGGCCGAGCAGACCGAAAGCGGCACGGAGGTATAGCCCTCATGGTGAAGGGGCAGCTCGTTCATGGCCGTGTGGATCATGCCGATCTGGTCGGAATTGCTGTGGGTGATGGCGATCTCATAACCGGCCTCGGCCAGATCCGCTACGGCTCTTGCCGCTTCTCTCGTGGCTCTTTTCTGCTCGGGCAGGGTGGTCCCGAGAGCTCTGTGGCCAAGTGCCAGCACCAGTATCTTTTTCTCTGTCATGCTTCGCTCCTTTTCTTGATCCTTGCGATATCGATCACGGAAAGCTCCCTCTTTTCCCCTATCTCAAGAGAGGAGATCAGAGCCTCTGCCGTATCGATGGCGGTCAGGACATTGACACCTGTCTCTATGGCCGACCGGCGGATCTTAAAGCCATCCCCCTGGTGCTCGATGCCCTGGGAGGGCAGATCTATGACCAGATCGATCTTGTGGCCCAGGATCAGGTCCATAAGGTTAGGTGAGGACTGCTCGATCTTGTTGGTCCGGACCGCCTTGACGCCGTGGGCGTTGAGATAAGCCGCCGTGCCTCTCGTGGCATAGATCCGATAGCCCAGGGCCGCAAAGCGGGCCGCAATGGGCGTGATGGCCTCATGCTCCTCATGTCTGGCCGTGATGATCATATTTTTGTATTTGGGCAGGCGGATGCCGGCTCCGATAAAGGCCTTGCAGAGGGCCTCCTCATAGGTTTTGGCGATGCCCAGGCATTCTCCGGTCGATTTCATCTCCGGTCCCAGGGAAATGTCCGCGCCGCGGAGCTTTTCGAAGGAGAAGACCGGCATCTTGATGGCCGTGTAGTCCCCGCTCTTCTGAAGGCCGGGCTCATAGCCCATATCCCGGATGGTCTCGCCCAGCATGGCCCGGACCGCCAGATCCACGATGGGAATGCCGGTGACCTTGCTGATATAGGGCACGGTCCGGGAGGACCTGGGATTGACCTCGATGATGAAGATCTCATCATTTCTCTCGATAAACTGGATGTTGATCATGCCGAGCACATGGAGGGCTTTGGCCAGGAGGGCCGTATATTCCGTGATCTTATCGATGGCCTTCCGGCTGAGAGACCTGGCCGGATAGACGGAAATGGAATCTCCCGAATGGATACCGGCTCTTTCGACATGCTCCATAACGCCCGGGATCAGGATATCCTGTCCGTCGCAGATGGCATCGACCTCGATCTCCCGGCCCATCTCGTACTTATCCACCAGGATGGGATGCTCCTGTGAATACCGGTTGATGATACCGATATAGCTTTCGATGTCTTCATCGGAAATGGCGATCCGCATGCCGGCGCCGCCCAGAACATAGGAGGGACGGACCAGGACCGGATAGCCGATGCGGTTGGCTGCGGCCTTGGCCTCCTCGGCCGTGAAAACGGTCTCACCCTTGGGCCTTTGAATGCCGCATTTCTGAAGGATGGCATCGAAAAGCTCCCTGTCCTCGGCCGCATCCACATCCTCGGCTGCGGTACCCAGGATGGGAAGGCCCATTTTCATAAGGGCTTCCGTGAGCTTGATGGCCGTCTGGCCGCCGAACTGGACCACGGCCCCGTCCGGCTTTTCGAGCTCGACGATATTTTCCACATCCTCCGGGGTCAGGGGCTCAAAGTAAAGGCTGTCGGCGATATCAAAGTCCGTGGAGACCGTTTCGGGATTGTTGTTGACGATGACCGTCTCCCAGCCGGCCCTGGAGAAGGCCCAGGCGCTGTGGACCGAGCAGTAATCGAATTCCACGCCCTGACCGATCCGGATGGGGCCGGAACCCAGGATGAGGACCTTCTTTCTGTCATGGCGGGCCAGGGCTTCGTTGTCTCCGTCATAGACGGAATAATAGTAGGGCGTGGCCGCCTCAAATTCACCGGCGCAGGTATCGACCATCTTGAAGGCCGCCCGGATGCCGTACTCACGGCGGAGAGAGCGGATCTCCTCTTCCGTCCGCCCGGACAGGGAGGCGATCACCGCATCCGGGAACATCATGCGCTTGGCCTCCCGAAGCAGGGCCTCATCTATCTTCCGCCGGCTCAGGGCATACTCCATGCCCACCAGGGCGGCGATCTTGTCAATGAACCAGGGATCGATCTGAGTGATCTCATGGATCTGATCATAGGGGATCTGACGACGGATGGCCTCCGCCACACGGAAGATCCGGAGATCGTCGACCGTGGAGAGAGCCTCCTCGAACTCCTCTTCGGAAAGCTCAGAGAAGTCATAGGAAAGAAGACTGTCCGTATGCTGCTCCAGTGACCGGATGGCCTTCATGAGGGCCCCCTCAAAATTGGTGGCGATGCTCATGACCTCACCGGTGGCCTTCATCTGGGTGGTCAGTGTCCGTCTGGCCGTCAGGAATTTGTCGAAGGGCAGGCGGGGGATCTTGACCACGCAGTAGTCCAGCATGGGCTCAAAGGCCGCAAAGGTCCGGCCTGTGACGGCGTTGGGGATCTCATCCAGGTGATAGCCCAGGGCGATCTTGGCCGTCACCCGGGCAATGGGATAACCGGTCGCCTTGGAGGCCAGGGCTGAGGACCGGCTGACACGGGGATTGACCTCGATCACGCAGTATTCGAAGGAATTGGGATCGAGAGCATACTGGACATTGCAGCCGCCCGTGATATTCAGTTCCTCGATGATCTTAAGGGCAGAGGTCCGGAGCATCTGGTACTCCTTATCGCCCAGGGTCTGGGAGGGCGCGACCACGATCGAATCGCCGGTATGGACACCGACCGGATCGATATTTTCCATGTTGCAGTCCGTGATGCCAAGGCCGTTGGCATCTCTCATGACCTCATATTCGATCTCCTTCCAGCCGGCTATACAGCGCTCGACCAGGACCTCTCCGACACGGGAAAGGCGAAGACCGTTCTCCAGGATCTTCTGAAGCTCGACCGGATTTTTGGCAATACCGCCGCCGGAGCCGCCCAGGGTATAGGCCGGACGCAGGACGACCGGATAGCCGATCTTATTGGCGAAGGCCGCCCCCTCCTCAACCGTCTTTACCACCAGGGAGGCGGCGATGGGCTCTCCGATCTTCTCCATGGTATCCTTGAAGGCCTGGCGGTCCTCGGCCTTACGGATGGTCTCGGCCGTGGTCCCGATGAGGCGGATGTCATGAGTGTCAAAATAGCCCTCATCCGCCAGCTCCATGGCCAGGTTGAGACCGGCCTGTCCGCCCAGGGTGGGCAGGAGGGAATCGGGCTTTTCTTTTTCAATGATCTTTTTGACGATCTCTGTCGTCAGGGGCTCGATATAGACCTGGTCGGCAATGTCTCCGTCCGTCATGATCGTGGCGGGATTGCTGTTGAGAAGGACCACCTGGACCCCTTCCTCACGAAGAGAACGGCAGGCCTGGGTGCCGGCATAGTCGAATTCGGCAGCCTGGCCGATGACGATAGGGCCGGAGCCGATGACAAGGACCTT
>R23__coassemble_687_pt1 | contig 20563 bp, 16 predicted proteins | sample R23__metabat2_high_PE_005 | metagenome-assembled genome bin R23 | reverse complement strand
GGCCGGGATCATGTCTTCTTTGCCGGTCAAAATGCCGATAGGGACATTGAGCTTAAAAAGGATGACAGGCTGATCATGTGCAGCAATCATTGAGGCAAACAGAACCGGGTCCGGCCTATGTTTTTTTGTCAAAACTTTATCAGATAATATGGATATCACCGAAATGAAGTGTTAAAATATTCTTTATTACCATATCCGTATAAAAAAGGAGAGAGCGGATGGAATATTCTAAATATGCACTGAAAAGCAGCGATGAACTGACTGCCCTTCTGACCGATAAGGACAACCTCTTTATCGTCGCCTGCAACAAGTGCTTCAAAGAAATGCGTGGAGGCGCAGAGGAAGAGCTTTCCTCTGTGATGTCGCTGGCTTCGGAGATGGGCAAGACCGTCACCGGCACGGCATCGGTGGATTTCCTGTGCAATAAGACGCAGACTGAGCGCAAGCTGACCGACCTGATCCCGGATGGCACCGAGAACATCGTCGTCATTTCCTGCGGCCTGGGTGTTCAGACCCTGGCTGACATGGAGAGTCTGCCCGTTTTTACGGCCACGGATTCCCTGAATTATATCGGTCATCATGGCATGGCACTCACCAAAAAGACCTGCGATGCCTGCGCTCAGTGTTACCTGAATCTGACAGGCGGTCTCTGCCCCATTGCCGACTGCACCAAGAGCCTTCTGAACGGCCAGTGCGGCGGCGCCAAGAACGGCAAGTGCGAGATCGACCCCGAGAAGGACTGCGTCTGGGAGAAGATCTATCAGAAGCTCAAAAAGCAGGGACGTCTGGAGGAATTCCTGTCCCAGCCCGTCCAGCTTCGGGATTATTCCAGGGCCGGGGTCAAGGAGATCAAGGATTATGTGGCAGCCATCCGTGACGGCCGCTTTGCCGGCTATTACGGCGGTGTCCATCCCTGTGAGAGAAAGGAGCTCTCTGAGAGCATTTCCCTTAAGAATTTCCCCGAGCCCGAGGTGGTGGTCATCCCGACCTCCATGCACGCGGGAGCACCGGCCAATCCCATCGTCTCTGTGGGCGATTATGTGAAGAAGGGTCAGAAGATCGCCGAGGCGGCGGCCTTCATCAGCGCCAATATCCATTCGTCCGTGAGCGGTACCGTGGAAGCCATTGAGCCCCGCATGCATGCCAACCGCGGCATGACCATGTCTATCGTGATCCGGTCCGACGGCAAGGATGTCATCGACGAGTCCGTGGTCCCGGCCAAGCCCCTTGAGGAGCTGACGCCCCAGGAGATCATCGACATCGTCAAGGAAAAGGGCATCACCGGTATGGGCGGCGCAGGCTTCCCGACCTATGTCAAGCTCATGCCCAACAAGCCCATCGACGCTGTCCTCTTAAACGGCTGCGAGTGCGAGCCCATCCTGACGGCTGACCATCGGCTCATGCTGGAATATGCCGATGACATCATCGACGGCCTCAAGGCCATCATGAAGGCCGTGGATGCCCCCAGGGGCGTGATCGTCATCGAAGACAACAAGCCCGATGCCATTGCCCACATGCAGGAAAAGGTGGCCGGTCTTGAAAATATCGAGGTCTTCCCGGCCCGGACCAAGTATCCCCAGGGCGGTGAGAAGATGCTGATCAAAAATGTTCTGGGACGCCAGGTCCCCAGCGGCGGTCTGCCGGCCGATGCGGGCGCGGTGGTCTGCAACGTGTCCACAGCCAAGGCCATCTCCGATGCCATCCGCACGGGCATGCCTCTGGTCGAGAGAGTGGTCTCCGTGACCGGCGAACGCATGCAGCGTCCGGGCAATTATATCTGCCCCATCGGTACCTCTGTACAGGAGGTCATCGACTACTGCGGCGGCACCAGGGGCGAAAATGTCCAGATCAAGCTGGGCGGTCCCATGATGGGCACACCGGTCTCCGATACCGAGGTCCCGGTCATGAAGGCCACCAACGGCATCATCGCCGTGCCGGCTGAGGTCAAAGAGCCCATGGACTGCATCAAGTGCGGCCGTTGCGCCGACGTCTGCCCCATGGAGCTGACACCCTTCCGCTTTATCGTGTCTGTGGAGGATAATGATCCGCAGGCTTTACTGGACCTGAAGATCCGCGACTGCATGGAATGCCGCAGCTGCGAGTATATCTGTTCCTCCCGCATCGATCTTGTCAATAAGATCAGAGAGGGCAAGAAGCTTGTAATGGAGATGATGAAAAAATAATGCTGATCACACAGATAAAATCAAAAGAAGAGCTTGATGTGCTGACCCAGGGCAAAGTCTTCATGATCAACTGCCACGGCTGCCGTGAGATCGCTTTTCCCGAAAAGGAATCCATCGAGCTTCAGAAAGAGCTGGCAGAGGCCGGCAAGCTGACCGGCGTCATGACCACCGAGTACATCTGCAATCCTAGCCAGCTGACCCTTCAGATGAAGGCTTACTTAAATGAGATCGAAGAAGCGGATGCGGTCCTGGTCTTAAGCTGCGGTGTCGGTGTCCAGACCACGGCAGAGCTTCTGCCTGACAAAAAGGTCCTGGCTGCCTGCGATACCATCCGGCTTCCGGGCTTCCAGGGCGTGACGCCTCTGGAATATGACTGCGGCCAGTGCGGGGAGTGCTACCTCAACCTGACCGGCGGCATCTGCCCCATCACCGCCTGCTCCAAGAGCCTGGTCAACGGCCCCTGCGGCGGCACCAAGAACGGCAAATGCGAGGTCGATCCCTCTATGGACTGCGGCTGGGAGAAGATCTACCGCAAGCTTGAGAGCATGGGTCGTCTGGATGTTCTGAAGGCACCGGTTCAGGTGCGCAACTATTCAACGGATGATGTGACAAAGGCCTGGAAGGAAGCCTGACAGAAAAGGAGTGGAAAAATGAAAGTAACCGAATTATTCAAACAGGGTCAATTTGTTGTTTCCGCCGAGGTGGGGCCGCCTAAGGGTTTTCACATCGACGAGATGATCGAGGAGGCCAAGACCTATCTGAAGGACTGCGCCGCCATCAATGTGACCGATAATCAGTCCTCCGTCATGAGACTGGGCTCTCTGGCCGTCTGCAAGGGCCTGAAGGATGCGGGCTTAAATCCCATCTTCCAGCTGGCCTGCCGCGACAGAAACCGTCTGGCGCTGGAGTCTGATCTTCTGAGCGCCGCTTATTTCGGCATCGACAATGTCCTGGCTCTGACCGGTGACCACACCAAGATGGGGGATCATCGCGAGGCCAAGCCCGTCTTCGACCTGGATTCCGTCTCCCTGCTTCATTGCATGGGTCAGCTGGAAAAGGGCGTGGACCTGGGCGGCAATGCTCTGGTCGGCGAGGCTCCCTCCTTTGCCAAGGGCGCGGTCGTGTCTCCCTGCAGCGATTCCGTGGATGCCCAGCTTATGAAGATGGAGCGCAAGGTCATGGCCGGCGCGGAATATTTCCAGACCCAGGCCGTCTTTGAGCCGGAGAAATTCATCTCCTTCATGGAAAAGGCCAAGCAGTTCGGCAAGCCCGTTCAGCTGGGTATCATCATTCCCAAGTCTGTGGGCATGTGCCGTTTCATGGCAGCCAACGTGGCCGGTATCTCTATCCCCGATGCGGTCTATGATGAGCTCAAGGCCGACAAGGAAAAGACCAAGTCCGGTGAGGCCGGTCTGGCTATCGCCGCCCGCATCATCAGGGAATGCCGCCCCTATTGCCAGGGTGTCCATATCATGTCTCTGGGTTGGGAGTCTAAGATCCCGACCCTGCTGGAGATGGCCGGTCTCAAATAAGGCCTATCCTATACCGAAAAGCTTATTCAGGCAGTCCGAAAGGGCTGCCTGATTTTGTTTTTCCCGATGCGACAGACTGTGTTATACTCGTCATAAGCAGGGCCTTTGGCCATGCCGGGCCGGCAGGTGGGCTGAAGCTGCCGGCAGAGCCTGTTATCATGAAAAACAAGAGCCTGAGATGGTAAAGAGAAAATGGGTATGAGAGGCATTTATACCAATGTGAATTATATCCGCAAGAGAGTCTTGCGGAGGTGGCAAAGCTGTCCTACGAATACGAGGACCACATCGACCCGGAGATCATCCATCAGATCCCCTATAATGTCATCCCCGGCATCGTGTCTTCCTACCGGGAGAGCGCCTTCCTGGAGAGGGCTATCGTCAAGGAAAGGGTCAGACTGGCCATGGGCCTGACCCCCCGGACCTATGATGAATACACGGCCCTGACCCAGGGCGTGGAGGACTGCACCAAGGCGGAGATCTATTACGAGCCGCCCCTTATCAATGTCATCAAATTTGCCTGCCACAAGTGTCCGGACAATGAGATGAAGGTCACGGATGCCTGCCAGGGCTGTCTGGCCCATCCCTGCAAGGAGGTCTGCCCCAAGGATGCCATCACCATCAGCGGCGGCCGGTCCCATATCGATCCGGAAAAATGCGTCAAATGCGGCAAATGCCGGGACGTCTGCCCCTACGGGGCTATTCTGAAAATGGAGCGGCCCTGCGTCAGGGCCTGCGGCATGAAGGCCATCCACTCCGATGAGCTGGGCAATGCCTCCATCGACCAGGAAAAATGCGTCTCCTGCGGCCAGTGCCTGGCCAACTGCCCCTTCGGAGCTATTGCCGATAAGACCCAGATCTTCCAGACCATTCAGGCCCTGAAGAGCGACACGCCTGTCTATGCGGCCATTGCCCCGGCTGTGACAGGACAGTTCGGACCCGACATGACACCCGACAGGATGCGGGCCGGCTTCCAGGCCCTGGGCTTTGAGGATGTGGTCGAGGTGGCCATAGGCGCGGACCTCTGTACCGTGTCTGAGGCCGAGCATTTCGTCAAAGAGGTGCCGGAGGAGCTGCCCTTTATGGCGACCTCCTGCTGTCCGGCCTGGTCCAAGATGGCCAAGATGCTCTTCCCGGCTCAGGCCGGCTGCATTTCCATGGCCCTGACACCCATGGTCCTGACGGGACGGATGATCAAGCAGAAGCATCCCGGCAGCAAGGTGGCCTTTATCGGCCCCTGCGCGGCCAAGAAGCTGGAGGCCATGCGCCGGTCGGTCCGGTCAGAGGTCGATTTCGTCCTGACCTTCGAGGAGGTCATGGGCATGTTTACCGCCAAAAATATTGATTTCAAAACACTTGAAGAGACCGATGCCATGCATGGGGCTTCCGCCGACGGCCGCGGCTTTGCCATCGAGGGCGGCGTAGCCCATGCCGTGGAGGAATATATTAAGGAGCATTATCCGGATCTGGAGGTCAAGACGGCCCGGGCTGCGGGACTTGCCGAATGCCGCAAGCTTTTGACTTTGGCCAAGGCCGGCAAATACAAGGGCTATCTCCTGGAGGGCATGGCCTGTCAGGGCGGCTGTATAGCCGGACCCGGAACGGTCAGGCCTGTGGCCCAGACCGCTAAGGCCATTGCGGTCCACCAGAGCGTATCCACCAAAAAGCATGCCTCGGCCAGCGATTATGTGGATATGCTGCCCCTGATCGATGAGGCAGAAAAGTAAAAACGGACACAAGAGGTGAGCTATGCTTAAGTATGTGGAAAGACGTCATACGGACAGTATGAAATGGGATGACCTGACCGGCATGTTCGGCGGGGAAGACCTTCTGGCCATGTGGGTGGCGGATATGGATATTCAGGTCCCGCCCTGTGTGCAGGAGGCCCTGCATGCCTATGTGGACCGGGGCATTTTCGGTTATCCGATCGTGCCGGATTCCTATAAGGAGGCCTTTATCGACTGGGAAAGGACCCATTTCGGCTGGCAGGTGGAGGCGGATTGGATCCGTTTTTCGCCGGGCGTGGTCAGCGGCTTCAACTGGGCCATTTCCGCCCTGACTAAGCCGGGCGATGCCATGATCGTCCTGACCCCGGTCTACTATCCCTTCCTGGATGCGGCAGATAACAGCCGCCTGCGTCTTGTGACCTCGGATCTGGTCAATACGGACGGATACTATACCATTGATTTTGAAGATTTTGAGCGGAAGATCACAGACAATCAGGTCAGGGTCTTTCTCCATTCCTCACCCCACAATCCGGTGGGTCGGGTCTGGACCCGGGAGGAGCAGGTCCGGCTTTTTGACATCTGCAAAAAGCATGACGTGGTCATCATTTCCGATGAGATCCATCAGGACTTTGTCCACGGGGATAGGGTCCAGGTCCCCTCTCTCAGTCTGTCCGGCTATGACGACCGCCTGATCGTCATGACCGCCCCCTCCAAGACCTTCAATCTGGCCTCCTGCCAGAATTCCTTCATCATCATTAAGGATAAGAAGCTTCGCGCCTCCTGGGATGCCTATGTCAAGGCGGCCCGGATCAAATGGGGCAATGCCTTCGGCTATATCGCTGCCGAGGCAGCCTACCGGGGCGGGGAGGACTGGTACCGGGAGGTCAAGGCCCTTATTTATGACAATTACCGCTATGTCAAGGAGACATTTGAGAAGGAATGCCCGGCTATCAGGGTCACGCCTCTGGAGGGCACCTACCTCCTTTGGATCGATATGAGGGAGACCATGCCGGTCGAGGAGCTTCATGATTTTATCACAAAGACCTGCCGGATCGCCTTCGACTTCGGAGAATGGTTCGGCGGAGACCGCTTCAGGGGCTTTGTCCGCATGAACCTGGCCACGTCACGGGAAAATGTGGCGGAAGCCCTGAAACGGATCCTGGAGGGACTGAAAGAAAGATAAGGGCTTTTCTGTCGGAGGCTGCTGTCGTGTGACGGCAGCCTTTTTCTTTTGCTTTTTCCGACTTTTCTTCCGGATAACCGTTGCATTTCCTCTTTGATTGTATTATGATTGCTTTTGCGCGTTAAAGCTTCGACGGTTTAAAGCTTAAAAGAATTAAAACGATAAAAACGATAAAAAACAGACAAGGAGAAGAATCATGCCTGAGGTCAAATTTTACAAACAGCAGCAGATCCCGCTTGAAATGCATAAGGTCCGCATCGTCCAGAAGCTCAACCTGCTTCCCGCGGATGTCCGCCTTGAGAAAATGAAGGAGGCCGGCTTCAACACCTTCCAGCTCCACAACGCCGACATTTTCCTGGACGGCCTGACCGATTCCGGCGTCAATGCCATGTCCGACAATATGCAGGCCGCCATGATGCAGGCCGATGATGCCTACGCCGGCTCCGAATCCTTCTTCCGTATGGAAAAGGTCCTGACCAAGATGTTCGGGATGGATTATGTTCTGCCGGCCCATCAGGGACGCGCCTGTGAAAACATTCTGGCTGAGCGTTTCGTCAAGCCCGGCAACTGCGTTATCATGAACTATCATTTCACCACAGCCAAGGCCCACATCACCCGTGTCGGCGGTCATGTGGAGGAGCTGGTCCGTGACGAAGGTCTGGTGGCCAAGAGCAGCCTTCTCTTCAAGGGCGATATCGACCTTAAGAAGATGGAGGAGTGCATCCTGAAGGAAACTCCCGAAAATGTGGCCTACATCCGTCTGGAGGCCGGCACCAACCTGATCGGCGGACAGCCTGTGTCCTATGCTAACTTCAAGGCAGCCACGGACCTGGCTAAGAAATACGGCATTCTGACCGTCCTGGATGCCTCTCTCTTCCAGGATAATCTCTATTTCATCAAGACCCGTGAAGAGGGCATGCAGGACAAGACTCCCCGTGAGATCACCCGTATGGTGGCGGACTGCTTCGACCTGGTCTATTTCTCGGCCCGTAAGTTCGGCTTTGCCCGCGGCGGCGTTATCATGGTCCGTGACGAGGCCATGTTCCACTCCATGGAGGACCTTATCCCCATGTTTGAAGGCTTCCTGACCTACGGCGGCATGTCCGTCCGTGAGATCGAGGCCATGACGGTCGGCTTTGAAGAGTCCATGGATATGGATGTTATTTCCCAGGGCCCGCAGTTCATCAAGTACTGCGTGGATGAGCTCGATGCCTACGGCATTCCGGTCATCACACCGGCCGGCGGTCTGGGAGCCCACCTCTATGCCTCAGACTTCTGCGACCATATCCCGCAGAATGAATATCCGGCCGGGGCTCTGGTCTGCGCCCTTTATCTGTGCGGCGGCATCCGCGGCATGGAGAGAGGTACCCTGTCCGAGGAGAGAAATCCGGACGGCTCCGAGCGTATGGCCTCTGTTGAGATGGTCCGCATCGCCTTCCCCCGCCGTGTCTTCACCCTGTCTCAGACGGAATATATCATTGACCGTGTCAAATGGCTCTATGACCACCGTCAGCTTATCGGCGGCCTGAGATTCGTCCACGAGCCGGCCACCCTGCGTTTCTTCACCGGTATTCTGGAGCCCATCGGCGACTGGCCGGAGAAGCTGGTCGAGGCCTATAAGGCCGATTTCGGTGACGATCAGTAAATGTCTGATAAAACTGCCCGGCCGGCCCTAAGCTGACCGGGCTTTTCATCATTTTCATGCGTTCAGAAAAAGGAGAGCCGGGATCCCCGGCAAAGTCGAAGTATGCTTGGAGCCATTGTCAATACTCTTACCGTCATAGCCGGCAGCGCGATCGGACTTTTCTGCAAGAAGGGCATTCCGCAGAAATATGCTGACCGCATCATGCAGGCCATTGCCCTTGCTACCATCGTGATCGGTATCCAGGGGGCGCTGGAAACGGAAAGCGTGATCATCCTGATCATTGCCCTGGTCCTGGGCGTGGCCCTTGGGACCTGGCTGGATATCGACGGCAAGCTCAACCGTCTGGGCTCTCTGGCCGACAGGCTCTTTCCTCACAAGGAGGGCTCGCCCTCAGCCGCTGCGGGCTTTGTGGCCGCCTCCCTCCTTATGTGCGTGGGGACCATGACCATCGTCGGCGCCATCAAGGCCGGTATTCAGGGGGATAATACCCTGCTCTTCACCAAATCGGTCATGGATTTCATTTCCGGCATTTTCCTGACAGTCTCCCTGGGCTTTGGGGTCATGCTGTCTGCCGTGACCATCCTGGTCCTGGAGGGCGGGATCGCTCTTCTGGCTTCCCTTCTTTCCCCCATCTTCACGGAGGCCATCATTCTCTCCATCTCCAGCTGCGGATCTGTCCTCATCCTGGCTCTGGGCCTGGATATTCTGGGCGTGGTCAAGCTCAAGGTGGCGGATTTCCTGCCGGCCATCGTCTTTGCTCCTATCATCACGGCCATTGTTTCTCTCTTCTGAAAGAAAAGGCAGCTCCCCTATAAGAGAGCTGCCGGAACAGGTCATATCGTATTTTCAGCTCTTCCCTTAATTTTCAGGGGAAGGGCTTTTCGTTTTGCCAAAGAAAATGAAGAGAAGGGAGACCACAAGAAGCAGGTAGGGGTAGAAAAGGTAGGGGATGATGTCGAAGGCCGAGACCGAGGCATCCAGGGCAGCGGCGGCTGAGATGGCCACCAGCATCTGGGCGCCGTAGGGGATGATGCCCTGGGCTATGCAGGAGAAGGTATCCAGGATAGAGGCAGTCTTTCTGGGGGAAATGCCGTAGGTGTCGGCCATTTCTTTGGCGATGGGGTTGGCCATGACGATGGCCACGGTGTTGTTGGCCGTGGCGATGTCCAGAAGGACGACCAGGAGGCCCATGCCCAGCTGGCCGCCGCGGTTGCCCTTGAAGATCTTATAGAGGCCGGAAAGCAGGGCGTCGAAGCCGCCGCCTTCCTTGATCAGGGCGCAGAGAGCAGCCACCAGGATGGCCACCATGGCCGTTTCGAACATGCCGGAGGCTCCGCTTCCCATGCCGGCGATAAGGTCGGTGGCTCCGACCGCTCCCGTGGCCAGCATGATGACAGCACCGGAGACGATACCCACGATCAGGACGATCAGGACATTAAGGCCCAGGATGCCCAGGACCAGGACGATGAGATAGGGCACGATCTGGATCAGGTTGTAGTCAGGGATCTCAAATTCTCCCGTATGCTGGGACAGGGAAATGACCAGGATGAGGACAAAGGTCACGACGGCAGCCGGCAGGGCCAGCTTGAAATTTTCCCGGAATTTGCCCTTCATCTGACAGCCCTGGCCGTTGCAGGCCGCGATAGTGGTGTCTGAGATAAAGGAGAGGTTGTCGCCGAACATGGCCCCGCCCATAACGGCTGCGATGGCCAGGGGCAGGGAGAAGCCGGAGGTCTCGCACACGGAGACGGCGATGGGTACGATCAGGGTGATGGTGCCGACCGAGGTACCCATGGCGATGGAGACCAGGCAGGCGATGACGAAGAGGACGGCCACCGCATATTTGGCGGGAATAAGAGAGAGCAGGCAGTAGGCCACGCTCTGGGCCGAGCCGCGTCCGACCACGCCCACGAAAATGCCGGCCTCCAGGAAGATCAGAAGCATGATGACGATGTTCTTGTCACCGATGCCCCTTCCCATGAGGACCAGCTTCTGGTCAAAGGACAGGCCTCGGTTCTGGAAGCAGGCCACCATGAGGGCGATCAGGAAGACCACGACGATGGGGATGTTGTAAAAGCCCATCTCTATTTTGAGGACATATTCAAAAATGATGCCCAGTCCCAGATAGAGGACCACGAAGATCAGAATGGGTAAGAGGGCAATGGGATTGCCTTTTTTAAGCTCCGGCATAAGACTTCTCCTTCTGTTGTATGACATGGATAGGGCCGCGATCGCGGCGGTTTTTTCATTATAACATGAGATAAGTCATATTTGACAAGAAGGCTGCCGGTATCGGATAATAAAAAGACCGCAGGCGGCCGGGCTGAAGAGGGCTGCCTGCATGTGATAAGGGATGAAAGCAAAAAGCTCCCGCCTTTGCGGGATAATATCAAAAGACAGGAGGATCACATGGAAAAAGCAAAGGTTTATTTTACGGATTTCAGGACCAAGCTGGACGAGCCCATCACGGAAAAGCTGAAAAAGCTCTGCCGCCGGGCCGGCATCGGTCAGATCGACATGGAAGGCAAATTCGTGGCCATCAAGATGCATTTCGGAGAGATGGGCAATCTGGCCTATCTCCGTCCCAATTATGCCAAAGCGGTGGCTGACCTGGTCAAGGAGGCCGGCGGTCTCCCCTTCCTGACCGACTGCAACACCCTCTATCCCGGCATGAGAAAGAATGCCCTGGAGCACCTGGACTGCGCCAATATCAACGGCTTCAACACCATCACGACCGGCTGCCAGATCATCATCGGCGATGGCCTTAAGGGCACGGATGATATCGAGATCCCGGTCAAAAACGGTGAGATCTGCAAGACAGCCTTCATCGGCCGGGCCATTATGGATGCGGACGTCCTCATCTCTCTGTCCCATTTTAAGGGGCATGAGGTGGCCGGCTACGGCGGCACCATCAAAAATATCGGCATGGGCTGCGGCAGCCGGGCCGGCAAGATGCAGCAGCACAACGGCGGCAAGCTGGAGATCATCACCGAAAACTGCCGGGGCTGCAAACGCTGTGCCTCTGCCTGCGGGTCGAATGCCATTTCCTATGTGGACGGTAAGGCCGTGATCGACAATGCCCTCTGCAAGGGCTGCGGCAGATGCATCGGCCACTGCCGCTTCGATGCCATCACCAACCTGGAGTGGAATGCCAACCAGCAGTTGGGCAAGAAGATGGCCGAGTACACCCAGGCTGCTATTAACGACAGGCCCAATTTCCACATCAACCTGATCCTGGACGTCTCTCCCAACTGCGACTGCCATGCGGAAAATGATGCTCCCATCATCCCCGACATCGGCATGCTGGCCTCCTTCGATCCGGTGGCCCTGGACATGGCCTGCATAGACCTCTGCCAGAAGGCCAAGCCCTTCGAGAATTCCCAGCTGGGCGAAAACATGGCCAGCCCCCACTTCCATGACCACCATGACATCTGGACCAACAACAATCCCAACACGGCCTGGCAGGATACCCTGGAGCATGGCGAAAAGATCGGTCTTGGCACAAGAGACTATGAGCTGATCACTCTGTAAGTCCTCTTGTCTCTTAAAAAAATCAGGCGGAAAGGCTCCCCCTTTCCGCCTGTTCTATTTATAACAGAGGCTTTTATCAGCCCTGTGTTCCGTTGGAGGGGACCTCCTCGCTGCTTTCGGAAGCAGAGCTGGCCTGGGCCTCAGAGCGGCTGCCGAGAGTCACTGTGGCAGTGCCGGTGTTGCCGTTTCTGTAGATACGAAGCTGGATCTGGTCACCGGGATTATGGGCATTGAGGACCTCGGTCAGATCGTTTATGGAGGTGATGGTCTTACCGTCGGCCTCAGTGATGATATCACCGCTCACGATACCGGCATTGGCGGCTGCCCCGCCTTCATCGGGAGAATCCACATAAACGCCCTGGGGCATGCCGTAGTATTCGGCATATTCCTCTGTGATAGTGGCGCAGCTGATGCCCAGGTAGGCATCGGAGGTGGCCTCAACGGTGGTCTGGTCCTCGGTCTGGGTATCCTCAGCGGTATCGCCTGTGCCGTAGGTGCCCTCGATCATGGCTTCCAGGATGGGATAAGCGGAGTCGATGGGGATGGCATAGCCCATGCCTTCCACACTGGTGCTTGAGTATTTGGCGGAGTTGATGCCGACCAGGTTACCGTCCATGTCAAGAAGGGCGCCGCCGGAGTTGCCGGGGTTGATGGCCGCATCGGTCTGGATGAGGCCGTCGGCGTAGATGCCTGTGCCGCCGTCCATGGAACGGTCAAGGGCGCTGACGATACCGGAGGAGACGGACTGGCCGTAGCCTAAGGCGTTGCCGATGGCGACCACGGACTGGCCGATCTTGAGGTCAGAGGAGCTGCCAAGCGGGATGTAGGCGATGGCATTCTGGGTCTCGTCGGAGACATCGGAGAGGGCCACCTTGATGACAGCCAGGTCATTGTCGGCATCCTCGCCCACGACCTGAGCGCTGGCCACGGCTTCATCGCAGAAGGCCACGGAGAGCTCGGTCGCATCCTCGACCACGTGCTGGTTGGTCAGCATATAAATGTAGGAATCGTCCTTGTAAATGATGACACCGGAGCCGGCAGAGGTCTGGGTCTGGGTATTGCCGGAGCCGGAGCCGGAGCCGTCGCCGTAGCCGTAGCTGCCCGAGCCGTTGCCGAAGAACTGATTGAAGTAGTCACCGTAGCCGCCGAAGTAGTTCTGGACCTCCTGGACAGAGACATTGGTGATGGCCACCATGCCGGGAAGAGTGGCCTCTGCCAGCTCTTCGACAGTCATATCATTGCTGTCGTCATCATCATTGGTCTGGATGAGAGCGGATGAGCTGCCGGTGGAAGCGGACGAGCCGGACTGCTGTGTTCCGGTATTTCCTTCGGTGACAGTCTCATTGCCGGAGCCGAGGGAAGGGATGGGGCTCTGGGACTGGCTCTGACCGGAAGCGGCAGCTTCCTGGGTCGGACGGTTCAGGTTCGTGACCACATTGTAGGCCGCAACACCGCCTCCGACCACCAGGCCTGCGGCAGCGCAGCCGGCCAGGGTCACGCCGATCTTCTGACCGAAGCTCAGGCCGCTCTTTTTCTTTTTGGCAGCTTTTCTATCGGCTTTCTTATCGGAAGAAGCCTTTTTCTTTTCCTCTTCCTCGGAATATGTGATGTGGGGATCGGAAGCGGCTGCGGCTTCTACCTCATCGGGAGCGTTGGATCCGGTCCTGACCTCGTCATCGTCATCATGCTTGAAGTAATAATAGTTGTCCATATATGTTTTCCTCCTTGTGAGATTGATCTGCGGAATGGTCTGTCTTCCGTGTGCATGATCATATTCTGCAACGACTTTGTGGCGAAATTGTGAAGAGGATTTGCAGAAAATGTGACAGAATGTGACGGATGGGTGACATAATGAAAAAAGCTTTCTTTTTGTGCAAAAATGATGTATAGTAAATTTACTGTTGTATTTTTTTCACAAAAAAAGCATCGGATTTTTGTGGAGGTTAAGCATGATATCGAATGTAGTACTGCGTGATACCGTTAAGGGAATTAAAAATATCACAAAAACGGACCTGACAGTTTTTGACCCTGAGGGCAAGGTCGTGGCAACGACAAAGGAAGATGTTTTTATCAATCCTGCCGAGGTCATTGCCTTTACTGAATCTCCGGCGGACGTCCAGGAGGTCAAGGGCAATTTGTATCTTAAGGTCAAGGATGAGTATCAGGAGGAGTTTGTCATCGTACTTGACTCTTCCGCAGAAAATGCTATGATGGTCGGCAAGCTGGCTTCCCTTCAGATCGAAAGCCTGCTGGTGGCCTACCGGGAAAGATTCGACAGGGAGAACTTCATCAAGAACCTGCTTCTTGACAACCTTCTTCTGGTCGATATCTTCAACCGGGCCAAGAAGCTCCATATCAAGACGGACGTCCGCCGTGTCGTCTATATCCTGGAGTCCCAGCAGAGCAAGGATTACAGCATGCTGGAGGCCGTTAAGAAGATCTTCAGCGAGTCCAAGAATGACTTCGTGACCGCCATCGACGAGCGCAGCATCATCGTGGTCAAGGAAGTGGCCGAGGACGAGAGCGCGGACAATCTCAAGGAAGTGGCTGAGCAGATCCTCGAGGCCGTGGGCCGCGGCGAGGACACCAGCCTGCATATCGCTTACGGCAATGTGATCGGCGAGCTCCGCGAGGTCTCCCGCTCCTATAAGGAAGCCCACATGGCTCTGGATGTCGGCCGTATCTTCTTCGGTGACAAGGACGTGGTGGCCTACAGCCAGCTGGGCATCGGCCGTCTGATCTATCAGCTCCCGATCCCCCTCTGCCGCATGTTCATCAAGGAGATCTTCGGCGACAAGAACCTGGAGGATTTCGAAAAGGAGACCTTCGACACCATCAACGAATTCTTTGAGAATTCCCTGAATGTGTCCGAGACCTCCCGCAAGCTCTTCATTCACAGAAATACGCTTGTCTACCGTCTGGATAAGCTGCAGAAAAGCACCGGCCTGGATCTGAGGGTCTTTGATGATGCCATCACCTTCAAGATCGCTCTCATGGTCGTTCAATATATGAAATACATGGAAACTTTAGACTATTAAGCAAGGAGGCAGAGTATGATCGATCTGGACCGGGTCAGTAAGAAATATGAGAAGGGCCAGCCTGCCGTGGATGAGATCTCGCTGCATGTCGACAAGGGCGAATTCGTCTTTGTGGTCGGTGACAGCGGCTCCGGCAAATCTACACTGATCAAGCTTCTGATGAAGGAACTGGAGCCGACAAGCGGCTTCATCACAGTCAATGGTCATGTCCTTAACACCATGAGCCATAAGGATATCCCGGCCTACCGTCGTGAGATCGGCGTGGTTTTCCAGGATTTCCGGCTCTTAAAGGACAGAAATGTTTACGAAAATGTGGCTTTCGCCCAGCACGTGATCGAGCGGCCCAACCGCGTGATCCGCAAAAACGTGCCTGAGGTCCTCAAGCTGGTGGGCCTGGCGGAAAAATACAGATCCCTGCCCCGTCAGCTTTCCGGCGGTGAGCAGCAGAGAGTGGCGGTGGCCCGCGCCATCGTCAACCGTCCCCAGATCCTTCTGGCCGATGAGCCGACAGGAAATTTGGATCCGGGCAATTCTCTCGAGATCATGAAGCTTCTGGAAAATATCAATGAGCGCGGCACGACTGTCCTGGTCGTGACCCACAACAAGGAGCTCGTGGATACCTTCAAGAAGCGTGTTATTACCATGCGGCGCGGCGTGATCGCCCGTGACAAAGAGGAAGGTGAATATTTTGACGCTTAGTTCTTTAGGCTATAATTTCAAACAGGGCGTTAAGAACATCTGGCGAAACAGAATGTTTACACTGGCTTCGGTCATCACCATGACCACCTGTATCTTTCTGTTCGGCATCATGTTCTCCATCATTTTAAATGTGACGGCAGCCGCCCGCTATTATGAACAGGATATCGGTATCACGGTCCTCTTTGTTGAGGGCATAGACCAGTATCAGAGCGATGAGTTCGGAGAGAAGATCGCCGCCTTTGACGGGGTAACGGAGGTGACCTTCACCTCTGCCGAGGAGGCCTGGGAAAATTTCCAGGATACCTATTTTGAGGGTGATCCGGAAGCTGCAGCTTCCTTCGGCACCGACAATCCTCTGGCCAATTCCGCCTCTTATTCCGTGAAGACGGAGCAGATCGAGGATCAGGCTGTCGTGGAGGCCTATATTTCCGGCCTGGAGGGTGTCCGGTCGGTCAACCGGTCCGATGAGGTGGTCAGGGCCCTGTCCAGCTTCAATACCATCATGACCGTCGCCTCACTCATCGTGATCGCCATCCTTCTTCTGGTGGCTGTCATCCTGATCTCCATGACCATCAATGTGGGTATTTCCGTCAGAAAGAATGAGATCGGCATCATGAAGCTGATCGGCGCGACGGACGGCTTTGTCAGAGCGCCCTTCCTGGTCGAGGGTATGCTGATCGGTTTCATCGGCGCTGTCATTCCCCTGATCATTCTTTTCTTCACCTACAATGCCCTGCTGGGCGGAATCATTTCCAAATATCTGACCTCCCTTTCCGCCATCTTCATGAGTGTGGAAGAGGTCTATGTCTACCTGGTCCCGACCGCTTTGGTCCTGGGCCTTGGCATCGGCCTTCTGGGCTCGGTGATCACGGTCAGAAAGCACCTCAGGGTGTGAGGAAATAAACCAAAAAGAAAGCGCCGCGCCGTTTTTCCTGACAGGTCTGTCAGAAAGCGGCGCGGTTTTCAGCTGTTCATCCAATGGACACATCTTTCCTTTAAGATGGAGAGGACAGAACAAAAAAGCTTTTTGGGAAAGATGACGATGGAAGAGATGAGAGATGGGTCAGAAGAGCTGACCAAAAAGACCGAAAATATAGAAAATACGGAAAAGGGCCCGGACGTGACGGCAGAGCCTGAGGAAAGAGAAGAGACCGGGACAAGAAATTCAGGGACCGGCCGGAGACGGCCCTCCCCCTTCGCCAAGGGCGCCCTCATGGGCCTTGGCATAGGCGTGGCGGCGGTCATCATCACCGTGGCTGCCCTGGCTCCTTCTTTAAAGGAAAAATGGATCATGAAGACCCTGAAGGAGGAGGCCTACACCGACATTTCCGAGGAGGAGATGCAGGAGGGAGCCTATGACGGGATCCTGGCCTCTCTTGGAGATTCCTATGCGGATTATTACACCCGTGAGGAGACCGAGGAGATCCAGAACACCCGGAGCGGGTCCTACGAGGGCATCGGCATAGCCATCAGCGAGCTGGAGGACGGGACCTGCGCCGTTGTGACAGTCTATGCAGGCTCCTCGGCAGAGGAGGCCGGCGTGCAGGTGGGTGACCTCATCGAAAAGGTGGGGGAGACCTCGGCCGAGGGACTCACCAGCACCGAGATCGTGGAGCTGATCGGGGATATGGATCCCGTGACCATGACCTTTTCCCATGAGGGTGTCTCCTATGAGGCGGTCATGGAAAAGCGGGCCATCGACATTCCAACCGTAGAGGGGGAAATGAAGGAGAATGGCGTGGGCTACATCGCCATCAGCCATTTCCGCCAGAATACGGCCGAGCAGTTCATCGAGACCCTGTCTGAGCTCAAGGAAGAGGGCATGACCTCCCTTATCATAGACCTCAGGGAAAACGGCGGCGGTCTGGTGGATGTGACCCGGGCCTGCCTCGAGGCCATCCTGCCGGAGGGGCTGATGTTCTATACCGAGACCAGGTCCGGTGTCGGGGAGACCTTCTATGCCACGGGCTCCGATCCTCTGGACATTCCCCTGGTCATCCTGGTCAATGAAAATTCGGCCTCGGCAGCCGAGATCTTTGCCGGAGCCTGCCGTGACCGCCTGGGCGCCACCCTGGTCGGCAAGACGACCTTCGGCAAGGGCATCATCCAGACCACCCGAACCTATGAGGACGGCAGCTCCATCAAGTACACGACCTCACATTATTTCACACCGGATGGCTATGACCTGAACGGCGTGGGCCTGGTGCCGGATGAGGAGGTCGACCTGCCGGAGGAGACCACCGTTGTGGCCTGCGATGACAACGACACCCAGTATCAGAAGGCGCTCGAGTGTCTGGTGGGCGCCTCCGACAGCCAGTGACCTGACAGGATCAGATAAAAGGAAGATTATGGATTTCAAGCTTCATTCCGAATACAAGCCGACCGGTGACCAGCCGGAGGCCATCAGGCAGCTGGTCGAGGGCTTCAGAGAGGGCAATCAGGCCCAGACCCTTCTGGGTGTGACCGGCTCGGGCAAGACCTTCACCATGGCCAATGTCATCACCGAGCTGAATAAGCCCACCCTGGTCATTGCCCACAACAAGACCCTGGCGGCCCAGCTCTACAGCGAATTCAAGGAATTTTTCCCGGAAAATGCCGTCGAATATTACGTCTCCTACTACGATTATTATCAGCCGGAGGCCTATGTGCCCTCCTCTGACACCTATATCGCCAAGGACTCGGCCGTCAATGATGAGATCGACAAGCTGTGGCTTTGGGCCATCTCCTCCCTGGCGGAGAGGAAGGACGTCATCATCGTCTCCTCGGTCTCCTGCATCTACGGCATCGGCGCGCCCGACGATTACATGAATATGATGACCTCGGTCCGCCCGGGCATGACCAAGGACCGGGACGAGCTGATCCGTGAGCTCATCGACATGCAGTATGAAAGAAATGAGATCGATTTCCACCGCGGGACCTTCCGGGTCAAGGGAGATACCGTGGAGGTCATTCCGGCCGATAATAATGATTACGCCCTCCGGATCGAATTTTTCGGGGATGAGATCGACCGGGTCATGCAGATCGATACCCTGACCGGCCAGCCCAAGGCGGAGCTGACCCATGCAGCTCTTTATCCGGCCACCTTTTATGTGGTTCCCATGGACAAGATGCTCTCGGCCTGCCTGGCCATCGAAGAGGAGCTGAAGGAGCGGGTGGCCTATTTTAAAAGCGAGGATAAGCTGGTCGAGGCCCAGCGCATCGAGGAGAGAACGGAATTCGATGTCGAAATGCTGAGGGAGACCGGTATCTGCTCGGGTATAGAGAATTATTCCCGCCACCTGACGGGCCGGGTCGAGGGCCAGCCGCCCTACACCCTGATGGACTATTTCCCGGACGACTTTCTTCTTATTATTGATGAATCCCACAAGACCGTGCCTCAGATCGGCGCCATGTACAACGGAGACCAGAGCCGGAAAAAATCCCTGATCGATTACGGCTTCCGTCTGCCCTCGGCCCGGGACAACCGGCCCCTGTGCTTCTCCGAATTCGAAGAGAGAGTGGACCAGGTCCTCTTTGTCTCAGCCACACCGGCCGAGTACGAGGCTCAGCATGAAATGCTCCGGGCCGAGCAGATCATCCGACCCACGGGCCTTCTGGATCCGGATGTGGAGGTCCGGCCCATCGAGGGTCAGATCGACGATCTGGTGAGTGAGGTCAACAAGGAGACTCAGAAGCACAACAAGGTCCTGATCACCACCCTGACCAAGCGCATGGCCGAGGACCTGACGGATTATATGAAGGACCTGGGCATCCGGGTCCGCTATCTCCACTCCGATATCGATACCCTGGAGAGGACGGAGATCATTCGGGATATGAGGCTGGATGTCTTTGATGTCCTGGTCGGCATCAACCTCCTTCGTGAAGGTCTGGACATTCCCGAGATCACCCTGGTGGCCATCCTGGATGCGGATAAGGAGGGCTTCCTCCGCTCCGAGACCTCTCTCATCCAGACCATAGGCCGGGCCTCGAGAAATGCCGAGGGCCGGGTCATCATGTATGCCGACATGATGACCGATTCCATGAAAAAGGCCATCGAGGAGACCAAACGCCGCCGTCAGATCCAGCAGGCCTACAATGAAGAGCACGGCATCACCCCCACGACCATTCAGAAGGCTGTCCGCGACCTGATCTCCATTTCCAGGGAGGTGGCCGTGACCGAGGAGAAGCTGGGCAAGGACCCCGAATCCATGGACCGGGACGAGCTTCTGGACCTGATCGCCAAGGTGGAGAAGCAGATGCGGGCCGCAGCAGCCGAGCTCAATTTCGAAATGGCGGCCGAGCTGCGTGACCGCATGGTCGGCCTTAAGGAAAATCTGGAGGAGGCCGGCGAGGCAGCCCGGGAGATCCGGCTCAAGTCCCGCGCCAAGGCTGCCCCATCCCGGGCGGCAAGGTCCGAAAGAGCCCCGAAAAAATATGATCCCGCCCGCCGTCACAACCGGGGCGGCAAGGCCTGAAAAAGGAGAAAAATATGACCTGCGACCATTGCCTTTATTACACCTGGGACGAAGAGGACGAGGACTACTACTGCGAGGCCGACATGGACGAGGATGACTACTATCATTTTCTGACAGATGCCAATAAGGCCTGCCCCTTCTACCGGTCGGACGATGAATATGAGGTCGTCCGCCATCAGATGTGATCTCTTCTTATAAAAAATAAGTTCATCATAGACCGATGGCTTTCGAAGGCCGCGGGCGGGAAGACCGCCGGCGGCTTTTTCATACATTTTTCACAAAGGGATTTTGCAAGATGGTCTTGACAAGGCAAAAGGGGCGGAGTATATTACATTCAGATGTTAGCACTCGATATATTTGAGTGCTAATCACAAAAAGAAAGGAGCATCTCATGGCAGAACAGTTAGACGGGCGCAAGCTGACCATATTGAACGCCGTGATCCGGACCTACCTGGAGACCGGTGAACCCGTCGGCTCGCGGACCATTTCCAAATTCAGCGATCTCAAGCTGAGCTCGGCCACCATCCGCAATGAGATGTCAGACCTGGAGGAGATGGGTTACCTGATCCAGCCC
>R23__coassemble_662_pt1 | contig 21135 bp, 11 predicted proteins | sample R23__metabat2_high_PE_005 | metagenome-assembled genome bin R23 | reverse complement strand
CGGAAGAGACACGGCTGACTATGCCAGGACCGTCTCCATGCTGGTTCGGACCATGCCCTTTGTGACCGACCTGACGGGTGACCCCGAGGTCTCTGTCCTGCTGAAAAATGCCCAGGACCACCTGACGGGCTGCCGGGCCGTCAAGGCCTTTGCCTATACGGATGTGGTCCAGACCTTCGGCCTGGGCAATGATATCAATTTTGCCTATCAGGCCCGTGTTTTTGATCAGAGCCTGGTCAAAGGACAGGATAACGAGGTGACCCGTCTTTACGATCCGGCCCATATCGAAGAGACCAAGCTCCTTTTTGAGATCTCCGACAAGGGGAAGGGCTCTTACAGCCTCCACTGCGGCTTCCGCCGGGACAGCTATACCGAGGCTTTCGCCCAAGGCTACGCAAGATCCATCATCCGCGCAGCGCAGGAAATGCTTATCAGACAGAAGGTCAGCGAGATCGTGCTGGCCGACGAAAAGGATCTGGCCCTTCTTGACAGCTTCAATGAGACAGAAGTCCCCTACGACCATGAGAAGACTGTGGTCGACCTCTTCCGGGAACAGGCCGCCGCTCATCCCGAAACCACCTGCGTGGTCTCCGGAGAGACCTCCTATACCTACGGTGAGGTCGATGCCCTGACCGACGCCCTGGCCGCTGAGCTCATCAGGCAGGGCATGGGACGCGGGACCATCGGCGCCGTCCTGATCCCCCGGTCGGAGAATATGGTCATCTGCTCCCTGGGCCTTTTGAAAACAGGCGGAGCCTACCTGCCCCTCGATCCCTCCTATCCGGCTGAAAGACTCAACCTCATGGTCAGGGATTCGGGAGCTATCCTCCTCCTGACCACACCGGAGCTTTCCGGCATCATCGAAGAGGATTTCAGGGGCCCGCGTCTCATGACTGAGGACATTCCCTTCTATCCGGCCGCAGAGGCTCCTCTTATCGACATTGAGCCGGAGGACCTTTTCACCATGCTCTATACCTCGGGGTCGACCGGCCTGCCCAAGGGCGTCATGATCGAGCACAGCAACCTTATGGTCTTCGTGGCCCAGGACCGGGCCTTCCGCCACATGACGGACAGGTCCCGCCATGCCGCCTATGCCAGCTACGGCTTTGATGCCAATATGCAGGATATGTGGACGCCCCTGACCTCAGGCGCAGCCCTCTATATCATTCCCGAGGATATGAGGCTGGACCTGCAGGCCGTCTATGACTATTTCCGGGAAAATGAGATCACCCATTCCATGATGACCACCCAGATCGCCCGCCAATTTGCCGCCCTCGGCAATCCCGGCTCCCTGGAATGTCTTGTGACAGGCGGCGAAAAGCTGGCCTCTCTCGATCCGCCCGACTATACCCTGATCAATGCCTACGGCCCGACTGAGGGCACCGTCTACTGCACAGCCGTCAGGCTGGATAAAAAATACCGTGATATCCCCATCGGCAAGGCCGTGGACAATGCCAGGCTTTATGTGGTCGATAAGGCCGGCCGCCGCCTGCCCGTCGGGGCTGCCGGCGAGCTCTGGCTGTCGGGTCCCAAGGTCACCAGGGGCTATCTCAACCGTCCTGAAAAGACGGCCGAGGCCTATCTGGACAATCCCTTCACAGACGATCCCGCCTACAAACGGACCTACCGGACCGGTGATGTGGTCCGCTATCTCTCCGACGGCAGCCTCCAGTTTATCGGCCGCCGGGATGCCCAGGTCAAGATCCGCGGCTTCCGTATCGAGCTGACCGAGGTCGAGGAGGTCATCCGCCGCTATCCCGACATTAAGGATGTGACGGTGGCGGCCTTCGATAATCCCTCCGGCGGCAAATTTATCGCAGCCTATGTGGTCTCGGATGAGGCGGTCGATATCGACGGTCTCAATGCCTTCATCCTCTCCGAAAAGCCTCCCTACATGGTGCCTGAGGTGACCATGCAGATCGAGGCCATTCCTTATACCCAGAACCAGAAGGTCAATAAGAGAGCCCTGCCGGCTCCGGAAAGACGGCATGAGGAAGTCACGATTCCCGAAAATGAGACCCAGCAGACCATCTATGATATCTTGGCTGACCTTCTTGGCCACCGTGAGTTCGGCATCGATTCGGATATCTATCTGGCCGGCCTCACCTCCATTGCCTCGGCCCAGTTCACCATCCGTCTGTCCAATGCCCTCGAGGTCCCGGTGAGAACGGCGGACATCAAGGAAAACAGCACCATCCGCCGTCTGGCAGAGGCCCTTACGGCGGCCGGCAGGGAAGAGGAGAGTCTGCCTCTTCTTGACGATTATCCCCTGTCCAAGACCCAGATGGGTGTCTATGTGGAGTGCCAGGACCATCCCGACTCCACCATTTACAATATTCCCCTGCTTATGGCCATCGATCCTGCCATCGAGATCGGGACTCTGAAAAAGGCCGTGGTCACGGCCATCAATGCCCATCCCTACTGCCTGACCTCCTTTGTCCACAATGAAAAGGGCGAGGTCAGGGCCAGACGGGAGGGCAGGATCTACACCGAGGAGATGATCGCGGAAAAGAGGCTCCTTCTGCCAAAGGACGGCAGCCTGCCGGCTTCTCTTAAAAAGCAGCTGGTCCGGCCCTTCGACCTTGATCAGGATACCCTGGTCCGCACAGCCATCCTTGAGGACGGCAGGTACGGCCGCACCTATTTCTTTATCGATACCCACCACATCATAAGTGACGGCACCTCCCTCAATATCCTGCTTGCGGATATTTCCAGGGCCTACGAAGGAGAAGAGGTCCCCTGCGAGGTCTTCTCGGGCTACGAGGCCGCCCAGGTGGAGGAGAAGCGCCTCGCCTCTGAGGAATATGACAAGGCCAGGGCCTACTACAACAACCTTCTGGACGGCGTCGACCCGGACTGCGCACCGGAGAGGACCCTCTACGGCGAGACCGAGACCACGGAGGTCTTCTCCTATACTGCCGACATCCCCGCCTCGGCCTATAAGGCCTTCTGCAAGGACAAGGGCATTTCCATGAATGCCCTCTTTACGGGCGCCTTTGCCTATGTGATCGGCTCTTATATTTACAAAAATGAAGCCCTGATCACCACGGTCTACAACGGCCGCAGCGATTCCCGTCTGGAGCGGACCGTCTCCATGCTGGTCAAGACCATACCGGTCCGGGCCGCCTGGAAGGCAGACACACGGGTCAGCGATTATCTGACCGGCATAGGCGACCAGCTCCTCGGCAATATGACCCACGACCTCTACGCCTTCTCCGAGATGGCTCATGACTACGGGGTCCGGGCCGATATGCTCTTTGTCTACCAGGGCGATCTCTTCGATCAGACCACCTTCTGCGGCAGGCCGGCTGAGACCCTGACCATGGTCTCCGACACGGCCAAGGCCCTGATGACCATCAATGTCTTCATCCACGGCGATCAGCTGGCTGTCGAGGGTGATTTCCGAAGCGATGTCTACGATATCGGCTTTATCACGGGTCTGGCCAAGAGCCTCTGCCTGGCGGCCTCTTCCATGATGAAGGCGGAGACCATGTCCGGCCTTTCCATGACGGACGGGGCGGATGAAGCTGTCCTTGATGCCTTCAATGACAATGCCATCTCCTATGATGAGGTCCATACCATCGTCGACCTCTTCCGACAGGCAGCGGCCGAGGGTCCCGACCGGACCGCCCTTATTTTCAAGGAGAAAAGGATCACTTATGCCGAGCTGGATGAGATGACCGACCGCCTGGCCCTGCATTTTGCCTCCCTGGGAGTCGGACGGGAGAAGACGGCAGCCGTTCTGATCCCCCGCTGTGAATATATGGCAACGGCCTCCCTTGGTATCCTCAAGGCCGGCGGCGCCTATGTGCCCCTCGATCCCTCCTACCCGCCGGAAAGACTGAATCTTATGCTGGCGGATTCCGGCGCGGTCCTTCTGATCACCACGCCTGAGCTCGATCCCATCATCACGGAAGACTATACCGGGCCGAGGATCATGCTGTCTGAGCTCGATGAGATCTGTCAGGGTCCGGCTCTGACCGGCCCCGAAAAGGACAGCCTCACGGCCCTTGCCCCCGGGAGAGAGGATCTTTTTATCATGCTCTATACCTCCGGTTCCACCGGCGTGCCCAAGGGAGTCATGCTGGAGGAAAGAAACCTCATGGCCTTCTGCGCCTGGATACGCAGGGTCTATGGCCTGGACGGCACCTCCATTGTGGCGGCCTACGCCAGCTACGGCTTTGACGCCTGCATGTTGGACATGTATCCGACCCTGACGGCCGGCAGCACCCTTATGATCGTGCCCGAGGAGCTTCGTCTGGACCTGGTGGCCCTGTATGACTATTTTGCGGAGATCGGCGTGACCCACACCTTTATGACCACCCAGATCGGCCGTCAGTTCGCCGGTCTCGGAAGCCTGCCCAGTCTCAAGGTCCTGGGCGTGGGCGGTGAAAAGCTGGTCAGCGATGCCGTCCCCAACTACCTCTATCTCAATGTTTACGGCCCGACAGAGTGCACCGTCTTCGTCACCTGCTTTGACGTGGATGACCATTACCGCGACATTCCCATCGGCAAGGCCCTGGAAAATGTCAGCCTCTATATCGTCGATCCCTTCGGCAACCGTCTGCCCGTGGGAGCCTCCGGAGAGCTCTGGATCGCCGGACCTCAGGTCTCCCGCGGCTATCTCAACCGTCCCGACAAGACGGCTGAGGCCTATATCGTCAATCCCTTTGAAGCCGATGAGAACCATAAAAAGGTCTACCGGACCGGCGATGTGGTCCGTTACCTGCCTGACGGCACTGTCCAGTTCATCGGCCGCCGCGATGCCCAGGTCAAGGTCCGTGGCTTCCGTATCGAGCTGACCGAGGTCGAAGAGGTCATCCGCCGGTGCCCGGGCATCAGGGATGTGACCGTGGCAGCCTATGACGATCCGGCCGGCGGCAAATTCATCGCCGCCTATGTGGTCTCCGAGGACGGCTCGCCCGTGGACATCAAGGCCATGAACGATTTCATTTCCGCGGAAAAACCACCCTATATGGTGCCGGCCGTGACCATGCAGATCGAGGCCATCCCCTACAACCAGAACCAGAAGGTCAATAAGAGAGCCCTGCCCGTTCCCGAAAGACAGGCTCTGGACCTGACCCCGCCCGAAAATGAGACCCAGCAGAAGATCTACGATGTCCTCAAGGAGCTGCTGGGCCACGGCGAATTCGGTATCGATACGGATATCTACGAGGCCGGCCTGACCTCCATCGGCGCCGTCCAGTTCAATGTCAAGCTGTCCGGCCTTTTTGACACGGCCATCCGGACCCGTGACATCAAGGAAAATGCCACCGTCCGCAAGCTGGCTCTCCTGCTCGGCGGGGCAGAAAAGGTCTCCGAAGAGGCTGCGGCATCCGCTGAGGAAGAGAGCTCCGAGCTTCGGAGCGACTACCCCCTGACCAAGACCCAGATGGGTATTTTTGCCGAATGCCTGGCCCATCCGGACAGCGTTCTCTACAACATGCCCATGCTGCTTGAGATCGATCCCTCTCTCGACCGGACCCGTCTCAAGGAGGCCTGCGCAGCGGCCGTCAATGCCCACCCCTACCTCCTGACCACCCTTTTTGCGGGTGAGGGCGGAGCCATTCGCCAGAAGAGGTATGAGGGAGAAGCTTATACGGCAGACGTGGTCCGCGAAGAGACCCTGGCCGATCTTGAGGCCATCAGGGCAGCGGCCCTTCAGCCCTTCAACCTGATCGGGGGCAGGCTCTTTGAGGTCGCCCTCTTCACGGCGGAGGACACCGGCGCGGTCTATCTCATGGCGGACCTTCACCACATCATCGGTGACGGCACCTCTCTCAATATCCTCCTGTCCGGCATTTCCAAAGCCTATGTCGGAGAGACCCTGAAAAAGGAGACCTACACCGGCTATGAGGTCGCTGCGGAAGAGGAAAGGAAGCTGGCCGGACCCGAGCTGTCCCGGGCCAAAGCCTCCTATGACAGCCTGCTTGCCGATGCCGAGACCGACTGCCTGCCGCCCCGGACCTTCATAAAAGAAACGGAAGATTCTGCCCCCATCCGCTATATCCCCGGCAGATCTGCCGAGGCCTATCGGGCCTTCTGCCAAAAGGCCGGCATTTCCATGAGTACCCTCTTTAACGGCGCCTTCGGCTATGTCCTGGGCCGGTATCTCTATAAGGACGATGTCCTCTACACCACCATCTACAACGGCAGAAACGATCTGCGCAAGGTCGATATCATTTCCATGCTGGTCAAGACCTTCCCGGTCCGCTGCCGCTGGGAGGAGAAGACGGGCGTGACCGCCTACCTGCAGGAGATCGAGGACCAGATGGCCGATTCCATGGCCAATGACATTTATTCCTTCGCCGAGATGGCCCATGACCACGGCGTGAGCGCGGATATCCTCTTCACCTCCCAGGGCGACAGCTTTGCCTTTGACAGCCTCTGCGGCAAAAAGGCCCGCATGGTCGACCTGACTCTGGATGCGGCCAAGGCGGCCATGGATATCGATATCATCATCCGGGACGGTCAGATGGCCATCGAGGGCACCTACCGGAGCGACCTCTATGATGAGACCTTTATGACCTATCTTTGCGGCAGCATTTTCAAGGCCGCCGATGCCTTTGCCGAAAATGAGACCCTGTCAGCCGTCTCCCTTCTCACACCGGAGATGGCAGAGCTTCTGGCTGAGCAGAATGCCACGGACCATGAGGTGGCGGAGGAAGCGGCCCACCGGCTCTTTGAAAGAGAGGCGGCCGCGTATCCGGACCGCCGGGCCGTGGTGGCCGGCGGAGAGGAGCTGACCTACGGTGAGCTCAATACAGCAGCCAATGAAGCGGCCCGCGGCCTTATCCGTCTGGGTCTGAAGACCGGAGAGGTGGTCGGCCTTATCGTGCCGAGAAGGAAGGAAGCCTTCATCGGCGAGCTGGCCATTTTGAAGAGCGGCGGGGCCTTCCTGCCCATGGTGCCGGAGTATCCCGACGAGCGCATCGACTTCTGTCTGACCGATGCTTCCTGCCGCTTCGCCCTGACCACGGAAGCCATCAAGGCCGACCGGACCGAGCTTTTTGAAGGCAAGGCCTATCAGGTCCTGACCTTTGAAGACCTGAAGGCCAGGGCCTATGAGAGTGACCGTCTGGTCAACTGTGAGGGCGGGGTCTGCCGCTTTGAAGAGGTGCCGGCAGAGACCATCGCACAGGCTGCGGTCAGTGATCCGGACCTTGGCATCCCCTCCGATTCCCTGGCCTACTGCATCTATACCTCCGGCTCGACCGGCACGCCCAAGGGCGTTATGATCACCCACGGCAATCTCCGCAACTTCCTGGATGCCAATGACAAGAACCCCGAGACCAACCAGTATGCCCTTTACGGCCACGTGGTCCTCTCGGTCATATCCGTGGCCTTCGACTTCTCCATCATGGAGACCCAGCTGCCTCTGGCCCACGGTCTGACCGTCTGCATGGCAGATGAGGAGATGATCCACGATCCCATCGCCCTGGCCCGTTTCATGAAGGAAAACGGTGTGGATACCATGTCCTGCACGCCTTCCTTTATCGGAAATATGGTCGATGTGCCGGAGATCCGTGAGGCCCTGGGCAATATGGCTCTCTATGATTTCGGCGCAGAGGCCTTCCCCTCGGCCCTTTACGACAAGCTGGAAAAGGCCAGCCCCAATGCGGTCATCTGCAACGGCTACGGCCCGACGGAGACCACCATCAGCTGTATCTCCAAGGTCCTGACCTCGGGAGATTCCATCACCATCGGCCGTCCGGCCGCCAATGTCAGAGCCTATGTCTGCGATAAGCAGCTCCACGAGGTCCCCATCGGAGCCTGCGGCGAGCTGGTCATCGGCGGCAGGGGCGGGGGACGCGGCTATGTGGGCCTGCCCGAAAAGACGGCCGCTGTCTTCGTGGAAAAGGACGGCGAGAAGGTCTACCGGTCCGGTGACCTGGTCCGTTACCTGCCGGGAGGTGAGATCGAATTCTTCGGCCGTCTGGACAATCAGGTCAAGCTCCGCGGCTTCCGTGTGGAGCTGGATGAGATCTCCAACACCATCAACACCTTCCCGGGTATCGTGACCAGCATCGTGGGGGTCAGAAATAACGGCTCCTTCGACTATCTGGCCGGCTTCTATACCGCCGACAGGGAGATCGACAATGCCGCTCTCACGGCTCATCTTAAGGAAAAGCTGACCTATTACATGGTCCCGCCCGTCCTCGTTCAGCTGGAGGCCATGCCCCTGACCGTCAACGGCAAGATCGACAAGAAGAAGCTGCCCGAATCCGCTTACACGGTGGAGACGGTCTATGTGGCTCCCGCCAATGAGACGGAAAAGACCATCTGCGACATCATGCAGGAGGTCCTGGGCCTGGAAAGAGTCGGAGCGGAAGACAACTTCTTCGAGATCGGCGGAACATCCCTTACGGCCACCAATGTGGTCCTCCGCCTGACCGATGCCGGCTATGCCGTGGTCTACAAAAATGTCTTCGACTATCCGACCGCCAGGGAAATGGCCGCCTTCCTCACGGGCGAGACCGTGAAGGAGAAGCATTTCGGTGATGATTACGACTATTCGGCCATCCGGAGCCTGATCTCTGCCGATACCATGGCCGAGGTCGACCGGACCCATGCCGAGGAGACGGGAGACCTCATCCTGACCGGAGCGACCGGCTTCCTGGGTATCCATATCCTTTACAGCTATCTGACCGGCCGGACGGGTCACATCACCTGCCTTATCCGCCGGGGCAAATACAAGAGCCCGGAGGACCGTCTCAAAAATATGTGGATGTATTACTTCGGCACCATGCTGCCGGATGACTATGTCAGCCGCATCACCTGCCTGGAGGCCGATATCACGGAGCCCGAGAGCCTGAAGGCTCTGGCGGACATTCCGGCCGATACCATCATCAACAGCGCGGCCCTGGTCAAGCATTTCGTTCAGGATGACAGTCTGGACCGCATCAACGTGGGCGGTGTGGAAAACCTGATCGAGCTTTGCCTCTCCTCGGGAAAACGTCTGATCCAGATCTCCACGACTTCGGTCGGCGGTATGCTGGGCGAGGCCAGGAAGACGGAGAGGATCCGGGAGGATATGCTCTTCTTCGACCAGGTCATCGAAAATGATTACATCCGGACCAAGTTCCTGGCAGAGCGGGCCCTCCTTGAGGCCAAGGCAAAGAAGGGACTCCGCGGCGGCGTCATCCGCGTGGGCAACCTGATGAGCCGGGCCTCCGACGGGGAATTCCAGATCAACTTCATCACCTCGGGCTTCATGAGATCCCTCAAGGCCTACCGTCAGATCGGTGTCTTCCCCATGTCCATGATGTATGCCGGGGCGGAATTCTCACCCATCGACTCCACGGCCGATGCCATCCTGACCCTGGTCTCCTCCGGCGAGGAATTCAGCATCTTCCATGCCTACAACAGCCACATCATCTATATGTCCGATGTGATCGCCGCCATGCGCAAATACGGCTTCGACATCCGGATCGTGGATGATGTGACCTTCGGCGCAGCCGTCAGGGAAGCCTCCAGGGATCCGGCTCTCCGCGATGCGGTCCTTGGCATCATCGCCTACAATTCCGACGATGAGACCCCGCTCTATCCCTGCGATGCCGACAACCGCTTTACGACCGAAGTCCTCTACCGTCTGGGCTATCTCTGGCCCATCACGGACAATGCCTATCTGGAAAATGTCATCGCCATCCTGGACGGCTTTGACTTCTTTGAGGTGGAATAAGCTATGCAGCGAAACGACTATCTGATCAAGAGAAAATTTTATACCTACCTTCTGCCCGCCGTTATGATGGCGGCAGCCATGCAGCTGGGCAATCTGGTGGACTCCATTCTGGTCGGCAATTTCCTCGGGCCTTCGGCCTTGTCGGCCATGAATCTGGGCATGCCGGTGGTCTTTATCGCCCAGGTCCCCCTTATGATCTTCATGAGCGGGGGCGCGGCGGTCTGCTCCATTTCCCTGGGCAACCGGGACAAGAAACAGGCGGATGCCATACTGTCCTCCGTCATGGTCGTTGCCCTTATCATCAATCTGGTCTTCTGTGCCATCGGTCTTTTGGGGGCGGAGCCCATTGCGGAGCTCCTCTCCGACGGCGGCTCCCTGGCAGAGGATACGACGGACTTTATCCGGGTCTATCTGGCCGGTATGCCCATCCTGGGACTGGGCATGATCCTGGCGGCTTTTATGGGTGTCGACAATCATCCGGGAGAGAGCGCGGCCCTTCATGTCACAGCCAATGTCGTCAATCTCCTCCTGGATGTGGTCTTCATCAAGGCCTTCGATATGGGTGTCTTCGGGGCGGCTCTTTCGACCGTGGCCGGCTATGCTGTGGCCCTGGTCATTTTCGGTATCCTTTATCTTCGTTCCAAAAAGCGCATGCTGGTCTTTGTCCTTTCGGGTGTGAGGGCCGGCCTGTCCTCCTTTGGGGCTATCTTTAAGACCGGTCTCTCCCAGGGCATGCTGGTGGTCATGAATGCCCTCCAGCTCTTTGTCTTAAATGCCGGCATTCTGGCAGTCACGGGTGAAGACGGCATGGCCATCTATGCCGTCGTCACCAACAGCCGTTTCCTGGTCCAGCTGGTCTTAAACGGCATGGTCATGGTCATTCCCAATATCGCCGGCGTTCTTCTCGGAGAAAAGGATTATTACGGCATCCGCCGTCTGCTGGGCCGGGTGGTCCGGATCAGCCTGATCGCCGGCGCAGCCCTGACGGTCTTCTTCCTGATCGCGCCTTCGGTCGTGTCGGCCCTCTTCGGCTTTAACATCGCCGAGCTCCAGGGACTCATGGAGACCTGCCTTCGCATTTATGCCATTTCCTTTGTCTTCTATGCCATGAACCTGACCATCCAGTATTATTATTCCACCCTGCAGAGACCGCTTCTGGCCAATCTCGATACGGTCCTTCAGGGTCTGGTCGTCCTGATCCCGGTGACCCTGCTCCTGATCCGCCCCTGCGGAGTGGCAGGCACCAGCATAGGCGCGGTGATCGCCGAGGTCGCCGCCTTCGGCATCGTGACCCTGCTCCGGGTCATTTTCCAGAAAAAAGGAAGGTTGCCGGGAAAAGATATGGCAGCCCTGCCGGAGGCTCCGGAAGGACGCTTTGTGGATGTGACCATCCGGGACACCAAAGAGGAGGCCGCTTCCCTGGCCCATGCCCTGATCGCCTACTGTGAGGAGGAGAAGATCGACAGGTCTGCGGCCAATGCCATCGCCGTTTCCGCGGAGGAGCTGGTGGCCAATATCTCCGACTACGGCTTTAAGGAAACGGGACGGAGCTATATCGATGTCTGCCTGTCCCGGTGGGACGATACCCTCATTCTCCGCATCCGTGATGACGGGACCTTCTTCAATCCCCTGAATTATGAAAGAGAGAAGGCCGATGATCTGGATATTTCCGGTCTGGAGGTCGTCAAGGCCCTGGCCGACCGTCTGGAATACACCCGTGTCCTCAACATGAACAACACCGTGGTCGAGGTCTCTCTGACCTCCTTCGGAAGGGAGGCAGCCTCATGCTGAAGCTTTTCCGCCGTTCCTTAAGCGCCAAGATCCTGGCCCTCCTGATCGGACTCACCATCATTTCCATGGTCGGCCAGATGATCTATGCCACGATCCGGGTCAGGGAGATCGTTTCGAATCAGAATAAGGATCTGGGCGATCTGATCTGCCGGCTGGCCTCGTCTTATCTGACCGATGCGGACTTTGAAAATCTGACAGAGGAAGAGATACAGGGCTATGCTTACCAGATCATGGCGATCCGGGACTGCGAGGGCGTCCAGTTTATCAACATTTTCCGGACGGAGGATCCCTTTGAGGAGGGCTGTGATATCATCACGGCCGGTCTCAATGATGAGGTCTCCTACGATCTCGGTCATGACCACTCGACCTGGAAGCCTCTCAAGTCCTTTGAAACGGAGGCTATTGAGACTCAGGATACCGTCTATTCCAGGATCACCGGTAAATATGACGGCTATGTGGCCATCTATCCCATCTGGAACCACAACGGGGGGATCATCGGTCTGGCTGAGGTCTTTATCAATTATGAGACGGTCGCGGCCCATTCCCTTCAGCTTTTTAATGAGCTGATCCTCATATCCGAGATCTTCCATGCCGCCCTTATGGTCCTTTTCATTCTGATCCTGAGACGGATGATCCTTAAGCCCATCCGCGAGACCAGCAGCCGGATGACCCATTTCGTCCGGGGAGATCAGCTGAGCACGGAGAAGCTGACCGTCCGAGGAGAGGATGAGCTGGCCCGCATGAGAGGGGCCTTCAACACCATGAGTGACGACATCGGCAATTATATCGAAAATGTCAGCGCCCTCACGGCTGAAAAGGAGCAGACCCGGGCCGAGAACAAGGCAGCCTTCGAGATCCAGCTGGGCATGCAGCCGCCGGCCGCCTTTGATGACGGGCTCTTCCATATCCGGGCCTTTATGAAGCCCTCCCGCGAGGTGGGAGGTGACCTCTATGATTACTTCCGCATCGATGACCACCGCTTCTGCTTCGTGATCGCCGATGTCTCCGGCAAGGGAATGAGCGCAGCCCTCATGTCCTCGGCGGCTATCATGGCCATCCGCTATAATATCCGTATTTACGGCGATCCGGCCCAGGCCATGAGAGCCGTCAATGCCGAGCTGTGTGAGAGAAATCCCGAGAACCTTTTCGTGACGGCCTTTGCGGCAGTCTATGACGAGGGCACCGGCCTCCTCACCTATGCCAATGCCGGCCACAATCCGCCCTATCTGCTTGGTCTGAAGGGGGAGGATGGCCGCCGGCCCTTAAAGGTCCTGGATGATAAGAGCGGCCTGGTCCTGGGCCTCTTTGACGATGAGACCTACGTGGAGACAGCCCTGCCGGTGGAAAGCGGCAGCGGTCTTTTCCTCTATACGGACGGCGTGACCGAGGCTGTCGATCCGGACAAGACCTTCTTCGGGGAGGAACGTCTCGAGGAGGTCCTGAGGACGGCGGACGATCCGGTCAGCGAGGTCAGATCGGCCCTGGCTGCCTTTACGGGCGAAGCTGTTCAGCACGATGACATCACCATGCAGGCCGTGATCTTTGAAAAGGTCTGGGACCTGACCCTTCCGGCCCGCCTCTCCGAGCTGGACCGTCTTAAGGCCTGTTTCCTGGAAAATGTCATGATCCCGGAGACCTTGCGCAAAAAACTTTATCTTGCAGTAGAAGAGGTCTTTGTCAATGTGGTAAGCTATGCTTATGAAGGCAAAGAGGGACAGGTCGGTCTTTCCCTGACCATCTGTGAGGACCTCATGACCCTGGTCATTCGGGATAAGGGCGTTCCCTTTGATCCGCTCCAGGATGTGGTCGATCCCGACGATTACGATCCGGACCTGGAGATCGGAGGTCTGGGACGGCTCATGGTCCTGACCATCATGGATGAGGCCTCTTATGCCTATGAAAATGAAGAAAACATTCTGACACTTAAGAAAAAGCTGGAGGGCTGAGGCCATTGCCTTGAGCCGTCCATCAAAGAAAATGATCCGGAAGGAGATAAAAATTATGACTATTACCATGCAGCAGACGGATTCGACCATCACCCTTAAGCTGGCGGGCTGGCTGGATGTCCAGACCACACCGGAGCTTCAGGACTATATGAAGACCGTGCCGGAGACGGAAAAGCTGGTCTTCGATTTTGACGAGCTGGAATACATTTCCTCCTCGGGCGTGAGAGAGGTGGTCTCGGCCTACCGCCGCCAGAAAACAGCAGGCGGAAGCTTTGCCGTCATCAACGTGAGACAGGAGGTCATGGACGTCTTTGCCATGACCGGCATCAACAAGAAGATCGACATTTCCGGGAAATAAGACGGAAGAAAAGACAAGGAGGCCGGAGCCGGCAAAAAAGCCGGCCTGAGTCCGGCTTTAAAATTGTCTTATGAATTGAACAATTCCGGAAAAATGTTATAATATGACCTATGGAAAACACAACGCGCATCAAGGTCAAGGTGACCCTTTCCAAAAATGAAAACTTCTTCGGACCCGGCATCGTTGCCCTGCTTGAGCTGATCGATGAGACCGGCTCCGTCAAGGAGGCCTGCCGGCAGATGGAGCTGTCCTACACCAAGGGCTGGCATATCATCAACCGGGCGGAGAAGGAGCTGGATTTTGAATTGATCACCCGTGTCCGGGGCGGCCGCGAGGGCGGCGGAGCCTCCGTCACACCCAGGGGCCGCAGCCTGATCGAAAAATACAAGGTCATGCAGGCCGAGATCCAGTCCCTTGCCGGAGAGATCTACCAAAAGACCTTCCCGGATGGCCTTTGATGCTCATAACAAAATAGTGAGGAAGGAACCAACAGCCGCAGGATCTGCGGCTCTTGTGCTATTTTGAGTGAAATTGTCAAATTATTATCAGACCGGAGCTGTCTTTTCCGGGCTGATAAGAAATAGGAAGGGAGAGGTATGGTATGAACTGGATCGTTCCTGTTCTGATCCTTCTGCCCTTTGTCTTTGCGGCCCTGCTTTATTTCATCAGGGGGCATAAGATAAGGGCGGCCATCATCTACACCGGAGCGGTGGTCATGATGGTAGCCGTGGGGATCCTGTGTGTGCTCTATTTTGCAAACGGCGGCAGTCCGGTCTCGCTTTATTACGAGACCGCCGTGGTCGACAAGGTCATTCTGGGCGCAGAGCTTGCCCTCATGGTCTTTGTCACCGTGCTCTGCTTCAAGGCCCGGAAGTTCTGGATCGCGGTCTTTTCCGTCTTCCCGACCCTCCTTTTGACCTGGTTTGAGTTCCGGGGAGAGGACCTTGTGGCCGAGGGCTATGCCCACATCGTCATCGATCATATGTCCCTCCTTATGTGCGTGATCGTGGCCGTGATCGGCGGACTTATCGCCATCTATGCGGCCGGCTATATGCACGGCTACCACACGGTCCACACGGAATTCAAGGACAGAAGAGGCTTTTTCTACGCCGTCATGTTCATTTTCATGGGCTCCATGTACGGCTTCGTTCTGTCCTCCTCACTTCTGTGGCTGGACTTCTTCTGGGAGATGACCTCGGTCTGCTCCTTCCTGCTCATCGGCTATACCAAAACGGACGAGGCGGTCCGCAACAGCTTCCGGGCTCTCTGGATGAACCTGCTGGGCGGAACCATCCTGGCCATCGGTATCGTCTACCTGGGCTATAACACGGGCGTTCTGACCGTTCAGAGCCTGGTCGTCCAGGCCAACCTGGGCAGTAATTTCGCGATTATGGCCGTGGCCTGCGTGGCCTTTGCGGCCCTCACCAAATCTGCCCAGATGCCCTTCTCGACCTGGCTTCTGGGCGCTATGGTGGCTCCGACTCCGTCCTCAGCCCTTCTTCACAGCGCGACCATGGTCAAGGCCGGTATTTACATCCTCTTCCGTCTGGCTCCGGCCATGTCCGGAACGCTGACCGGTACGGTCGTGGCCTTTGTGGGAGGCTTTACCTTCCTCATGGCTTCCTTTATGGCCATTGCCAAGGACGATGCCAAGAAGACCCTGGCCTTCTCCACCATCTCCAACCTGGGACTGATGGTGGCCTGCGCCGGCATGGGTACGCCGGAGACCATCTGGGCCGGTATCTTCCTTATGATCTTCCATGCGGTCTCCAAATCCCTGCTTTTCCAGGATGTCGGCGCCGTGGAAAATTCCATTCACAGCCGGAATATCGAGGATATGCACGGCCTTATCTTCCGTCTGCCCAAGTTGGCCATCATCATGTTCATCGGTATTGTGGGCATGTATCTGGCTCCCTTCGGCATGCTGATCGCCAAGTGGTCGGCCCTCCGCGCCTCCATCGACACCTCCAATATCCTGATGGTCTTCTTCATCTGCTTCGGCTCCGCCACCACGGCCTTCTACTGGACCAAGTGGCTGGGCAAGCTGATCAGCCATTCCCGCCGCAAGCCCTATAAGGATGTGACCAGGAGAAATGAAATGCTCTCCCTGGTCATCCATTCGGTCCTTATGGTCGGCCTTTGTGTCCTCTATCCGGTCATTTCCGCTTTCTATGTGGACACCCTTCTTATGCAGACCTTCGGTATGTCCGAGACAGCCCTGTCCCCGGGTATTCTGATCGTTCTCATCGTCATCATCATCGCCGTTCTGGCCATCCCCTTCGCCGGCTATCTCTATTCGAGAAAGGTCCGTGTCAACCGGAAGCTGGCCTACATGAATGGTATCAACACCGGCAACAACACCCATTTCATCGACTCCATGGGCGAGAAGAAGGGCCTCAATTACTCAGGCTTCTATTTTAAGAAGCTTTTCGGTGAGCAGAGGCTCATGGTCCCGACCCAGCTCATTTCCGCAGGCGTGCTTCTGGTCCTGTTCTGCATACTGATAGGAGGGATCGTCTGATGGTGATACGGATTATCATGGTGGTGGCCTTCATCCTTCTGGCACCCTTTATCGGCGGTCTCTTCGAAGGCATCGACCGCAAGCTCTCGGCCCGTATGCAGAGACGTATCGGACCGCCCCTGCTCCAGCCCTTCTACGATGTGAAAAAGCTCCTCAATAAGCAGCTTTTTGTGGTCAGCCGCGGGCAGTCCCTGCTCATCGTCTCCTATTTCCTGATGATGATCCTCTCCGGTATCATCCTTTTTGCCGGATCGGATATCCTGATGAGCTTCTTCGTCCTTTCGACGGCAGCCGCCTTCCTTTATTTCTCGGCCGTGGTCACCAATTCACCCTACACGGCTCTGGGCGGTGAGAGAGAGCTGCTGCAGATCATGGCCTATGAGCCGGCTGTCCTTCTGACGGCCGTGGGCTTCTACCTGGCCACAGGCAGCTTCAGTGTGAGTGAGATCATTACCTCCCCCACACCGGCCATCATCAAGCTGCCGGGCTTCTTCTTTGCCTTTGTCTTTGCCATGACCATCAAGCTTCGGAAGTCGCCCTTCGATACGGCCACCTCCCGTCATCCCCACCAGGAGCTGGTCAAGGGCATCACCACGGAGCTGGGCGCCCGGAATCTGGCCCTTTATACCATCGCCGAATGGTACGAGATCGTCTACCTTATGGCGGTCGTGGCCATTTTCCTCATCAACGCCAACCCCTTAAGCTACATCCTGGCCGGCGTGGTGGTCCTGGCTGTTTATTTCCTGGAGGTTTTGATCGACAACACCTGCGCCCGTATGAAGGCGGCCAGCATGGTCACGATCACCTGGATGGTCACCTTCCTGGCGGCCGGCATCAACCTCGTGATCCTGATGCTCTGCAGTTAAGCTATGCGCCGGAAGCTCTTCCGGCCGGAGGATAGATTATGAAAGTATCAAAAAGACCCAAAGTCAAAAGATCGCCCTGGCTGCTCCATTATGACGGCTCCAGCTGCAACGGCTGCGATATCGAGGTCCTGGCCAGCCTGACGCCGGTCTACGATGCCGAGCGCTTTGGCGTGGAAAATACCGGCGACCCCATGCAGGCTGACATTTTCCTGGTCACGGGCGGGATCAATTCCCAGAATGCCGGCGTGGTCAAGCAGCTTTATGACCAGATGCCCCGGCCCAAGGTCGTGGTGGCAGTGGGCGTGTGCGCCTGCACCGGCGGCGTGTTCAAGGACTGCTACAATATTCAGGGCGGCGTCAATACCGTGATCCCGGTCGACATCTATGTGCCGGGCTGCGCAGCCAGGCCGGAGGCCATCATCGACGGCATCGTCCAGGCCGTCAAGCTCTTCGAAAAACGAGTCAAGCAGAAAGTCGAATGGGACGCCATTCAGAGTGAGGAGACCGAATATGACAAAGATATATCCCCCCTTAGATAAATACACGGAGGTCCCCAGGGACTATCTGGTCAATAAGGTCATGGAAATGAAGCACGAGGGCCGCCGTCTGGCCCAGGCCTGCGCGGCCTATGTGAACGGCATGATCGAGCTGACCTACACCTTCACCGATGATGAGGTCTACCAGGCGGAGCACATCAGAGTGGTCATGGACAAGGACGATGCCATCGAGAGCATCACCCCCTTCTACCCCTATGCGGCCTTTTATGAAAATGAAATGTCCGAGCTCTACGGCATTAAGATCCGCATGATCGAAGGCCTGGATTACAAGGGCAAGCTCTACAGGATCAATGAAACGGCACCTTTTATGCCCAAGGATAAGGCCTGACGGCAGGGAGGATAAGATATGGCAAGAACAGTAGTACCCTTCGGACCCCAGCATCCGGTCCTGCCTGAGCCCATCCATCTGGATCTGGTCATGGAGGACAACAGGATCGTGGAAGCGGTCCCCAATATCGGCTTTATCCACAGAGGTCTGGAGGCCCTGGTGGAAAAGAGAGATTTCAACGAGATGACCTATGTGGTCGAGAGGACCTGCGGCATCTGCAGCTTCCAGCACGGCATGGGCTATGTGGAGGCAGTTGAGCACATCATGGATGTGCAGATCCCGGACCGGGCCCGTTTCCTTCGGTCCACCTGGAGCGAGCTCTCCCGTATGCACAGCCACCTGCTCTGGCTGGGCCTTCTGGCCGATGCCATGGGCTTTGAGAGTCTCTTCTACGAATGCTGGCGCATTCGCGAAAAGGTCCTGGATATGCAGGAAATGTCCACCGGCGGCCGCCTGATTGCCTCTGTCAATAAGGTGGGCGGTGTCTTAAAGGACATTCCGGCCGATATGCAGCAGCATTTCCTGGGCCTTCTGGATGAGATCGAGAAGGAGCTTAAGGTCGTGCAGAAGACCTTCCTCTACGACCGGACCGTCCAGAGCCGTCTCAAGGGCGTGGGCGTTCTGACCAAACAGGAAGCCCATGATCTGGGAGCTTTGGGCCCCTTTGCCCGCGGCTGCGGTCTGGAGATCGACCTCCGCATGACGGGCTATGATGCCTATCCCGACCTGGATTTCGCCCCTATCACTGCGCCTGACGGCGATTGCTTCGCCAGATGTGATGTCAGAGCCCGCGAGATCTTCCAGTCCATCGACCTCATCCGTCAGATCTTTGCCAAAATGCCGGAGGGCGACCTGGCCGTGCCGGTCAAGGGCAATCCCAACGGTGAGTATATGATGCGGGTGGAGCAGCCCCGCGGCGAGGCCTGCTACTATGTCAAGGCTTCGGGCAAGAAGTTCCTGGACCGCATGAGAGTGAGGACACCTACCTTCGCCAACCTGGCTCCCCTTGTCAAGACTCTCAAGGGAGCGGAGCTGGCCGATGTGCCTATCCTCATCCTGTCCATCGACCCCTGTATCAGCTGTACGGAACGGTAAGGAGGCTGCCATGAGTGTGATGACATTTGCGTCGACCATGCTGAAGAATCTCTTCAAAAAGCCGGTCACGAAAAATTACCCGGCGGAGCCTGCCGTCTATCCGGCCAGGAGCCGCGGACATATCGAGATCGATATTGAAAAGTGCATTTCCTGTACGCTCTGCGCTACCAACTGTCCCTCTGATGCCATCAAGGTGGACCGGAAGGCCGGGACCTGGGAGATCAACCGTTTTGACTGTGTGGCCTGCGGCTACTGTGTGGTCAAATGCCCCAAGGGCTGTCTGACCATGGTGCCGGGCTATCAGACGCCGGGCAGTGAATTTAACACCGTCCATTTCCAGAGACCGGCCGAGTCCATGATCAAGCCGGCTCCTAAGGCCGCTCCGGCCAAGCCGGCTGTCAAGGCAGAGGCCAAGCCCGCGGCGGATAAGCCGGCTGCAGAGGCCGTCAGGACAGAGATCAAGGCTGCCGAGGAAGTTAAGCCGGCAGAAGATAAGACGGCTGAAGAAGCTTCCACCGGGGAGGCCTGATATGTGTGTGGCTTTTCCGGGAAGGGTCCTGTCTCTTGAGGGGCAGGATGCCCTGGTTGATTTCCGCGGCAGCCGCCGCAAGGCCAGGCTGGGTCTTACTGAGGTCAAGGTGGGAGACAGGGTCCTGGTCCACGCCGGCTGCGTCCTTCAGGTCGTGTCTGATGAGGAGGCCGATGAGATGGATGCTCTCTTTGACGAGATCGGCATGATAAAGTAAACTGAGTGAGGTTCCGGCGCTGCCGGGACCTCTTGTTGTGAAGGCAGGAAGCGGATCTTTCTCAGACCGCCCGGCAGGCCGGACTGTCCCGCCGTCAGACGGTGTCCTGCGCGGCGTCTTTCAGGACCGATTCGTTTTGCCCTCCGGGGCAAGCTCGATTCGCCTGTTTTCCCGATGAAAACAGGCTCAGAGCTCGCACTCGTGTCCGAACCCGACGTTCGAACACTCGACCCCATCGGACAAAGCCGCGTCGGTCAAAAGACTGTCCGCTCGGACAAAAGTCTTTCCGCCGGGACAGCCACGGCTCTGCCTTGCACCGTGAATATTCACCTGTTCGGACTTCGCGTTTTTTACAGACCGCCCGGTAAGGCCGGACTGTCCCGCCGGAACAACTACTGTCCCGCCTTGGGGCCTGAGAGAGAATCTTCAAATAAAAAGGAAGAGATTATGCCGTATGAATTTGCCCCCATGGAGGGGATCACGGGCTTTCGCTTTCGGAATATCCACCACCGGATGTTTCCGGGCATCGACAAATATTATATGCCCTTCATGTCGCCCCACACGGGCGGCAGCCTGAAAAATAAGGAAAAGTCCGACATTGCCCCGGAAAATAATGAGGGCCTGCCGGCGGTGCCCCAGATCCTGACCAATCAGGCGGAGAGCTTTATCATCACGGCCCGCATGCTTAAGGACCTGGGCTACTCTGAGGTCAACCTGAACCTTGGCTGCCCCTCCCCGACTGTCGTCACCAAGAAAAAGGGGGCGGGCTTTCTGGGAGCGCCGGAGGAGCTGGATCATTTTCTGGAGGAGATCTTTGCAGCCCTCTCGGGCGAGATCGACATTTCCATAAAGACCCGGCTGGGCGTGAGCGATGAGGCAGAGGCCGACCGCCTTTTTGAGATCTATGGAAAATATCCTCTCTCGGAGCTTATCGTCCATGCCAGGCTGCAGACGGATTTCTACAGAAGGCCGGTCCATGAGGAGGTCTTCCAAAGGATCGCCGAGCCTTATCTGTCAAGCGGAGAAAATGACATGGCAGACCCAGGGAAGAGGACCTGTCTTACCTACAACGGCAGCCTTTATACGGCAGAGGCCTGCCGAAGCTTCCTCAGCCGCCATCCCCGTGTCACCTCCCTTATGCTGGGCCGGGGCCTGCTCCGGGATCCGGCTCTTGTCAGGACCCTCAAGGGTGGCCCGGCTCTGACCCTTTCCGAGCTTCGGGATTATCACGATGCCCTCTATGAG
>R23__coassemble_660_pt1 | contig 21219 bp, 14 predicted proteins | sample R23__metabat2_high_PE_005 | metagenome-assembled genome bin R23 | reverse complement strand
TCCACCTATGAAAATATCAACGATACCCTCCTTCAGTCTCTGGTCAGGTGGCCTATTCTGACGGCCAGACCACCTATATCATGAAGGTGCAGTGACATTTTCCTCACATCTTCTGTTGTGAGAAAGGTCAAAAAGCGGTATCATGAAGGTTGGCCCCTCTACGGGCTTATATGACAGAGAAAGCGAGATTTTGATTATGGCCAATAAAGGCAAATTTTACATGACCACAGCCATTGCTTATGCCTCCGGCAAGCCCCACATCGGCAACACCTATGAGATCGTGCTGGCCGATGCCATCGCCCGCTACAAGCGGATGGAGGGCTACGACGTCTTTTTCCAGACCGGCACGGATGAGCATGGCCAGAAGATAGAAGACAAGGCCACGGCCGCCGGGACCACCCCCAAGGCCTTCGTGGATCAGACAGCCGGCGAGATCAAGCGCATCTGGGACCTCATGAACACCTCCTATGATAAATTTATCCGGACCACGGATGAGTATCATGAGAAGCAGGTCCAGAAGATGTTCAGGAAGATGTACGAAAAGGGTGACATCTACAAGGGCTCCTACAAGGGCCTTTACTGCACACCCTGCGAATCCTTCTGGACGGAATCCCAGCTGGTCGACGGCAAGTGCCCGGACTGCGGCCGCGAGGTCACCCCGGCCGAGGAAGAGGCTTACTTCTTTAAGATGAGCAAGTATGCTCCCCGCCTCATCGACCACATCAACAGCCATCCCAAATTTATCCAGCCCGTCTCCCGGAAGAATGAGATGATGAACAATTTCCTCCTGCCGGGCCTTCAGGACCTCTGTGTGTCCCGGACCTCCTTCAAGTGGGGCATTCCGGTGGATTTTGATGATAAGCACGTGGTCTATGTCTGGCTGGATGCCCTGACCAACTACATCACCGGCATCGGCTATGATGCGGACGGTCAGAGCTCTGATCTCTACAAAAAGAACTGGCCGGCCGATCTTCACCTGATCGGCAAGGACATCATCCGCTTCCATACCATCTACTGGCCCATTTTCCTTATGTCCTTGGGTGAAGAGCTGCCTGAGCAGGTCTTCGGCCATCCCTGGCTTCTGACCGCCTCCGGCAAGGGCGAGGGCGACAAGATGAGCAAGTCCAAGGGCAATGTCATCTACGCGGATGATCTGGTGGACATGTTCGGCGTGGATGCGGTCCGTTATTTCGTCCTCCACGAGATGCCCTTTGAAAATGACGGCGTCATTTCCTGGGAGCTCATGGTCGAACGCATGAATTCCGACCTGGCCAATACCCTGGGAAATCTGGTCAACCGGACCATCGCCATGACCAACAAATATTTCGGCGGAAAGGTAAAGAACACCGGCGTGACAGGCGATCAGGCCGAGATCGACCAGGATCTCAAGCTGGTGGTCACCGGCACCCTTGATAAGGTGGCTGCCCGCATGAAGGACCTGCGTGTGGCCGATGCCCTGACCGAGATCTTTACCCTCTTTAAGAGATGCAACAAATACATTGATGAGACCGAGCCCTGGAAGCTGGCCAAGGATGAGGCCCTGAAGGACCGCCTGTCCGAGGTCCTCTACAACCTTCTGTCCGGCATTCAGGTGGGCGCGACCCTGCTCAAGCCCTTCATGCCCGAGACCTGCGACCGCATCCTCTCCCAGATCCGGGCCGAGGAGATCCCCTTCGATGAGCTGGTCATCTGGGGCAATTATCCGGCTGAAAATACGGTCACGGATAAGCCCGAGATCCTCTTCATGAGAATGGATGTCAAGGAAGTCCTTATGAAGGTCATGCCGGAGGTCTTCGAGGCTGAGGCTAAGGCGGAAGCCGAAAAGGAAGCCAAAAAGGCTGCCAAGAAGGCCGAGAAGGAGGCCAAAAAGGCCGCTAAGAAGGCCGAGGCCGGCGCTTCCTCCGAGATCACCTATGACGATTTCGCCAAATGCCGCTTCGTGGTCGGCGAGGTCCTGGAGTGCCGGGAGGTCGAAAATTCCAACAAGCTCCTGGTCAGCCAGGTCAATGTGGGCGATAAGACCGTTCAGATCTGCAGCGGTATCCGGGCCTGGTATTCGGCTGCGGATATGGTGGGCAAAAAGGTCATGGTCCTGCTTAACCTCAAGCCCAGACGCATGGCCGGCCTGGATTCCTGCGGCATGATCCTCTGCGCAGAGGATAAGGACGGCAATGTGGTCCTCATGACACCGGCCGATCCTTCTATGCCGGCCGGCTCGGAGATAGGATAAGCCATGATATTCGACACACATGCCCATTATGATGATGAGCAGTTTGACAGTGACAGAGAGGCAGTTCTGACCTCTCTGTTGTCTTATGGGGTGACACAGCTGGTCGATGTGGGCTCCACGGCTGCCTCCCTGGATAAGGTCCATGACCTGACGGCGTCCTATGACTTCATCTACGGAGCCTACGGTCTTCATCCGGATGAGGCCGGGGATTACAGCCCGGAGATCGAGGAGAAGCTGAGAGCCCTCCTTAAGGAAGATAAGACCGTGGCCGTGGGAGAGATCGGCCTGGATTATTATTGGGATAAGGAGAGTCATGACCTTCAGGAGAGGGTCTTCCGCGCCCAGATCGGCCTGGCTTTGGATGCCGGGAAGCCCATCATCGTCCATTCCCGGTCGGCAGCCGAAGACACCCTGGCGGTGATCTCCTCTGTTTATGGAAAAGGAGAGATCGAAGGGCCGGGCATCATCCACTGCTATTCCTATTCTCCGGAAATGGCCGAGACCTATGTCAAAATGGGCTTTCTCATCGGGATCGGCGGAGTGGCCACCTTTAAGAACAGCAAAAAGCTGAAAAAGACCATAGAGCGTCTGCCGCTTACAAGTCTGGTCCTGGAGACCGACTGCCCCTACCTGGCTCCCGAGCCTCATCGGGGCCATCGGAATTTCTCAGGCTACCTGCCCCATGTGGTCAGGGCCATCGCCGAGCTAAAGGGGGTGGAGGCAGCGGAGGTCGAGGCCGTCACCTATGACAACGCCTGCCGGCTCTTCGGGATCGGGCAAGACTGAGCAGCCGGATATTTTCGAAAAAGGACCGATAAGTCTGACTTTTTCGGCGGCGCGGGATTTTCTTTTCCGCCCTGAGAGGCTATAATACAAATAAGAGTGCGGTCCCTGTGCTTTGGGATCGCCAAAACTGCACGCATAAGGAGAGGAAGATGAGCAAGCAAGCAAAGAAGCCGGCCGTGGAATTTACCACCTACGATCAGTATCTCTTCGGCAATGCCACCCATTATGACCTTTACAATAAGCTCGGAGCCCACCTGACCGAGAGAGATGGCGTGAGCGGCGTCTATTTCGCCGTCTGGGCTCCCAATGCCAAGTCGGTCTCGGTCGTGGGCGATTTCAACGGCTGGGATCCGGCCTGTCATGTCATGACCAAAAGCCTGGAGATCGGGATCTGGGATATCTTCGTTCCGGGCCTGACCCAGGGCATGCTCTACAAATACTGTATCCACGGCTACACGGATGAGGTCCATTACAAGACCGATCCCTTTGCCTCCCACATGGAGCTTCGTCCGGGCACGGCTTCCGTGGTCTGGAATGAAGACCAGTCTGCCTGGGCCGATGCCTCCTGGATGAAGAAGAGGGAGGCCTTTGACATTCACAAGGACCCCATGGTCATCTATGAGTGCCAGATCGGCGGCTGGATGAAGCATCCCGAGTGGGACAACCGTCCCGATGGCTTTTACACCTACCGGGAATTTGCGGATGCCATCATTCCTTACCTGAAAAAGCAGCATTATACCCATGTGGAGATCATGGGCATTTCCGAATATCCCTTCGACGGCTCCTGGGGCTATCAGGTCACGGGCTATTTTGCTCCGACCTCCCGTTACGGCACGCCGGACGATTTCATTTACATGATCAATGCCTTCCACAAAAACGGCATCGGCGTTCTTTTGGACTGGGTCCCGGCCCATTTCCCCAAGGATGAGTGCGGCCTGGCCATGTTTGACGGCACGGCCCTCTATGAGCATGAGGATCCCCGCCAGGGCGAGCACCCGGAGTGGGGCACCAAGATCTTCAATTACGGCCGGCCCGAGGTCAAGAATTTCCTGATCGCCAGCGCCCTGAGCTGGATCGAGCGCTACCATATCGACGGCCTGCGTGTGGATGCCGTGGCCTCCATGCTCTATCTGGACTACGGCCGTAAGGACGGCGAGTGGGTGGCCAATAAGTACGGGGAAAATAAAAACCTCGAGGCCATCGAGTTCTTCCGTCACATCAATACCGTGATCATGGGCCGCAACAAGGGTACGGTCATGATCGCCGAAGAATCCACCGCCTGGCCCGGCATCACGGAGATGGCCGAATACGGCGGCCTCAACTTCGCTATGAAGTGGAACATGGGCTGGATGAATGATTTCCTGGAATACATGAAGCTGGATCCCTATTTCCGCAAATTCAACCATCATAAGCTGACCTTCTCCACCTCCTACGCCCAGAGCGAGAAGTTCGTCCTGGTCCTTTCCCACGACGAGGTGGTCCACCTCAAGTGCTCCATGCTGGAGAAGATGCCCGGCATCTACGAGGACAAATATTCTAACCTGCGCGCAGCCTATACCTATATGTGTGGCCATCAGGGCAAAAAGCTCCTCTTCATGGGTCAGGAATTCGGCCAGAGAAGAGAGTGGTCCGAGGAGAGGGAGCTGGACTGGTTCCTTCTGGATGAGCCCCTTCATAAGCAGCTTCTCGACTATGTGGGCGAGCTCTGGAAGATCTACGGCAAATATCCGGCCCTTCATGCCACGGATTTCGACGGCAGAGGCTTTGAATGGATCAATGCCGATGATGCGGACCGGAGCATCTACAGCTTCGTGAGACGGGACCTGGAGGGCGGTGAGCTCCTCTTTGTCCTCAACATGTGTCCGGTGGAACGTCCCGATTATGCCGTGGGCGTGCCGGGAGAGGGCAAATATAAGCTCCTCCTCAACTCCATGGATCCCAAATTCGGCGGCAATGCCGAGATCAAGCAGAAGACCTACGAGACCAAGCCCTGGGAGTGCGACGGTCGTCCCAACCGGCTCGAGGTCGGCCTGCCGGCCTACGGCTGCCTCATTTTCGAGAAGGTGAAGGAAAAGGCCCCGGCCAAAAAGCCGGCGCCTAAGAAGGCGGCCGGGAAGGCGAAGAAGTAAAAGCTGAAGAAACAAAAGAAAATCGGACCCTCCGCTTTGGCGGAAGGTCCGATTTTCTTTTCAGGTCATAAAAACTGATGCCTTTGCCTTTACCTCCTGAAAAACCTGGGAATGCGGTTCTTCATCTTCTCCAAATAAGGGATGAGCCTGTCGGCCACCCGGTTCATGAGCCTGGCGAAGAGGGCCACAAAGATGGTGGCGGCTATGCCCAGGGGGATCATGATAAGGGACCACCACATGGTGATGGGATGGATGTCGAAGAAGCCCGGGATCAGGATGATGGCGCCCACAAAGACAAAGGTCGAGAAGCCCAGGATGAAGCGCCGCCACCAGGAATCGATGGGCCAGAGGACCTCCAGAACGACCAGCATGGCCACAAAACCGCCCACGACCATGGTGAAGGTCCCGAAGATATCCGAGGTCCAGCCGAAGATGGCTGAGAGGATCTGGATGATCATAAGGATGACGACCATGGTGAAGGCCGAGGGCGCGGCCACCTTCAGGATATGCCTCAGGAAGCCGTCCGAGGTGTCCTTGTCCCGGTTCTCCACGGTCAGGAAGAAGCTGGGCATACCGATGCAGGTCAGGTTGATGAGGTCGATCTGCAGGGTCGTGAAGGGATAGTTGATGTGGATGATGATGGTGATGAGGGCCAGGATGACCGAATAGATGGTCTTGGTCAGGTAGAGAGAGCTGACCCGCTCGATATTGGCGATGATGGTCCGGCCCTCCCGGACGATGGATTTCATGGCCGTGAAGTCTGAATCCGTCAGGACGATGTGGGCTGCCTGCTTGGCCGCCTCGGCTCCGTTTGCCATGGCGATGCCGCAGTCCGCATCCTTGATGGCCAGGACGTCGTTGACACCGTCGCCGACCATGGCCACGGTCTCACCGTTGGCCTGCCAGGCCTTGACAAAGAGCTGCTTCTGCTCGGGCTTGACCCGGCCGAAGATGGTATAGTCCCCGATGACCTTCCTCAGTTCATCGAGATCATCCGGCAGGGTGGTGGCATCTACGTAGCGGTCGGCATTTTCCACACCGGCCTTTAAGGCCACGGCGGAAACGGTCTTGGGATTATCACCGGAAATGACCTTGACGGCCACACCGGACTCGGCAAAGGCCTTGAAGGTGGTCATGGCCTCTTTTTTGACGATATCGGAGAGGACGATAGCGGCGATGGGCGTGACCTCTCCCACGCTCTGGGCCTCCGAGGAGACGGCAGTGGCCCGGCCCAGAACCAGGACCCGGTAGCCCTTTTCCGAATAGGAGTCAAAGATCTTCAGGAGCTTTTCCCTGCCCTTGACCAGGAATTCCGGGGCGCCGAGGACATAGTCGCCATGGTCCTTAAAGGAGACCGCCCGGTATTTTCTGGCGGAAGAGAAGGGGATCTTGTCCCGGATGGCCCAGCTCGTCTCCTGGCCGAAGGTCTTGATCAGGGCATCCGGGGTGGGATTGGTGTCGGAAAAGGCGGCGTTGATCTCCCGCATGATGTCCCTGAGGCTGTCCTCGCTGTCAGAGCTTAAGGGCAGGAGCTTTCTGACGGTCAGATTGCCGGTCGTGATGGTGCCGGTCTTATCCGTGCAGAGGACGGTGGTCCGGGCCAGGGCTTCGATGGATTCCATTTCCTGGACCAGGGCCTTTTTGGCAGCCAGACGTCCCACACCGATGATGAAGGAGACAGAGGTCAGAAGGACCAGTCCGCCCGGGATCATGCCGATCACGCCTGAGACCGAACGGAGGATGGCCTCGCTCACGTTGCCGTGGGAGGCGGACAGCTGGCTTAAGTAGAGGAGAAGGCCAATGGGGATGATGGTCACGGAGATGACCCGGATGACCAGGCCTATGGTCCTCTGCATCTGGGAGGAGGCCCGTTTCTTGTTCTTGGCCTTGCTGACGATCTGGGCGGCGTATGAGTTTTCGCCCACCTTGTCTATTTTCATGATGCCGGTGCCGGCGGACACGAAGGTACCGGAGAGGAGGGCCTCGCCCTTCCGTTTTCTCACGGGCTTGCCCTCGCCGGTCAGCATGGCTTCATTGATCTCAAGGCCGTCCGAGGCCTCGACATGGCCGTCGGCGGCCAGCTGGACACCGGGAGTCAGGAGGATCAGGTCATCGACCACGATCTCCGAGATGGGGATCTCGGTCTTTTTGCCGTTGCGGATGGCGGTGACGGTCGAGGCCGTGACCACGGCCAGGCCTTCCACGATCTTTTTGACCCGGAGCTCCTGGATGATGCCGATCAGGGCATTGGCGATGACGATGCCCATGAAGAAGGTGTTCTTGATCTGTCCGGTTGTGAGGACCAGGATGGCCAGGATGATATTGATAAGATTGAAGTAGGTCAGGGTATGCTTGCGGATGATATCCGCCGTGGTCCTTTCACTGCCCTTGGGCGGGGTATTGACCAGGCCCTTGTTCTTCTGCTCCAGCACCTGGGCATCCGTCAGGCCGATATAGGTGTTTCTGGCCATTTGCAGGGGTCCTTTCCTAAAAGAGTTTTGTTGCGTCAGATGAAAAGCTATACAGAAATATTATATAATAGAAGGCCTGAAAAGACAAACCGTCGGGGGAGGAAAAAGGTCAAAAAGAGGCCGGAAGGGTCCGGCCCTGCGGATGGGCTTTTACAAAAAAAGGTCCGTCTGTTATAATCATTTGCGGTCTCTTTGGAAGAGGCTTGTTTTGTCTGATGACCTTAAGTAAGGAGGATCCGGCTATGATCATGGTCGCCGGCCTGGGAAATCCGGGCGCAAAATATGAAGGGACCCGCCACAATATGGGCTTTGAGGTGGTGGACATCCTGGCGGAAAAGTTCGGGATCTCCGTCCGGACCCTCCGCTGCCATGCCCTGATAGGCCAGGGCATCATCGAGGGGGAGAAGGTCCTCCTGGTCAAGCCTCAGACCTTTATGAATTTAAGCGGAGAGGCCATCGGCGAGCTGGTCCGCTATTTTAACCTGGAGACAGAGACCGAGCTGATCGTCATATCCGATGACATCGACCTGGATGTGGGCCGGCTCCGCATCAGACGGTCCGGTTCGGCCGGCGGTCACAATGGTCTCAAAAATATCATTTCCCACCTGGGGACGGAGGCCTTTGCCAGGATCCGGGTGGGCGTGGGCAAGAAGCCCGAAAAATGGGATCTGGCGGACTATGTCCTCTCCCGTTTTTCACCCGATGACAGGAAGGTCATCGATAAGGCGGAGGAGGCAGCGGCCGAGGCTGTGCTTCTGGCCATCCGGGAGGGCATCAACGCCTCCATGAATCTTTACAACAAATACGGAAAGCCCGAAAAGCCCAAAAAGGTCCGGGAGGACAGGAGCTTGGCATCAGCTGACAGTGAGGCGAAGGCGGAAGCGGAGGAGATCCGGGAGACCGGACAGCCTTCGGAAGGCAAGGCATGAAGGACACCTTTCTCGAGCCCCTCAAGGATCTGCCTGAATACGGTGAGATCCGGGAGCGGATGAAGAAACATAAGGGCATCATTTCCCTGACGGGATGCCTGGAAGCACAAAGAGCGCATATGGCTTATGGGCTCTCCTTTGACATGCCCTGCACGGTCTTCGTGACGGAAAATGAACTGGCGGCCCGGAATTTTTATGAAAATTACCGCTTCTATGAGCCGGAGACCCTGATCTATCCGGCCAAGGACCTGCTTTTTTATGAGGCCGATGTCAAGGGAGACCTTCTGGACCGCCAGAGACTGACCGTCCTTTCCTCCCTTTCCGCCGGACGGAAGACCACCGTTATCCTGCCGGCAGCGGCCCTCATGGACCGCATCACCAAAAAGAGTGACTTTGAGGCCGGCAAGATCCTGCTCCTGCCGGATGACGAGCACGATCTGATGGCCCTTTCCCGTGAGCTTGTCGGCATAGGCTATAAGAGAGAGGCTGCAGTCGATATGCCCGGACAGTTTGCGGTCCGCGGTGACATCCTGGATATCTGGAATATGTCCTCGGAGAGGCCGGTCAGGGTGGAATTTTTCGGCGACAGCATAGAGGATATCCGGACCTTTGATCCCGAGACACAGAGGTCTTCGGACCACCTGGAGGATTTCAGTGTGGAGCCGGCCGCAGACCGGTCCTTTGGGGCCTTTGATTCCTTTCTCAGCTGGTTTGACAAGGAAAAGACCGCTCTCTTCCTGGTCGAACCGAATCGCGTGGCAGAGGCTCTCAAGGCCGCAGAGACCGAATATACGGAGAGCGTGAAGAACCGGGTGGCCCAGGGCACCTTTGAGGCGGATAAGCTGCCGGAGATCCTTTCCTTTGAAGAGCTTCTGGCTGTTTTTGAACGCTTCGGGGCCATAGCCCTGTCAGCTCTGGATATTTCCCGTAAATATTTTGATGTGACGGCTTCCTTCGGGACCACGGCCCGTTCCGTGACCGCCTACCAGAATCATTTTGATCTTCTGATTCACGATATCCTCCGCTATCGGGAGGCCGGTTACAGGATCGTCCTGATCTCAGGCTCCCATTCCCGGGCAGAGCGCCTGGCCGAGGATCTGAGGCGGGAGGAGATCCCGGCCTTTTATTCGGATCAGGATGACAGGGTCCTCAGGTACGGCGAGGTCATGGTCCGTTACGGCAGGATCAGCCGGGGCTTTGATTATCCCGCCATCCGCTTCGCTGTCATTTCCGACTCGGATATCTTCGGGGAGGAGCAGAAGAGGCGGCCCAGGAAGACCAAGCCCTCCGGCGAGCATATTTCCTCCTTCTCGGAGCTGGCCGTGGGCGATTTCGTGGTCCATGAAAATTACGGCCTGGGCATTTACCGGGGCATTGAAAAAATGACGGTCCAGGGGGCCGTGAAGGATTATATCAAGCTGGAATACAAGGGCTCCAACCTCTACATTCTGGCCACCCAGCTGGACCGGCTGCAGAAATACGCGGGTGGGAGCGAGGACCATGCCCCCCGCCTCAACCGCATAGGCGGCAATGAATGGAAGAATACCAAGACCCGGGTCAGAAAGGCTGTGGCGGATATCGCTCGCCAGCTGGTGGCCCTCTATGCGACCCGACAGGCCGTCGACGGCTACCGCTGCGGCCCCGATACCCCCTGGCAGAGGGAATTTGAAGAGCTCTTCCCCTACGAGGAGACGGAGGACCAGCTGACGGCCATAGAAGAGACCAAGCGGGATATGGAGAGCACCAAGATCATGGACCGCCTGATCTGCGGCGATGTGGGCTACGGCAAGACCGAGGTGGCCCTCCGCGCGGCCTTCAAGGCGGTCCAGGAGAGCCGGCAGGTGGCCATTCTTGTGCCCACCACCATCCTGGCCCAGCAGCATTACAAGACCTTTTCCCAGAGAATGAAGGACTTCCCCGTCCGCGTGGATATCCTGAGCCGCTTCCGGACGCCGGCCGAGATCCAGAAGACCATCCGGGACCTTAAGGCGGGCCTGGTGGATGTGGTCATCGGGACCCACCGCCTGCTGGCCAAGGATGTGACCTTTAAAAATCTGGGCCTGCTTGTGGTCGATGAGGAGCAGCGCTTCGGGGTGACTCACAAGGAAAAGATCAAGGAGCTTCGAAAAAATGTGGATGTCCTGACCCTTACGGCCACCCCTATTCCCAGGACCCTCCACATGAGCCTTATAGGGATACGGGACATGTCGGTTCTGGAGGAACCGCCCCGCGACCGTCAGCCTATCCAGACCTATGTCCTTGAATACAATGACGAGCTGGTCCGTGAGGCCATCTGCCGGGAGCTCAACCGGGGCGGCCAGGTCTACTATGTCTACAACCGGGTCAGGGACATCACGGAGGCGGCCCGCCGCATCCGTCTCATGGTTCCCGAGGCCCGCGTGGCCTTTGCCCATGGCCAGATGGCGGAAAATGAGCTGGAAAAGGTCATGGTCGATTTCATCAACGGCGAGATCGATGTCCTGGTGACCACCACCATCATAGAGACCGGCCTGGACATTGCCAATGTCAATACCATGATCATTCAGGATGCGGACCGTATGGGGCTCTCCCAGCTCTACCAGCTGAGGGGCCGCATAGGACGGTCGGGCCGGACCGCTTACGCCTATCTCATGTACCGCCGGGACAAGGTCCTGAGGGAAGAGGCCGAAAAGCGCCTGGCCGCCATCCGGGAATTCACCGAGCTGGGCTCGGGCATCCGGATCGCCATGAGGATCTGGAGATCCGAGGGGCCGGCAACCTTCTGGGAGCCGAGCAGAGCGGCCACATGGGTGCGGTCGGCTATGACCTTTACTGCAAGATGCTCAACGAGGCCGTCCGCGTTGCCAAGGGCGAAAAAGCCGAGGAGGAGGACTTCGAGACCGTGGTCGACCTGGTGGTCACGGCCTTCATCCCGGACTCCTATATCCGCGACAGCTACCAGAAGATCGATATCTACAAACGGATCGCGGCCATTGAAAATAAAAAGGATTACGAGGATATGTCAGACGAGCTGATGGACCGCTTCGGCAAGCTGCCCTTAAGCGTGACCCAGCTCCTCCGTGTGGCTCTGATCAAGGCCATTGCCCACCGGGCCTCCATCACAGAGATCAAGGAGACAGGACATGAGGTGAGGCTGGGTATTCTCAGGGAGCCGGCCTTCGATCCGGGCGGCCTGCCAGGTCTTCTCCGAAAATGGCGGGGAGATTTCGTTTTCCGCATGTCGGCCGATTCCCCCTGTTTCCTTTATGTGGGCGACCGGGCGGAAAAAGTCATGCTGGATAATCTTGAAGCTTTTGTGTCCGCTCTTGCCCAATTGTGAGAAAGAGTCTATAATACAGGAAGTTTGATTGGAGGTTATTTTCATATGAAAGCTTTTTATAAGAAGGCAGCATCAGCAGGTCTGGCCGCACTTATGGCCATGGGTATGCTGACAGGCTGCGGCTCTTCCGGACTCGACGGCACCAAGACCGTGACCACGGTCAACGGAGAAGCCGTCCCCATGGGTGTTCTTTCCTACTACGCCAAGTACCAGCAGGCCTGGCTCTACAGCTCCTACGCTTCCTGGTTCGGCACCACCGACATTTTTGATTCCTCCGCCTCCGGCGATGACGATGCCGAGACGGTCGGCGAGAGCATGAAGCTCAGCTGCCTCGATGAGATCGAGGAGATGGTCCTGCTTTCCCAGCATGCCGAGGAATACGGCGTGAGCCTGACGGATGAAGAAGAGGCCGAGATCTCCCAGGTGGCCCAGGATTATCTGGACAAGAATGATGAGGAGGTCCAGGCTAAGGTCGGCGCTTCCAAGGAAAATGTGGAGCAGCTCCTCCGCCTCTTCAAGATCAAGAGCAAGATGCTGGAGCCCATGGTGGCCGATGTGGACAAGACCATTTCCGATGAAGAGGCTCAGCAGACCTCTGTCATGCTGGTCACCTTCTATGTGGACGAGGAAACAGAGGGCGAGGATGCCGCATCCATGAAGGCCCTGGCTGAGGACTGCCTCAAGCAGCTTCAGGAGGCTGAGGATCCGGCCAATGTCGACATGACCGAATTTATCGGAGCCATCTCCGATCTTCCCACAGTCTCCATGCCCCATTATTCAACCAATGATCCCTCTGACAGCTACATGAATTCGGCTGTCATGGATGCTGTTGCCACCCTGACCGAGGAGGGCCAGATCTACGATCAGGTCATCACGGCCGATGATGACAGCGCCTACTATATTGTCCGTATGGAGCTCCTCAATGATGAGGAAGAGACAGAGTCCCAGAAGACCACCCTGCTCAGCTCCAAGGAAGAGGATGCCTACAATGAGCTTCTGACAAGCTGGCAGGATGCGGCCACCATCACAAGAGATGAAGGCGTTCTGGCTACCCTGACCCTGACAGATGAGCAGCCCTTCGGTATGGCGGAATCCACCGAGGAATCGACGGAAGAGACCACCGAGGACACCACGGAGGAGTCAACGGATGAGTCTGCGGAAGAGACCACTGAGGACAGCTCCGCCGAGGAGAGCGCAGCCGAATAAAATATTTCAGGATCATCAAAGCCCACCGGAAGATAAAGTTTCCGGTGGGCTTTTTGCGCGATAAGACTGTTGAGCGGCTATCCTGTTCAATCTTCACAAAAAATAAGACCGGAGGCTTTTTCCTCCGGTCAGGTGAATAAAGGTTCGATATTTGACCACATTATCCACAAAAATACAGTGGTTATTACGTAAACTATGTGGATAAGTCGATAACTGACGATTCTTCGTGGTGGATAGAATTGTCAGACAGCTTTACCCGCGTTTCTCCGTTTTATGACTTTGAGGCGGGAGAAATCCTCCCTTTCCTTCTCCTCCAGGGCATTGGTGATATCCTTGACCAGCTTCTGGTAGTAGGGAATGGTGATGTTCTTAAGAGCATTGGCCCGCTTCTGGGTCTTGTGGATATTGGAGGCCAGGGAGTAGGCCGAGATCTCGATCTCGGTCAGCTCGGCGGTCAGCTTTTTGACCTTATCAAAGGCCTGGCGGGCCTTGTCCAGGGATTCTGTGGTCCGGTAGAAGGAGTAGAGGGGCTTGCCCTTGGGGTCGATCTCACCGATCCGGACCAGGGGGATCTCCACGCCCATGATGGACCGGGTCTTGATCTCGACCGAATCGTCCACGGGAATGGTCTTGGCGATATTGCTGACGTGGGAGATACCCATCTGCTGGTTGGCCTTCTGCAGGGCAGCATAGGCCTCGGGGAAGAGGGTATCGATCCTGAGCTGGATGTCCTTGGCCTCGTCGATGAGCTGCATGAGCTCGCGGGTCAGGATATTTCTCTTTCTGTCCATGAGCTCATAGCCCTGACGGGCCAGGGCTTCGCCGCTCTTGGCCTTCATCAGATTGGCTTTGGTAGGAAAAGCATTCGCATCCATAGGTCTTTTTCTCCGGAAATTGACTGAAAATTACTGGAAATCTTCTTCCTTTGCCGGCTTGTAGTTGGCTTCCAGAAGCTTGCTGTCCAGACGGTCGAGTTCTTCCCTGGGCAGAAGGCCCAGGACTCTCCAGCCGATGTCCAGGGTCTCCAGGACATCTCTGTCCTCATCGTGGTGCTGACGGATGAAGACATTTTCAAAGACACGGCCGAAGGCCAGGTATTTCTTGTCGGTATCGGACAGCTCTTCCTCACCGATGACGGAGGCCAGAGAACGGGCCTCGGACACGCGGGCATAGGAGGAGAAGAGCTGGCTGGCCACGCTCTGGTGGTCCGCCCTTGTGAAGCCTTCGCCGATGCCGTCCTTCATCAGACGGGACAGGGAGGGCAGGACGGAGATGGGCGGATAAACGCCCTTATTGTGGAGCATGCGGTCCAGCACGATCTGGCCTTCGGTGATGTAGCCGGTCAGGTCGGGGATGGGATGAGTGATATCGTCATTGGGCATGGTCAGGATGGGGATCTGCGTGACAGAGCCCTTTTCTCCGGACACGATGCCGGCTCTTTCGTAGAGGGAGGCCAGGTCGGAGTAGAGGTAGCCCGGATAACCCTTACGGGAGGGGATCTCACCCTTACTGGAGGAGACCTCACGGAGGGCTTCGCAGTAGGAGGTGATGTCCGTCATGATGACCAGGATGTGCATGCCCTTCTCAAAGGCCAGGTATTCGGCAGCGGTCAGGGCCATCTTGGGGGTGATCAGACGCTCGACCACAGGATCGTTGGCCAGGTTGAGGAACATGACCACGTGGTCGGAAACACCGGAATTTTCAAACTTCTGACGGAAGAATTCCGCCACATCGTATTTGACACCCATGGCGGCGAAGACGATGGCGAACTTCTCATCGGATTCCTTGCCCAGGGAAGCCTGGCAGACGATCTGGGCCGCCAGCTCGTTGTGGGGCAGACCGTTTCCGGAGAAGATTGGCAGCTTCTGGCCGCGGATCAGGGTGGTCAGGCCGTCGATGGCGGAGAAACCGGTGTTGATGTAGTTTCTCGGGTATTCGCGGCGGCAGGGATTCAAGGGCAGGCCGTTGACATCGCAGAGGTCACCGTCCTTGATGGGTCCCAGGTTGTCGATGGGGCGGCCGATGCCGTCGAAGGTCCGGCCCAGGATGTGCTCGGACAGACGGATCTCCATGGAATGGCCGGTGAGGCGGGTCTTGGTATTTTCCAGAGACAGGCCTGTCGTGCCCTCAAAGACCTGGATGACAGCCTTGTCCTCGTTGACCTCCAGGATACGGCCGATCCTTTTTTCGTTTTTATTGACGGTGAATTCCACGATCTCGTCGTAGGCAGCGCCCTTTAAGCCCTCCAGGACGACGAGCGGGCCGCGGACTTCACTTAAGCCCAGATAATCTATGGACATGTCTGGCCTCCTTAACCGTTTGTTCTGATGACTTCATCATAGAAATCATCGATCTTCTTTTTGTAGTCGGCGAAGCGCTCAGGCTCGCTGTTCTTGACATTGAATTTGATGGCGATGACATCCTCGAAGATGGCATTCTGCTTGAGGATGGACATGGGATGACCCTTGACGATCAGATCCCTGGCCCTGTCATAGAGGTAGAGGATGGTGTCCATCATAAGGAACTGCTTCTGCATGGGCACATTCATATCCTCCGGATGGAAGGCGTTCTGCTGAAGGAAGCCCAGACGGATGAGACGGGCGATCTCCAGGGTCAGCTTCTGGTCGTCCGGCAGGACGTCGGAGCCGATCAGCTTGACGGTCTCCATGAGCTTGTCTTCATCGTTGAGGATGGAGACGATACGGATCCTGTGGCTGACGAAGGCCGGATCGACATGCTCGGCATACCATTCGGACAGGTCGGGGATGTATTCACTGTAGCTCTCCATCCAGTTGATGGCCGGATAGTGACGGGCATAGGCCAGAGCCTTGTCCAGGCCCCAGAAGGTCCGGACGAAACGCTTGGTGTTCATGGTCACAGGCTCGGAGAAGTCACCGCCCTGAGGAGAGACCGCGCCGATGATGGAGACAGAGCCCTTTTCCCCGCCCAGGGTCAGGACCAGGCCGGCTCTCTCATAGAAAGCGGCCAGACGGGAGGCCAGATAGGCCGGGAAGCCTTCCTCGGCCGGCATCTCTTCCATACGTCCTGAGAGCTCACGGAGAGCCTCGGCCCAGCGGGAGGTGGAGTCGGCCATGATGGCCACGTCGTAGCCCATGTCACGGTAATATTCGGCCAGGGTGATGCCGGTGTAAATGGAGGCCTCACGGGCCGCCACAGGCATATTGGAGGTGTTGGCGATGAGGGAGGTCCGGTCCATGAGCTTATTGCCGGTCTTGGGATCCTCCAGCTGGGAGAAGTCCTCCAGGACCTCGGTCATCTCATTGCCGCGCTCGCCGCAGCCGATGTAGATGATCACATTGGCGTCGGAGAACTTGGCGATGGCGTGCTGGGTCATGGTCTTGCCGGTTCCGAAACCGCCGGGGATGGCAGCGGTGCCGCCGCGGCTGATGGGGAAGATGGTATCGATGACTCTCTGGCCGGTGACCAGGGGCTCGGAGGCTGTCTCTCTCTGGGTGACGGGACGGGGCACGCGGATGGGCCAGCGGTGGGCCAGACTCAGGTTGACACGGCTGCCGTCGGCGCATTCGGCCACAGCCAGGGTATCGAGGACAGCGTAGGGACCGTCGTCCACCACGGAGACCACCTTGGCCTCACCGATGGTGGGCGGGACCAGGGAACGGTGGGTGATGGAAGCCGTTTCCGGGCATTCTGCGATCACCTGACCGCCCCGGATGGTATCACCGACCTTGATCTTCATGGTCACGTCCCATTTTTTCTCCAGGTCCAGAGCATTGACAGTGGTGCCGCGGGTGATGTATTTGCCGGACACGGCTGCGATCTCGGACAGGGGACGCTCGATGCCGTCGAAGATGTTGTTGAGGATGCCGGGGCCGAGCAGGACAGCCATGGGAGCTCCCGTGCCTTCGACCATTTCGCCCGGCTTGATGCCGGAGGTCTCTTCATAGACCTGGACGGAGGTCATTCCCTCTGTCAGGGAAATGACTTCGCCGACCAGTCTTTCATTTCCGGCATAGACCATTTCATTCATATTGAAGCCTGTGTGCCCTTTGATGTAGCAGATAGGCCCGTTGATGCCGTAGATCGGCGCTTTCTGACTCATGTTTCGTCCTCTTTTTCATTGATGATAAAGGCATCCTTCTCATTGGCGAGAGCGGAAGCGAAGGTCTCATCGATCTCGATATTTCTGGAGGGGGAGACGGCCAGGACACCGCCCAGGATGGGACGGTCGGCCACCTCCGGCGTCACACCGCATTTCTCCGCAACAGACGGAATGAGGGCGGCGTCGGTCCCGTCCAGATAGTAAAGGGCCTCATCATTGCCCAGATAGGTCCGGATGGCTTCGATCTTTTTGCAGAGGAAGGGCAGGTAATCCGGGCTCTTCCGGAAGGCCTCCAGCTTTTCGGAGACCTCGGCAAAGACCTTTTCCGTGAGGGAATCCTTAAGAGCGGTCAGCTCCTTACGGAGGGAGAGCTGCTCCTCGGACAGGACCTTGTTCATCTCCCTCTGGTAGGTATTTCCGTCGTGGTAGACGGCCTGGTCGGCCTGCTGCTTTTTGAGGCTGCAGTGGTCGGCATAGAGGCCGTCCAGCTGACCCTGGTATTCGGCCAGGATGCGGTCGCCGTCCTTCTGGGCCTTGTCTGTGACCAGGTCGTAAAACTTTTCGAGTTTTTCTTCTGTTGTCATAATTTTAATCCTATCGCCTGACTGACATAATCTGTGATAAAGTCCGGACTCCGTCCTGTCCCATGGCGGTCAGGCACATCGATGACGAGGGGGCGGGTCTGGGACATACGGAGGTCAAGAAAATACTCCGGATGCTCACGGCTGAGCTTTTCGGTGAGGAGGAGGATACCGATGGTCTTGTCCTCAAGCACATGGTCGAGGGCGGACCGGATCTCTCCGTCCGTATGGACCTCCACACCGTCGATGCCGGCCAGACGCATGCCTGTCAGGGTGTCGACATTGTCACTGATCAAATACATTTTCATAAGATTTTTCCGATCTCTTCCTTATGACAGGTTACCGAGGATCATGAAGGAAATGATAAGACCGTAGAGGCAGACACCTTCGGCCAGACCGACGAAGATGAGGGATTTACCCAGGACACTGGAGTCCTCGGAGATGGCGCCCAGGGCAGCCGATGCGGCAGAGGCCACGGCGATACCGCCGCCCAGGCAGCTCATGCCTGTGGAAAGGGCTGCGCCGATGTAGGCCAGACCGTTGCCGCTGGTGGCGCTTTCAGCAGCCTGAGCGGGAGTGGCGCCGGCAAACATCATGACACCGCCGACCAGGAGCAGGCCGAAGAAGGCTGCGATGTTGACGGCCAGGGTGGATTTGAGACGGCCCTTGCTTCTTTCGCCGTGAAGGAAGACGGTGAAGGGGATGATGATGCTTAAGACAAGGGCGACAACGAGTAAGATCTTAGCTGCGGTAAACATATTGGAAAACCTCCTTAATAGTTTGCTTATTTGACTTATTTATGCGGGATGGCCCCGCTTATTGACAGAAAAGGATGGATGGCCTCAGGCCCTGTTTTTCCGGAAGGACCGGAAGCTCTTGCCGTCTCCCTTGTAGAAGCGGGAGAAGAGCTCATAGTATTCGAGTCGGAGGACCTGGATACCGACGATCAGGCCTTCCAGACCCATGACGAAGATATTGCCCAGGATCACGGCGATCCAGTTGGGATTACCGGCCTCCGCCCCTGCCAGCATGAGGACCACGCCCATCATGGCGGCATGGCTGACGGCGAAAGCGCCGATACGGACGAAGGAGAGGGTGTTGGAGAAGAAGCTCAGCATGACCTCGAAGAGCTCGAAGAAGCCCTGGACGATGAACATGCCTATGCCTCCCTCGATCTTCTTTTCCTTGGAATGCTCGACCATCTTGGTCAGGGGCTCCTTGAGGAACATCATAAGGACCGTGATCGCGATGATGCCCAGGAAAATGCCGGCGGCCGGGATGGTGTGGCCCGACATGACCATGATGATCAGGAAGACCACGGTGCCGTAGAAGATGATGCCGGATACCGAGTTTGTCCCGAAGTAGGCTTCCGCTACATCCTTCCGCCTCTTGGAGAGGACGATGTTGAAGATCATGGTCAGGAGGATGAGGCCCATGCCGAAGACGATGGCCACGATGAAGACCGTGTTGAGCCGGCCCACAAGGGGCAGGGACAGCATGGCTTCACGGGGTCTGAGCCAGAGGGCAGGCAGGACATTCTCGAAGCCGAAGAAGGAGCCGAACATAAAGCCGAAGAAGGTGGAGAAGATACCGGCCAGTCCGATGATGCCGCCCAGTCTCACTCCCTTGAGCTTGTAGAGCAGGAAGCCGCCGATCAGGAGGCAGAGACCCTGGCCCGCATCGCCGAACATGGCGCCGAAGATGAAGGAGTAGGTCAGGGCAATGAAGATGGTCGGATCGAACTCAGTATAGTTGGGCAGGCCGTACATCTCCGTGTACATCTCGTAGGGCTTGAAGAGGGCCGGGTTCTTGAGCTTGGTCGGAGGAACCAGGTCGTCGTAGGGGGCATCCTCGCTGATCGAGCAGATGACGTAGGGATCCTCCTCGATGGCCTTTTCAAAGGCCGGAATGTCCGAGCTGCCCAGCCAGCCGCAGAGCACATAGTAGGTGTTCTCGCCGATCACACTTAAGGCAGCCTGGCGGCGGATATCGAAGGAATCGAAGAGCCCGCTTAAGGTCTTCTGCGCGGCCCGGATGGCGGTGGCATTGTCACGGAAGAGGGCGGTGATGGCAGCCGAGAGGTCCCGGCTCTCCTTCTCATTCCGCGAAAGATCCTCGGCAATGCCCTGGCAGATCTCCTTGGCCGTGCCCTTGTATTTGCCCGGAATATAGGTCTTCTCGAAACGAAGGGTGGTCAGGATGGTCCGGATGCGGTTGACCTCGCTTTCCGGCATGAAAACGATGCCCCAGGCGTATTCCCGGTCGGCGTCGCATTTGAGGAAATGGACCATCTCGCGCTCATTGACGTATTCGTTGAAGCGGTGCTCACATTCGACCGGCATTTTTCCGAAGCGGAAATGCAGGTGCCGGAACTGGAGCAGGGTGTCGATGTCGAAGTCCAGGGAGGAGAAATGATCCAGGACCTTGGAGACGTCGCTTAAGGAGGTGGATTCATTTTTCAGGGTCTCCAGACGGCTTTCCATGCCATCCAGCCGGGACTTGATGCCGCGGACGGTCTCGAGAGCCTGGGCATAGGAGACATCGGGGATGGGAGCGGACTTGACCTTTTTGGCCTTTCTCTGCCTTTCCGCGGGAATGCGGTCGGCAAATTCATTGGCCAGGGTCATGTCCTCCCGGTAGGGATTGTTTTCGATAAAGGGTGTCAGCTTCTGACCGGGACCCATGGCTGTGAGGGCATTTTCCAGATGGATATCGAGCCCGCTCAGGTAGGTCAGGGCCACCCGGTCAATGTCATCCTTGGGACCAGTGAGGCTGACGAATTTCATTTTCTCGATCATAAGATCACTCCTTAATAGAGTTGGTTTCTGCCGATAGCCGTGTCAGATCCGGAGGATCATTTCCAGGGCTTCATCGACGGGAGTATGATAATGAACACATTCGAGGGCCACGGTCAGCCGGGAGACCTCGTGCTCTTTCATATAAAGATAGCGGTAGGGTGTGGCAATCGAATAGGGATCGCGGCGGGCCAGACCGTCCAGGATATGGCGGAGGAGGTAATTGTATTCAAAGCCCAGCTTCTCCGGAGCCATGTATTCCCCGTATTTCCGGCCGTAATAGGTGGCATCGAGGACCTCCTGGTAATCCGCATCCGTCTCGGCATCCAGCAATCGGCCGATCTCTTCGCTCTTCAGCTTGTAGTTGAAGGGAATGAGCATGGCGTAGATGTCTGTCCGGGACATGTTGTAGCTGCGGTGGGCGCGGCTGATCCACATGAGATTGAGCATGTCGAAGCGGGTGCCGTAGGCCTCCTTGACGATCTTGATGTTCTTCTTCTTGACCAGTCCGCCGTTGTGCTTCCAGAGTGAGGAAAAATAAAACTGGTCGATAGCGGTCTCATAATCGAAGAGACCGGTCTCATTGGAGGCAAAGAGCGGTGTCAGGATCTTGTAATAGGGCGTATCCGACAGCGCATCGAGGACCTCTTCCCTGGAGGTGGCCTGGGACAGCTTGGTCAGGTCCAGGTCCG
>R23__coassemble_603_pt1 | contig 22737 bp, 20 predicted proteins | sample R23__metabat2_high_PE_005 | metagenome-assembled genome bin R23 | reverse complement strand
ATTCTCATAATGCGCTTTGATCCTACGCTGCAATTCATAACAGACATACTGTCCCTCCAGCTCATCTCCATGTATACCGGTCACAATGCTGATCCTTTTGAGACCTTTTTTTCGAGGCTGAAAGCATATCCTGTTTTTTCGGATCTTTAAGACCTCATCAACAGGAAGGGCTATACGGGCAACATCCTGTATCATTTTCAAAACCCTCTCTTCAAGTAATCACTGCCGAAGCCTACATCCGTCACACTGAGAAAAGCCTCCAGCTTCTGCTTTCCCATACCATGTATGATGCCGCGATTGATCTGGCATTCGGAAGCATCCCTGCCCACACCCAGACGGATGTGTGAATCCGTGACCGAAATCCGATTGGTCGGATCCAGTCCATACCATTTGCCTCCTGAGGCCACCTCGACCCATGCGTGCGTAGCGCCTTCTCCTATCAGAAAGCCTGTCACATAACGAGCCGAACAGCCGGCCAGCTGCAGCAGGGCGATCAAAATATGAGCATAGTCCTGACAGACTCCCCGACCGAGAGAAAATGCCTCTTCCGCAGTGGTAAAAATATCGGTCGATTCCTTTTCATACTCAAAATCTTCGGACAGTCTCTCCATCAATACCCGGGCCTTCTCAAGGTCCGACATTTCTTCGGAAAGGGCCTCTTCCCGGCAAAGCTTCTCAAAATAGCCCGTGATCTCTTTGCCCGGCCGATTAAGTCCGGCCGGATGTCGGTAGATCATCCGCTCTTTGGGCAGAACGATCTCCTCATAATCCTCAAGTCCGCAGACAGCTGTACCGGTGATCTCATATTTAAACAGCTTATGCGGGACCTTATTACAGCCCCAGATATATTTATTGCCGTGACTGTCCTCTCCCCACTCCGGTTTTGCCTCCGGAATCATGGTGATCTCATAATCTTCTATTTTTTGTCTGGCGGTATTTTGGGGAATACCCTTTATAGTGTAGCTGCACAGACTGACATCCGACTCATACGTGATCACAAAAGAATAATCAAATTTCAGTTTTTTCATATCCGGCTTCTCCTATGCTTCTCCCTGCGCTTACCTGTCTCCGAAGCCCGGGAACGGTCATTTTCATTCAGAAAACAGTTTCCACCTCTGCGACAATACCGTAATAATCCACGACAGAGCTATTGGCCATTTCTTTGATACGGATCAGTTTTTCGACATCATAAGAGAGACCGCTCCTCTCCACACGGGGGATCATACGGCTGACCTCGCGGATCAATTCCTTTCTGTCCACGCCAAGACGGGCATACAGATCGATCCGCTCGATCCGTTTTCCTGCCTTAATAATATTTCTGATCCGTTCATCATCGATCAGATCATCTGCCACTCCCCAGAAGGCCAAAAGGTTATCCAGAACCTTCTGCATTTCCAGAAGAGGTGCCGCACTGATCCTGGCCTTCTGCATATCATAGATAGCCAGCTGTATATAGGAAAGTGTCTCTGACCCGATACTTTCCCTGAGAACAATAGCATTGTCATAGGCTCTTGTCAGGTTGCTGATAATAGAATCGGGATTGTTCTCATCAAAAGGATAGTGCTTATTAAACTCCTCCTTATTGGCATATATGTTAGGAATATCGATCATTCTGCAGAATTCATCATAGCTGTCTGCTTTTTCATCGATCATTGTATCAAAGCTGCGGGAATAGATCCGTATGGTCGTATAGACTCTTTCCGCATAACGTCCCAGCCAATATAATCTGTCCGCCTGTTCTACCGAGATAATACCCATGTGTCCTTAAAACCTCCTCCCTGAGATGAATTGACAATAAACGAATCCGGATTTCTGGAAAATCTTGTCAGCCCGCTCTTCCAGACAAGGGGCTCATCTGCCATGAGTACAAAAGCCCGAAGATCTGCCTTTCTGGGTACGGGGCTGCCGTTCTCAAGTATGTCAAGATCCTGGAAATCAATAACCTCCTGAGCGATAAAGCGTCTGGGTTCTTTATGAAGCAGCGCGATGAAATCCGCCTTTTGCTGACGTGTCATGGTATTTCCGAAAACCACCCCGTATCCGCCGGCCTCTGCCACATCCTTAAGGACCAGATCATCAAAATGCTCCAGAACATAAGACATATCATCCTCGTAAAAAGGAAGATAGGTCGGGGCATTTTGAAGGACAGGCTCCTCGTTCAGATAATATCTGATCATTTTCGGAACAAAATAATAAATTCCTTTATCGTCGGCCACGCCGTTGCCGGGAGCATTCAGGAGTGCGACATTGCCCTTTCTGAACGCATCATAAATATGGGGGATCCCAATGACAGACTCAGGATTGAAGGTCATAGGATCCAGATACTCATCCGATATCCTCCTGTAAACCGCTCCGACCCTCTCCCTTTTTCCCTCTGCTGTCATAAAGTAGAGCTTGTCACTATCCACGATCAATTCCGAACCATTGACCAGATGGGCTCCGGTCTGCTCCGCCAGATAAGAATGCTCAAAATAAGCCGCATTAAATCGCCCCGGTGTCAGAATGACTGTGTGTCCGCCCGCATTGACATTATCCATGGTCCTGCGGAGAAGCTGCGCATAGTTTCTGTTGTCCTCCAGGCGGGTATCCCGAAAGGTCTGAGGGCTGCATTTTCGGCAAAGTCCTCTTGCGATCATGGGGTAAGAAGCACCGGATGGCACTCTCAGATTATCCTCAAGGATATACCAGACACCATCCTTGCCCTTGACCAGATCGATTCCTGATATGTGCGAGTAAATGCCCTTCACAGGCATGACCTGTTCGCACTCTACCAGATAGCCGGAAGATGCAAAGATAAAATCTTCCGGGACAATACCATCCCTGACGATCATTTTCTCGCTGTAAATATCCTTGAGAAAAAGGTTAAGGGCTGTCACTCTTTGCTTGAGTCCCTTTTCCAGATAGGCGAATTCATCGGCCTCGATCACCCGCGGAATGGCGTCAAAGGGGAAGAGCTGCTCTTTGAAGCTATTGTTTTTGTAAATTCCGAATTTGACACCATATCGTGCCAATAATTCATTGACGGAATCCGCATGCTCCAGTAATTCAAATCGATTCATAGGCCTCACTCCTTAAAAAAGGGCGCTCTGCCGCAAATGCAGAACGCCCTTGTCTTTAACAAAAAAAGCGCTCCGCTTAATGCGGAACGCCTTTGTTCTTCGAATGAGACCATACTACGCTTTTTTTCAGAGACCTGTCATGACCTTCTTTTTCCTGTTTAGGATTTACTGCAGTGCGTCCACCATATCCTTATGGACAAGGAAGCGCTCCATTTTCTCCTCGAGGGCAGCCTCTGTTTCCTCCTTCAGACGGGTCAGTTCCTCCAGCTTTGTGTAGCTGGAGCTGTTGGCCGCGATCTCCGCCTCCAGCTCTGCGGACCGCTCCTCGAGAGCTTCTATCTCTTCCTCAATATGATCATATTCCCTCTGCTCTTTATAGGAGAGCTTCTTTTTGGCCCGGGGAGTCCGGCCATCCCTCGCGGCCTGAGAGACCGAAGCCTCTGCCGGATCGGAAGGCTTTCCGGTCCGATCCCTCGCAGGCTTACCTACGCTCTTATTTTCCAGAGAGGCAAATCGTCTCTCACGGTATTCCTCATAGCCGCCCTCGCTCTGACGGATGGTCCCGTCCGGCTCAAAGGAGAAAATGCGGCTGACCACCCGGTCCAGAAAATAGCGGTCGTGGGAGACCGTGATCACGATGCCGGCAAAGGTGTCCAGATAATCCTCCAGGACTCGCAGAGTTTGAATATCCAGGTCATTGGTCGGCTCGTCGAGAACAAGGACATTGGGGGCATCCATGAGGATGCGAAGGAGGCCAAGCCGTCTCTTTTCCCCGCCCGAAAGCTTTTCGACAGGCGTGTACTGGGTGTTGGCATCAAAGAGAAAGCGCTCGCACATCTTTGCGGCCGAGACCGTGCCGTCCTTTGTGGAAACGAATTCCGCCTTATCCCGGACCGCCTCGATCACCGTCCCGCGGACGGGCAGGTCTTCATTTTCCTGACGGAAATAACCGATCTTTACGGTCTGACCGATCTCCACACGGCCCGTATCCGGCTCCTCACAGCCCGTGAGAATGCGAAGGAGCGTGGATTTGCCGCAGCCGTTGGGGCCGATGATGCCGATGCGGTCATTTTTGAGAAAGCGATAGGAAAAGCCCGAAAAAAGAGTCCGGCCGTCATAGGCCTTGGCCAGATCCTCCAGGATGATGGTCTTGCTGCCAAGCCGGGAGGCAAGAGAGGAAAGCTCGACATTTCTTTCCTCTATGATCTTATCCCGGTCTCTCAGAGCCTCAAAGCGCTGAATGTGGGCCTTCTGCTTGGTCGACCGGGCCCGGGCGCCCCGCATGATCCAGGCCAGATCCTTTTTGTAAAGGGCGGCCAGCTTGCGCTCCGTAGCATAGGCATCGCTCAGCCTCTGGGCCTTGAGCTCCAGATAGCCGGCATAATTGGTCTCATAACCATAGAGCTTTCCCCTGTCGATCTCCAGAATGCGGCGGGTCACCTGGTCCAGGAAATAGCGGTCATGGGTCACAAGGAGCAGGGCTCCCTTATAATTTTCCAGATAGGTCTGGAGGTATTCGATCATATCGCTGTCCAGGTGATTGGTCGGCTCATCCAGTATAAGAAGGTCAGAGGGAGTCAGCAGGGCCGAGACCAGGGCAGCCCGCTTTTTCTGACCGCCGGAGAGGAGGGCCGGATCCACGTGGGGATCTTCTATACCGAAGGTGCGCAGCATATCCACCGCCTCACCCTTCACATCCCAGTAGTCCTCCTTACCGGAAATGGCAGCGGTCACATTTTCCAGCAGAGTCCTGCCGCTCTCAAATTCCGGGTTCTGGGCCAGACGGGAGATCCGGAGATTCCGCCTTCTTATGATCTCGCCTTCATCGCTTTCGACGATCCCGGCCGCCAGATCCAGCAGGGTGGACTTGCCGGTCCCGTTGACACCGATGATACCGATCTTGTCCGTATCCTCTATGCCGAAGACCGCATCGTCAAGGAGACGGCGGTTTTCATAGGATTTGCTCACATGTTCAAAATTAAGGATATTCATGGTCTTTTATCCTTTTCCAAAAAGGTCTTTCGATCCTTTTCAGCATATCCGTCTTTTAAAGGAAATGCAAGAAAGAGAAAGCCGGCGCAAATGCGCCGGCCCATGGAACTCTCTCTTATTCTTTCTCTTCGATCTTAGCCGCCAATCTCTTTCTCTGACGTCTCTCATGAGCCAGATTTTCCTGGATCTCATCCATTCTGCGGAAGATATCCGCAATGGCTTCCTGCTCGTCCACAGGACGTTCGGGCTCTGCCTGCTGGTTGCGGGAGGCAATATCCCTGGCAAAGAGCTTGCCGAAGGCCCATCTCACGAAGGGCTGGATAAAGAAGACCTGCGAGAAGAAGGCAAAGGGGAAGTTGAAGCAGATCAACTTGAGCCAGTTGGCAAGGAGTGTCAGGAAGTGAAAACCCGCATAATAGGGATAATACATCCAGGCCGCCAGGAAGCTCATGGCCGGGCACATGATAAGGACCGTGCAGCTGATGATCACGGTCTCGAAGATCATGGGGTGGTTGCGCTTGGGATCAAACATGCGGCAGGCCATTTTGAAGGACATAGGGCTGCCCAGCAGGCATTCCAGGCTGTAGGCGCAGACAAATTCGATCAGGATCACGGCCCAGATGGGAAGCATGTGACCAAACATATAGACACCGCCCTGGGCATTGATGGCATGAAGGACGCTGTCGGCTCCCGTCACCTCCATCAAGGTGGAACCGTTGACCACATAGAGGCTGTAAAAGACATAGGCGTGAACGGTGATAACAACGGTGAGGAGGGCAAAGATCATCCTCTGGAATTGATTTCTCGGCATAATATTTCTCCTTATTTCTCTCCTGTTTTTACATAACAAAAACACATGCTTCACGCTATGACCGGCAAACCGGATCACTTTTCATATCGAAAATGCCATATGTCCCGTGATCAGATTTACGTGCAGAGCACCACATGTGTCGTTTATGTCACTTTATTTCATTGCCTTTGGCATTTTAGCACAGGTCAAAAAAATATGTAAGCAGAAAATAAAAAATGGTCCCATCCGGGCACGAGGGCGGGAGATCGCTCCTCTTCGTCCACCTTGTAATTTTCCCCATTCCCGCTATAATCTATTTAAGAAGAAACAGACGGCTTCACGCCCTATTATTAAAGGAAAGCTTATGAAAAAAAAGACCAAACAGATCCTGGCCATCCTGGCCATCGTCGTCATCGTGGCCATGTATGCCGCCACCCTGATCTTTTCCCTGATCAAAAGTCCGGCCGCCCAGACCCTTTTCCGGGCCTCACTGGCCTGTACCTTCCTGGTCCCGGTCATCATCTACGTGATCATCCTGGTGGCCAGGACCGCCAGGCCCTCCAAGTCACCAGTCATCGACACTCTCATCTTCGATGTCGGCCATGTCCTCATGGACTTTTCCTGGCAGGACTACATCAAAAACATGGGCCTGTCCGAGGGCGCTCTGGATGTCTTTTTCAAAACGCCGGCCTTCAACGATCTCTGGCACGAATTTGACCTGGGCAACCTGTCCGATAACGAGATCAGACAGAGGTATAAGGAGGCCTTCCCGGAATACGAGGAGGATATCCTTCGCTTCATCGACGGTGTTCCCGAGTGCTTCATCCCCTTCGATTACACCTTCGATATGATCGCCTCTCTCAAGAACCGGGGCTACAAGCTCTACATTCTCTCCAACATGCCCAAGTTCCTCTACGACAAGGCCCACGACTGTGGCGATATGGCCTTCGAAAATTTCATGGACGGCGCTTACTGGTCCTACCGGGTCCACATGACCAAGCCCGATGAGAGGATCTACAGGAGCCTTATCAAGGAGTATAAGATCGACCCCAAAAAGGCCGTTTTTATAGACGATATGGAGAAGAACACCACGGCTGCCAAAGCAGAAGGCCTTGGCGCCATCACCTTCACCTCTTACTCAGATCTTAAGACCCGTCTGGGCGATCTGGGAGTCAAATGGTAAACGCATTTTTTAAGAAGGAGATCCCATGCTCTCAAGAGTTTTCCGCCGTATCACCATGATACAGGCCATCACCTTTTTCACGACCGTCGTCAGCATGCTGGTCGACAGTATCATCATCGGCTCCAATCTGGGTGTCGTCTGTGTGGCAGCCTACGGACTGGCTGCTCCCCTGCTCACCCTCTTTGCGGCCGTGGGCGGGACCTTCCAGGTCGGCTGCCAGACCCTGACCTCCAACGCCATCGGCGTGGGCGACACCAAGAAGGCCAACCAGGCCCTGTCAGTCACCTTTTTCATTGCCCTTATCGTCTCAGTGGTCGGAACGGCTGTCATCTTCCTCTGCGCCACCCCTCTGGCCAAAGCTCTCGGGGCCGGCTCCTCGCCTGAGCTTCTGGAAAATACCGTCGGCTACCTGAGGGGCTATGTCCTCGGCGCGCCGGGACTGATCCTGGTCCTCATCCTCCTGCCCGTCATGCAGCTGGATTCCGACAACAACCGGACCATAGCCGCTGCCGGGGCCCTGACCATCGTGGATATCGTCTTTGACCTCATGAATGTTTACGTCTTCCATGGCGGCATGTTCGGCATGGGACTGGCCTCAGCCCTCAGCGTTTACGCCGGACTCATCATCCTGCTCCTGCATTTTACAAAGAAAAAGAATATCTTCCACCTGTCCTTCCGGGGACTGGACCTCAAGCTGGTCGGCCCGGTCATGAATACCGGCTTCCCCTATGCCTTAGGCAGCCTCTGCCGGACCTTCCTGGTCTTCACCCTCAACCGTATCCTTCTTGGTGTCTCGGGACAGGATTCAGTCGCGGCCTTCTCGGTGGTCAATACCCTCTTCTCCGTCATGAGCATTCCGGGCTCGGCCGTCTCCGAGGCCACACTTATGCTCTCCTCCATTATGGCCGGTGAGAAGAATAAAAAGGGCCTTTTCGAGACCCTCAAGCTCTTTATCACCCAGGGCGCCGTCATCAATATCATCGTGGCTGTGATCTTCTTTATCGCCGCGCCCTTCCTGGTTCCCATCTTCGTGAAGGAGGGGTCGGCCCACATCATCAGCATGGCCGTGACCGGCACGCGGATCGTGGCCTTCTCCATGATCCTGGCCTGCATAGACGGCTCCTTCCGCAATTACTATCAGGGCATAGGCCGTATGGGCCTGACCCGGATCATGTGCGTTCTGACGACCTACGTGGCCCTGGTCGTGCCTGCCCTGATCCTGACTCCCTTCCTGGGCGAGACCGGTGTCTGGATCTCCTACATCCTGGCCGATGTGATCGTGCTGGGCCTTCTCTTCTTCCTGGCCTGGCGGAATTGCGGCCACCGGCCCGCTTCCTTCGAGGACCTGTCCTTCCTGCCCAAAAACTTCGGACCGGCCGATGAAGACCTCAAGGAATATTCCCTGGCCTCCATCGATGATGTCATGGCAGCCTCCGTGGAGATCTCGGAGTTCTGCAAGAATAAGGGAGCTGACCTTCGGACCCGCATGGTGGCCTCTCTGGCTGTCGAGGAGCTGGGCTCCAATGTCATCCAGCATGCCATGCATGCCGGCAAGAATGACCACTTCGAGGTCCGTATCATTCATGAAAGAGGCAGCTTCATCATCCGTATGCGAGATGACTGCAAGGCCTTCAATCCCAAGGACTATGTGGCCCTTTATCAAAAAAAGGATCCCACGGAATCCCTTGGCATCCGCATGATCGTCGGCACGGCCCACGATGTCCAGTACATGAACACCCTAAGCCTCAACAACCTGATCATCAAAGTATAAAGATCTGCAGACAAAAAGAAGCCCCGGCAAAGGGCTTCTTTTTTATGAGCTTTCACAGTCTACTTTTTGAAATGCAGCTCTCTCAGGCCTTCGACCTCGTCGCAGACCTCCTGGAGATTGCAGGTCCCGCAGTCCATGAGGGCCGCCTTTTCCGAGATGTGATCCAGGGTCTTCGTGATATCGGCTGAGAGCTTCATGAGCTTCTTCAGGCGGTCAAAGTCCACCGCCGGATCCGTGATAAAGACCGTCATCACAGCTTCCGTCAGCTTGTTTTTGCGAAAGGCCTCCCGGTACATATTTCCGATATGGGAAAAGCTCACGCCCCGTTCCACCGCCTCTTTGGAGATGCGGACGGCTTCGGTCTGCCTGCCCGGAGAGATGCGAAGCATATAGCCCTCCGGATTCACATGGTATTTGATCAGCTCGAGGCTACGGATGGCTCCGTAGAGAGACGAAGCATCCTCCCCGCCTTCCGTCCGGCCCAGGCCCGCCTTGGTCCGGATCAGGGTCAGTCTGGCAAAGGGAGCTTCCGCCTTGATCTCAGGGATATCGGGTCCTATGAGAAGGATCCTGTCCTCCGGGACCAGGGTAGGATCTTCGGTCACCGCCAGGGCATTCATGGAGAAACGCCTCTCCCCGCCCAGCTCAACAGCGGTATCTGAAAGAAAGACCATATTGTCATTGCCCGCGTCCTTCCAGGAGGAGGGAGCAAGGCTTAAGGGCCGGGCCTCATATCGTCCGAAAAGCTCCAGCCATTCCCGGATCAGATCATCATAAAGTGTCATCGTCTATCACCCAAAAGAAGAGCCTCAAAGGCCCTTCTTTTTCTTCTTATCTATCTTGTCGTAGTGCTTTTCGAAAATGGGGAAGAGCTTTGCCATGAGCTTCATGTCGAGATTAAAGAAATACACGAGAAAAAGCAGGACAAATAAGACCGCTATGACCCCGATGATGATCAAAAGTACCAATAATGCTGTGGGCATATTTTCCTCCTTTTAGGCCATGCCTTTTTGTCTGGCAAATTCCGCAGCGCCCAGAGCTCCCATAAGCTGGGGATCGATGGGCAGGTCGATGACCTTGATGCGGAGCACCTTTTCGATAGCTTCCTTGAGGCCGGCATTCTTGGCGCAGCCGCCTGTCAGGGTGATGGCATCCGTGGCCCCGGCCTTCTTGGCCATAACGAAGCATCTCTTGGCCACCGAGGTCTCAATACCGGCTGCGATCTCGTCCATGGGCTTGCCCTCGCCGACCAGGGAAATGACCTCGGACTCGGCAAAGACCGTGCACTGGGCCGTGATGGGGATCACGTTTTTGGCCTTGAGGGAGAGGTTGGAAAATTCATCCAGGTCCATCTCGAAGGCCCGGGCCATGGCTTCGAAGAAACGGCCGGTGCCGGCTGCGCACTTGTCATTCATGGCAAAATTGAGAACGGTGCCGTCCTTGTCCACGGCAATGCCCTTGACGTCCTGTCCGCCTATGTCGATGATGGCCTTGACCGAAGGATCGGCTATGTGGACACCCATGGCATGACAGCTGATCTCGGAAATGTTTTCATCGGCCTGGGGCACCTTGTTTCTGCCGTAGCCCGTGCCGACCAGATAGGCCAGGTCGCTGTAGGAGGCCAGGTCCGGCACCTTGGCCGCGGCCTGCTCCAGGGCATCCGTGGCAGAAAGCACGGAATTGATGCGGCTTCTCAGGGTCACATCCGAGACCATTTTGCCGTTTTCATCGATGATCACACATTTGGTATAAGTGGAACCGGAATCACATCCGCCGAAATATTTCATAGCTTTTCTCCTTTACCAGCCCATCTCATCCTCGATCACCTCCAGTGAGGGATCGACGGGCTCTTCCTTGAACACTGTCCTCATGTAACGGTTGACCTGGTCACGCACGCCCTGACGGGACACGATGCGGGGATCGAAGAGGTCGTGATCCACCCAGATCAGGTGGATGCCCTTCTCCCTGGCCTTTTCTTCAAAGAGGCCGTGCATACCGTCCAGAGCCTTGCAGGCCATGTGCTCCCAGAGAATGACCGTATCTGCGCGGAACTCCTCGCAGATCTCCCAGAGCTCATCCAGAAGGACCTTATAGCCGCCGTGGGTCCGGTTTCTCATGATCATGTTCTCATTGAGCCAGGCCATATCGTAGATAGCCTGCTCCTTGTCATCCTCGGACAGGATACGGGTGGAGACCATGGAAAGCATGTCCGTCAAGGGGACGATGCCCCAGCAGTTCTGCAGCCAGAGAAGGAAGTCCATGTAATAATGGGACTGAACGCCCCAGACGATGGCCCTGTGGCGGTATTCCCTGGCCACCATTTCCTTGTTCTTCCAGGCCTTTCTGGCCAGCTCCGTGATCTTGAGATCCGCATCGGCGAAGGCCTGGACCTTGCCGCAGATGGCCATGTAGTTGGTCTCGGTGTAGAGAGCCAGGTTATTGCCGAAGACCTGGGGATAATCGGTCTTGTTCATATCCAGCCATTCCTGGCGGCAGCGGGTGGCGGTATTGACCCTCTTAGCGCATTCAAAGTAATAGTCCCAGTCCCACTTGGCCCCGGTATGCTTTTCTATGAAGGCAATGCAGTCCCGGATCTCCTGAGCGGAATATTCCTGGACATCGTCCTCACGGTGACGAAGGGGGGCGGCCAGCTGGAAGCAGGGAATGCCGTCCTGGAGCTCCAGGCGGTTGGAAATGACGCCGTTGCCCATAAGGGAACCGTCGCAGGTCGTGTTGCACTGGACGGCGCAGGCTCCGAGGACAGGGAAATCATCCTCGATGGACACGCCGGCCTCTGCCTCAGGCATGGGGCAGACATCGCCCGGCAGACCGTATTCCTGGGCCACGTCGATGTAGTGGCACATGGAGTGCTGGTTGAGGAGGACCGACACATAGACGGCCGGTGTCTCACGGGAGAGACCCTTGAGGGTGGGAAAGCCCATCATGAAGGTGGTCATCTCGTTTTCATCCTCGAGAACGACCTTTTTGGAAAATTCCTCGTCATTTCCGATATGACGGTCACCCTTGAAAAGACTGGCCAGAAGCTTGGCCACATCCTCGGCCACCAGGTCGAATTCCGTGTGGGCGATACGGAGGGCCGTCCCGCGGAGGCCGACCGTGTTTTTGTCGATCATCATAGGCACAGCCAGATAGTTGGCCATCCAGCGGTAGCGGAACATGGCCTTGATATTGCGGGGCACGATGATGAATTTGGCCAGGATGCCCATGATCTTGAGCCAGCGGCCGAAATCATACATGGTATCCTTGAAGCCGCGCCATTCGCGGCGTTTTTTGACTTTTCCCTTGGTATAGAGATCTCCGAGGCGTTCTGAGCCAATGGCTTTACTCATTTTTTCCCTCCCTGGATCTTCTTGATCTCAATGCTTTCCACAAAGGCCTGGACACGGGTCCGCATCTGGCCGGACGAGCCGATGGCGTAGGGCCGGTCGACCGCCAGGACCGGGAAGCCGTAATCATCGCGGAGGATGTGGGTTCCCATCATGCGTTCATAGGCCCAGGGATCGCAGAATTTCATCTGCTCGTAAATGATGCCGTCCGCGCCGTATTCCTTTGCCAGATCGGCCACATAGGACCGACGGCTCTGGATCTTGGCCTGGTCCATGTAACGCGGGCACTGGCTCTTCTCCATGTAATGGCGGCAGACCTGGGTCAGGGCATCCTCACTGTCATTCAGGATGATGGGATCGCGGCCCGGGAAGGAGCCGTAGCAGAAACGGTCTGCGCAGACATAGGCCCCGGATTCCTCGACCAGACGGATAACATCCACATCATCCACCTCGGAGCCGACGAAGACCACGCGGGCCCGATACTTGTTTTTGGCATCCGGCTCACGCGTCTTCAGCTCTTCCATGGTCTCCTCCAGATAGGGAATGAGAAGGGCCTTGGGAGCCACATAGGTGACCATGGTGATCATGTGATATTCATAGCCGGTGATGGTGGGATGGTCGCCCTTGCGGTACTCGCCGATGGCCCGGATCAGGTCACAGACCCGGTTATGCTCGGCCACTGCTTTCCGGATAGCGCCATCCGAGACATCCAGACCGAAGTTTTCCTTAAGAGGCGTCAGGATATGATTGGTGCACTGAAGGGTGTAGAGATTGAGGCCGTTTTCATTGGCCTTCATGGGGATCTCCATGTTCTCGTAGAAGAAGTGGTCCTTGCCCTCTCCCATGGTCTTGAGGAGCTCCATATTTTCCACACAGCGGTTGATCATGGAGCAGCCGTCCGGGCTGATCAGGGCATCGGCGAAATTATAGCCGCCCTCCAGAGCCCTCTCCAGCAGGGCCCGGGAATATTCGCAGAGAAAGCTGGTCATGTAATAGGTGGCCATTTCCATGCCGCCCGTCCTGGGCGCGCGCAGGCGGACCGAGAAGGCGCCGGGCAGGTTGAGCAGGGGCTCTGGGATATTTTCGCAGACCGTTGCCACGCACTTCTGCCCCTCCGACTGAGCCTGGCGGATCAGCGCATTGTTGGCATCCTGCAGGAGCTGCTCAAAATAATAGAGGTGTTTGAGATCTTTCATACCATACTCCGTTATCTCTTTCTTTTAACCGTCCCAAGGGACGGGAGAAGCCATATTTTCAGGGGTATTTCTTCAGAGGATCCCGCTCTTTTCAAGAGCCTCCCTGACGCCGCGGACGATAGGCGCCTCCTCCGGCAGGGTGGTCACATCCTCTCCCAGGATATCAAAGCGGGACAGGGCAGGATCGGCGGGAATGTAAGTCAGGACCGGGATCTCTCCCGTGTCCATATTTTCCCGGATAAAGTCGGGTATCCGGCCGTTTTCCAGGGGCAGCCGGTTGGCGATGGCGTAGGCCGCATCGGCCATGTCCAGGCGCTTTGAGACCCGGTCGATGGTCTGAATGACCTGGGTGCCTTTTTTGGAGGCATCGGTGATGAGGAAGAGGTGGGTGACCTTTTCCATGACACGGCGGTTGATCTGCTCGATGCCCGCCTCCCCGTCGATGACCACATAGTCGAAGGCCTGTGAGAGGTGGGAGATCACCTCCTTGAGGTAGGCATTGACCTTGCAGTAGCAGCCGGCGGATTCGGGCCGGCCGACCGCCAGAAAGCTGAAGCCCTCCCGTTCCACCAGGGCATCGAATATGCCGCACCGGGCATCCGAGAGGATCTCAAGAGCGGCCTTTGTCTCGCCCTTTTCCACATGATCGACCACGGATTCCCGGATGTCATCCACCGTCAGGGCAGGTTCGATCCCCAGGGCTGTGGATAAGCCCACGGCCGGATCCGCATCGATGGCCAGTATTTTTTTGTCAGGATAAGTATGGGAAAGAAGCCGCACCATACAGGCGGCCACAGAGGTCTTGCCCACGCCGCCTTTACCGGCCACAGCAAGAATGCAAGCGTTGCGATCAGCCATCACTATCCCCCACGGAAAGACGGAAGCTTTCAGCCTCTTCCGTCTTCTTTGTTACACAATTAACATTTTACGGGAAAACAGCCGGCAATGCAACGAAATAGTATGACCAGCAGGAAATATTTTATACGGGCTTTTGCATTAAAGAAAGACCTGCCGGAGAATCGCTTCTCTCCGGCAGGCCTTATGTCTTCTTTTTATCTCTTTATCTGTAGATGATCTCCTCGCGGCCCGGGCCGTTGGACACCATCCTGATGGGGAAGCCGATCTTCTTCTCGATGAATTCGACATAATCACGGCATTCCTTGGGCAGATCCTCATACTTGCGGATGCCGCGGATATCGCATTTCCAGCCCGGCAGGGTCTCATAGACGGGCTTGGCCTTCTTGAGGAGGGCTGTGGTCGGGAATTCATCCGTCACGACACCGTCGATCTCATAGCCTGTGCAGACCTTGAGCTCATCCAGATAACCCAGGGCATCCAGAACTGTCATAACGACCTCGGTCGCGCCCTGGAGGCGGCAGCCGTACTTGGAGGCCACGGCATCATACCAGCCCACGCGTCTGGGCCGGCCTGTGGTGGCGCCGTATTCGCCCTTATCACCGCCGCGCTTTCTCAGCTCCTCTGCCTCATCACCGAAGAGCTCGGACACGAATTCGCCGGCGCCGACAGCGGAGGAATAAGCCTTGGTCACGACCACGATCCTCTGGATCTCATAGGGCGGGACACCGGCGCCGACAGCGCCGTAGGCGGCCAGGGTGGAGCTGGAGGTGACCATGGGATAGATGCCGTGATCCGGATCCTTCATGGTGCCCAGCTGACCCTCGAGCAGGACCTGCTTGCCTTCCTTAAGGGCATTCCAGAGGTAGAGGGAGACATCATCCACATAGGGGGCCAGCATCTCCTTGTAGGAGGCCAGCTCTTCCATGATGTCATCGACCTTGAGCAGGGGCTTGTGATAGAGGTGCTCGAGCATGACATTCTTCTTCTCGACAATGCCCTCGACCTTCTCTCTTAAGGCCTCCATGTCCTGAAGCTCACTGACCTGGATACCGATCTTGGCATATTTGTCGGAGTAGAAGGGAGCGATGCCGGACTTGGTGGACCCGAAGGCCTTGCCGGAAAGTCTCTCCTCTTCATATTCATCAAATAAAATGTGATAGGACATGACCATCTGAGCCCGGTCGGACACCTTGATCTTAGGTGTGGGAACGCCGGCATCAACGATGTCCTTGATCTCGCCGAAAAGCTTGGGCACATTCAGGGCCACGCCGTTTCCGATAACGGATGTGGTGTGATCATAGAAAGCGCCGGACGGCAGGGTATGCAGGGCAAATCTGCCGTAATTATTGACAATAGTATGGCCGGCATTGGCTCCGCCCTGGAAGCGGACGATGATATCGGCCTTCTCGGCCAGCATGTCCGTGATCTTGCCTTTTCCTTCATCTCCCCAGTTCGCGCCGACTACAGCTGTAACCATAATGATCCTCCTTCGCTACATGTGACCGCAAAAAAGCCTGCGGCACAAGATCAACAGTTCTTTACCACAGGCCATCATAACACAGAAAAGCCCTCCCTGAAAAGAGCCAATATCAAACCCTTTATTGATAATGCAATGGCAGCTCCAGACCATTTTCCTCCAGGAGCTTCTGGTCGAGGAGAATGGACTTGGCCCGGCCGTCCGCCACGATCCGGCCGTCATTCATGACGATGACCCTCTCGCAGGTATCCAGGATGAAATCCAGGTCATGGGAGGCCACGATCTTGGTGGTCTGCATTTCCTTGAGAAGGTTGATGAGATAACGGCGGTTGCGGGGATCCAGGGCCACCGAGGGCTCATCCATGAGGATGATGTCCGGCTCCATGGCCAGGATAGTGGCGATGGCTGCCAGCTTTTTTTCTCCGCCGGAAAGCTTGTAGACCGCCTTGTCCCGGAGATGCTCGATATGGGTCTTCTTCAGAGCCTCCGCCACCCTCTCTTCGACCTCTTCCCTGGAAAAGCCGTAGTTTTTGGGACCGAAGGCCACATCCTCCTCGACCGTGGTCATGAAGAGCTGGGCGTCCGAATCCTGGAAAACATAGCCGATGTGCTCCCGGATGTGGTTGAGATTTTCCTTGTTCATGGGATGCTCGACCACCTCAAGCTGACCCGTAAAGCCCATATTGAGGCCGACCAGGACCTTGAGGAAGGTGGATTTGCCCACGGCATTGGCCCCGATGAGGCCCACGCTCTCCCCGCGTTCGATATAAAGGGACAGGTTCTTCAGGACCTCCTCCCCGTTTTCATAGGAGAAGGACAGATCCTCCATCCAGATAAGTTCATTTTCAATACCTGTTTTCATGACGGTTTCCTCATAAAAATGATAACGATCCGGCAGGCCTTACGGCATTTCCTTTACAGGAAAAGGGGAACGAAGCGGAGGACCAGGAAAATACCGGTCCAGACCAGAAGATAAAGCAGGCCGGTCTTCGTTCCGTGATAGATCTGCTGGCTGGAAAATTCCCCCGTAAAGCCCCGAAGCTGCATGGCCTCGTAGATGCGTTCGGCCTTGTCAAAGCTTCTCAGCATCCACTGGCCCACAAAGGAGCCCCAGGCCTTGTAGTGAATGCCCTTCTGGGAGGGCGCTCTTAGATGATAGGCCGTGGTCATACGGCTGACCTCTTCTCCCATGGTCGTGATGTAGCGGGAAATGAGAAGAAGGACCGTCACAAAGACCTTGGGCAGGTGGAGGACCCGGAGGGCGTAGCAGATCTCCTCAACGGAGGTGGTGGCGATCAGAAGATAGGCCGCCAGCACGGCATAGATGCCCTTGAGCATGAGGGTGATCATGGAGATCCAGCCTGCCGTGATGACCATTCCTCCCACGGCCAGCATGGGTGTCCGGTCAAAGATGGGATTAAAAATGCCCACGCAGACCACCAGAGGCAGAATAGGCCAGACCCTTTTAAAGGCCTGACCGAAGCTGATATCCGCAAGGGAAAAGCCGATAAAGATGTAGACCGCCATGAGTATCATGCGATCCAATCCGTATCGGCCAATGGAGACGGTGATAATAATATAAATGAAACTGACCAGGAGCTTGACCAGAGGATGGAGAGCATTGATCCATATTTCCCTCCTCTGGAGCTCGTACAGCCTGTCTATTTTATGCAGTTTGTTTTCGATCTGATTCATCTGCCTGTTTCTTTCTGCGGCGGACATTGCGGACGACCACAGCTGTCACGCCGGCCGCTGCCACGATGCTGACCGCCACCAGAATACCGGTCACCGTGGGCGCTGCCGCCGCTTCCTCCTCACCCTCAGCCGGTTTGAGGCTGTAATCGGGGAGAAGGGCGGTCCCTTCCTGTATTTCCGCAGAGGCCGTATGGGCCGCATCCTCTTTTTCGTCAAGTTCGGTCGAACCGGTCAGCTTTTCGATAGACCACTCCAGTCCGTCCGGATTGGAGGAGGCAAAGTTCGAGATAGCGAAGGTCAACAGGGCTGCCACCACCAGAAGGACCGCCAGCATTTCCTTCCAGGCCAGCTTGGAGGGCTTGCCGGTCACAGCCGGGTCTACGCCCCAGAGCATGGCCGGACGGGCCTTGTAGATAAAGATCAGGACCGCCCCGGTGATCAGACCCTCACCCAGACCGATGGCCAGGTGAATGGGCTGCATGACCGATACGAACCAGGTGAAGGGCAGCTCGGTGATGCCGGAAAGCATGGTCTCCATGACCACGGAGAAGGCTCCGAGCTGGAGGGTCAGGACACTGCCTATAATGGATGTCACCATGATCCGGACCGACATATCCTTGCCTGACGCTTTCATTTTATTCATAATGGGGTGCCATATCAAGAGGGCTCCGATAAAACACCCGTAAAAAGCCATATTCCAGATGTTGGCGCCCAGAGCCAGGAGGCCGCCGTCCGCAAAGAGCAGGCATTGAAGCAACAGGACACCGATCATGGTGATGAAGCCGTCAAAGGGTCCGAGCACGGCCGAGACCAGCATACCGCCGCACAGATGTCCCGAGGAGCCTGTGCCGGGGATGGTAAAGTTGATCATCTGAGCCCCGAAGACCAGAGCGCCCATGACACCCATGACCGCGATCTTTTTGGGCTCATTCTCCTGCTTCATTTTATAAACGGATACTGCGGCGGCGCTTGCCGAAGCCGCGATCATAACGCCTGCCACCGGTGTGGACAGGAGCGCATCTGCCATATGCATAAGTCAAATTCCCCCTCTTCTTCCTTTGTCTTAACGTCTCAAAAGGACCTGAGAGCCGGATCGGCTCTGATCAGGTCAGGAAGGAAATTGTCCAGGCCTTCCTCCCTGACCTGAAATACGGCCTTTAAAACCTTCGACTGTCCCATCATAAAAGAAAACCACCCGGTCTTGAAGCCGGGTGGGGGGTTATTTTTTTCATATTTTTTGACTTTTTTATACCGTAATCTCTGCCGTCATACCCAGTGTGGCGGACTTACGGATAGGCTCGACCACATCACGGAGGTATTTGTCTACCTGCTCGGGGCAGCGGCCGATGTAAAGGGAGGGCTCCATACATTTCTGAAGCTCCTCTCTGGTCAGACCAAAGGAGGGATCGGCTGCGATCAGGTCGAGAAGGTTATTGTCCAGGCCCTCCTCCTTGACACGGCGGCCGGCCTGCATGGAAAGCTGACGGATCTTCTCATGCAGCTCCTGACGGTCTCCGCCGGCCTTGACGGCATCCATCATGATATTTTCCGTGGCCATGAAGGGCAGCTCAGCCATGAGATGCTTTTCGATGACCTTGGGATAGACGACCAGACCGTCGACCACATTCATGAGAAGGTTGAGAACACCATCAATGGCCAGGAAGCCTTCGGCGATGGAGAGACGGCGGTTGGCTGAATCGTCCAGAGTCCTCTCAAACCACTGGGAGGAGGAGGTCATCTGGCCGTTCAGGACATCGGCCATAACAAAGCGGGACAGGCCGGCGATACGCTCGCACCGCATGGGGTTTCTCTTATAGGCCATGGCTGAGGAACCGATCTGATTCTTTTCAAAGGGCTCCTCGATCTCCTTTTCATGCTGGAGCATGCGGATATCGGAGGCAAATTTGGTGGCGCTGGCTCCAATGCCCGCCAGGATATTGATGACACGGGTATCCACCTTGCGGGAATAGGTCTGGCCGGACACCGGCACGCAGGCGGCAAAGCCCATCTTCTCGGCGATCTTTTCATCCAGAGCCTGGCATTTTTCATGGTCTCCCTTGAAAAGCTCGAGGAAGGAGGCCTGGGTCCCGGTCGTGCCCTTGGAGCCCAGAAGCTTGAGAGAAGCCCTCACATAGTCCAGATCCTCCAGGTCCATGACGAATTCATTGAGCCAGAGGGTGGCTCTCTTGCCCACGGTGGTCGGCTGGGCCGGCTGGAAGTGGGTGTAGCCCAGGCAGGGCAGGGCCTTGTATTCCTCAGCAAAATGTCCCAGCTTGTCGATCACATTGACCAGCTTGGTCCGGACCAGGTCCAGAGCGTCCCGCATGACGATGACATCGGTGTTGTCTCCCACATAGCAGGAGGTCGCGCCCAGGTGGATGATGCCCTTGGCCTTGGGGCACTGGACACCGTAGGCGTAGACATGGGACATGACATCGTGGCGGACTTCCTTTTCACGCTCCCGGGCCACGTCATAATTGACATCCTCGACATGGCTTTTGAGCTCCTCCACCTGTTCCTGTGTGACGGGAAGTCCCAGCTCCATCTCGGTCTCGGCCAGGGCCACCCAGAGACGGCGCCAGGTGCGGAATTTCTTCTCCTCTGAGAAGATGTTCTGCATCTCCTTTGAAGCGTAACGGCCCGAAAGCGGGCTTTGGTATCTGTCTTCGTTCATCTTTCTTATCCTCTGTTTCTTTTTTCTGAAAATGCCCCATTTCTTTGGTCCGGGGCACCGACCCATCCTTTCGAAAATAACCGCCTTCTACACATCCGCGGCCCGGTGATAACGGCCGGTCAGCTCGGCCAGATAGGCCTCTCTGTCCTCCGCCTCTCCCTCAGGAACCTCAGAGGAAGCCTTAAGGACCTCCTCCATGACCTCTCGCTGGGTCTCCCGGTCCACGCCCAGTTCCTTAACTCTCTCATCGTATTTTTCCTTGGGAATGGAGAGGGCCAGGGCAAAGAGAAGGGCCTTGAGATAGGCCTTGGTCCGGGCCAGGTCATAGGCCCTTTCAAAGGCCGCAGCCGCCTCCCGATACTGGAAGAGACGGGCATAGGCCACGCCCATATTGTGGCAGACCGCCGCGGTAAAGACCGTCTCGTACCTCCCCTCTTCCTTGAGGATCTCCCGGTAAAGGGCGATCGCGCCGGCCAGGCGTTCCGCCCCGACCAGGGCATCGGCCCGCTTTTTGGCTCTGACCGCCTTATCCTCGCTGAGCAGGGCAGTAAAACGGCGGGAAAAGGCCTGATACTCATTCTGGGACAGGTAACCGTCCTCCTTAAGGATCGGCAGGAAAAAGCCTGCCATGTCCTCTTCCGCCAGAGCCTTTTCCATGGTCTGGGCCAGAGCGGTCAGCTTAAGCTCCTGAGCGACAAAGCGCACCAGGTCCTCATGGAAGATATGATCATCGAGCAGGGCCGGATCGCGGGTGATATACCAGCAGAGCTCTTCGTAGGTCGTGATATTGACCCCGACCGCTTCGATATAAAAGGGATCATCCGCCGTCTTCACACGGCAGAGTCTGACATTTCCCATAGTCTGCCTCCTCAGAATATCAGCTCGTCTTCACAGGTGTAGCCGGAGGCCGGAGCAAACTGTCCGAAGCCCAGATCCGTCACCCTGATATGGCAATGGGTCGGTGAGGACAGGAAAGCCTCGACCCTAAGTCTTGTCATGCGTTTGGGCCGTTCAGGCAGGCCGGGCAGCTCCATCTTGACCTTTCTGCGGGTCTTTCCGTCCAGTGACCTGACCTGGAAGACCAGACCATCCATTTCCTCGGGAATGATCTCCAGGGTCTCTCCCGCCTCGTACCAGTTCTGACCGGCCGAGACCAAAGAACAGTAGGAAGGATTGCCTCCCACGAGAAGGTCCATGCCGACATTGGTCCGGACCAGATCCTCACCCATAAAGAGGACATCCTTGAGGGTATGAGCCTCTGCCAGATCATAGGACGCGTAGCAGGCCCCGCGGACATAGAGGTTTTTACCCGCAAAGACATGGCGTCCTCCCTTGCAGAGGTAGGGAATGGACCATTTTTCGGCCCAGGATTTGTCAAAGCCCTCGCCTGTCAGGAAGACCGAGGAAAAGAGCCTGCCCTCCATGTGCTCCCTGGCATAGGAATAAAAGGCGCTGTCCCGCTCTCCGCCGAGAGAGGGCAGTCTGATCCCCTCCTGCTTTTCCGGCAGGACCAGCACAGGCCGGCTGACCCGGTCCGTGTCGAGAGCGCTGAAGGTGACCTGATCTCCCCGGAAATGGAAAAGTGCCATCTTCCGGGCCCGAAACTCGCTCTTCTGGGAGAAGACATAATAGTAAAAGGAGGTCATGTGATCCTGGAGGGTATACCGGCCTGAGGAGAGGCCAAGGAGGGTCATGGCCGCCTTGAGATTGGGAATGTAGACCGGTGTCAGGCTGTCTGTCGTGACCGTGATATGGCTGATATTGGCCGGGGCATCGGCCACCCCCGTCAGCTCCAGAGCTGACCGGATAAAGGCCGCCAGAAGCTCCGACGGGTCCAGAGACCTGCCATCGACCAGGACCTCGTCCGCCTTACGGACCAGGTCATAAAAGTCCTCAAAGAGGATCTGTCCGCTCCGTCCGGCATTTTTTTCTGCCTGAAGTCCGACCGACCATTCCTCTTTGCCTTCTGTTTTGGCCAGGAGGGTCGGGAAAATGGCCCGGTTGGTGCCAAGCTTGGCCGGGATAGCAGCCGGTTCCTTGAGTTTTCTGTCAAAATAGGAGAGCTGAGAGCCCTCCCGGGTGATCTCAAGACAGAAAAGAAGATTTCTCACCTCATTCATCCTTTGTCACCTCATGATCCGGTTCCCGGTCATCGATCGCAAAAAGCTTCTGTGACAGATACAGGGACTTTCTGTACTGGGCATCCTTTTCTGCAAAGAGAGCCTCCTTTTTCAGCTTGGAAGCCGACAGCATCTGGTTGATCAGCTGATAGCGGCTGACTCCTGTCATCTCCGGAGAGGAAAGGGTCAGGACCCTTTCCGGTCCCTTTTCGACCCTGCCGTCATGCCCGGTCTCTATCCGGTAGGTCAGTGTCTCCCCATAAAAAAGGACAAATTCCCTGACATAGATGCCCCGGAAGACATTGGGCATGGGCTCACTCATATCCAGACTTCCGCCGGATGGCCCGTTGCTCAGGCGATAGCGGAGAGTCACCCGGTCGCCGGGAGAAGCCTTAGCCTCCACAAAGACACGGTCCCTCAGGCCGCTGCCGAAAATGGCATGGATCGGCAGCTCCGCAAAGAAGGGCAGGCGGATCCCCTTTTCCGTCATCTCGGCCAGGAGCTTTTCCGCGCGGGCCTCTTCTTTATCGTCAAGGGTTCTGAGACTGCTGTCATATTTGAGACGGGCCAGGAGG
>R23__coassemble_589_pt1 | contig 23174 bp, 21 predicted proteins | sample R23__metabat2_high_PE_005 | metagenome-assembled genome bin R23 | reverse complement strand
GCCATAGAAATATCCCTTTTCTCTCTTTTTACAATAATATTAAACGATCTCGAGGTCACACGCAAGTCACATGAAATCGCAGATTCACAAAAAATCCATTTTTGTCAAAAATGTATGAGACCGGGCTTTAAAGCCTCAGTTTCATTGTTCAAAAATCCCTTGAAAGCTTACGCCATCCCGTCAGATCTCTGTCAGGGATGGCAGGAGCAGAATATCCATTCCGGGAAAATGGCCGGAAAAATTTTTCTTGAGCTTGCTGACGGTCTTGTGTCCCGCCGCTTTGTCCGTGGTCGTCAGGATCAGGGCAAACTGATCCCGGCTGCGCCTTGCTATGATATCGCTGGAGCGGAGGCTGACCGAGAGGATATTTCTTAGGATCAGCATGGCCTGATCGATCTTCTCCGCTTCCCCCATCTTATCCAGCTGTGTCACCGTCAGGAGGACAAGCTGGGCCGGTGTGCCGTATCTTTCCCGGTTTCTAAGGACCAGCTTATAGACATTGCGGAAGATCCCGTATTCGCAGAAAAAGGGACCGGCGGACAGGGAAGCGGTCAGTTCAGCCTTAAGATCACCGGCATTTTCCAGGGAATCGTGGGTCTCCTTCATGATGGCCAGATAGGCCTTTTCCAGAAGCTTTGAGCTTTGGATGCCCAGATTTTTACTGAGGAGGTCGGTGGACCGGTAATAGCGGTCCAATGCCAGGTCATTTTTCTTCTGTCCCAGCAGGGAGAGAATGTGCCAGCTGCAGACCTCTTCATCCACGATATTTTTGGCGAGGACGTCTGCGCAGAGAAATTCCGCCTGATCATAGTAATGAATGTCCATAAAGCGGGCGATGACCCGCTTCATCACACTCATATAGATGGACTGGAAAAAGGCGGCCTTACCGACCACCCAGGCACTTCCGGCATACTCGGGAAGCAGCTCTCCCCTGTAGAGGTCTCGTATGCTCATCCCCAGCTGAAAGAGTCTGTCGTTGTTTTTCTCGTGGGAAAAGTCATCTGAGAGTTTGCTGAAATCATCCGCATCCGTTTTAAGGCCTGTCTCAGGATTCCACCGATAGCTCTCCTCTCCCGTCAGGATATACTCTCCCTCTCCGAAGGCGGCTGTCAAAGCCTTTCTGAGGCGATAGACCAGATTTTTCAGGACCCCCTGAGGATTGGCGCTTATCCCTTCGGGATCGACCACCTCGCAGAGCTCCTGGGCGGTCATAGCCCTCTCATGGTTGAGGACCATAAAGGCAAGAAGTAAAGACACCTTGGCAGAACGCAGGGTGTCTTTGGTCAAAGTGATATGTCCGTCTGTGAGAGAAAAGGACCCGAAGGTCACGGCTTTTAAGGTCTTGGTCATGTTATTGTCCCCCGGGAGGTCAGCCAAGCGAAAGCAGGTAGGCGGCGGCATTTTCCGGCTGGGCGGAATAAAGGAGAATGGCCGCATAGACCGGCTCGTAGCCAAGAGACATGGTCTCCGCCAGAGCTGATCCGGTGATATCCAGGTGATAGCCGTCGTCTGAGCCACCCATGGAGGCCATCTCCTCCTCCGTCATGTAGTCGGACAGGGGCTTGAAATAAGGCTCGTCGATCATAGCATCATAGAGGGTCTTGGGCAGGATCAGGATATCCATGCCCTGGTTGGCAGCCTCTTCCGTAAAGGCCAGCTGGGAATTGTGGACAAATTCCGTCCCGCCCGTCGAGCTGTTGGTGGAGAGGGTATCATCGATGGTGACGGTGTGCATGTCATCAAAATCGTTAAGGGCCGTCCGGATCTCATTTTCGAGAGCGGATGTATCGCCCAGACCGCCGTCCGTCACGCCGATGTAGAGGATCCGGGTCTGGTTCTGCTTGATGGCATAGTCCCGGACCCAGAAGATGGCAAGGATCGCAAGAAGGATGAGAAGAAGGGTCCACTTGTGGTAGGCCCAGATATACCAGACCTTGCCCTTTAAGCCCTGCTTTTGGAATTTATAGCGGGCCAGGGCCCTTTTCTCCTCTTTGGTCAGGTCGGATTCATATTTTTGGGATAATGCCTCAAGCTCTTCTTCCGTGTATGTCTTCATGCTACTCCAGTATCAGTGAAACGTCTTCCTTTTCTGTAACAGAGCCGATCTGAGCGGCCGGGATGCCCGCTTCTGTCAGCTCCTCCAGGCAGTCTATGGCGGCATCCTCCGGAATGGCCATCATGAGGCCGCCGCTGGTCTGAGGATCAAAGAGGATGTCCTCCAGCGGCCGGGTGAGGCCGGGAGCCTTACGGTAATCCTGACCCACATAATCCCGGTTGCGGTAGGCTCCGGCCGGGATGAAGCCCATATCGGCCAGGTCATAGGCCTCGGGATGGTAGGGAACGTTTTCCGTCTGCAGATGGATGGTGCAGCCTGAGCCGGAGGCCATCTCATAGGAATGTCCCATAAGGGAAAAGCCGGTGATGTCCGTGCAGGAATGGACCGGATAGGTGACCATAATGTCCCGGGCACCCTTGTTGAGGGTGGCCATCTGGGCGTAGATCCTATCCAGGACCTCCTTTGGCACAAGGTCAGCTTTGGCCGAGGTGGTCAGGATGCCGATACCAAGGGGCTTGGTCAGGATCAGGACATCCTGGGGCCGGGCTCCGGAATTGGTCAGGACCTTATTTGGATGGACAAAGCCCGTCACAGCCAGACCGTAGATGGGCTCGGCTCCGTGGATGGTATGTCCGCCGGTAATGATGGCTCCGGCCTCGTAGGCCTTGTCATAGCCGCCCCGCATGATACCACGGATGGTCTCCTCATCCATGCCATCGGCCAGGCACATGATATTCAGAGCCAGCTTGGGCTCTCCGCCCATGGCGTAGACATCGCTTAAGGCGTTGGTGGCGGCAATGGCGCCGAAGAGGTAGGGATCGTCCACGATTGGGGGAAAGAAATCCGTGGTCTGGACGATGGCCAGATCCTCTGCCACCTTGTAGACGCTGGCATCGTCGCTCTTGTCAAAGCCCACGATCAGGTTGGGATCGGTATGTGTTTTGATGCCCTCCAGAAGGTGGACCAGTGTTCCGGCTCCCACCTTGGCGCCGCAGCCGGCGCAGGAGGCCAGTCTTGTGAGTTTTGCCTGAGTTTCCATGTCTTTAAGCCTTTCCGTCCTAGTCTTCCTGCGTTTTCTCTTCCTTCTCCTTCTTCCACTTCTCTTCCGCCTCCCGGCTGATCCGGGTCATTTCCATGCCGTCGCGGACCATATCCTCGGTCTGATCCCAGGGATTGTCCCTGACAGGCATTTCCATGCCGCGAACCTTTTCGCTCTTTTTCTTGATGGATTCGTAGAGGGAAAGCTTGTGGAAGGTCTTGGGCTTTTCCACCGGCTCCCTTGTCTCGGGATCCAGCTGCCACATGGTCCGGTAGGTCTCCAGGTCCTTGGGGATATCCTTCTTAATGGCCGAACGCAGGACATAGGTCTGGATCAGGGCCACGGCAATGGCAAAGATCGGCACGCCTATGATCATGCCAAGGACACCGAAGAAGCCGGATCCGACCACGATGGCCACCAGGACCAGGAAGGAGGAAATGCCCACGGAATCGCCCAGGATCTTGGGTCCCAGAAGGTTGCCGTCAAACTGCTGCAGGATGATGATAAAGATGATGAAATAAAGAGCCTGCAGGGGGTTGACGAAAAAGATCAGGATGGCTGAGGGAATGGCTCCGATAAAGGGTCCGAAGAAGGGAATGATGTTGGTCACCCCTATGATGATGGACAAAAGGACCGCATAGGGCATGCGCATGATCAGCATGCAGACATAGCAGATGATGCCGATGATCAGGGAATCGATCAGCTTGCCGATGATGAAGCCGCCGAATTTCTGGTCGATAAAGCGGAAGTTGCGAATCACCTGATTGGCAGCCGTGATGGAGAAAAGAGCATAGACCAGTCTCTTGAAGCGGGCCTTGATGGACTCCTTGACGCACATGACATAGACGGAGATGCAAAGGCCGATAAAGAGGTCCTTAAGGACCAGGACGATCTGAAGGACAGACTTGGACAGACTGGAGATGATATCGCTGACCTGGGGGGTCAGGGAATTATTGAACCAGTCTGTAATGGTGTTCCCGACATTTTCCATGGTCGAGACCACCGCGGCATCCATGGTGTCATTGTTGAAGGTCTGGCTGTACCAGGTCTGGATATTTTCCACATAGGTGGGAATGGAGGCGATGATGCCCCGGATGGAATTGATCAGCTCCGGCAGGACCTTGGCGATGATGAGGATGATCACTCCTATCACCAGGACCACGATCAGAAGGGAACAGAAGATACGGATGGCCATCTTGATCCGTCTGCCGATCGCGGCCTTGGTCTTGCCCACCAGGGTCAGGATGCCGTTTTCGATCAGCTGCATGAAGGGATTCAAAAGGAAGGCGATGGCAAAGCCGTAGATCACCGGACGCAGGATGATCATCAGGGCGTTCCAGCCCGAGGACAGACTCTGTGTCCTGAAGAGGAGGAAGATCAGGATGAGGGTGATGACGATGACCAGCAATGTCCAGGCTGCTATCTTTCCGTATTTGGTCTGAGGCTTGAGCTTCATGGGCCTTGTCTCCCTTTATTTTTTGATGGTATCTTCTTTGGTCCGGGCAGCTTTGATGATGATCTCGGCGCAGGTGTCATAGCCCAGGGCCGAGGAATTGAGGCAGAGATCATAGCCGGACGCCGCGCCCCACTTCTTGTTGGTGTAGTAGTTGTAATAAGAGGCCCGGGTCTTGTCCGTGTGGGCGATCTGGGCTGCGGCCTTGGCCACGTCCAGGTCCTCATAACGGTTGTTCATCTCGATGATGCGGTCCTCTTCCGGGGCGCAGATGAAGACATTGAGGGAATCCTTATAGCCCTCCAGGGCATAGTCCGCGCACCGGCCCACGATGATGCAGGGGCCTTCGTCCGCTATCTTGCGGATGGTCTCAAACTGGGCCAGGAAGATGCGGTAGTCCAGGGGCATATCCTGGCCGCCGGCAGAATTGATAAAGCCAAAGGAGGAGGCCAGTCCCAAAGAGGAGAAAAAGCCTCTGCTACTCTTTTCATCGTGCTTTTGCAGGATCTCCTCGGCCAAGCCAGACTCCTTGGCGGCCCGCTCCAGAAGCTCTCTGTCATAAAAGGGAATGCCAAGCTTATCCGACAGCTTCATGCCTATGGCCCTGCCGCCGGAACCCGTCTGTCTGCCTATGGTGATGATAATATCCTTCATAGTACCTCTCCCTTCAGTTTGAGCAAAAGCTTTTGATAGTAATCCGGCAGATCTGCCGAATATTCCGCATACCGGCCGTCGGCAGGATGAAGAAAGCCGATGGTCATGGCATGGAGGCATTGTCCTTCCAGCTTAAAAGGACATTTTCTTGGGCCGTAGGTCTCATCTCCCAGAAGGGGATGGCCAAGAGATGCCATATGGACCCGGATCTGGTGGGTCCGCCCGGTCTCCAGGCGGAATTCGCAGTCATCATAGCCCTCCAGTCTCTGCAGGACCTTATAATGGGTCACAGCTCTCTTGCCGTCCGGCACGATGGCCATGCGCTTTCTGTCCTTTTTATCCCGGCCCAGAGGTCTGTCGACCGTACCCTCCTCTTCCGGCAGGTGTCCGACCACGATGCCCCGGTAGATCCGGGTGATGCTGTGGACCTTGAGCTGTTCGGCCAGGGCCAGGTGAGCCCGGTCATTTTTGCAGATGACCAGGGTACCGGTCGTGTCCTTATCGATCCGGTGGACGATGCCCGGCCTCTGCACGCCGTTGATGCCCGACAGGTCCTCCCGGCAATGGTAAAGGATGGCATTGACCAGGGTGTCATCGGTGTGGCCGGCAGCCGGATGGACCACCATGTTTTTGGGCTTATTGACGATCAAAATATCGTCATCCTCATGGATGATATCAAGAGGAATAGCCTTAGCCTCGACCTCCAGAGGCCGGACCTCAGGCAGATCCAGGAGGATCTCCTCTCCCGCCCTGACCTTTCTGGAAGCGCGGACGGGCCGGCCCTCTACAAGGATATGGCCCTCCTCCAGCATTTTCTGGAAATAGGACCGGGAGTGGTCGGGATAGAGGTCGCTTAAGACCGCATCGATCCGCCTGCCCTCCTGTTGGGACGGGACCTCTGTCTTTATTATTTCACTCATTCTCGTTTTTGTCCACGGCAGAGTCCTTCTTTTTCCTGCCGAAAATAAAGCCGAACTCACCATCCTTATAGACAAAGAGGATCAGGATGATGAGGATGATCACGCCGAAGGTCACATAGATGTCCGCCACATTGAAGATGGGGAAATCGATAAGGGAAATGTAGAAGAAATCCCGGACATAGCTGAAGAGGAGCCGGTCGATGAAATTGCCCATGGCTCCGGCAATAAGCAGGACCATGCAGATGCGAAGGGGCAGGTAGCGGCGCGTGGCCGGCATTCTCAGAAGAACAAAGACCACCAGCGCCGAAAAGATGGGGGTGATGATCAGGAAAAAGGTCCTGGCTCCCTGAAGCATGCCGAAGGCTGCCCCCTGGTTCTCGAGATAGCGGAGCTCAAAGGCTCCGGGGATCAGGGTGACCGGACCCGAGGAGAGGTCGGAGGCCGCCCAGATCTTGGTGATCTGATCAAAGAAGATCAGGGCAAGGATCAAAAGAAAGCTGAATAATGCCGTATTGATGACCTGTTTTTTCATGACATATCTTCCTCTTTTACTGTAAAAGGGCGGAAATGCCCTCAATGAGCTCGGCGTCCGTCACATCCTCTGCCACAAAGGCCTGACCGATGGCGGAAAGGAGGATGAAGCGGATCTGTCCCTGCATCATCTTCTTGTCGGACTTAAGGTTTAAAAGGATCTCCTCCGTGGTCAAAGGGCAGCCCACAGGCAGCCTGACGGGCAGGCCGTAGGACACAAGAAGGTCGATGGTATCGACCACCTCATCCTCCTCCAGATAACCCCGGAGGTAACCGATCATAAGAGCGGCGGACATGCCCAGGCTCACACATTCGCCGTGGGTCATGGTAAAGTTCAAAGCCTTTTCGACCGCATGGCCGACCGTGTGGCCGTAGTTAAGGAGCATGCGGTCCGCCTTTTCGTAGGGATCGGCCTCGACCACCGCCTGCTTCATGCGGATGGCGGAAAGGACCGCCTTGGGTAGAAATTCCATATCCAGGGACCGGATCTCCATAACATTTTCCCTGAGATAGAGATAAAGCGACCGGTCACGGATGAGTCCCGCCTTGATGATCTCGGCCATACCGCTTCGGATCTCCCTCTCGGGCAGGGAGGCCAGGGTGGACAGGTTGATATAGACCAGTTCCGGCATGTGGAAGGCTCCGACCATATTTTTAAAGCCCTTGTAATCCACACCGGTCTTGCCGCCGATGGAGGCATCGACCTGGGACAGCAGGGTGGTCGGAAGCTGGACAAAGGACATGCCCCGCATATAGGTGGCAGTGGCAAAGCCGGTCATATCTCCCAGAACACCGCCGCCAAGCGAGACCAGGAGGCTCTTTCTGGTGAAATGCCTCTCCACCATGAAATCATAGATCAGGCTGATGGATTCCAGGGTCTTATGGGCTTCGCCGGAGGGCAGGACCAGGATATCGGCCTCAAAGCCCAGGGCGGCCAGCTTTTCTCTCACGGCCTGGCCGTAAAGGGGAGCCGTATGGTCATCGGCCACGATGCCGATCTTATCCTTTTTGGCCGCAATGGGAGCCAGAGAGGCCGGCAGGCTGTCATAGCTGTCGGTCTGAACGATCTCATAGGAGGAACCCTCCGGAGTCGTGACCGTGATGGTATTTGTCTTCATGTCTTTGTCTCTTGGATTCTAAAAAAAGCTTCTTCCCTGCGTTCAGCGCAGCGGAAGAAGCCGGGTCTCAATGTGATGGAACAAAGATAGCTCTGCGTCTCTTTGCGGGACAGGCGTAGGAAGGCTCTCTCTGCCTTAATATTGCGATCTCATGGAGGGGATGGTATTGAAATCTTCTCCGAGAATGCTCTCGATATCGCCGCTGATCTCGACATCGGCCGGTGTCAGGATAAAGATATAGCTGGATATCTTTTTGAGACCGCCGGAGACGGAATAGCAGGCGCCGCAGGTGAAGTCGATGATGCGCTGGGCCAGATCCACATCCTGCCCCTCCAGGTTAAGGACCACGGTCCTTCTGGCAAGCAGGTAATCCGCGATCTCCTTGGTATCCTCCATGCTTTCGGGACGGATGACCATGACCTCCATGCCGGAGCCATAGCTGCTTCTGGTGATGGGTGTCACCTTGCTGCCCTTATTTTTCCTGCCGAAGACAGGCTTAGCCGGTTCGTCTTCCAGGGCATCGAAATCATCATATTCGTCATCGTAATGGAACCTCTTCGAGGTCTTCTTGGGCTCCTCTTTGTAGGAGGCTTTTGACTTCTTTTCCGCAGTCTTTTCCGTCTTGGCGGAGGAAGCCGGTCTGGCCTTTCTGGTCTCCTTTTTCTTCACCGGAATGTCATCGAGTTCATCATCCAGGTCATCATCATGACGGCTGAAACGGCGGCTGGCCGGCCTGTCTTCATTTTCATCGAAGAAGTCGTCATCGTCGTAATCATCAAAGTCGTCATTCAGCTTCAGCTTGCTTAAAAATCCATCCAGAAATGCCATTTTCTTATCCCCTGTTATTGTTTATTTGCATATTCTCTTGCGCCGAAGATGTCCGTCCCCACGCGGACGAAGGTAGAGCCTTCTTCTACGGCGACCTTATAATCATTGGACATGCCCATGCTGAGGCACATACACTCTTTATTATTAGGGTTTTTGTTTTTTATGTCAACACTTAAATCCTTCAGGGCCCGGAAATATTTTCTGTCCTCTTCCGGATCCGGCAGGAAGGGCGCAGAGGTCATAAGACCCATGACCCTGACATGCGGCAGAGCCCCTACGGCCTCGGCCAGAGCCGGCGCTGCCTCGGGGCTGACACCGAATTTGCTCTCCTCCCCCGCCACATTGACCTCGATCAGAACAGGGATCACGCGGTCGCATTTGGCCGCTTCCTTTTCTATGGTCATAGCCAGCTCCAGAGAATCGACCGAATGGATCATATAAACAAAGGGAGCGATATATTTGACCTTATTGCGCTGGAGATGGCCGATCATGTGCCAGCGGATATCCTTGGGCAGGGCCTCGTATTTGTCACGAAGCTCCTGGACATAATTTTCCCCGAAATCCCTGTGACCGACCTCATAAAGCTCAGATACGGCCTCCTTTGGCTTGGTCTTGGACACGGCCACGAGCGTCATGGGATCGGTCCGACCCGCGCGGGCATAGGCCTTGTCCATTTCCATCTGTATCCTGTCGAGATTTTCCTTTAATCCTGCCATTTTTAACCTCTTACCGTGATCTCTTCTTCTTTGACCTGCGAGGAATCAAGGACGATGTAGTCGAACTGGGCAATGCCGTAGGATGTCCCTTTTTCCACGATGCAGTAATCTTCGTTTTTGTCTATGATGTTGATCTTTCTGAAAAGGGCATAGCCCTTGTTGAGGCTGTAGACACCGTCCAGCTGGCCGGTCTCGCCTATGGTCATCTTGTCCTTCTCGCTGCCGCTTTTCACCAGGACATCGCCCTCCTCCAGGGCATCATTGTCTATGTAATAATAGCCGTCCTTGTGTTCATAAAGGGTCGGGGAGACGAATTCGACCGTCTCATTTCCCTTTTCATCCTCAGTCTGTCTGAGGAAGCCCACACTGCCGGTATCTCCTCCCTCCACCGCAAAGTCTTCGGGGATGAGATAGAAATTTTTCCGGACCACCGAGGACACCGGGATCTTGAGGCCGGTCTGGGTATTGGTCACCAGCTCGATGGAGGTGAAGCGTTCATTGATATAGCGGATCATGCCGTTGGTAAAATCGATCTTGCCGTAATAGGCCCCGTCTGTCCCGGTCAGAATGGACAGGGTGCCGACCATGGAGGTATTGTCCTCCAGAAATTTGACCCGGATGGATGTCCGGCCGTTGAGGTCCACGATCTGTCGGGAGGTCAGGGGGATCACGACCGACCATTTCTCCGAAGACACCAGCTTATAGACCGGCTGGCCCACGGAAATGGTCTCGTCCGTCATGAGCTCTGTCCTGGTGTAGGACTTCTGGTTGAGGGAATCCTCATCGATCGCGTTGAGATCGAAGTCCTCATAACCGTCCAGAGAATAGACGACCACGCCGGCGTTTCCCGCCGTGCTGATGGTCTGGTCCTTATAGGTCAGTGACTTCCCGGCTTCCGTCACATTCTGCAGCTCCTCAGACTGGGCCATGTAGGAGGAAAGGATGCGGCTTCCGGTCTTGTATTTGAAATCATAGACCCGGCTGAAATCCGTGGGATCAAAGCTGCCGGCAAAGTTCTCCATGTCCGAAGCGATCTCCTTGAGGCTGGCCTCGTCCAGCTCCTCTCCGCTGATCTCAAGACGTGTGGGGCCCGTGCCGTAGACCGGGGCGTTTTTCCGGATCTTGGCATTCTCCTGGGCATAATAGGTCACATAGCCGGCGCTCTCTGAGGTCACCACCTCTTCCGTCCGGAGGATCAGGGCCGTGTAGGTCTGGTTCTTGGCCAGGGGGCCGCTGGTCACCTGATAGGAGACCACATGGGTGGCGGTCAGATAAAAGATCAGGGATATCATAATGTAAACAAAAAGAGCACCAAAAAGAAAGGTCCCTATGTTAAGAGGAAGACGGCGTCTTCTCCTGACCGGGTGTCTTTCTTTTTGCGCTCTGTTAGTTTTTCCCCTTATCTCCTCTGCCAAGCGGGAACTCCCCTTTCCCGAATTACAGAGACTTGACCACGAGCTTCTGCAGGTCCTCGTTGAGGTCGGACACGTCGGCAGAAACGCTGATCGTCAGTTCGATATTATGTTCCGCACACATATTGCCCATGCGTGTCACGAAGTCGTTGACATCTTCAAATTCCACGCTGGGAAGCTTAAGAAGGCCATCGATAAACATGAGCTCCAGGTCTCTGTCCTGGGAGATGATGCCTTTCATGAAACCGATGATCTCATCCTTGGTCTCGATGTTAAATTCTTTGACGTTGATCAGACGGAGCTTTTTGTCCAGTTCAAACATATGATGATTGCTGTGGTCAATGTATACAGCGCTTCCCTTTGCTGTCTTGATGCGCTCATTGGCAAGGTCGATCATCACTTTTGTTTTACCTTTGCCTTTTCCGCCCGTCACTAATTTAACCATCGCAGTGTCCTCCTTGTGTGTGAAAGTGCCCTTTCGGGGCTTATGTTATGTCTGTTTAATTATAATTTAAAACCTCGGATATGACAACCTAATTTATCTCTCCGAGTAATGTATTCATGTCCGTATAAAGAGCCGTTTTGTCTGCCGCATGAAGGATGATGCTGACGAAAAGCTCACCGTAGGCGTTTTGTGAGACGATGGCCAGACAGGAGCCGGCCATGGAGGTGGTACCGGTCTTTCCGCCCAGGACCGTCACACCCTGGGGAGGCGTGGCTTCTCCGGTCAGATAGTGGTCCGTGGCGCTCAGAACCTTGGTCTTCTCTTCTCCCTCGGCATTCTGATAGGTCAGGGTGTAGGTCGGCATCTGCATGATATTGACGAAATTGTCAAAGCGGACCGCCTTATTGAGCATGAGGTAGACATCGTAGACCGTCGTGTAGTGGCTTTCATCATGGAGGCCGGTCGGATTGACAAAATGGGTCGAGGTCGCGCCAAGGGATCTGGCGTAAGCATTCATTTCCGTCACAAAGGCCTCTGCGCTGCCGCTGATGTGGCGGGCCAGAGCCATGGCCGCATCGTTTCCGGAATAGACCAGCATGGCCGAGACCAGCTCGCCCAGATTGACCTGGTCCCCGACCTCAAGGCCGATCATCTGGGAGCCCTCCTCCAGGTCCAGATCCTCCTTTTCGATGGTGACCGTGTCATCCATATTGCCCTTTTCAAAGACCAGGATGGCTGTCATGATCTTGGTGATGGAAGCCGGATAGAGCTTGTCGTACATATTTTTGGAGTAAAGGATCTCCTTCTCTCCCAGATCAAAAAGGGCTCCGCTTTCATTTCCGGAAAGCGAGATCTCACCCCGTCCGGTATTGTCTGAGCCGACACAGAGGTCTGCGGAAAAGCCCTCCGCCGAATAGAGGGAGGCTCCGGTGATATTTTCCTCCAGGTCATAGGTGGTCTCATAGGGCCGGATCAGGGGAATGTCCGACACGAAATTCAGGGCATAGATGGAAAAGCCTCCGATGATCAGGACGCCTGTAAGGGCAAAGATCACAGCCAGGATGATCCGAAGACGTCTTCTCTCCCGGCGGGTCCTTTTTTTCTTTTTCTTTTCCGGCTTCTTTTCAGGCTCTTCCTGAGGGAGCTTTTCGGCAGCGGCGCTCTCCTCGATCTCCCTTACGATATCATCAATCATGCTGTCCATAAGACCTCCGGACCCGCTTTCTGCGGCTGCGTCTCACCTCATAAAGGGTGACCTTGTTCTGCAGTCCGACATTGAGGACGATGCCTATGCCCATGAAGAGACTGACAAGAGAAGTCAGTCCGTAGCTCACAAAGGGCAGAGGCGTGCCCGTGTTGGGCAAAATGGCCGTGGCCACACCGATATTGATAAAGCTCTGTATGGAAATGACTGCTGCCATGCCGCAGCAGATGATCACCCCGGATCGGTTTTTGGCCCTCCGGCTCATCATGAGACACTCCAGAACGACCAGAAGCAAAAGGATGATGATGCCCGCGCTTCCGGCAAAGCCCAGCTCCTCTCCTGCCACGGCAAAGATGAAGTCCGTCTCGATCTCGGGAATGAAATTGCCCTTATTGGCAGAGGACACATCCGAATTGTTGAGTCCCTTGCCGGTCAGCTCTCCCGAGCCTATGGCCATGACAGAGTTGTTCTGCTGGGTGTTATTGTCCTTATATTCCTCCTCATCCGGATAGAGGAAGGCCATGATGCGGTTCCTCTGATAATCCTTGACCAGGGTCTGGTTTGGCTGGACCACGATGACCATAAATATGACCAGCAGGGGCACCGCGACCAGCAGGATGCCTGTGACGATCTTATAGCTTAAGCCTGCCACAAAATAGATCAGGCAGAAGACGGCTGTGATCATGATGGTATTTTTCAGGTCGGGCTCCATGACGATCAGGGCCAGGGGGGCTGCGATCAGGACCAGGGCTTTGACGATGCCCTTAAAGGTCGAGACCTCCTCCTCGTGCTTCATCAGATACTGGGCAAAGAAAAGGATGAGCATGATCTTGGAGAGTTCGACAGGCTGGAAGCGGGTGAAGCCCAGATCGATCCAGCGCTGGGCGCCGTTTGTGCCCCAGCCATAGATCAGGACGATAGCCAGAAGGGCCAGATTGGCCACATAGATGAACCAGTAGAAATTGAGTATCCAGGAAAAATCGATCAGGGACAGGGCCACCATGGCCACGACCCCCAGGGCCACGCCGAAGAGCTGTCTGGTCCACAGGGAGGAATCGGCCGAGCCGACAAGCAGCACGCCCAGGATGCTGAGGGCCATGACCCACAGCACCAGGCGGAAATTATAATCCCTGAGTTTATAGCGTCGAAGCATAGATCTTCCTCGTTTTCAGTCAGTCTGGGCGAGCGAGACATTTTCGATCATGGCCCGGCCCGTGATAAGAGAATCTTCATCCACCAGCTTATATTTGTAGGACAGGACGTCCTGCGCGGTCCGCATGGCATAGGTCGATGAATAACCGTTGGCGATACGAACGGCGATGGCCACCTCCGGAGCTTCATAGGGAGCATAGCCGATGAAGAGGCCGTGCGAGGGGCTCTTGGAGGAGGACTCGGCTGTACCGGTCTTGCCGGCCACGGAAACGCCGAAGCCATTGAATTCCGCTTTGGAGTTGATCACGGCACGCATGCCTTCGTGGATGGCATTCCAGGTGGTATCGGATACGGAAAGCTCTGAATTGACGGTAGCGGAATTGTCCATGACCAGGTCTCCGGACTTGGTCGTGACCTTGTCGATCAGGGTCAGATCATAGCTGGTTCCGCTGTTGGCTATGGTCGAGACATACCTGGCCAGCTGGGTCGTGGTATAGGCATGAGTACCCTGTCCGATAGAGGACGGAATCGCGTACTGGGTCGAGACCTGAGGCGTGGCCTCGGTGATCTCAATACCGGATTTTTCATCCAGGTCATAGAGTTCGGCATAGGTCTGGAGCTTGGAAAGGGACAGGGAGTCAGACCAGGCTCCCATCTCTGTCGTGCCCAGCTTATAGGCCACATTACTGAAGAAGACGTTGCAGGAATTTTCAATACCTCCAACCACGTTCAGCATGCCATGGCCTTCCTTAAGCCAGCAGGAAAGAGGTGTTTCGATCAGATCGAAGACACCGGTACAGTCAAACTGGGTCTCGAGGGTGATAGCTCCCTCTTCCAGGCCGGCCGTGGTCGTGACCGGCTTAAAGGTGGAGCCGGGAGCCGTTCTCTGCTGTGTGGCCTTGTTGTAAAGGGGGCTGGACTCGTCACTGACCAGCTTGTTGTAGTAGTCGGTATCCATGGAATTGGCCAGACGGTTGTTGTCATAGCCGGGATAGGAAACGCAGGCCAGGACCTCGCCGTTGTTGGGATCGGTCACGACCACGGAGCCCGAGCAGGGCTCCAGAGCCAGTTGGGCCGGTGTGATCTCCAGATCATAGATCTTGCCGGTCAGCAGATCGTAGGCGGAAAGCTCCTTCTTACGGAAGCTCTCGTACTCTCCGTCCTCCTTGTCCAGCACGCCCTGGTCATAGAGCACATTGATCAGCATGTCGGAGGTCACGGTATCATTCAGGATAAGATATTTGTACATGATCTTATCGAAGGCCGTATCCGTGGTCAGATAGTCGAAGATATAATCACAGATCAGAGAGTAGACCTCATCCGAGCTCAGATAGGTCTTATCGGTCGAGATGGAGCTGATATCGATCCAGTTCTGGGAAGCGGCATAGAGCAGGAATTCCCTAAGGCTTATGGTCTCATCCTTGGCCCAGGCGATATAGGTCTCGTCCTCGGTATCGATGGCATCGCTGTTGAGGATACCGGCGGTCTCGGTCAGAAGGGTATTGACGATATAGCTTTCATATTCCTGCATCTCATCCGGCAGCTTTTTATAGGCTGTCCCCTCTCCCGTCTCCAGCTCTGTTTTGAGAGCGTCAAAGACCTCCCTCTGCTTCTGGTCATGGGCCGAGAGGATCATATGTTCATAATTTGTGGCATCCGGATCGGTGAAATGAGCCGTATCGATCACGTTGTTTTCGATCAGGGCATTGTAGACATCGTAGATCGGAACGCGGATCTCCGAGGTATCATTGATGTCATCCAGATCAAAGGTCTTTTCGTTGATGATAACGCTGTAAAGGATACCGGCTATCCTCTGCTCCAGGATCTTATAGGCCGCCAGCTGAAGGTCGGCATCGATGGTCAGATAGACATCCTGGCCGGACTGGGGCTGGATCACGGAATCCTCATCCACGGAAATGACCTTGCCCAGATTGTCGACATAGACGGTCTGTTCTCCGTCCGTACCCTGGAGATAAAGCTCCATAATGGACTCGATACCAGTCTTGCCGATGATGGAATTGGCCGTATAATTGTCGCTTTCCTCAGACAGCTCGGTCAGTTCCTCCGAGGAGATCTTACCGGTGTAGCCCAGGATGGAGGCGAAGGCCTCGGCATCGTTGTAAACACGGATGGAATCCTCCTCGACCTCGGCTCCGGTCAGGCTATCCGCCTCCTCCTGAAGCTCGGCCACGGAGGCCTCCGACAGGGAGGTCGCAATGGTCACGGGCTTATATTTCTGATAGCTTGTCGTAAAGAGGGAATAACGGATATAAACGATATCCAGGATCTCTTCCTTGGTGAGCTCAGCGGGAAGGCCGGCCTCTTCCAGCTCTTCTTCCGTATAAGGCTTGCTGTCACGAATGACAGCGAAACGGTCCTCCGAGACCAGATAGGCCATCATGGTGTCGGCTGTGGCCTCCGCTTCAGCATCAGTCAGATCATCGATCTTGGCCCGGCCGTAGACATCGGCCTTGAAGCGAAGCAGGGTGGAGCCTGAAACATTGTAGCTGTAATTGCCGCCCTCATCCAGGACCACATGGAAGTCATTGTCCAGCTTATCGCCATGACGGAGAAGGATCTGGCGGATCCGGTAGGCCTCTCCGTTCAGGTAAAGGGCCTTGGCCCGGTTGGTCGAGTAAGAGCCGGCATCCGTCAATGTCAGGGAATAGGACAGCTCATTGGTGGCCAGGACCTTGCCGTTTCTGTCGTAGATATTGCCCCGGGTGCTCTTGAGCTCCAGGGTCTTGGTGGTCCGGACCGAGAAATTGTTGCGGTAATCCTCACCGTTTATGATCTGCAGGCTGTAGATCCTTCGGAGCAGGATGAAAGCGAGGACGATGAAGATCAGAGCCAGCAGCGATTCTCTTCCGATATGCAGTTTTTTCAGAAGTCGTTTCAGCTTTTTAGCCATGGATTCTTGGTCACTCTCTTTTCATTTTCGGAAAGCTTTCGGTTGATCAGATATAAGAGCTTATAAAGGACCAGGGTCATAAGGACCGTATAAACGATCTCCGGCAGGATCACGGAGGTCAGATAGCCGCCGAAATCCGACCGGCCCCTAAGGAGAAATCTCGTCAGGTAAATGACCAGGCCGTAAAGGAGATCACAGACTGTCACAAGGATCAGGGGCACACGGATATCCCTGTCAAAATAGATATCACACAGGAAGCCGCAGAAATAGCCTATGAACATATAGATCAGGGCATAGTAGCCTATGACACTGCCGTAGAAAAGGTCGATCAGGATGCCGCAGAAAAAGCCCGTGAAAAGGCCATGCTTCTTGCCCTCCATGAAGCCGAAGGAAACGGTCAGGATCAGGAGAAGGTTGGGCGATGTGGAGGCGATCTGAAGAAACCTGAAGACCGTGGTCTGCAGGATAAAGAAGGCCCATATGAGGATAAAGAGGACGATCTTACGCTTCAATCAGGAATTCTCCTTGGTCTGCTTGACTTCTGTGACAACGAGGACCTCTCTGAGGTCCGAGAAATCTGCGGCCGGCACAATGGTGCCGGACTTGGTCAGCTCATTGGCATCCTGTTCCATGGTGGAGATATAACCCACCAGGATACCGGGCAGAAATTTGGTACTGACATTGGAGGTCACGACAGCTGTTCCCACAGCGGCCGTATTGCCGGGATCTCTCATCTGGATATAATTGAGCCGGGCTTCATTTTCAGTCAGAAGACTGCCCGTGACCATGAAATTGACACCGGATTCATCGACCATAACGGACACATTGCTCTCATCATCCAGGAGGGAACGGACCTGAGCCCAGTTGTCTCCGACCTCGGTGATGATGCCGACCAGACCGCCGCTTCCGCCGATGACATTCATGTCCACAGTCAGGCCGTCACGCGATCCCTTGTTGATGACGAAATAGCTGTACCAGTTGCCGGGGTCCTTGGAAATGACCGAGGCTGCCACCTTATCATACTGGGAATAGCTCTCATCCAGATCATAGAGGTCTCTGAGCCTCTGGAGCTCGTTCTGCTCTTGCATCAGGAGATTGTTCTCGGTGGTCAGCTCCTCCACCTGCTTCTCAAGGGCCTCGTTTTCAGCCGTCAGCTCCACGGTATCCCGGAAGCCCTGAGTGGCTGAGGACAGGGCCGTTCCAACGGTATTGATGCCGTTCTGGAAGGGGGTGATCAGATAACCGACCACGGAACGGATGGGAGCGGCAAAATAGTCAGTCGAAAGGGACGTGACGATGAGACCCACACAGACGATGGTCATGATCACGATCCAGTGACGGCTCTTTAAGTTGAAATGAAATTTCTTTTTCATGCTTTATCCTTTACCGGTTTGGCCCATTTGTGCAGGGCTTTGTGAGTGATCAGTTCCTCCAGTCCCCGGATGGTGCTCATATCATAATAGGATGACAGATTGACCCGGATCCCGCAGCGAAGGCCGACAAAGCGTTCGATGTCGGGTATCCTTGTCGTTCCTCCTGTCAGGAACATGCCCTCCTTCTCCACATTGCGGCGGATCTGCGGCGGTGTCCTCTCCAGGAAATCCCGGATCTCTCTTGTGAGCAGGGACAGACGGTCATTGACGGCTTCATTGACCAGCTCGGCCGGGATGACATTTTCCTTGGGAAGACCGGAAAGCAGGTCCAGCCCTGAGACCTTACGGGCCTCCTTAACATTTCCCGAAAAGTCCGCCAGAACGGCCTTGAGCCTTCTGGCCGTCCGCGTCCCGATCAGGAGGTTCTGCTCGCGTCTGACCGCATCGCAGATAGCCTCATTGATCTGCTGACCGCCCACCGGAATGCTCTTGGTCAGAATGACCATTTCCTGGGCGATCACGGAAATGTCGGTGTTCTGGGCTCCGATATTGACGATCATGCTGCCTGCTGTCCTGGACAAAGGGATACCCAGGGCGATGGCATCGCAGATGGGACGATCCACCAGAAAGACCCTCGGGCTTTTGAGATAGCCGGCGCAGGCAATGGTATAATAGGCATTTTCCTCGAGCCCGGACCGGTCGGAGGGGGCGGAAAAATAGAGGGCCGGGGAAAATCCCGGATATCTTTCCGACTTTTCCAGCAGAAGGTGGACCAGGACCTCTGCCCTGTCGATGTCAAAGAGGGCGCCCTCACGGACCGACGAAGCCACCTCGATCTCAGGCGGATTCTTTTCAAGCATCTCAAAAGCAGCATCCCCGACAGCCAGAAGACTTTTGCCGTTGCGAACGGCCACCATGTTCTTCTCTGTCAGCATGCTTTTGCGCTTGTCGTTATAGATCTTTACCTCGCTGGTACCGAGGTCTATGCCAAAACTGTTAAACATAAGCTTTTACAGGAAGCCGTCCTCACAGAAGCTTCTGTAGGTCCGGTCTCCGATGATGATATGGTCGACCAGGGGAATATGGAGAAGCTCTCCAGCCTCCCTGACCTTTTCGGTCACCTCATAATCCTCCGGGCTGGGTGTCGGATCACCGCTCGGATGATTGTGGAGCATGATGATGCTGACCGCGTGACACCGCAGGGCCTCAAGAAAGATCTCTCTGGGAGAGACCAGGGAGGCATTGACCGTGCCTACGGTCATGACCCTCTCCGTTATTCTGTGGCTGCTGCCGTCCAGCATGAGGATGACCAAATTTTCCTGCTCCTTATGCCTTAGCTCCTCCATGTAGCAGTCAGCCACGGTGGAGGGTACATTGCAAAGGAGCTTTTCTTCCGCCTTCATACGGGCGATGCGGCGGCTCAGCTCTCCTATGCAGAGAAGCTGAACGGCCTTGACCTCTCCCACTCCGGGAACGGACATGAGCTCTGACTCTGTCAGCTTGAGCAGGCTTCTCAGGCCCTTGTCCGTGGGCGAAAGGGCCAGGATCTCCTCAGCCACCTCTATGGCGGAGGCTCCCTGGCGGCCGGTCCTTAAGATCACAGCCAGAAGCTCTGAATCCGTCAGAGCGGCAGGACCGTAAGAGCGGCACCTTTCGTAGGGTCTGTTTTGAGCGGGTCTTTCCTTGATCGTCAGATAATGCAAATCGGGCACACTTTCCCACTCTTTTGATTGATCACATACCCTGCATCTTATCACTTAGAGGCGCGAAAGTAAAGATAAGGGCCTCCGCCGCCTTCATGCCGTCCATGGCCGCCGACATGATGCCTCCCGCATAACCGGCCCCCTCGCCCACAGGAAGCAGGCCCTCTACCGAGGAGTCAAAGCGGTCATTCCTGGGGATCCTGACTGGAGAGGAGGTCCGGCTCTCGAAGCCGGCCAATATGGCATCCGGCCTGTCAAAGCCCCTGATCCGGTGCCCGAAGGCCTCTATGCCCTCCGTAAGAGCCCTTTTCATTTCCCCGGAAATAAGGTCGTCCAGCCGGCTCAGGACGTACCGTCCCCGGATAGCCGGTCCGAAATCACCAAAGCTCTCAGAAGCCCTTGCCTCCCGGAAATCCTCAAAAAGCTGAAGAGGGATCCGGCCCTCTCCGGCCTGATAGGCCCGCTTTTCCATTTCTCTCTGAAAGAGCAGGCCGGTCAGCTCACCCGGGTAATCCGGCCGGGCAAAGCTTTGATAATCCTCCGGTCCCACCGTCATGACGATGGCGCTGTTGGCGCACTCTCCGCTCCGATCGGAATAGGACATGCCGTTGACGCAGAGTCTTCCCTCTTCGGAGGAGGCATCGACCACGTAGCCGCCGGGGCACATACAGAAGCTGTAAACGCCCCTGCCCTCCCCTGTCTGATGGGTCAGGGTATAGGCAGCCGGGGGCAGGTCTCCTCTTTCACGTCCGTACTGGCTCAGATCGATCATGGCCTGGGGATGCTGGATGCGAAGTCCGACAGCAAAGGCCTTCTGCTCCATTTTGAGAGACCGCAGGGAAAGCCTTTCGTAGGTATCTCTTGACGAGTGGCCGATGGCCAGAATGGCCGTCCGGGTCTTCAGGACCTCCCGGCCATTGATCTCAAGACCGGTCAGATGGCCGAAGGAGTCGGTCAGGATGTCCGTCACCTTATGGCGAAAAAGGTAGGTCCCGCCCAGCTCTTCGATCTCCTTGCGCATGGAGATCAGGATGTGAGTCAGGATATCAGTCCCCAGATGAGGCTTCTGATCGTAAAGGATATGGTCGGGTCCGCCGTGGCGGACGAAGGTCTCCAGAATAAACTGCTTGCGGCCGGCCGGGTCCTTGGAAGAGGTATTGAGCTTACCGTCGGAAAAGGTTCCGGCGCCTCCCTCTCCGAACTGGACATTGGACTCCGGGTCCAGTTGTCCGCTCTTCCAGAAGTTCCGCACCATTTCCGTCCTTTTCCCGGCTTCGTCTCCCCTCTCGAGGATGATGGGCCGGTAGCCCTTTAAGGCAAGCAGGTAGGCCGCAAAAAGTCCGGAGGGTCCGGAGCCGATCACGACCGGCCGTTCCTTTAACTTTTCCTCTCCGCTCTCCGGCAGCTGATAGGGCTTAAGTTCTGAGACCGTGATATTTTTATTTTTCTTAAAGATCCTTGCCGGAATATCGCACCTGGTTTCGACCTCCACGGTCGTGATGTAAAAAAGCTCGGGCTTTTTTCTGGCATCGAGGGACCGGCGCAGGATCCTGAAATGGCTGATATTTTTAGGGGAAATACCAAGAAGGGAGGCCGCTTTGGCTTTCAGCTCCCCCTCTTTTATGTCTGTTCCGGTTTTGATATCCGTGATACGAAGCATACCTTTTTTACTCCTCCGCAGCGGCATTTCCTGCCAGAGAGCCCGTGGCCCAGGCAAACTGCAGGTTCCAACCTCCGCAGTCTCCGTCCACATCCAGAAGCTCTCCGGCCAGATAAAGTCCCGGGATGAGACGCGAGGCCATGGTGGCCGGATCGACCTCTGCCGTGGCAATGCCTCCGCACATGATCTGGGCCGCCTCTCTGCGTCCGGTCGCGGTGATGTCAAAGCTGAGCTGCTTGAGCTCTCTGATCTGGTCTTCGACCTCCGCTCCCTTGATAAAAAGGGCTTCCCCTACCTTACCGGGCAGCAAAAGGGCAAGGATCTGAGAGGCAGAAAGACCCTTATTCCGGGCATTTTCAAAATAAAGCCGGGCTTCCTCTTCCGTCATATCAGGCAGGAGGTCGAGCTCTGCCGTGACCCTTTTGCCCTCTGAGAGGGCTTTGGCAGCAAAGCGGCTGACCTGAAGGACCGGTATGCCGGAGATGCCCCGGTCTATGGTCTGAAGACGTCCCTCTCTCGTGATGACTCTTTGTCCTTCAACAAGGAGCGTGACAGAGCCTCTGACCCGGAAGCTTCCCCAGGCAGAAAGCCTATGATCCGAAGACATCAGGGGAACCAGAGCCGGCAGGGGCGGAACCAGGCTGTGACCAAAGGCCCTGGCCAGAGTATAGCCATCCTCCGAAGAGCCTTTGACGGCCGAGGCCGGCGTACCGGCGGCCAGGATGAAGGCATCGGCCTCATAATGCCAGGTCTCGGTCTTGATTATAAATAAGCCCGACTCATTTCTTTCGACAGAGACCACCCTTTCCTTTGTCTTGACCTTGACCTTCAGGCTTTCCAGCTCGGTCATTAAAGCCAGGAGGACAGAACGGCTGTCTTCACTTGAGGGATAGATCCAGCCCTCCTTTGAGAGGGTCGGAAGGCCCAGCTCCTTGAAAAAGCAAACGGTATCCTGAGGCGAAAAACGCGACAGGACATCATAGGCAAAGGACGGATCCTGCCCCCGGTAGGCTTCTCCGGAAGCGCCCAGATTGGTCAGATTGCAGCGTCCGTTTCCGGAAGCGCAAAGCTTGCGGCCCAGCCTGTCATTGGCTTCCAGAAGGGTGACCTTAGCGCCCTTTCTTGCTGCGCAGATGGCTGCCATCATACCGGATGCCCCGCCGCCTGCGATCACGATGGTCTTCATGGTCTCTCCTTTTTCAGGTCAGGTCGATGTGATCGGCCTCGACCACGTACTGAAGGGCTGTCAGAATTCCCAGCTTGGCAGAGGGCCAGGTCAGACCGCCCTGAAAATAGACGTTATAGGGCTCGCGCAGAGGTCCGTCGGCCGAAAGCTCGATAGAGGCTCCGCTCACAAAGGCCCCGGCCGCCATAATGACCTGGTCCTCATAGCCCGGCATATCCCAGGGCTCGGGGACCACATGCGAATCCACAGGAGCAGCCTTCTGAATGCCCCGGCAGAAGGCGCAGAGGGCCTCCGGACTTCTCAGGGTAATGGCCTGGATGATATCAAAGCGTTCCTCCCTGCTGTCCGGGAACACGGGATAGCCCAGCTTTTCAAAGCAGGCCGCCGCAAAAAGCGCCCCCTTGATGGCAGAGGCCGTGACCACAGGGGCTTCGAAAAAGCCCTGAAGGAAAAGACGGTTGGTGGAAAGGGAGGCGCCGACCTCCTTTCCCAGACCCGGTGTGGTCAGACGGACGGCGGCATTTTCCACACACTCCTTTGTACCGGCGATATAACCGCCAATGGGAGCCAGCCCGCCGCCCGGATTTTTGATAAGTGACCCGACGAGCATATCCGCTCCGACATCCGAGGGTTCAAGCTCTTCGACAAATTCTCCGTAGCAGTTATCGACCATAATAATGACATCCGGTCTCCGCCTTTTGATAAAGGCAATGACCTCTCCGATCTGAGCCACCGACAAGGTCTTGCGGGTCGAATAACCGCGGGATCTCTGGATATGGATGAGGTGGGTCTTAGCGTTCAGGGCCTCTGCGA
>R23__coassemble_506_pt1 | contig 25558 bp, 24 predicted proteins | sample R23__metabat2_high_PE_005 | metagenome-assembled genome bin R23 | reverse complement strand
AATTTTTATATTTTTTTCCTCTTCGTAGGTCCTTATTTCCCGAAATACTCTGCGATCTCCGTCATCCGGGCCATCTGGTCCACACCGAAGGGGCAGCGTTCCGTACAATGGCCGCAGGACAGACAGTCGGAGGCCGTGGTCCCCAGAGTCAGGTAATGCTCCTTTGCCAGGACATCTCCCAGCTTAGCCAGGTCATAATATTTATTGACCAGGCCGATGTCGATGCCGGCCGGACAGGGATGGCAGTGGCGGCAGTAAACGCAGCCGCCCTTGGACTCGTCAGGCGTCAGCTTGCTGATAAAGCTGTAGTCCCTCTCCTCCGCTGTGGTGTCGAAGAAGGTCAGATTTTCCTTAAGCTCCGCCACATTGGCGGGACCCTCGAGAACGGTCAGAACACCGGGCCGGTCCAGAGCATACTGAATGCACTGGCAGGGTCTCATGGCCTGTCCGAAGGGTGACTGCTTTTTGCTCAGAAGCTTGCCCCCGTTGAAGGGCTTCATGACCGATATGCCCACGCCCTCCTTTTCGCAGCGGCGGTAGAGGTCGTAGCGTTCATTGGCTCCGCCTATGGCATAATCGCCCCGACCGTAATCATACATGGGGTTAATGGAAAACATCATCATGTCGATGATGCCCTTATCCAGCACGGCGTTGGCGATCTCGGGGGAATGGGTAGACAAGCCCAGATGTCTGACCACGCCGGTCTTTTTCATTTCTATCAGATAATCGAGAATGCCGTCATCCTCATAGGCCTGAAGGTCTTCGGCCTCATCCAGACAATGCATGAAGCCAAAGTCGATATAATCCGTTTTCAGGTTATCCAGCTGCCAGGCGATGGAGCTTTTGACGCCGGACAGGCTGGGATTCCAGCCGTATTCGCCGGAGGTATAGTCCGCCCCGAAATGGACCTGGAGCATGACCTCCCTGCGTCTGCCCTCCAAAGCCTTGCCGACTCCCGGAAAAACGGCCGCATGACCGCCCGCCAGATCGATATAATTGATACCGTGGTCCAGGGCATAGGTCACGGTCTCCGTCACATTTTCGGCAGACTTTTCTCCCACGACAGAGGTGCCCATGCCGATCACACTGATCTTTTCCCCGCCGTGGGGAAGCCTTCTGTATTCCATATTCCTCCTCCTTATCTCCTCAGCCCGGAAATGGTAAGCAGCTCTTTAGAAGCCCAGATAATCCTCCTCGACCATATCATAGTAGTCCGAATTCTTCAAGGCAGCCTCCGGCCCGGCCTCATAGTCGATGACCTGGCGGAACTGGGTCTCATAAAGTTCCTTATAAACGCCGCCCCGCGCCAGCAATTCCTCATGAGTGCCCTTTTCGCAGACACTTCCGTCCTTGACCACCAGGATGGCATCCGCCTTGAGGATGGTGGTCAGCCTGTGGGCAATGACGATACTGGTCCGGCCCTCCATCAGGTGGTCCAAAGCGTCCTGGATGGCGTGCTCGGAGATGGAGTCAAGAGCCGAGGTGGCCTCGTCCAGGATCAGGATCTTGGGATCCTTCAGGATCACACGGGCAATGGAAATACGCTGCTTCTCTCCGCCCGAAAGCTTCAAGCCACGGTTGCCGACCATGGTGTCGTAGCCATCCGGCTGATTGACGATGAAATCATGGATGCTGGCGATCCGGCAGGCCGCCTCGATCTCCTCATCCGTGGCATTTTCCTTGGCATAGAGAAGGTTGTCCTTGATGGTCCCGTTGAAGAGATAGGTCTCCTGGGTCACCACGCCTATGCCCGCGCGGAGATAGGCCAGGTCAAAGTCACGCACATCCACCCCGCCGATGGAGACGCTGCCGCCAAGCACATCATAGAGACGGGGAATGAGATTGCCCACCGTTGATTTGCCCGAGCCGGAGGGGCCGACGATGGCATACATCTTACCGCCCGGCACCGTAAAGGTCACATCCTCCAGAAGGGGAAGGGCCGGATCATAGGAGAAACGGACATGGTCATAGCAGATCTCCTGACAGGTCATATCCGGCTTTTTGCCATTCTCCGGGGAGACGATGGTATTTTCCATATCAAAATAGTCGAAGATCCGGCTGAAAAGGGCCAGGCTCCGGGTGAATTCGACCTGGATATTGAGCAGGTCCTGGACGGGCCGGTAGAGCCGGTTGACCAGAGCCACCATGGCCGTGATGGTACCGACTGTCAGGGTCGGATCGATATTTTGGATGATAAAGAGACCGCCCGCAAAATAGATGAGCAGGGGGCCGACCTGGGTAAACATGCCCATGACCATGCGGAAGAAGGAGCCGCTTCTCTGCTCCTTCATGTTGAGACGGGTCACCTGGTCATTGACCTCGCGGAAGCGTTCGTACTCCTTCTCCTCTCGGGTAAAGAGCTTGACCAGAACAGAGCCGCTCACGCTCAGAGTCTCATTGACCATCTGGTTCATCTCATCGTTTTTGGCCTGACTTTCGCTCCGGATCATCCACTGGCGTTTGCCCACGCGTTTGGTCGGCAGAACAAGCAGGGGAATGATCAGGACCCCTACGATGGCCAGCTGCCAGCTCATGGTAAAGAGTGCCACCAGGGTCGTGATGACCGTGGCCACATTGCTGACCACATTGGCCAGGGTATCGGAAATGACGGTCGAAACGCCGGAGATGTCCGTATTCATGCGGGTGATGATATCCCCCTGCTTTTCCGTTGTGAAGAAGGCGTGGGGCATATACTGCAGATGACGGTACATCTGGTTTTTCATGTCATAGATGATGCGCTGGGAGATCCAGGCATTGATATAGGTCTCCAGAACACCGATGGCCTGGGAAATGGCCAGGGTGGCAAAGGCCATGATGAGCAGGCGGATGAGGAGAGCCATGTCCCGGTTGATCAGGGCATCGTCCACGATCCGGCCCGTGATGATGGAGGGCAGAAGGCCCACCACCGCTGCCAGCAGGATGGCTATGAAAACGAAGATCAGTTGGACCCTGTAGGGCTTAAGATAGGACAGGATCCTTTTGAGAAAGGCCCCGTCCACCTTGGGCAGATTTTTCTTTTCTTCTTCCGTCAGAAAGCCTCTCGGTCCCAGGCCTCCCGGTCCTCCGTGTCCCGGCATAGGGTTCTCTCCTCCTTCTTTACCACTTTTCCATCATTTCATGAAGCAGGCTGTATAGCTGGGCCGCCTTTTCAGGCGCGAGGTCGATGCAGCCCATCATTTTCTCCGGAATGCCGGCGGCTTTCTCCCGAAGGGCCCACCCCTCCTTTGTCAGGCTGACGATCAGATTTCTCTCATCCTCTTTGGACCGGGTCCGGGTCACGAAGCCCTTTTTTTCCAAAGTCTTCAAAAGGGGCGTCAGGGTGCCGGAATCAAGATAAAGGTAGCGGCCAAGTTCCTTGACCTGGAGAACGCCGTGCTCCCACATGACCATCATGGTGATGTACTGGGTATAGGTGAGATCGATCTCATCCAGGAAGGGCTTATAGCGCCTAACCACCTCTTTGGCGCAGGCATAAAGGGGAAAACAGAGCTGATTGTCCAGCTTCAGGCAATCGTATTGATTCTTTTCCATAAAAGCCTCCGAAATTTCCTTACTCACCATTTAATTTACCACAAGGAATACGGGATCAACAAGAGGATCTACTCCTCCTCTTCCGTCAGCGGGCGATAGTCGGGATCCTGTGAAGCCTCATAGGCAGCCCGGACCGCTTTGGCCAGCTGGTCCGAGCAGGAGGTCGGTCTCCGTCCGCAGGTGATGCCGGACAGCTTGTCTTCGATCCGGTCGACGGTCCAGCCCTCCAGCAAAAGGGAGGTCGTCTTCAGATTGCCGTTGCAGCCGCCCATAAAGGCGATGTTATGGACCACATCACCATCCAGATCCAGGCTGATGACCTGGGAGCAGGTATTTTCCGTCAGATAATCAAAATGAAACATCAGAGCACCTCCATGACCTTTTCCTTAACCTTATCAATAGGAGCTGTCGGCTCAAAGCGGCCGGCAATATTCCCTTCCCTGTCGATCACAAACTTGGTGAAATTCCACTTGATCTTGCCGTTGTTCTTATAATCCTTATCCATTTTTTTTACAACAGGCAGAAGCAGCAGCTTCATGGGACCGTTGAAGCCCTGGAAGGTGGTATTTTCCGTCAGCCATTTGTAGAGGGGAATGGCATGGTCTCCGTTGACCTCGATCTTGGAATACTGGGGGAAGGTGATGCCGTAGCGGCCCGTGCAGAAGTCGTGGATCTCTCCGTCATCTCCGGGAGCCTGACCGGCGAACTGGTTGCAGGGGAAGTCCAGGATCTCAAAGCCCTTCTCTCCCAGTTCCTCATACATGGCCTGAAGCTCTTCGTACTGAGGGGTGAAGCCGCAGCCTGTGGCGGTGTTGACCACCAGAAGAGCTTTGCCGCGGAAGGTGTCCAGAGAAAGCTCTGCGCCGTCCTGAGTCTTAACAGTAAAATCGTAAATGTTCATGGTAGGGATCTCCTTTTTCTTGAGCTTGTTTTTAAAGGTTCTTATTTTTGATTTTGCGTCATTCGATCGTGTTCAATCGTTTAACTGAAATTGATTGTACGCAATCGATTTGATTTTGTCAACCCTTTTTTTATGGAAAACATTTGCCAGGCTGCCTGATCATTCAGTTCAGAGCTGTCCGGAGGGGCAAAACGGCTCGGCCTTAAAAGACGCCGCGCAGGACACTGTTTTGCCGGACGGACAGCCCTGAACCGTAGGGCATGGCCTGCCTGAAGGGAAAAGAAAGATCCGCCCATTCAGGGCGGATTATTGGACTGTTTTTGGTTTATTCTTTAGACAGATCAAAAATTCAAGCCAAACAGAAAGCACAGGATCTGCTGATCAAAATACGCTTAAATAAAGAAAGGAAACCCTATCATGAAGGACATTTACTTTACCATCACAGGCACTCAGTTCCGCTACGGCCATGACTTTCTGGAAAAGGACATGAAGGTCCGTCTGGAGAAGGAGCCGGACAACAAATATGATTCGGAAGCCATCAAGGTCCTGGTCGACGGTGTCGGCCACATCGGCTATGTGGCCAATTCCATCAAGACCGTCTACGGCGATTCCATGTCGGCCGGCCGTCTCTATGACAGGATCGGTGACAAAGCCACCGGCAAGGTGGTCCATGTGCTTCCGGGCGGTGTCATCTGCCGTCTGACTAAAAAATCCATCCTTGCCGGCAAAAAAGCCGACTGATTCCTATCCCTTTTTAACAGGCAGATCGATCTGCCTCTCATAGTTTTTCTCTTTTCCTTTTTCTTCCGCAGGCGGTGATCCTTCGCTGTCTGCGGACTTGTCTTTTCTATAGGAGACGGCCGTAGTCGTTCCAATCCCCGAAGGTCTTTCCCTGCCGGGTGGCCTCGATCGTGTGCCTGAGCATCCGCTCGTAGGCTTCGGGATAATGCTCCCGGTAGAACAAGAGATTGGCAGCCCGGACTCTCTGATAAAGGGGCGGCAGTGCCTTAAATTTGGTCCAGACCCTGGCCTTTTTTAAAGCGGCCTCCGTGTCTTTATCGATCCGGAAGCTCCTCGGCCCCATAGGCGGAAGGACCGCCCGGCCCAGGTCTGTCATAAGGCCCAAGGTCTCCAACCGTCTGACCCTCTCCTTATTTAGCTCGGTCCAGGGACTCTTCTTCTGCCGGGGCGAAAAACGCTGGTAGGTGATCCCGTCGAACTTGGTCACCGTGCTGTCGATCCAGCCGAAGCAGAGGGCCTCTTCCACGGCATCCAGATACCAAAAATGGTCCTCATCGACAGGCCTGCCTCTCTTGCAGACCACATAGCATTCCTTTTCGGTCGAGGCATGGCTCGAAAGCCAGGCCCGGAATTCCTGCCTGGTTCGGATATCAAGGAGATTGTTGGCCTCTCTCATGCTCTGCCCTTTCCGGGACTTTGCCACCTGATCAGTCCTGCCCCTCCTTCTTTTCATCGGCCGCTGCCAGCACCTTTTTATAGGGGGCAAGCATGCCTTCGTTGATCTTATCTCCCAGCTTCTTTTTCAGCTTTTCATTGGAAAACATGGCTCCGACCAGATACATGGCTGCCATGGTTCCCTTTTTCTTCTGGGGGAAGTCATACATGCCATTTTCCTTGAAGAATTTATGGTCCGCCTTCATCATGCCCCGCATCAGGTAGATCAGGTCACGGAAGATGCGGATGCCTCCCACACCGTAAAAATTCTGTGGTGGAGCGTAGCTATGGTCGAGAGCATAGGCCAGCTTCTGGCTCATGCGAAGGATCTCCACCTCCGTGTCAGCCTCGTCAGTTGCGATCCCGGCCAGATAATTGCCTCCTGTCTCGGCCCTGGCCTCTATGACCATACGGAGGTTGGCCTCTTCGCTCAGCCTGCCACGGACCAGATAGGCCACAGGACTGCCCATGGTCACCGTCCGATGGCCGTTGCAGAACTGGCGGTCATCATAGGTCTTAAAAAGAGAGCCCATGCCGTGATATTTGACGGAAAAGGCATAGACCACGGCATCCGAGGTCTGGATCTTATTTCTCAGAAGATCGGAAAAGCCATCCGTATAGATGCACTTGCCGGAGGCCGTACAGTTAAGGCAGCCAAGACACCCTCCCTTCATGCCCATATGCCGAAGGTTGAGCAGGTCTGTCTCATAGGGAAAGGTCTTCCGAAAATAGTCGATCATAGCCGCCAGCTCAGCCTCATCCTCTCCCATATCGGTGACGATAACGGCCCTCTTGCCCGGCTTTTTTGGGTCTTCAGTATCTGCCTCTCCACAGGCCTTCACTTCCTCTTTGGCAGGGCCTTCAGGTATGGCCATCTGACCGGCCCTCAGGTCCTCTTTTCTCTTATTTTCTCCCGCATTTTGCTCTTTCGTCCCGTATCGTCCGGTCTCATAAATATCATTTTCCACAGACCAGAGAAGGAAATCAAAGAAATCACAGGCCTCCTTCTGCCCCTTTTCCGTGGGCAGATCCTCCATATCGGCCGACAGGCCGCGGACATATTTCATGCCCAGGTCCCGGACATTTTCTTCCAGAAAACGGTGGGCTGTGACATCATAGAAATGCTTGGAGGTTGAAAACTGACTGACCCATTTGCCGGACAGGTCGACCTTATTTTCGAAAATAAGCTCAAGGAAGCGGGTCAGCTGGCTTGGCAAAAGGAAGGTATAGACCGGATAGGAAAAAAGGATCAGGTCGGCCCATAAGAGCTTGGCTGAGGCTTCCGAAAAGTCCTTTTCATAGGTCCGGATCCTGCCCCCTGCCATCAGGAAATCGAAGTCCTGGGAGGGATATTTTTTCTGCAGATAGAGCATAGTCTGGAGGGTAATGCTCATCTCTCCCCTCGGGCTTCCGTTGACCACCAGTATCTTCATGTTCTGTCATCCTTTCTGACCGGCCGCATGACTCTGGCCGGCAGTCCCGCTGCGATCATGTTAGGGGGAACGTCCTTTGTGACCACGGCTCCTGCCGCAATGATCGCCCCATCACCTATGGTCACGCCCGGGAGAACCGTCACATTGGCTCCCAGCCAGACATTTTTCCCGATATGGATGGGTTTCATGACCATGTCTCCCCGGTGTGCGGGATCCTCGGCATGATTGATGGTGACCAGAACGGCGTTGTGACCGATCAGGCAGCCGTCATCAATGGTGATGCCTCCCTGGTCCTGGAACTTGCAGCCGGCATTGATGAAGACATTTTTCCCGATATGGATATTGTAACCGCAATCCGTATAAAAGGGCGGAAAGAGGCCGAAGCTCTCATCTATCTGGGACCCGGTCAGGTCCGACATAAGGCTGATGATCTCCTCATGCGTGTGAAAGCTGTTGTTAAGCCGGGTCGTAACGGATATGGCATGGCTTGACAGCTGGTGCATGACCTTGTGGGCCTCCGAGCCGGCCCTGACCTCAAAGCCCGGTGTCATCTGCGCAAAAAATTCTTCTTTTGTCATGATCTTTCCTCCTCTGCCAGACTGACCAGCAGGTCATAAAATTCCGGATAGAGCTTCTGCAGCCGGATGGGCCGGCCCTCCTCATTGACAAAGCAATGGGTGGAGGCGGCCAGGCAAACCGTTTTGCCCCCGGCATTTTCCATCTGATAATCCAGGATCAGGCGGACGCCTTTGAATTCCCGGACAGAGACCCGGATGGTCACCTCCTCGGGAAAGGTCGTGGGCAGCTTATAGTCGCAGGACACGGAAACGACCGGGGAAATGATGCCGTTTGCTTCCAGTCTTGCATAATCCCAGCCGATCCGGCAGAGAAAATCGATCCTGGCCTCCTCCATCCACCGGATATAGTTGGAATGATGGCTGATCCCCATCCTGTCTGTCTCATAATATTGAACGATATGACGATAGGCTGTTTTCTCCATGCCTCCCCTCTCCTCTTTTCTTCTGTTTTCCCGGCCTCTTCTTTCTTCCGGACCGGCTTTGGTCAGTGGATCAGCCCTCTTATAAGGCCGTTCCCTTGGTGGGAACAAAGAGGCCGTCCATACAGACGCCTTCCTCCCGCAGAAGAGCGACCTTTTTATCGATGCCTCCGGCATAGCCGGTCAGGCTGCCATTCGCCCCGACGACCCTGTGGCAGGGAATGATCAACGAAATGGGATTATGGCCGACGGCTCCGCCGACAGCCTGAGCTGACATTTTCAAAATGCCCTTTTTGGCGGCTATCCTCTCTCCTATTTGACCATAGGTCATGGTTTGGCCGTAGGGAATGGTCAGGAGGATCTCCCAGACCGCCCGGCGGAAGGCCGTGGCCTTCATGGCCAGGGGCGGGGTAAAATCCGGTGCCTTGCCGCTGAAATAGACATCGAGCCACCTGTCCGTCTCCCCAAAGACCGGCAGGGGCTTTTCTTCATGCTCCACATCCATGCCCTCGCCAAAATACTTCTGGCCGTCAAACCAGAGGCCCGTCAGCTCTTGACCGTTCGAAGCCAGAGTGATCCCGCCAAGCGGGGAAAGATAATGATGAATATATTCCATAGTCGTATCTTGCTTTCTTTTGTCTTCCTGGTCAAGAAACTACATCCGAGGGATTTTCCCCAAAAGCTTTACTTGCCAAACAGCTCTGCTGTCCTGGTCATTTTCTCTGCGATCGGTACGCCAAAGGGACATCTGGCTTCACAGGCTCTGCAGCCTGTGCATTCCGAGGCATGATGCTCCAGCAGATCATAGTGAGACCGGAGTGTTGCCGGCAGCTTGGGCTGCATGGCCGCCAGGTCGTAATATTTGTTGATCATGGCGATATCCAGCTTGGCGGCACATGGCTTGCAGTGACCGCAATAGGTACATTCGCCCCGATAAGAATGAACAGGAGCATTGGCCAGCACAGAAGCATAATCCTTAGCCTCTTCCGAGGCAGACTCATAGCTGATGGCTTCATCGACCTGCTCTGTGGTATCGTATCCGCACAGGATCGAGGCCACACCCGGGCGGGTAAGGGCATAATGTATACACTGTATCGGTGTCAGAGGGACACCAAAGGGTGAGCGGGAAGCGTCAAAGAGGCGGCCGCCGGCAAAGCCCTTCATGACCGTCATTCCCACCTGGTATTCTTCACATAGCTGATAAAGCTCGGCGCGTTCCTTATTAATTCCGGCAAGACCTTCCGCATAGGTGTATCCCTCAGCCAGAAGCTCCTCCAGGTTCTCTCCCGAAGGCAGCATATCGAAGGCCGGATTAACACTGAACAAAAGCATTTCCACGAAGCCCGATCTCACGGCCAGCTTAGCTGTCTCGGGATTATGAGAGCTCATACCGATATGACGAATGATGCCCTTCTCTTTAAGCTCTTTGACATACCTCAGATAATCCGAGTCCTGTATGGCCTTCCACTCCTCTACGCTGTCGACATAATGGATCATACCCAGGTCGATATAATCCGTCCCGAGCCTGGACAGCAGGTCTTCAAAGGCAGGCTTCACATATGTCATATCCCTTGTGCGGACATACTGACCCTTCTGCCAGGTCGAACCCAGATGCCCCTGCACATACCAGCTTTCTCTGCTGCCGGCCATGGCCTTTCCGATAATATCTCTGGATTTGGGGTCCGGCATCCAGCAGTCAATGATATTGATGCCCTTTTCATGGGCGTACTTCATCAGAGCGATCGACTCCTCTTCGGGATGCCGCTCCAGCCACTCGCCGCCAAAGCCTATCTCACTGACACATAATCCTGTTTTCCCCAGTGTTCTCTGTTTCATCATCAATTTCTCCTTAAAAGCAGACCGCTTCACAGCCTATGATACACGTCTCGCGATGCCTAAGTTACTCCTTTAGGAAACTTTTTATAGCTGTCTTTTGCAAAAAGTTCCCTCATTTACCTTCCCGTCTTTTCCCCGCCATAAACTTTGGCCAGATACTCTGCCAGCTCCTTTGGCATGTATCGGGGTCCCCGGACGGTGGTCACGCCGAATTCCTTCATTTTGGATAAGGGGCAGAGGCCTTTATCATATCTTTCGTCAATGTGAATGTCCATCCTCTCATGACCGAAGCCCCAGGCGGAATGGGCCTTTGTGACCGTGCATTTGTAAAGGATGGCCGAATAAGGCACCGCCACATACATATAGACCGTATCTCCCGTCTCGATGCCCTTGCCCTGCTTCCAGAGGGTATCATCTCCCCGGGCAAAGACGCCCACGATGTCATAATATTTTGGATTGGCCGGCACGATCCAGGCCTTGGGCTCTCCGGGGATGCGGCTGCCCTTAGTGGCTGTCAGACGATAGCTCTCTTCTATCAGGTCTGCGATCCTCTCCGGATCGACCGCCCCGTCCAGCCTGACCGTGATCCACTTTTTATGGTTCATGTGATAGGCCGGATATATGCCCCCGATCTCAAGAAGATCTGCCACCTTTTCCTCATCGGCCTTAAGATTCATGACCGTCACGGCCTTTTGCTCCGCCTCATCTCCCGTCAGCAGTCTCTCCTCTATGGTCATGATAAGGCCGTACCATTTCTTATTGTCCGGATGACGGAAGACCGCGTAGTCCTTATTTCTTTCATCCTCGAAGGGGAAGTCGGGCCGGTCACCGTATTTTTTGAAAATGGTCTCGGCGATCTCATTGGCCGAAGCCTCCTCAAAGGGCAGGTCGTAGCCGCAATGGAAGGCGATATCCTCCAGTAGCTCCCGGTAGGCATAGCGGACCGTTGAAACATAGGAGCCGGTCTGGCCGGAGGCCCGCAGGGGAGCGTATTCCTCCTCCATCATAAGGTCTATGACGCGGCCGGTCACATGGCCTTCCTGATCTATGGTGATCTCGGCCCGGAAATCACCGTCCATAAAGACCTTTTCCAGATAAAAGCCGCCGTCCTTCGGAACAAAGCCGTACCTCTTTGGCATGGTCATGTCGATCTTCACTTTGGCGAAAATAGTGTCTTCAATATGCTGATAGTCCATTTTTCACAAGCCTCAAAAGGGTCCTGTCCTCTTCCGGCACATGTCCGGAAGGACCGCGGACCAGGTCTGACAATACTATATAAAATACTGCCCCTTTTTGCAAAGCGAACCCGGAAAAATCGTCGGAAAAAGAGTGCCTGCCGTCGGAAATCGACTGTTATCACAAGTTTTTTAAGAGTATCCTTTCCTTATAATGAGAAAAAGAAGGATGAGGTATTCCTATGGATCTTACGAAAAAGAGATGGCAGGTCCTGATCGCCAGCTGTCTGATCAATCTCTGCATCGGCTCGCTTTACGCCTGGAGTGTCTTCGCCTCTCCCATGGCAGCCTATATCAGCGAACTCAAGGGGCTCTCCCTGACGGCCAGCGATCTGGCCATCGTCTTTACGGTCGCCAACTCCGTCGGTCCCATCACCATGATCAGCGGAGGCAAGCTCAATGAGATCCTGGGGACCAAAAAGGTCGTTCTCATCGGCGGCCTTATGTTCGGAGGCGGCATGCTTCTCTCCGGATTTGCGACTGACAAGACCCTTCTTATCATTGGTTATGGACTCTTAAGCGGTCTCGGCATGGGCGCGGCCTACGGCTGCACCATCACCAATACCGTAAAATTCTTCCCGGATAAAAAGGGACTGATCGGCGGTATTGCGACTGCCTCCTACGGCCTCAGCTCCGTCCTTATGCCTCCGATCGCCAACGCCCTGATCAACACCTTTGGCGTCACACACGCCTTTAAGGTCATCGGCCTGGTCTTTATGGTCCTGATTGCGGTCTGCTCCTTCTTCATTGAAAAATGTCCGGATGGCTTTGTGCCGGAAGGCATGGCCGCTCCCGTCCCGGCAGGTTCCTCCGCCGGAGCCCCTGCCGCCAGGGACAAGAACTGGAAGGAAATGCTCGCCAGCCCGGTCTTTTATGTCATGATCATCATGATGACCTGCGGTGCCTTCAGCGGCATGATGTGTATCTCCCAGACCTCCAATATCGCCCAGACCAATATCGGTCTTGGTACCGGTACCGCTGCTATCATGGTTTCCCTCCTGGCGCTCTTCAATGCGGCCGGCCGTGTCGGAGCCGGATATATTTCCGATCGGATCGGCCGTATTGGGACGCTTCGGATCGCCCTGGTCCTTTCTCTCGCAGGCCTGGCCATTCTCTATTTCTGTCAGACCAACATGGTCGTTCTCTTCGTGGTCGGCATCGCCTGCATCGGCATGAGCTTCGGCTCCTTTATGGGTGTCTATCCCGGCTTCACCAGTGAGCAGTTCGGCAGCCGTCATAACGGTGTCAATTACGGGATCATGTTCATCGGCTTCGCCTTTGCCGGCTGCTTCGGCCCGACCGTCATGGGCATGCTTCTGGGACAGACCGGCAGCTACGCCCCGGCCTTCCTGGTCGCCGCCGTCATCTCGGCCTGTGGTCTTGGCCTGTCCTGGCTTTACAACAAGTTCAAATAATCTCCTTTTTCCATGCTTTAATCCTATTTTCGGGTGCTTTCTCCGGCATCCACCATGCAAAAAAGCCGAAGGCAAAAATCCTCCGGCTTTTTTGTCAGCCTTTCATATGGCAGGTCCTTACCCGCAGCCGCTTTATGTTAAATATCCAGCGCGGCGTGATAGCCCCAGTAGACCGCATTTGTGATCGTGGATACCCTTGCGGCATCACCGATGACACGGACGAAGGGGGCAGCATCCTGAAGTTCCTCGACCACATCGGTCTTTGACCTCTGGCCGAGGGCGCAGATGACCGACCTTCCCGGAACAAGGACCTTGTTGCCTTCCTTATCCTCACAGAGGATCCCGTCGGCATTGACCTCAAGTCCCTTGTATCCGGTGTGGACCGTGGCATACTTTTCGATCTCCTTGAGCATGAGGGGACGATGGCGGACATTGGCATCCGGAGCCAAAGCATCCCTCATCTCAACGATATGGACCTTTTTGCCCTCCATGCCGAGATGGATCGCGCATTCACAGCCTTCAAGACCGCCGCCGAAGACGACCACCTAATCTACCACCTTATCCTTCTCAAGATAGTAATTATTGACGATGACGACATTGTCGCCCTTAAGTCCCGGGATGGGCGGGACCAGAGGTCTGGAGCCCACGGCGATGATGATGGCATCCGCCTTCTCCTTCTCGGCGTATTCCCGGGTGACCTCGGTGTCGGTCCTGATCTCTACGCCGGCCTGTCTGGCAAAAAGCTCATAGGTAGCGGTGAGCTCATACATTTCTCTCTTGAAGGGCAGGGCCTGCTCGCTCTTCAAGATACCGCCAAGCTCATGCTCCTTTTCGCAGAGGATGACCTGGTGGCCGCGTCTTGCTGCCGTGTAGGCCGCATAAAGTCCGCCGGGGCCGCCGCCTGCCACAAGGACCTTTTTCCTGACCGGGGCCGGGGTGATCTCATCCCCCTCCAGCTCTCTTCCGATAAGAGGATTGACCGTACATCTTCTGGTGCTTGTGGCGGCTCTCTCTGCCATGCAGGTGAAGCATCTGAGGCACTTGACGATCTCATTCTCCCTGTTCTCAGTGACCTTTCTCGGAAGGAAGGGATCCGCCAGAAGCTGTCTGGCCATGTATACGATATCGGCTTTGCCTGAGGCGATGATCTCCTCCATCTGCTCGGGATCGCTGAGGCCGCCGATGGTAGCCACCGGAACAGACACGTGCTTCTTGATCTCCGCTGCCAGATAGACATTGCAGCCGTGCTCCTTGAACATGGAGGGATGGGTATCGCCGAAGCCTCTCTGATAGGTGCCTGCGGAAACATGGAGAAGATCTATGTAAGGCTCAAGCTCCTGTGCGATCCGGCAGCCCTCTTCCAGATCATAGCCGCCCTCAAAAAGCTCGGAGCCGCTGAGTCGGAATTCGATGGGGAACATAGGGCCCACGGCCTTTCGGACAGCCTGAAGGACCTCCTTTGCGAAACGGCAGCGGTTTTCCAGGCTTCCGCCGTATTCGTCCTCGCGCTTGTTGAAATAGGGGGAAAGGAACTGGTTAATGAGCCAGCCGTGCCCGCCGTGGATCATGAGCATCTCAAAGCCCGCCCTCTTGGCAAGTCCGGCCACATGGCCGTAGGATTCCACGATCTCGTCGATCATCTCCTTTGTCAGGGCCTTGACCGGCACGCCGTCCGGACGGACGGTATCAGAGGGACCCCACTGGTTCATGCTCTTCTGCTTGCTCTTATCCGTCATGCCAGCCCTGAAGCCAGCCGTCATTGCAAAGTCTCATGAAGCCCTGAACAAATTCCGCATCTAACATTTTCATTTTACATTTCCTCCCTTATCTGGTGATGATATCGACCGGTACGTTGAATATTTTGGCAACCTTGAGAATGGTATCGATATGTCTGCCTGCTGCCGCGGCCATGTGGTGGGTCGGGCCGGCTTCAGACCAGCGGTTGCAGAAGTCCCTTGCCCCGCAGCTGAAGCGCATTCGCATATTGGTGTCTCCGAACATAAAGATCGGGCCCTCCTCGTTGACGCCCTCAGCCACTACGAACTTGAAGTGACCGTCTCTGTCCTGGGTGATCCCGAGGAAGGTGATATCGCCTGTCGGCGGATAAAACTGGGTCAGATAGCCGCCTCCGGTCTTGCCGTGGAAGACCGGCACGATCTTCATGGTGGGCTTGCGGGCCTGGGAGATGTCGGCATCGCCGGAGCCGGAATGGCCGATGATGCAGATATCTTCATCGAAGTCTATGCCGTTGACCCATGCCATACCAAAGTTACCCATACCATAGCCGATTCGATCGTTCCAGCCTAGTTTGGTATGGGGATCATTTGTTTTTGAAGCAAAATTAAACATATTCTCCTCCTCTGCCTTGCGAGTTTAAAAGTTACCTTTATTATATTCGGAAGCCTTTTTGTCCTATAGGCGAAAACCGCCACATCCTTCTCATTTTCCGACTTTTTCAAAGGCCCCCGAATCTCTCCTAATTTTCATAGAAACGCATATCGCCCCAGGTCTGCATCAGGTTGCGCCGGTCCAGCATCTCTGTCCGGGTCTCGCGGTCGAAGATACGGACGGGCGAACAGTAGCCGTTATATTTGCCCCACTCCTTGCCGGGATCGCCTTCCTTTGTGAAACGGACCCAGGCCCCGTGGATCTGCTCATAGAGCGAATCATATAATTCTGCCGGTTCTCCGTCGAAGACGAACTGACAGAAGGGGAAGTCTCTGGTTCCGAAGACGCAGGGAAGCTCGAAGGCGTGAGAGGCCAGCCAGCCCGTGGCCGTACCGGACTTAGAAACGAATTCATAGCGATACATCCAGACATCTCCGTAGGACCGCTGCCCTTCTGCCACCTTGATGGCCGGCATCTGGAAGGCATAGTCGGTCGCAAAGCGAATGAAGGGATCGCCGCCGATCTGACGGAAATCACCCGCCACGACCGGAACGCTGGAATTTGAGAACTCCTTCTGGGCGTGGAATTCCTTGAAGGAGTCATCGGCAGTCGGCTCATAGTAGCTGATGACAGACGGGATAGCCTGGGCCTGACCGTTCTTTTCCATCATGGCCGTGACCATGGCCCAGCTGTTGGGGAAGCCGGTCTTTTCCGGATGCACGAACATGGTTCCCTCATGCATGTTGGTCCCGATGATCAGCTTGACACCGTCGGCGCTTCCCTGACGGATGGCATCGATGGGACGGACCGGAAGAAGGTCATCCTGGATCGGTCCCGGAAGGAAACCGCCCGGTGTTTTATACTGGTGCTTTTCGGCCACATAGGTGTTGCCCTTCTGAAGCTCATAGGGGTGAATGGTGCGGAGCTTGGGAAGGTCCTCCTCCGTCCAGCCCATGCCCTCCAGAAAGAGGTCGATGTTCTCCCTGGCCTGCTTATGGGTGCAGACGCAGTTGGGCAGGGCCGAGCCTGCGATGGCCTGCTGGAAGGTTCCCTTTGCGCCGGGCGCTGCCAGCATATTGACCACGGAAGCGCCGCCGGCAGATTCACCGGCGATCGTCACACGGTCCGGATCGCCTCCGAAGGCGGCGATATTATCATGGATCCAGTTGAGGGCCAGGATCTGGTCCGACACACCGCAGTTGCTCTCGAAGTCCTCGCAGCCCGGATAGGTCGAAAAATCGTAGAAGCCCAGGACATTAAGACGGTACTGGATCGAAACGAAGACCAGGCCGTCCTCTGCGAAATGGATCCCGTCATAGATGCCGTCACTGGCGCTGCCTGTGTTATAGCCGCCGCCATGGATCCAGACGAAGACCGGAAGCTTGTCTCCCTCCTCCGGACGGAGGATGTTCAGAGTCAGGCAGTCCTCTTCACCCCTCAGCTTGCCATCATCAAGCTGAACGGAAGGATGGCCGTACTTGTCTGCCGCAAAGACGCCCTCCCAGGGCTCGACAGCCCGGGCGCGCTTGAAACGGAGCTCACCCACCGGCGGCTTGGCGAAGGGAATGCCGAGGAATTCCACGATGCTGTCCCTCTTATGTCCCTGTACCTTGCCGCTTAAAGTCTCGACAATATAATTTTCCATCTTGATCTCCTGCCTTTATCCGAGCTTAGGGGTCTCGCAGACCTTGCGTCCGAGTTCATAAAGATCAGCCGTGCTGCCGGTCATTTCCTGGATGGCCAGGGCCCTCTTTCTGGGCTTGCAGCCGTCCTGGGGTTCGGTAAAGAGACCGAAGTAGACCTCTGTCAGGCCGCCGATCTGATTGCTCTCGATACCGGCACGCTCCAGCATAGCAGTCTCGCAGAGCAGGCGGAAATTGTGCACGGTCCGGATGTTGTCCATTTCCATGGCCATCTCAAGGATGCGCTTATTGTAATAGGCGTAGCGCTCCTCCCATTCCGGATTGCCGCAATCCGTGAAGCCGGTCTCTGTCATGATGATATCCTTGTGACCGTCACCGTACTTGCGCATGACCTTATAGACGGAATCCCCGAAGGCTCTCCAGAGGCTGTCGGGCTCTTCCACATCCAGGAAAAGATCATAATCACCGTCCACGATCTTATTGGTGAAAACGTAGGGATGCCAGGAGACGATATCGAAGAAATCGTCTGTCTTATCCGACCAGAATTTTCCGGATTTGATGCGGGAATACATCTTGTCAAAGGTCCAGGCCGCGCCGAACATGACCGGCAGATAGTCGGGCATGTCTCCGCCCAAGGTCGGTGTGCTCAGAGCCGGTGAGAAGGAGGCCACCAATGCCTTGGGATTGCCTCTTCTGACGCCCTTTGCGCTGAAATACTGCAGATCCATTGCGATGTCCATCTTCTCATCCGCGGTGAAGGGATGGGACATATCGCTGTCCAGGAATCCGTCCGGATGAAGGAAAGCGTTGAGATTCCACTCATTGCCCACCTCCCAGATGGTGACCTGGGGGAAGAGAGCCGCCATGGTGGCCCAGGACTGCTCCAGCATCTCCAGGGTCTTCATGTAGGGACTTCCCGGTGTCAGGTCTCTGGCCGGTGTCGCATGTCCCATGCGCTGCTTGCAGCCCTCCGGCAGGAACCATTCGTGGCTCATACCTGTCACTTCAATATCGAGCTCGACCGCGCGATCCAGAAGCTCCTTATGTCTTGCCACAACAGCCTCATTGGGAGTCACCGGATCCAGCAGGATATCCGTGATATGCATCCAGGAACGGTACGCATTGCATCCCATTCCCTTGACCAGATCAAGATAGGCTGCGGCCGGAACCTTTGTATCCGCTTCTCTCTGGATCAAAGGCTCTCCTACACCAAAAAAACGTTCATGTGCCATAAGTTGATATACCTCCTCTTCTCATAAGTGTTCCCATTAGAACATTTACCTGAGTTTATTTTAAAAATTTACCGCTTCGAAAAATAGGAATTATCCTACCTGCACTTGTCCAAAACCGACTTTATGATAAAATCCGCCAAGAATCCTTAGTAATACCTGGAACGCCCGGGCTTAGTCCCACCTCTTGCCGATCGGAATTTAGCAGGAGGGGAATGCCCCTTCTACTCGATCCGCACGTGGACACTCCGCACTTCGTGCTTCCTGTCCTAACGCCCGGTAGTTGTCAGACAAGCGAGCTTGTCTGTCGCCTGCCGGGCTTTTGCACCAAAAAGGAGGAGGACAAGCCTGTCCTCCTCTTCTCTGTACGAGATATCATGGAAATCTACAGCCGCTCTTATTTGCAGCAGGCATTAAATGCAGGCCTCATTTCCTCGACCTGTCTGTGCGTCAGGCCATATCTGACAGCTGATTTCTCCCAGTTATCCCTAACTGTTTTTAAAATATCTTCTGCATAAGTCTCGGCATCCGCTTTTGTCATACCGAATCTTACTGCCGTCTGTATAGCCAGCTCAATACTGATGCTGTTATCATGATCATTGACATTGAGAGACAATTCGTCCCCGTATGGGACCGGATTGACATCATACAAAGGAGAAAGGATCCATCCTTTGTTTGAGAAAATAAAGGCATGGTTTCTCAGGTGATCATCCGTATTGCTGATCGCCATGCTGAATACGATACGCTTCCAAAGTTCGATCAGATCCCGTTTCGGCTGCACTCCGTATGATCTGATAAACGCAGCAATATCCAGATAACTGCTTCCATCTGCAGCCGAGGCACCATCTGTTTTTCCCAGAAGAGTCATGGCAGAGGCAAAATGCACTCGCTTGATCCCCTGACGGTCAAAGCGTTTTACCAGGAAAGTACTTCCCTTATTCGAAAACTTCTCGAGCTTTGCCTCAGGCACATTTAACCCGCAGAGTGCAGCCAGGGTATGCGCTACCATTTCCCAGGCTCCGATATCATTCTCATCATTCTTAGAAGGGAATTATGATCTCCTCGATGCCCGTTTTCTTGTGATCAGATTCAGATCCTGCAGCTGCCTGCCCAACTCATCATCTTTAGCAACAAGAAGCAGATCCTTATCCAGATTATTTAAAGCATGTAGAACAGCCGCATAAATACCCATGGCAACCGAAGGATCTCCCTTTTCAACTTTCCAAAGAGATGCCCGGCTGATTCCTGCACGTTCAGCGACCAGTTCCGCTGTCAGGCATCGTCTGAGTCGCGCAAGTTTGATCTGTTCTCCCATAGTTCTTAAGATTTCTTCTGTTCCCGGCAATATATTGTATGCTGCTTTCTTCATTTCGTTCACCATCCTGTAATGTTTATTATTACATACAGCATTAATGTTTTTGTCAATTTTAGAAAGCATTGTGAAATGAGAGTCAAGCTATGTCCCGTATCATAAAATGCGATGACATGCCGCTCGGTCAGCCTCTCTTCCGCTGATGCCGGGCCCATGCCGCAGCATTATATCGGAAATTCAAATTCGGTTACGGCTCCGTCATCATTGTAGAAACGACAGACCGCCTTGTCCTCGAAAAGCATCTCCATGCGGAGCAGGTTGTTCCTGAGGCCGATACGCTGCTCCAGAGCCTCCATATTTTTCTCTTCAAGAGCCCGGACCAGCCACTCCGGATAGCCCTGGCCATTGTCGCGGATCTGCAGCCTGGCATAGGGCATTCCCTCCTTTTCCATATAATCCACCTTGACCAGAAGTCTGGTGAGGCGGTCGGGAGCCAGGGAATATTTCACGGAGTTCTCGGCAAAGTTCTGCATGAGCATGGAGGGAACGGTGATATCCTCCACAAAGGGATCGATCTCGATCTCATAATCAAAGAGGTTTTCATACCGGATCTTCTGGATCTCCAGATAGTTCTTAAGGTGTCCGATCTCCTCCTTGAGGGGAACGAAATCATCCGTCACAGACAGGAGGTAACGCAGGTATCGGGCGGATACCATGATCAGCCGTCTGGCATTCTGATAATCCCCGGTCAGAATCATGTTGTAGACCATGTTAAGGGAATTGACCATGAAATGAGGCCGAAGCTGATAGGACAGGTTATTGGACTCATTCTTCCTGCGCTGCAGCTTTTCCTCATAAACGTTGATCTTCAGGTCCTGTATCTGATCCGTCATCTGATTAAAGGAACGGAAAATATTTCCCACCTCTTTATTGGGAGTCTTCTCCTCGATCCGATAGTCGAGATCGCCCTCTTCCAGCTTTTCCATGGCCCGGGTCAGCTGCCGCAAGGGTCTGACCATCCAGTAATGGAGGGCCAGGAAAACAACAAGAAGGGCCAGGGCCAAAGCGACAACGATCCAGGTGGCATATCTTTGTACGAAGGGCAGCGCAGACCAGGTCTGATTCCGATCATAGACCTCACAGATGTAGAGCGGGGCCTCTTCCGACCGGGCGTAGAGGACATTTTCCCCTGAAGCTGTCTCCTCAAGCAGGACCGCCATTTGATCCTCACCGACAAAAGAAAGCTCCTCTCCCGAAGCCGTCTGCTCGGGCATGGGAAGGTCCTCCACCGCTATCATGGCGCCGCCCCAGATCCCGTCACTGACATAATACCAGTTCAGCCAGAGCTCATCATCGATGGTCAGGATCCGCCAGAGGCTGCCTTCCTCCTCCGGCATCGTCCCGTCCAGACAATTCCCAAGAAGAAGCCCCTGCAGTTCCTCCTCTTCATTGATGCGCTCCGCATTGCCGATATAGGTGCAGATAAAGTCCTGGTCCGGGACCATCACATAGACCGCGCTCAGATACTCGTAATTCAGGAAATTCTTCTTGAAATTCCCCTGAAGCTCATTGGCGCTGTAATAGAAGGAGGCCTCCTCACGGTTGAGCAGGTCATAGACCATATCATTTCGGTAGACCAGATTATAAAGGTACTGCTCGACGGTCTCCATCTCATGGTCGATCTGGGACATATAGCTTTGGAGAAGCCAGGTATTGCTCTGTTCGACCTGGCGGATACCGTCCTGAACATAAAGCCGGGAGATCACTGCAGTCGGAACAAGGACCAGGAGAAGGAGGATAATGAGTAAGGCTCCGACCTGGACCTGGATAGAGACGGAGGAAAGCCCTTTTCTTTTTTTCATTGGCGATCCCTCCATTCCTCCAGCTGCCGCTGCTTTTCCCGGGTGATCTTATCGATCCCGGCCGCCTTCAGCTCCGCAATAAATTTCGGGACCTCCTCCTTCGGATCTGTCAGTCCGCTGTCAATGACCGGAAAATACTTGTCCACAACTGCCTGGCAATAGGTGATCTCCTGTCTGACCGGCCTTTCATCAAAGACAAAGCCAAGAGCCGGAGAAGACACCTCATTCTCCAGAAAGTCCGACACATAGGTCTCATAGTCGTTTCCGCTGGCCACTGTCGGCAGTCTCAGGGTCTGATTCATGGGCTGGCTGTAGAGAAGGAAATACTCGCCCTTCTGGTCCACCCTGCCCTCTTCCGTCAGGGTATAGTTTTCATTCTCCAGGCCGTAAGACAGGAGGTTGACCAGGTAGTCATCGGTATAGAGCAGCTCGATCAGTTCCATGGCCTTCTCCGGCTCCGAGCAGGTCGAAGAAATGCCAATGGCTGTCAGACCCAGCTCATTGCTGGTCAGAAGCTGGGGCACATCCGTCAGGGCCACCTCCACAACGCTGCCCCCGAGGGATGTATCCATTCCCTCATCCGCTCCCGGGCCGATGGTACTGAGACAGCAGAAGGCCTCGCCTTCCCTCACCAGGTCCGAAGCGGATCTCTGGCTTGTGAGGGTCCTGTCGGACAGATAGCCCTTTTTATACCAGGAGGAAAAGGTCTCTGCGAGCTCCATAAACTCCTCAGTCTCGTACCAATCCGTAACGGTCAGGCCATCTTCCCCGAGGACTCCCAGTCCATCCGTCAGCCTGTCGACGCCTGATGTCAGGGTGGTATTGCCGCTTCCGGTACTGTTTCCGGCAAAGGGGATCAGGTTGGGCTCCTTTTCATGGATCAGAGCCAGCACCTCCTCCAGATCCGACAGGCTGTGGATCTTAGTCAGGTCGATCCCGTACTTCTCGACCAGGTCCGCATGGCACTCGATGCTGCAGCCGAAGGAATAGGCCTCCTTGACCGAAGGGATCATATACTGGACCTGCTCCAGAGAACCGACGGACAGGACATCTCCGGCCACTTCTTTGATCTTCTCTCCCTTTTCCTCCAGAAGAGAGTCCAGCGGCATCAGGATCCCGGCGGCCACCATCTGGGACAGATAGGTCTCAGCCGAAAGCAGGGTCACAAAATCCACGGCCTGGTCGCCGCCCTCCTTCATCAGATAAAAGTCTGCCAAAACGGAAGCATCCACCTGAACAAAGTCCAGCTGCAGCTGCAGCTTCTTAGCCAGATAGGCATTGATCTCTTCAGATACGGCCTCCCAGTTGTCCGGAAGCTCGCCTCCTATGATCAGAGGAAAGCGAAGGGTCGTCAGCTCCTCCTGAGAGACCTCAGCCCCCTGTTCCTGCTCTTGTCCGCAGCTGCAAAGAGACAGACACAAAAGACAGCTCAGAAGAAAACTGACCAAACGAAAGCCATGTCTTTTACTCATGCTCCTGCCCTTTCTTTTTCTGTCGGTAATTCTGGGGAGACTCCTCATATTGCTTTTTGAAGGCCCGGCTGAAGCTGGTATAATTGGGATACCCCACCTGATAAGCCACCTCTGCGATGGGAAGGTCCGTCAGCTCCAGAAGGTCGGCAGCCTTTTCCATTTTCCTGATGGTCACATAGTTCTTGACCGAATAGCCGGTGCTCTTTTTGAAGATCCGGGTCAGGTAATCCTGATTGAGATGGACATTTTCCGCAATGATGGTCATATCCAGCTCCCGGTCCAGATTCTGCTGAATAAATTGAACGGTCACCTCCACGGGGTCGGTGGTCTTCTCCCGGTTCATCTGCAGCTTCTGCAGGCGTCCCAGGGCCGTGTCGATCCAGGTCTTCATCGTATGGATATTGCGGAGGGCCTGCTCAAAGCACTGGGCCGTATCGGCATCCTGGGTCAGGAGGCTGGCCTGAAGATTGCGCTCCTGCATATAGCGGGAAAGAAGGTTAAGAAACCTGGTATGGAAATAATAAAACTGTCGGCGGTTAAGGCCTCCGGTCACATCCAGAAGGTCCAGGTAGGCGTACATTTCCCTTCTCAGCTGGTCATGGTGCTCCCTCTCCAAAAGCTGACCGAATCTGATAAATCTGTCCTCTGAGCTGATGTCCATACGGATCAGATTCTCTTCCTCGGAAAAGAGGACAACGCCGTGGTCCTCCAGGTGCTCATTGTCCATGCTGAAGAGCTTCTCCATTTCCGAAGCCAGGTCGGCAAGACGAACGGCATCCCCCACATAGGCGATCAGACGGACATCGATATAATTGACGATCTGATTGGCATACCAGGTCGCAAATTGCCGGCAGTGTTCAAAAAGGCCTGCTTCCGTCTCAGATGCGCAGATCACGATCTGGGAATTTTCGCCGAAGCGGATATTCTCCTGCCAGACAATGCTCTCCTGCCGCATGGTAGTCAGAAGCTCGTCTGCTATACGGCTGACAAGAGAGCGGTTGGTCCGAAGGCTGCTGTCGCCCCACCTTCTCACCATCAAAAGGACCGGGCAATAATACCAGTCCGTTTTCAGACGGATGTCATGGGCCTTCATATAGGCTGTCATCCCGGGCTCTTCCGAGGAAATGTTCACGCAGAAAAGGTCCTTGATGAATTCCCCCTCCCGCAGATCGGCATGGATGTCAGCTCTCTCGAGCTTTTCCTTTTCTTTTACCTTCTGCTGCCGCTCTGCTATCATACGTTCCAAAAGTCCGGCCAGTTCATCCGGATCCAGTGGCTTCAAAAGATAGCCCGAACAGCCCATCTTAAGGGCTTCCCTGGCATAGGAAAAATCCGCATAGCAGGTCATAAAGGCAGCGGATATCTCCGGATACCGCTCTCTGACCCAGGAAAGCAGCTTAAGACCGGATTCCTGAGGCATCTCGATATCGCTGAGGACCATATCGATGTCCTCACTCTCCAGGATCTCTCTGGCTTCTGTCGCGCTTAAAGCCGTAAATATGCCGGTAATTCCCACATTCCGGTCCTGGATCAGGCAGGTGGCTGCCCGGATCGCGCTGATCTCATCATCGACAAGCAATAGCTTCATGACTTCCTCCGTTTTACTTTCCGACTTCTGTCGAGCCTGCTCCTCAGGCCGCCTTCACCCCAGATACCCCAGGCCTCTCAGGATGGTGATGCCGACCGCCATGGTAAAGATTCCAAAAAGCGAGGTCACCATAACGATCCCGGCCGCCATCTCTCCGTCTCCCTTCATGGCCCTGGTCATGATATAGGTCGAAACGGCCGAGGGCACGGCAAACATAACAAAAAGGGTGACCAGCTCCTCTCCCCTTATGCCGATAAGAATGGCGCCGGCTGTGCCGATCAGGGGGGCGACGACGATCTTGATGACCGTGGTCAGAAGAATGCCGGCTTTTTTGCTTTTGAAGGTATCGGCCCGAAGGGCTGCCCCGATCATGAGCAGGGCCAGGGGGGTCGAGATCTGCCCCACATATTTGACGGTCGTATCGACCATAGTGGGCAGAGTGATATGCCAAAGGGAAAAGGGAAGTCCGATCAGAATGGACAGGATCAAGGGATTTTTGATGATCTTAAGGGCCATGGACCGGACCGTCGGACGGCCACCTGTCGGATCATAATAGCTGAGGATCAGGGTGGCCAGGATATTGTAGATGGGAATGACCACGGCAATGACCATGATGCCCGCCGTCACTGTTTCAATGCCCATAAGGCTGCGGATGACGGGCAGGCCGATATAGGCAAAATTTCCCCGGAAGGCCCCATGGACCGAAGCGCCGATGGCGGCGGGCTCCTTCAGGATGACCTTAGCCAGGATCCAGGCCAGGAAGAAAATGACGAGGGAAGCCCCGACCGCATAAAGCAGGAAGCGGAGGTTGAAGATGCTGACGATATCGGAGGAGGCGATGTCCCTGAAAAGGGCGGCCGGCAGGGCCACATAAAAGACCAGCTTGTTGGCCGCTGACCGGAATTCCTCCGTAAAAATGCCGACCCTTTTGAGGAAAGCGCCCAGAAGGATCAGGAAAAAGATGGGCATGACGATATTTAAGCTGAAAAGAATATTTTCCACGATCGCCCTCTCCCTCCGGTCAGCATCTGACCTTTATGCCTCATTATATCACATTCTGCCTGATTGCAACGAGGGAAAGCCCTTAAAAGCAAGGGCCTGCCGTTTTCCGGGAAAAGGAAAGGGCCGGACCCTTGAGGTCCGGCCTTTCGTTTAAGGAACTTATCCTGTCCCTCTCTTATGATCTTTTCTTTTTCCGGTAGAGGGCCGTTCCGGCCAGGGGACCGCCTGACACGAAGAGGAGCATGACCCAGAGCCAGAC
>R23__coassemble_252_pt1 | contig 39312 bp, 28 predicted proteins | sample R23__metabat2_high_PE_005 | metagenome-assembled genome bin R23 | reverse complement strand
CATAATATCCTCCCAATCAATCATTCAAATAATCTTTTACAAGAATTTGAAGAAATTAATTTTATTTTTTTCTCTGCAACACTTTAGGGACAGTCTGGCAGGTATAGTGTCCGCATGAGGACAGGGACAGACCTGCCCGCAAAAATAAAGAGAACAAGGACGGAAATGCTTATGACCAAAAGATATGATAACGGAAAAATGTTCAGCACCAGAGTCCTGGCCGCTGCCCTTATGACTGCCATCACCCTCACCTCTGCCACCCCGGCCTTCGCCGCAGAATATGACAATACCTATGTGGCCCGCGAAAGGGTCGAGCATATGCATGAAGACCATGCCATGACCAGCGCCCGCCTGGCCAAGCTCCTCAAGGCAGCCGACCTCGATGATGACGATGCCGACGATTCCGGCCACTCCGGTCCTTCCGGCTCTTCTGCCATCGGCTGACACAGCAAAAAATCTTTTCAGAGAAAGCAAAACCTCCGGTGATCATCTTCACCGGAGGTTAATTTTCGGAGACAGGGGACGGTTCTCTGTCTCTTTCTTCAAAGCTTTATCCCGGCCCGGGTCATGCTTGCATTTCCCGTCAGCGGATCCCGCTTTTCATAGTCAAAGGTCACAAGGTAGGGCCTCTCCGCCCTTTTTGGCCGGCCCGACAGCTCCCAGGTCAGAACCTCCGCATGAAGACGACCGCCCTCATCTGCGGAACGGCAGGCCTTTTTATAGACGGAAATGTCTTTGGCGAAGGCCGGACGGCTCTTTCCCTGTTCCCGCAGATAAAAATCACAGGTCAGACATTCCCGGAAAAAATCCCGCCATTGGTCCTCTGTGAGAGCCGTCTGTTTTCCCCGGACAGCCGAACGGACGGCAAAATCGAGCATAGCTTCCGCAAAAGCCGCCCGCGAAAGCTTTCCCTTCCCCGACCTCTCCCGGAAATATCCGGCCGCAGACAGATAAAGGTCGTAAGGGCCTTCGAAACAGTTTTCCAGCTGAGGCAATGTGACCGTGTACTGACCGCTGTTATAGAGGCGTTCGACCATGTCCTCGACCGCCTTCAGCTCCCGGATATTGTCATAGGTGAGCCAGGGCGTGGACAGGACCTCGTAGGGCGGACGGCGGCAGGATCGGATGTCATGCTCTTTGGCCAGGGCCTCCATGGGCGAGCCCTTGAGGACCTTGAGAAAGCCCAGCTGGAGCTGGGTGGGCCGCATGGCATAGACATCATTGAAGCTCTTCCGAAAGCTTGTCAGGTCTTCATAGGGAAGACCGGCAATAAGATCCAGATGCAGATGGACATTTCCGAAGGATCGGATCCTCTCCACCGCAGCCTTAAGCCTGATCAGGTCGGTCCGTCTGTCAACAGCAGATAAGGTCTTCTCATTGGTCGACTGCAGGCCGATCTCCAGCTGGATGAGGCCGGGCCGCATACCTTTTATTTCTTCTATCTCCTCCTCTGTCAGGATATCTCCCGCAATCTCGAAATGGAAATTGGTCAGGCCGTTATCATTTTCCCGAAGAAAATGCCAGATCTCCCGACACCTTTTGGGGTCCGCGTTAAAGGTCCGGTCGATAAATTTGACCTGTCTGACCCGTTTTTCGAGAAAAAAGGACAGCTCCGCCTTCACCAGGTCAAGGCTTCGAAAACGCACCTTTTTCTCCACGGAGGACAGGCAGTAGGCGCAGCGATAGGGGCAGCCCCGGCTGGCTTCATAGTAGATGATGCGGTCCTCAAAGGAAGTCAGGTCCGCATAGGGAAAGGGAATATCGTCCATGCTGAGAAGAGACCGCTCCCCTGTCCGAAAAGTGGCCAACTTCTCCGAAAGCACTGCCTCTTCCGCCCTCCCGGAAGCCTCCTTCCTTCTCAGGCAGAGACCGGGAATGGTCGAAAGCGACCCGCTTCCTGTCTCAAGAAAGGTCACCAGGTCGGCAAAGGTCCCCTCTCCTTCCCCGACCATAACGGCCCGGACAGAAGGATAATTTTCCAGAAAGCCCTCCGCATCATAGGTGGCTTCCGGTCCTCCCAGAAATACCGGCAGCTCCGTCCTGACCTGAAAAAGATCGTCCAAAAGAGAGCCGATCATTTCCCTGTTCCAGATATAACAGGAAAAAATAAGAACATCCGGCTTTTGAGAGAGGACAGCCTCCAGGATCTCCTCCTGGGGCATATTGATGGTATATTCGGCCACTCTCACCGGAGAAGGACCGGAAAGCCCGCGCCTCGTCCTCTCCCTATCCGCATAGGCTTTGAGGAGATAAAGGGCCGGATTGGAATGGATGTATTTGGCATTGACTGCTGCAAGTAAGATCAACATAAGCATAAAAGAAGCTCCCACGGCAGTGCCATGGGAGCAAATGAGCTGAAAGGTCAGTTAAGACATAAGAGAGGTCGCAACCCCGGCAAAAAGCATACCGACGATCAGAACGGCGATGACCCAGATCACAAGAGCGATGATGGAAAGGACCAGACCGGCAACGGCCATACCCTTCTTTTCCTGCTGCTTCATTGCGATAGCAGACAGAATGATGCCGATGATGGCTGCGATAATACCGATGAGATTAATGCCCGGGATAAAGGTAAAGACGATACCGACGATACCCAGGACAAGACCAGCTACTGCCATAATAATTTCCTCCTCTTCAAAAAGAAAAAAAGATATAAATTCTTCTACATTATGCCGATTCCCGGCCCGAAAGTCAATTCGGATCCCTGTTTTTTGCAAAATTTGCAGTTCCCACGGCCTGTCCTGCTTTCAGTCATATCGCTTTTACAGAAAAATATACTTCTCTTTTTCTGAGATGTGCTATAATAAACCGTCTTCGAAATGCAGTGAGATCGGCCTGCATTCGTCAAAAACAGCCCGGCGGTCCTTATGTGTCCGCTGAAACCCTCCGGCCACGAAGCCGGCAGACCATAAATGATAGGAGCAAAAATATGAAAGTAGGTATCTTAGGTTACGGCAACCTGGGACGGGGCATCGAGTGCGCCGTCAAAAACAACAGCGACATGGAACTTGCGGCCGTCTTCACCCGCCGCGATCCCGCTTCCCTCAAGATCAGAACAGAGGGCGTGCCCGTCTATTCCGTCTCTGAGATCGAAGAAAAGGCTAAGGATCTGGACATCCTGGTCCTCTGCGGCGGTTCCGCCACAGACCTGCCCGAGCAGACACCCGTCTACGCCAAATACTGCAATGTCATCGACAGCTTTGACACCCACGCCCGCATTCCCGAGCATTTTGCCAACGTTGATGCCGCTGCCAGGGAGAGCGGTCATGTGGCCCTCATTTCCTGCGGCTGGGACCCGGGCATGTTCTCCCTCAACAGACTTTATGCCAACTGTGTCCTGCCCAACGGCAAGGATTACACCTTCTGGGGCAAGGGCGTGAGCCAGGGCCATTCCGATGCCATCCGCCGCGTTCCGGGCGTTAAGAACGGCAAGCAGTACACCATTCCCGTGGACAGCGCTCTTGAGTCCGTCCGCGCCGGCGAAAATCCTGACCTGACCACCCGCCAGAAGCACACCAGAGAGTGCTTCGTGGTCCCGGAGGAGGGAGCGGATCTGGCTCTCATCGAAAAGACCATCAAGGAAATGCCCAACTATTTCTCCGACTATGACACCACGGTCCACTTCATCACCGAGGAAGAGCTCATGGCCAACCACAGCGGCATTCCCCACGGCGGCTTCGTTTTCCGCACCGGCACGACCGGCTGGGACAATGAAAACAAGCACGTGATCGAATACAGCCTCAAGCTGGATTCCAACCCGGAATTCACCTCCTCCGTCATCATGGCCTATGCCCGCGCCGTGGTCCGCATGGCTGCCGAAGGCCAGATCGGCTGCAAGACCGTCTTCGATGTGGCTCCGGCCTACCTGAGCCCGCTTTCCGGCGAAGAGCTGAGAAAGTCCATGCTCTGAAAACGGCTTCGAGAGAAGACCTTCCGGCCGGAACGATCATTTTCCAAAAGAAAAAAAGCTCACAGGATCATCACGACTCCTGTGGGCTTTTCTTTAACTTTTCCTATCCCTTCTAAAGGTTTCCCTCCCCGAAGCTCTCGGGCAGGAGTTCTCCCAGGGTAAAGCGTTTGACCTCACCCCCTGCCGAAGGACAGAGAATAACAAGATCCGGCGAACAGAATTCCGCCATGACCTGACGGCAGACCCCGCAGGGCGGACAGGCCTCTCCCATGACCCCATCCCGGCCTCCGGCGATGGCGATCAGGGCAAAGTCCCTTTCTCCCTCGCTCACAGCCTTGAAAATGGCCGTCCTTTCCGCGCAGACGGAGGGGCCGAAGGCCGCATTTTCGATATTGCAGCCGGTATAGATCCGGCCTGACTTTGTCATAAGAGCCGCTCCCACATGAAAATGCGAATAGGGAGCGTAGGACCTTTTCAGCATGTCCTCTGCCAGACGGCAGAGCTTAGCTTCTGTTTCCTTCATAGGTTTTTTCCTCTTTACAGATCCTTCATATGAAGACGAATGGCCTCGATGGCCGTCCGGATGGCCAGATCCGTGTCATGAACGACCGGATTTTCCAGACCGGCCTTTTCTCTTTCCTGATTGGCCATGATCAGGAAGATGGCTCCGAATTTGACCCTCAGGGCCTGGGCCACGATCATCAGGGCTGCGCCCTCCATTTCCGAAGCCAGACAGCCCATACGGACCCAGGCATTCCACTGGTATTCCAGCTTTTGGGCCACGGACATGAGCTTGGGCTCATGCTGGCCGTAGAAGGAGTCCTTGCTCTGGACGATGCCGGCATGGACCTTGGCCCCCAGAGCCTTTCCCGCTGCCCTAAGATCGGCTGTCAGATGAAAATCGGTCACGGCCGGGAATTCGATCGGAGCGTATTCCTGGCTGGTTCCCTCGGCCCGGATGGCTCCGGTGGCCACGACCAGATCACCGGAATTGACCTCCAGCTGCATGCCGCCCGCCGTTCCGACCCGGATAAAATATTTGGCCCCGCATTTGACCAGCTCTTCCATGGCGATGGAGGCGGAGGGCCCGCCGATGCCGGTGGAGGTCACGGAGACCATTTTCCCGTCCAGATAGCCGGTGTAGGTCACAAATTCGCGGGAATCGGCCACGAGACGGGGCTCGTCAAAATATTGAGCGATCTTTTCACAGCGTTTGGGATCACCGGGCAGGATCACATATTCGCCCACCTCTCCCGGCGCCACCTGGATATGATACTGACGATTGTGATCTTAGGAATATTTCATGACTGCCGCTCCTTTACTTTTCTATTTTTCGGATCATTAGGAGACAAAGAACCATCCCTCTCTCTTCTGATTATAGCACATCCCCCACCGCCTTGTGGGCAGTGGGGGATGGCTTTATGGATTCATTTTTTTAGGGGCCTGGTAAGGGAGATCACTGGGTGCTCTTGACACCGTCAACGATGATCTCTGCGGAGGGGATACGGACGGTACCGTTGACCCTGACCTCCACGCTTTCGGGAATGTAATCCGGAGTGGTCACTTCCTGATCATAGGGCCAGTCAGTGCCCCACATGACGTCATAACCAACCTTGACACGGCCATAGCCTGCGGGGATGTGGACCACGGTGTCCTGGCCGACCGGTCTGTAGGTATCCTCATAGAAGGTCTTCTCAGCGCCGTAGGTGGGATTGCCGTTCTGATCGAAGCCGGTGATGGGTCTGGCGGTGACATGCCATTTCTTGACGACGAAGGCGGCTCTCTGATAAAGCTTGACCTCGATGCTCTTTTTGACCTCAGAGGTGGTCTTCACATACTTGGTGGAGGTGGTCACATTGGCCTGGCTGTGATCCTTGAGGAACATGGTGGAGTAGCTGACCGGGAAGGCAGCTGCCTTGTCGGCTGCGCCGAAGCTGGCCTCGGAGGCGATCACGTTCTTGATCTCGTCCGGTGTGGAGAAGGAAAGGGTAGCGCCGGTCTTGGCTGTGCCGCCAAGGATGTAGGCGGTGGTGGAAGAGCCGGACATGATCTTATTGAATTTGGCCTTCTGCTCAACAGATGCCTTGGGGCTGGCATAGCTGAAGGCTTCCTTGATCTCATTTTCGGACTTATTGGACTCGACCTTGAAGTAGATGGTCCGACCGTAGGAAACATGATTGACCATGACGGGCGGCTTCTTCTCGTCGGTATATCTTCTCAGGGAATCGACTGTGGTCTTGGGGCCGAAGACATCATTTTCAGGAGTGACATCGGCATTGAAATAGACCTGCTTGTACTGGATGATATAGGTCTTTCTTTCACCGGAATGGGTCGCATCCAGGTTGAGCTTTAACTTATCGCCCAGGCCCTTGATGCCCAGGGATGCATCGACCTGCTCCTTGGACTCGGCTGTCACGACGTTGCATTCGATCTGGGCGGTGGTGGCCAGGCCCTTGGCTGCCCACTTGGCCACGGCCTCGTCGATAGCTGCCTTGACATTGCCGGCTGTCGGGTTCTCGACCAGGAAGGAAGCATCTGCTCCGCCGCCGTTGAGATCCAGAGTGATCCTGACCGGAGCTCTGTCCGGGCTCACCAGCTGGGTCGGTGTGCCGCCGACCAGGCCCTTGTCAGCCACAAGGATGGAGCCGGGATAAACGCCGGAGAGATTGGCGGTGATGTTGTCCAGGCTGGCATTGCTGGTGGACACATCCTTGATCTCACGCTTGGTGATGACGAAGGACTTGCCGTCTGCCTGGCCGGTGGTCCCCTCTGTCATCTGGCTGGAGGGAGTCAGGTCCAGAGCCAGGACCTGGTCTCTGTTGAATTTCATATCGGTCAGGTAATCCGTCACGGCCTCGGACTGTCCCTGAGCCTCTTCCTTCTTCTGCTTACGGGACTCTTTTTCGGCATTCTCGGCCTGCTGGGCTTCTTCGGCTTTCCTGGCAGCTTCCTCAGCCTTCCTGGCCTCTTCGGCCTGCTGGGCTTCCTTTGCCTGCTTAGCCTCTTCGGCCTGCTTAGCCTCTTCGGCCTGCTTGGCTTCTTCGGTCTTCTTGGCTGCTTGTGCCTGCTGAGCTTCCTCCGCCTGCTTAGCGTCTTCGGCCTGCTTAGCTTCCTCAGCCTGCTTTGCCTCCTCGGCCTGCTTAGCTTCCTCAGCCTGCTTGGCCTCTTCGGCCTGCTTAGCTTCTTCGGCCTGCTTAGCTTCTTCGGCCTGCTTAGCCTCCTCGGCCTGCTGAGTCTCATCAGCTTTCTGATCTTCCCCGGTCGTCTCCGTTTCCGTAAGGACCTCAACCGGAGCATCCTTTTCCGTATCATTAAGGCTCACCTCGGCCTGGACCGGGGCTGCTGTCTGCTCTGTGGCCAGAGCGGGCAGGCTGGAAGAAGTGATGATGGTAGCGGCAGCAAGTGTAGCGGCCAGAACCTTGGCACTGACTTTTTTACCATTCATATTTTTTCTAAACATATCGCGTTCCTCCGTATTTGAGAGCTTTCACTTTATCCGTTTGTTGTCAGATGTTCTTTGGGCTTTCCCACGGCCCGCATCTGATGGACCTAGGATACGTCACAAAGTGTTGGAAAAGTGTTGCAGACTCTTACCGTGGGGAACACACGCAAAAGGCCCTGCAGGGATGCCGTGATGGGCAAACCTGCAGGGTCCGTCAGTCACCTCACCCCTTCACCTCAGTTCATCTCTGATCCGCTCCAGGGTGGCCATGGCCGCTCCTCCGGCTGCCTCCACACCCAGATAGTGGTCGGCTCCCGCATCCGCAAGGGCCCGGCAGGAGGCCGGAAATTCCTCATCCGCCTCCCAGAAATTGAAACAGAGGGGAAAGCGCGGGGCATAGAAAATGACAGCCGAGGCATCGGCTTTTCCGGATATTTCCTGCCCGCCTAATGTCCGGCAGGCAGCCAGAAATTCCGCTGCGGAGACTCTCGAAAAGGACCGGGCTGAGAGAGCTTCCATTTCCTTATGAAAGCTTTCGCCGCGGGACAGACCTCCCCGCATCATGGAAAGATCGATCCATTCTCCGGACAGCTCCTGACCATCCGCCGTATAAAGATATTGAAGAAGGGTCAGCTGCTGCCACTTTTCCACATGTCCTCTGACGGAAAAGTCCGGATAAGAGATGAAGATATCTTCTCCCAGGCTTTCCAAATGAAAGCCTTTTTCCCCGGGATCATAGACTGCCCCACTCCGACGGCAGATATCCTCCGGTGAAAAGGCCTGAAGCCTCTCCCGGGCCGGCTGCAGCATCGTGTAAAATTGTCTGTCTTCTCTTTCTTTATTCATCGGCTCACCATCTGCCTGCAAGGCCAACATTGGCAATACCCGAGGGGCAGGATCCGCTCCCTTTCCCGGTCATTCCCCGCCTTCGAAAAAAGCCTTTATCCGCTCCACATGGTCCGGAGCTTCATCGTAAACGCCGTGACCGTATTCCTCTCCGTAAAGATAGAAAGCGCAGCCAAGCTTCGCTGCCATCTCCTCTGTCCCGCGGGCTGTCAGGACTCTGTCCCCCAAAGCTCCGACCGCAAAGACCGGGCAGGTCATCCTGTCCAATTCCTCATAGGTATTGACCTTAAGAATGGCCTCCGTCAGGAAAATGAACCGATTGATTTCCTCCTCCGACACCTGCCCCATGCCTTCCCGGATGGCCGGTCCGTAGGCTTTTGCCACGGCCGGAGAATAAATGCTTTGAATGAGATCATCGATCAGAAGCTCGGTTTGGCCGGAGGCTGCCTCGGCCTTCCAACGGGTCAGGACCTCCTCTGCCCCGGGATTCATGCGAGAGCAGGTGGCGGAGAGGAAGAGCCTCTCCACAAGCTCCGGATGGTCAATGGCCAGATACTGGCCAACCATGCCTCCCATGGAAGCCCCGAAGACACAGGCCTTTTCCAATCCCAATGCCCTCATGTCAGCTGCCGCATGGTCAGCCCTGTCCCGAAGGCTGTAGCCTTCTTCCACGCCTTCTCTTTCATCGAAGAGATAAATGCTGTAGTCCTTAAATGCGGCATACTGCCTTGCAATGGCCTCTCCCGCCCCGAGGGTGCTTTTCAGCGCCAGCCCGGGCAGCATGACCAGTGCCTTCTTACCGCTGCCGATCCTGATATATTCCATGTTGCTCCTCTTTTGTAAAGATTTTATTTTAGTCTGAGATCATGTTCTGAAGGTCTTCTGCTTCGGCAAAGAGCTCTATTTCCGGTATCCCGCATCTCAAGCTCCCTTCTCCAGGATAGGCGCCACATTTTGGAGAAGCACTCTGTCGGTCGTGGTGTCATAGGTCTCGATGTCGTCGATGCCAATCTGGCGACGGATATCCTCGTTTACGACATTTCCTTCAGCATCGACAGAAAATCCTCTTCGCTTTTGCTTTTGTTCAGCATGGTAAGCATCTGAGCGGATCTTTCCTCTTTCTGCCTGTCGGTCATATCTTTGATCATTTTCGAATATAGAGTTATCGTACTCTGTGAAAATCCCCTTTGAATAAATGTCTTCAATAGCTTTGAACGCTTCTCTGTCATTATATAATCCTTTCTCGATACCATATACAAAATCTGACATTGCATCGATTGCCGTATAATCATCTGTATCTAATCTGATGATCTTACTGATTCCCGGATCATCTTTATCAAAATCAGTATATATCAAAAGATTGTCAATTGGGACAATCGAATCGCCATCCGCACTCCTCTGATATTTCGAAGCCTCCTTCGTATCGATCTCCGACATGAACCGGCGGTGCTGACTCATATCCATGACATCGCCCAGGTGATCGACCTGCCTGCCGTCAACATTGACGGGATAACGGATATCGTTTTTCCACGATTTAAACCTTTTGGACAAAGGTATAATATTACCTGACTCATCATAGGTCTACTTTTCTTGACTGCTACACAAAGTTACAATTCAATAATGAAAAAAGGGGTTATTTCAAATGTATAAAACTTGAAAAAACGGACTCGGGCCGGTATAATTAAAATGAAAAAGGGGAGATGACAATGTTTAAAAGAAAAGCTTATGACCAACTTTTAAATTGGAAAAATGAATATGCCGGTAAAACAGCTTGCCTTTTGGAAGGGGCGAGGCGAGTTGGTAAAACAACATTGGCAGAGGAATTTGCGGCCAACGAGTATTCAAGTTATATAAAAATAGATTTTTCGATTGCAACAAATGAAATAAAAAAAGCATTTGATGATATCGCAAGGCTTGATATTTTTTTCCTGAAATTGCAGACGGAGACCGGAATTGAACTGGTTGAAAGGAAATCAGTGATCATATTTGATGAAGTGCAATTGTATCCCAAAGCAAGACAGGCTATAAAACATTTGGTGAAAGATGGCAGATATGATTATATAGAAACCGGTTCTCTTATTTCAATAAAAAAGAATGTGAAGGATATTCTCATCCCGTCAGAGGAACATAAAATTAAGATCTATCCTATGGATTATGAAGAATTTATGTGGGCAACCGGTAAGAATCCTGCAATCACCCAAAAGATATATGAGAGCGGGCAGGCGCTTGGCGACGGACTTAATCGGAATCAGATGCGAGACTTTCGCATTTATATGGCAGTTGGAGGAATGCCGCAGGCGGTCGAGGCCTATATTCAGACAAATAATCTTGAGCGCGTTGACAGGGTAAAAAGAGATATTATTTCTCTTTATCAGGATGATTTGCGAAAAATTGATGCCTCAGGTCTTCTCTCAAAGATGTATATGAATGTGCCGGGTCAGCTCGCACTGGGAAAGAAGAGATATGTTATTTCCAGGGCAACCGGCAAAAAGAAAAATGCGAAAGATATGGAAAGATTGTATGACCTGATAGATGCCGGAATCGTTCTGCCATGCTTCAATGTGACAAAACCGGGACTGGCACTGGAACAGTCGGCAGATATTGATTGCTTCAAGCTATATGTGGCGGATATAGGTCTATTTACTACAATGATTTTTAACAGCTCTGATGAAACGGGTCAGGAAATATACAAAAAACTATTGAGTGATAAGCTTTCGGAAGATTTGGGTTATATGTATGAAAATGTCGTTGCTCAAATGCTCGTGGCATCCGGAAGGAAATTGTATTATCATACGTGGCCCAAAGAGAATAGTACACATTGTTATGAAATTGATTTCCTGATTGTACTTGGGAAGAAACTTGTTCCAATAGAGGTTAAATCTTCCTCGATTAAGAGACATGAATCAATGGATGAGTTTTGCTGCAAATATTCGCAGGTAGTTGGACGAAGGATTTTGTTGTCGCAAAAGGATGTAGGACATGTGGATATGCTTGAATTAAAACCTATTTATATGCTGCTTAATATCTTGAATGAATAGAGTTTTTTGACTGACCGGGAGCATAATACGAGGATGCTGTTATGCAACAATTCACAGAATAACTTAAAAAATATGATTTTAGAAAGTGACGGCCAGCTTCATCCTATCGAAGTTAGGCGTTCTGCCAATCCGGGCACAGAGCTTGCTAACGCTTTTAAGGTTCTTGATAAGGCCACTGTTCCCAGAGGTCAGGGAGCAGTCATATGCCTAAAATCTGACTTATCTGCAATGGATAGCAAGAATTTGATTGTGCCTATCTGGATGATATAGTTATTCTTCGGCAGAAATGCGATTGAGTCGCAGTTCTGCCGATTTTATTATTCATTCTATTCACATCTTCAAACTTTGATGCTAATGTCGCCCGAACCTGGTCAAAACTCGCAATACCCGCAGGGCAAAATCCGCTTTGCTTGTTGCTCGTTAAAAGCGGGCTGCTTCGCAGCTTTTATATAACGAATGCCATGGTAAAAGAATATCGTCAGATTTATGGCGATGCCATCGCTGACATCATCCTGTTTGGTTCTTATGCCCGCGGTAATAATAATGACTTTTTTATTGCTGCGAAAGAAGACGCTGTCGAGCAATTCGATCGAGCAGTGGAAATGTTCGAGGCAATAGAATCATTTCTGGCTTGAATCGGTCGACCATCAGTCGGGATCCCGCATCTCAAGCTCCCTTCTCCAGGATAGGCGCCACATTTTGGAGAAGCACTCTGTCGGTCGTGGTGTCATAGGTCTCGATGTCGTCGATGCCAATCTGGCGACGGATATCCTCGTTTACGACATTTCCTTCAGCATCGACAGAAAATCCTCTTCGCTTTTGCTTTTGTTCAGCATGGTAAGCATCTGAGCGGCTTTTTCCTCTTTCTGCCTGTCGGTCATATCTTTCAGCATTCCCGAACATAGAAGCATCGTATCTGCTGACAGATGTTTCTCCGCAAATTTCTTTAATAATTCTCCTCGCTTGCTCATCTGTAATATCTCCATTCTCAGACATAAGAATAATGTCTGTCATACCTGATATTTCTGTATAATCATCCGTATCAAATCTGATGATCTTACTGATTCCCGGATCATCTTTATCAAAATCAGTATATACCAGAAGGTTGTCGATTGGGACAATAGAATCGCCATCTGCACTCCTCTGATATTTCGACGCCTCCTTCGTATCGATCTGCGACATGAATTGCCGGTGCTGGGCCATATCCATAACATCGCCCAGGTGATCGACCTGCCGGCCATCGACAGTGATGGAATAACGGATATCATCACTCTTTGTCGGGTTCAGGTTGTCAACTGATTTTACCTGTTCAGATCGGAATGTCACATAGGACAAGCCACGACTGATGACCTCTCCGTCTGTTCCGGGATACATAACCTTAAGGGCCCCGTTCTCATCCACCACCTTGCTGTCCTTGAAATAGGTCCTCTGGCCCTCGGAGAGCTCTCGGCCGGTGGTGTCGACGGTGAGGGAATGTCTGGTATCCGAAGAATTTTCCTCGGAATTTTCCGTAATCCCCTTGAATTCACCATTGCTATATGATATATTTTGAGAGAAGTCGATTGAATGAAGAGATTTTTCACTTCTACCTTCGGCTTCTTTTATTTTTTCAAATATATCCCTATTTTCAGTAATCTTTTTCTGCGCATATGCGATATGATTACCATCATCCATTATTGCAATAGACAAGGCCAGATTAAAAGCATGGGAATCATCTGCAACGATAACACTCCTTTGGTCCCATCCCCTGATGCCAAGATATAAATGGCGATTTTTATAATCAGGTTCATTAGCAGAATACAGGTTTGATGCTCTAATCACATCTTCGAGATTATCCACCAGATCAGATCTTAAATTTTTCAAATCTTTAATATCAATATCCCCGGAATTTTTAGGCATTCTTCGAATAAGCTCATTAAATATATCCTTCTTACCGATTCGTTTAACAAGCCGAACAACGGATTCCCCTGCAGTTGGAATGTCCTGTCCGATAAGACTATTATAAACCTCTCTGTCTGAATAAGCTGTTCCATCGGCATGGGTCAATCTTATTCCATCAAGCTTGACATATTTTGTCCCATCATCAAGAACCTGAATGGAATACCTCAGTTTCTCGTTCCCATCTGTCTCTGCTGAAGCATTTTTAGTATTGCTCTTTCCTTCCACCACCCTCTTATTCTCTATGGCTCCCTTCATGGCATCGACGATCAGGTCCTGAATGCGCTCGGCTTCTTCCAGAGACATATTTGCCATGTCCCTGACGGCCTGTGTATTGAAATTGTCTCTCACTTATCATGCCCGCAAAAGGTCACCCCTTGCGCGATATTTTTCTTTGTCAACTATAGGCTTCCTCTGTCACGATCGATCCGTCTCATCCGAACTCCCCCCTCTTGAGCCTTCCCGTAAAATGTTGTATTCTTCAGATGTCCGGATCCCACCTTTTCCGGACCATCCGACCTGTTTTTCATCGATGATCACATTTTCCGAAAATGGAGGAATTCTTATGAAGCTTGCCGTACTCTATCATTCCGAATCCGGGAACACCAAAAAAGCCGCCGAATACGTCCGGGCCGGCATGGAAAAGGTCGAGGGCGTGACCGCCGTCTCCTATGACATCAAGGATGTCACGGCGGAGGACATGGCCGATGTCAAGGGCGTGGCCATCGGTGCCCCCACCTATTACGCCCAGGTCTCCTGGCAGATGCTGAAGTTCCTGGAATCCCCGGCCGTCCCCCTGGCCGACAAGCTGGGCGGAGCCTTCTCCACCGCTAATTTCTCTCAGGGAGGCAGCGAGCTTGTCCTGCAGACCCTGTCCATGCTCATGCTGACCAAGGGCATGCTGGTTTATTCCGCCGGGACCGGCCACGGCCGTCCCTACACCCACGTGGGCATCAATGCCTTCTGCCAGGAGGGCACGATCGATGATCGCGAGGAGCTTCTGACCCTTTTCGGTCAGAGATTTGCCGCCAAGGCCAAGGAGCTTTTCGGCTGAAAAACTGACGGCAGCTGCGCCTTTTCGCAGCCAAGGAGGGCTTATGCCTTTGATCGACAATTCATCCGTCATGGATGATCTGAAACAGAAAAAAGAAACGCTCTGGCTCAATGAGAACCTGACCCACACCGAGCCCTATGATAAGATCAACGGCTTCGGCTTTGTCCACATGCAGGCGGCCCAGAAGAGGCTCATGCGTTTTCTGCCCTACATCGCCCGGGTCTTTCCGGAGACTGCTCCCAAAAAGGGCCTTATCGAATCTTCCCTGATCGAGATTCCCCGCATGAGAGACTATCTGCGGAAAAATGGCTCTGCCCTGTCCGGACGGCTCTTCCTGAAGGACGATGCCCACCTGCCCATAGCCGGGTCGGTCAAGGCCAGGGGCGGCATCTACGAGGTCCTGAAGATCGCCGAGGATCTGGCCCGGGACAAGGGCATCCTCCGACCCGATGAGGACCATGCCCTTCTGGACTCGGACGACTGCCGGGCCTTTTTCGGGCAGTACACCATCCAGGTCGGCTCGACCGGCAATTTGGGGCTCAGCATAGGCCGCATGGCCTCCCGCATGGGCTTTCGGACCATCGTCCATATGTCCTCGGATGCCAAGACCTGGAAGAAGGACCTGCTCCGGTCCGAGGGGGTGATCGTCCGGGAATATGAAGGCGATTACACCTCTGCCGTAGAAAAGGGCCGGGCCCTGTCCGAGGCCGATCCGACATCCTTCTTTATTGATGATGAGCACTCCAAGGATCTTTTCTTCGGCTACTCGACGGCTCCGCTCCGTCTCAAGATCCAGCTCCATAAGGCAGGTGTGTCCGTGGATGCGGACCATCCCCTTTTCGTCTACCTGCCCTGCGGGGTGGGCGGAGCCCCGGGCGGCATCACCTTCGGCCTGAAGGAGCTTTACGGCGATCACGTCCATTGCTTCTTTGCCGAACCTCTGGAAGCTCCCTGCTTTACCCTGGGTATGGCCAGCGGCCTGGATGACGGCATCTCCGTCTATGATATCGGCCTGACCGGAAGGACCCTGGCCGACGGTCTGGCGGTGGGCCGGGTCTCGGGCTTTGTGGCCTCCATGATGACGACCATCGTCTCCGGCTCCTATACCCTCTCCGATGACCGCCTGCCCATCTGGCAGAAGGCCGTCAAAGAGACGGAAGCTATCCGTCTGGAGCCCTCGGCCTGTGCCGGCTTCTTAGGACCTCTGTCCATAGAAGATCCGGGAAATGCCTGGGAGGCTTACCTCGAGGCCCATGGGCTCAAAGACCGTATGGCCAATGCCACCCACGTGGTCTGGGCCACAGGAGGAGGTCTCATGCCAGAGGAATAGGTCCGGCAGCTTATCCGAAGCATCTGCTCACACAGACCACTGTTAACAGGCGGAGGGCCCTGTCCCGGCTCTTCCGACCGGAAAGAGAGATTTGATTTATGAATATTCTTGTCATAGGCAAAGAAGGCCGTCTCCAACAGCATTCCCAAAAGGGCCGGCTGGACGGCCACAGCCTCACCTACCTTCCTTTGGATGCCTCGCCGGAGGTCATGATCGAAAAGGGCCGCATGGCCGAGGTCATCCTGATCGATGCCATGGGCAGCCTGCCCGGCCCGGTCATCGAATGCCTGCCCCGCCTTAAGCTCATTCATTCCGAAGGTGTGGGCTATCAGGGCATCGACACGGAGACAGCCCGCCGCATGGGCATCTACGTCTGCAATTGCCGGGGCATCAACGCCATGGCCGTGGCCGAGCATGCGGTCATGCTCATGGTGGCCTGCCTGAGAGATCTGGCCGTCAACCATCAAAAGGTCCTCGAGGGCCTTCAGATCGAGACCAAGGAGGGCTACATGCGGACCGGTTCCATCCGGGAAATGTCTGACTGTACCGTAGGACTTGTGGGCTTCGGCGCCATCGCCCGCGAGGCGGCCCGCCTGCTTGAGGTCTATGGTGCCCGCTGCCTCTTTTTCGATCTCTCAGAGGTGGATAAGGACCTCACACACGGAGCCGAGCAGGTCGATCTCGACACCCTGCTCTCCTCCTCAGACATCGTCTCCCTTCACCTGCCCGTGACCGAGTCCACCCGGAATTTTGCCGACGAAGCCTTCTTTAAAAAGCTGAAGGCCGGGACCATTTTCATCAACACGGCCCGTGGCGAGCTGGTGGACACAAGGCCCTCCTTTCCGCCCTCAGCGAGGGTCAGGTGGCCATGGCCGGTCTTGACTGCATCGCCGGGGAACCGGTCCGGCCCGACAATCCCCTCCTTCAGGCTGATCCGGCTCTTCTTTCCCGGACCATCCTCTCGCCCCACATCGCCGGGATCACAGGCGGGACCTTCCGACGCGGCTACGAGATCTTCTGGAAAAACGTGGCCCGTATCGAAAAGGGCGAATGCCCCGACAATATCGTCAACGGCCTCTGGGTCTGACCTGTTTTTATAAAAAGAAAGAGCTCCGGGAATTTTCCCGAAGCTCTTTTTGGTCTTGTGTTTTTAAGCTCAGGCCTCTGCCTTCTTGATCACGAGCTTTCTGATGATGAACAATGTGACCAGCATCAGAACGATGGCTATGGGCAGGGCGATCATCCAGTTGCTGACGATGCCGGCAATGACATAGCTGACGGCCGAAACGGCTGCCACAGTCAGGGCGTAGGGCAGCTGAGTGGACACGTGGTTGATGTGGTCGCACTGGGCACCGGCCGAAGCCATGATGGTCGTATCGGAAATGGGTGAGCAGTGGTCGCCGCAGACGGCGCCGGCCATACAGGCAGACACAGCCACGATGGTGATGGGCTCGCCGGCGCTGAAGACGGAGAGGACGATCGGAATAAGGATACCGAAGGTGCCCCAGGAGGTACCGGTCGCAAAGGACAGGCCGATGGCGATCAGGAAGATGATGGCCGGCAGCAGCATCTGGAAGCCGGCTGCGGAGCCCTGAACGATCTGGGAGATGAAGATCTTAGCGCCCAGAGAATCGGTCATGGCCTTCAGTGTCCAGGCGCAGGCCAGGATCAGGATAGCCGGGACCATGGCCTTGAAGCCCTCGGGGATACATTCCATCATACTCTTGAAGGTGATGACCCTTCTGAAGAGATAGAAGATGACCGTGATGATGATGGCCGCGAAGGAGCCCAGAGCCAGACCGACGGAAGCGTCGGAATTGGAGAAGGCTGTCACGAAATCCTCACCCGAGAAGAAGCCGCCCGAATAGATCATGCCGATGATGCAGCAGATGATCAGGACGATGATGGGAGCCACCAGGTCGCAGACCTTGCCGTTGGGATTGGCTTCCATCTCCCGGATGGCCTGAGCCGTGCCGCTGGTGAAGAGGTCACCCTTCTCCGCGGCATTTTTCTCATGTGTGGCCATGGGACCGTAATCGACATTGGTGAAGGCCAGGAAGAGCATCATGACGATGGTCAGGATGGCATAGAAGTTGTAAGGAATAGCGGAAATGAAGAGCGAGATGCCGTTTGTGGCGCCTGCGCCCTTGGCAAAGCCGGCCACGGCTGCGGCCCAGGAAGAGATAGGGGCAATGATGCAGACCGGAGCGGCTGTGGCATCGATAAGATAGGCCAGCTTGGCTCTGGAGACCTTGTGGCTATCTGTGACCGGACGCATGACGGAGCCGACGGTCAGGCAGTTGAAATAGTCATCGATGAAGATGAGCACGCCCAGGGCGATAGTGGCAAGCTGGGCGCCGATGCGGCTCTTGATGTGGGCTGTGGCCCAGCGGCCGAAGGCAGCAGAACCGCCGGCCTTGTTCATCATACAGACCAGGGCACCCAGGATGACCAGGAAGATCAGGATACCCATGTTGTAGGAATCGGCCACGTTGGCGATGAAGCCATCATTGACCACGTGGGTCAGGGTTCTCTCAAAGTTTCCGCCGGCATAGATGATACCGCCTGCAATGATACCGATGATCAGAGAGGAATAAACCTCCTTGGTGATCAGGGCCAGGACGATGGCGATGACGGGCGGAAGCAGGGACATCCAGCTGGCATAAGCGCTGACATCCGTGCGGACGGTGTTAATGGCCTGCTGGGAATGCTCGGCGAAATCCGGGTCATTGGTCAGGTTGTCGGCATAGCTGTCGACATATTCATAGGCAGAATCCAGGTTGTCGAGATCGTACTCGACAGAGCCGTCATCGCCCGCATCGACCACAAAGGCTTCCTGAAGCCCTGTATTGGCGGATGCCGGTCTGGCAAGGGTGGTCAGGATGCCGATGCCGAACATCAGCAGGCACATGATCACCACAGCGCGGAAGCCGCGCTTTGAAATGCGTTTCATGGTTACTTTCCCTCCTCATGTTAACGAGTTATTGATTTAGTGCAATAAAGTCATTATAACAGAGCTTTTTTTCCTGTCAAAGATAATCCGCATATAAGTGGCAAAACTCTTTCGAAATAATAAAAACGGAGGGACTTTTCCTCCGTTTTTGTGGGTGCTTTCGCCCTATTATCTGTGATTTTCAGGCCATTTGCCCCAAAGCTGCCGCCAGGCGGGCATGGTCGATAAAGATCTGCCGGATGGCCGGATATTCTCCCAGGCCCCTTAGGATGGTTCTGACCTCATAGCCTTCCTTTTCCAGTTGAGGCAGCCAGGAGGTCTCCTCCTCTCCCGCCATGTCGCCAAGGGCATGGTCCCCCGCCACGATCAGGAAGGGAGTCAGGCAGACCCTTTTCAGACCCAGAGCCGACAGTCTTTTTTTGACATCCGCAAGAGACGGCACGGCCTCTACGGTTCCCATGATCCAATTTTCATGCCCCCTCTCCGAGAAAGCCCGGTCGAGGTCTGCATAAAGGCGGTTGGCCTCATGGGGCGTGCCGTGTCCCATGAGGACCAGGGCTTCCTCCCCTCGGATATCCGCAAAGATGGTCTCCAGCGCCGAGAGGACAGCGGCCTTGTCCGCCTCCTCTGCCAGAAGCGGTCTTCCGACGCAGACACGGGCAAAGTCCTTCCGGGCAGCGTCCAGCTTTTCCAGAAAAGCCTCATACTCTTTACCGGGCGTGATATAGGTGGGCTGGACCAGGAGATCGGTCATGCCGTCGGCCTTCATGCGGTCCAAGGCCTCTTCCATAGTCTCCACCGGATAGCCTGTTTTGGCCAGGCTTCGGATGATCCTTCCGGAGGTCCAGGCCCGGTAGAAGGCCCGGTCTGGGAAGGCCTGCTTCAGGTCCTCCTCGATGGCCTCTATGGTCTTTTTTCTTGTCTCCTCATACCTCGTGCCGAAGCTGACGACCAGCAGGGCTTTCTTCATAACACTCTCTCCTCTTTGACTGCCGGCCCTTCTCTGCAGGGGACCGGGCCCAGCTGCCCGGCAAGGTTCCCCTGCCGATCAGAGCTTTTTGACAAAGAGAGCCCGGATGGCATTGAGAACAGCCAGGACCATCACACCCACATCGGCGAAAATGGCCAGCCACATATTGGCAATACCCAGGGCACCCAGGACCAGACAGAGGAGCTTGATGCCGATGGCAAAATAGATATTCTGATAGACGATACCCACGCATTTTCTGGCAATACGGATGGCCTTGGCGATCTTTTTGGGATCGTCATCCATGAGGACCACGTCCGCCGCCTCGATGGCCGCATCCGATCCCATGGCTCCCATGGCAATGCCGATATCGGACCTTGTGAGGACGGGGGCATCGTTGATGCCGTCACCCACAAAGACCAGCTTGTCCTTTTCATTCTTTTGAGACAGGAGCTTTTCGACCTCTGCCACCTTATCGGCCGGCAGGAGCTCGGCGTGGACCTCATCGATCCCCAGCTCCTTTGCCACAGATCCGGCCACCTCTTTGGTGTCTCCTGTCAGCATAACACATTTGTCAACGCCTGACCTGTGCAGGGCTTCGATGGCCTCCTTAGCCCCTTCCTTGATCCGGTCTGAGATCAGGATATGTCCGGCATAGCAGCCGTCCACAGCCAGCTGGATGACCGTTCCCACCAGGTGGCAGGGCTCAGCGGAAAGTCCCAGGCTTTCCATCAGGCGGCTGTTGCCGGCGGCCACGCGATGGCCATCCACAACTGCCGTGACGCCGTGGCCGGAGATCTCCTGAATATCCGTGACCCGGCTTCTGTCTATCTCCTTCCCGTAAGCTCTCTCGATACTCCTGGCGATGGGGTGGCTTGAGGCCGATTCGGCATAGGCCGCGTATTCCAGGAGCTTGTCCTCTGCCATGGAAGCATGATGGATGCCTGCCACCTCGAAAACGCCCTGGGTGAGAGTACCTGTTTTATCCAGGACCACCGTCTTGGCCGAGGCCAGAGCCTCCAGATAGTTGGAGCCCTTGACCAGGATGCCCTGGTTGCTCGCTCCGCCGATACCGGCAAAGAAGCTCAAAGGAATGCTGATGACCAGAGCGCAGGGGCAGCTGATGACCAGGAAGGTCAGGGCCCGGTAGATCCAGTCAGCCCAGGAGGGAGACTGTCCCAAAAGGAGAAGAACGAGAGGCGGCAGGATGGCCAGAGCCAGAGCCCCGTAACAGACAGCCGGGGTATAGATCCTGGCAAAGCGGCTGATAAAGGCCTCGGACCGGGACTTGCGGGAGCTGGCATTTTCCACCAGGTCCAGGATCCTGGAGACAGTGGATTCCCCGAATTCTTTGGTGGTCTCCACCCGGATCAGGCCGGTCATATTGATGCAGCCGGAGATGATCTCATCGCCCTCCTTAGCAGTACGGGGCACGCTTTCACCGGTCAGGGCGCTGGTATCCAGTGTGGTCTCTCCCTCGACCAGGATACCATCGATAGGCACCTTCTCGCCGGGCTTGACGACGATGATCGTTCCGACCTCTACCTCATCGGGATCGACCTCCTCCAGCTTTCCGTCGACCTCCACATTGGCGTAGTCCGGGCGAATGTCCATGAGGTCGCTGATGTTGCGGCGGCTCTTGCCCACGGCGTAGGACTGGAAAAGCTCGCCGATCTGGTAAAAGAGCATGACCGCCACGGCTTCAGTGTAGTCGCCGCTGCCCTCGATGAGGGCAATGGCAAAGGCGCCCACAGTGGCCACGGCCATGAGGAAGCATTCGTCGAAGACCTGGCGGTTGAGGATGCCACGGACGGCCTTTCGCAGGATGTCATAGCCGATGACCAGGTAGGGGATCAGGTAAATGAAAAAGCGGGGCAGGCCCTTGACGGGCAGGAAATGCAGAAGGATAAGAAGGGCTGCTGTGATCAGGATACGGATCAGCATCTTCTTCTGTTTTCGGTTCATGATGTGCCTCCTATGAAATGTCCGCTCAGGCAGACGGGATGGTTGGTCTATACAATTAAACGATTGTTTAATCGTTTGATTTCAGTATAAGCATAAGAGACAAAGCTGTCAACAGGGAAATTCCACTTTGTCCTCTTCTGCCTTCGCCCAGGCTCCTTTGTCCCGACGCAAACCGGGGGCAGGGACAGAAAAAGGGCCGGAGACCTCTCCGACCCTGAAAATGTTTGATATGAAATTTACAGCTTCTCCAGGAGCGCCGGCCCTGCGCTGTAGAGCCGGATGTGTCCGACGATGCCCAGGACCACCGGAAGGCCCACGAAGAGGAGGATGCAGGGGACGAGCCCCAGAAATGCCGTAATGAAGAGGGGCAGAAGTCCACAGCCAAAGAGGAAGACCATATAGCAGACGACCGGGAAGAGCCTGGACTTGGCCGGGACGGCTTCATTGTCCCAGTTGAGATTGGGCTTTTTGATATCGGCCAGGATGGACATATCATTGATGAAGAGGATAATGCCGGCCGCTTCCGCAAGCGCCAGGAGGATGGCCACCGGATCGAACTTGGCCAGGACCGTCATAACGATGCCGGCCACGATCAGATAGACAAAAACGATACCGCCTGTCAGGATAAAGGCCGTGATCTCCTTGGCCTTGATATAAGCCTTCCAGGAGATCGGGACCTGGCGGAAGACATCGAAGTCCTTGCCCTCACGGGAAATGGCAGAGCAGGCTGCCACGCTCATGCCCGAAGCGCTGGGGGCCACAAGGCCGGTCACAGCAATGGCCATGACAGCGCTGCTGGCAAAGCCGGCCATGGCATTGAAGACCTCGCCGGTCGAGCCGTTTATAAAGATGATGACCACCATAAGGATGGGCACGGCGATGGGATAAAGGAAGACCGTGAGCAGGTAGGCCGGATTTCTCTTGAGGCTCTTCAGGTCGCGGCGGACCATAGCGCTGACAAAGTTTGACTTGACCGTGGCCTTGGAGAGAGCTCTGCTGTCCACATCAGCGCCGGCATCCGAGCTGTCCGCCATGCGGAGAGCGCTCTTAAGATAGAGCTTCCTGACGGCCAGGAAGAAAAGGGCAGCCAGAACAAGAGTGATCCCCAGGACCTCCAGAAGGATCAGGGCAGATACCTGTCCGCGAAGAAGGCAGGCCAGGCCGTGAATGACAGGCAGATCACCGGCAACACCGCCGATCCCGCCCAGGACATTGCCCAGGGCATTGGGTATCCACATCATTTTTGGGGATCAGCATATAGGCCACGAAAATGATGAAGAGGGCAATGGCTCCTATGATCCTGAGAGCATCCCGGTTGCGGATGACATTCACGAAGGTCATGAGCAGGATGATGATAATGCCGACCAAAGCGATGGCGATGATAGGCAGACAGACCGCTCCCAGGATCATGCCCGCATAGAAGGCTGCCGGCAGGGCTCCGCCCATGGCGATGGCATAGCCCACACAGGCCGGTACCGTCATGACCAGGCAGAAAAGGATGGGCAGGGAGCTGACCAGAAGGAGCTTGGACAGAACGATCTGCAGGGATGAGAGGGGCATGGTCAGAAGCAGTGACAGGTCCGTGGACATGTAGAGCTCATTGACGATCCGGGCCGCCGAGAAGAAGGCCGAGGCGATCAGGCCGGCCATAAAGAGCATGGCCAGGATGGCGTAGGGGTCCGGCAGCATAAAGGCCAGATCGGGCAGCTTATAGCCCAGAAAGCCCAGAGCGGCAGCTATGATCAGGGCCAGGGTATAGGTCCAGACCTTGCCGTAATCGTAGGTCAGGGATGAGGTGGCAGTTTCATTGTCCTTGCCTGCGGCGCATTGTTTCAGCACCTTGTAAAGGCGGAGTATCTTATTCATTGGCATCCTCCGGCTTAGCGCCCGTGATGGACAGGAAGATCTCTTCCAGATCCGTGCCCTCGGGATATCTGGCAGTCAGCTCCTCAAAGCTGCCTTCAAACATCAGCTCGCCCATCTTGATGATCATGATATGATCGCATAGCTTCTCCGCGACCTCCAGAACATGGGTGGAGAAAAGGACGGAGTTGCCCTCGGCCACATGCTCCTTCATCATGAGCTTGAGCTCATAGGCAGCCTGGGGATCCAGGCCCGTCAGAGGCTCGTCCAGGATCCAGATGGAGGGCTTGTGGATCAGAGCGCCCAGGATCATGATTTTCTGTCTCATACCATGGGAATAAGAGACGATCTTCTTGCCCAGAGCATCGTGGATGCCCAGACGGGTGGCGTTTTTCTCGATAAATTCGCTCCGGCCCTCGGAGGGGACATCATAGATATCCGCCATGAAGTTGAGATATTCCAGGCCGGTGAGGCGGAGGAAATGATCCGGAGAGTCGGACACATAGCCGAACTGCTTTTTGGCCTCCAGAGGATCCTGCATGATGTCGATGCCGTTTAAGAGGACCCGGCCCTGGTCAGGACGGAGAATGCCTGTCAGCATCTTAAGTGTGGTCGTTTTGCCGGCGCCGTTTGGGCCGATAAAGCCTGTGATATGGCCGTCTGAGGCCGTCCAGCTGGTGTTATTGACCGCATACTGGGATTTTCCGAATTTTTTAACAAGACCTTCTACCTGGATCATTTCCGATATCCTTTCCGAAATTGGGATGTGCAGACCGACCTTTCCGGTCGTTTTCGACTTTTTTGAGGGGTCCTTTTGAGAGGCTTCCCCCTGTTCTTCCCTAATATAATGGATATTCCTTCCTATGTCAAACCTTAAAAGCCCCTAAGGGCTTGCGTGAGCTGACATTTTCGCCTGTCTGTCGCTCGTCTTCATTTTGCCTATTGACTTGGTAGGCATATCTGCTATACTCATATTTGCCTACAAAAAAGATAGGCAAAAAAGGATATGGTCGGAAGTCCCCTTCCGAAAAGGAGCGATTATGTTTATCTATGCGGATAATGCCGCCACCACGAAAATGAGCGAGACTGCCATCAAGGCCATGACCGAAGCCATGGCCAGGACCTACGGCAACCCCTCCAGTCTTTATACCATCGGCCAGGAGGCCAATGAGGCCATCACCGCAGCCCGCGAGACCGTGGCCGCCTGCCTGGGCTGCGAGCCCAGAGAGATCACCTTTACCTCAGGCGGCTCCGAGGCCGACAACCAGGCCATCATGAGCGCTGCCAGACTGGGAGCCAAAAAGGGCAAAAAGCACATCATCACCACGGCCATCGAACACCACGCGGTCCTTCATACCCTGAAGAAGCTGGAAAAGGAAGGCTTTGAGGTCACCTACCTGACCTCTCCCGTGACCGGCATGGTCACAGCCGATATGGTGGCAGAGGCCATCCGCGAGGACACCTGCCTGGTCACCATCATGTATGCCAACAACGAGATCGGAACGATCATGCCCATCGCCGAGATCGGGGCGGTCTGCCATGAAAAGAAGGTCCTCTTCCACACGGATGCCGTTCAGGCTGTGGGCCATGTGGCCATTGATGTCAAGGCCCAGAACATCGACATGCTCTCCCTCTCCGCCCATAAGTTCCACGGGCCCAAGGGCGTGGGCGCTCTCTACGCCAGAAAGGGCATCCTCCTGACCAACATCATCGAAGGCGGAGCTCAGGAGCGAGGCAAGAGAGCCGGTACGGAAAATGTGCCCGGCATCCTGGGCATGGCCGCTGCCATGAAGGAGGCCTGTGACAATATCGAGAAGAACACGGCCCATATCGTGCCCCTCCGCAACAGACTGATCGAGGGCATCATGAAGATCCCCCACACGGCCTTAAACGGCGATCCCGTCAAACGGCTTCCGGGCAATGCCAACTTCTGCTTCGAGGGCATCGAGGGCGAATCCCTGCTCCTTCTCCTTGATGATAAGGGCATCTGCGCTTCCTCCGGCTCGGCCTGCACCTCAGGTTCGCTGGATCCCAGCCACGTGCTTCTGGCCATCGGCCGGCCCCACGAGGTGGCCCACGGCTCCCTCCGGCTTTCCATCGCCGAGTCCATCACCGAAGAAGAGATCGACTACATGATCGCCTCCGTGACTGAGGTCGTGGATTATTTACGGAAAATGTCACCGGTCTGGAGAGACCTGATGGCCGGAACCAAGGAATTCCATATTTAAGAGCAAAGACAAAAGCGGCAGCTTCGATGATATAAGCTGTCCCGATAAGAGATAAGCATTCAGGAGGATAGGATTATGGCACTTTACAGTGAAAAGGTTATGGATCATTTCAGAAATCCCAGAAACGTGGGCGTGATCGAGGATGCCGACGGTGTGGGTGAGGTCGGCAATGCCAAATGCGGCGATATCATGAAGATCTACCTCAAGATCAAGGACGAGACCATCGAGGACGTCAAATTCGAGACCTTCGGCTGCGGCTCAGCCATCGCTTCCAGCTCCATGGCCACCGAGCTCATCAAGGGCAAGCCGGTGTCTGAGGCTCTCAAACTGACCAACAAGGCCGTGACAGAGGCTCTGGACGGACTTCCTGCCTACAAGCTCCACTGCTCCGTCCTGGCCGAGCAGGCCATCAAACGGGCTCTGAAGGATTATTACGACAAGAACGGCATCGCCTACGATGCCGAGGAGCTGGCTGACATCGATGAGGACGAGCTCCACGAGCAGGCTCACGGCGAGGCCTGAGTCCCTTTTGTAAGCCCGTCCGCTCCGAACGGAAAAGGATGAGACCGGCAGGAGAGATCCTTTCCTGACCGGCCCGGTATGATACGAAAAGGAAGACCGCTTATGATCTCAACAAGAGGGCGCTACGCGCTTCGGGTCCTGATCGACCTGGCGGAATATGAGCCCGGCGAAAGGATCCCCTTAAAGGATATCGCGGACAGGGAGCAGATCTCCCGCAAATACCTGGAATCCATCATGACCATGCTGTCCAAGGCCGATATGGTGGATGCCATCCACGGCAAGGGCGGGGGCTTTGCCCTCAACAGAAGTCCGGAAGACTATTCGGTGGGTGAGCTGCTCCGCCTGACGGAGAACAACTTCGCTCCCGTGGCCTGTCTGGAGGCCGGCGCCTCTCCCTGTGAGAAGGCCGGAGGCTGCAAGACCTTGCCGGTCTGGACCCGGCTCAACAATCTGATCAACGGCTATCTGGACAGCGTGACGCTGGCCGATCTCATGGCCGAGGATGACAATCGGGCAGGAGGGGATTTATCCCCCCTACCCGATTCACGAGAGGCGTACAGTTCGCAGTAAACTGCTCACTGTACTTAGCCGTCAAATCCCCGCTTGCGTAAACGCAGCGGCTGTTTTGACGGCCTTATCGCACAAAAAAGCGATCTGCTGATAAGCGGATCGCTTTTTTCTTCCGGCTCCGGAGCCTGCGCTCCGGGGCTTTTTTATGCCGGGACAGACCCTTGGGCCTGTCCCGAAAGCTTTTCGTTTTACTTCTTGATCTTAACGCTCTTGACAGCGCTCCAGGCCGAGAAGTAATTGCTTCCCTTGACTGTCTTGTAGGCCCTCACATAGACCTTGTAGGTCTTGCCCTTCTTGAGGGACTTGATGACCTTGCTGAGAGAAGCCTTGCCCTTGACGGTGACCGTCTTTGTGGTCGAGCCGACCACATATTTGACCTGATAGCCGGTGGCCTTGGCATTCTTCTTCCACTTGACTGTCATGGTCTTGGAGGCGGAATTGGTCACGGACTTGATGGCCGTACGGGCCACATAGTAGGTCAGCTTGTAGGCAGAGACAGAGGTCTTGCTGTAGTTCTTGACCGTGGTCTTGTCGAAGTAGGGCTTGACACGGTACTTGTAGGCCTTGCCGTTGGTCTTGGCCTTGGTGTCCACATAAGAGACGGTGGTCCCGCTCTTGATGGTGGCGATGGCTCCGCTTGTGCCCTTACGGTAGACATAGTAGCCGGCTGCGCCTGCCACCTTCTTCCAGGTGACCTTAACGCCCTTGGCGGTGGACTTAAGGGAAGAGACCTTGGTGGTATTGGCCCGGATCATAAAGGTCTTGGTCAGGGTGCCGGTGTACTTATCGCCTGTGAAGGTGATGGTAACGGTGGCCTTACCGACCTTTGTGTTATTGGTATACTTAACCGTATAATTGCCGGAGGCCTTGATCACATTGCCGGAGGAATCCTTGACGGTCACGGTCGGCTTGTAGGCCGAACCGGTGTAGACAGCTGCGGTGAATTCCAGAGTGGCTGCCTTGGGATAGGCGATGGCTTCAACCTTTGCTTCATTGCAGTTCTCGCGGGTGCAGGTATAAAGAACGGAACCGGCTGTCTTAGCGGTGCTGCTGGCCTTCTTTGTGACCTTGCCGGCATCCCAGGCGTGGCCCAGAGCCGGAATCGTCCAGTCTTCTTCTGTGATCTCAGTTTCGCCGTTTTCATCTGCGAAATACTTGCCGCAGACAGCGCAGGTCCAGTAAGCGGTATTGCCGTCCTGTGTGCAGGTGGGCTCGACAGCGGCAACAGCCTGAAGGTCATGGACATGGACCTCAAGCTTGACCGGATTCATGATGATGGGCTGGTCCTCATCACCGACAGCGGTCAGATAATAGGTGCCGGCCTCGGTCGGAGCCGTAAAGGTGGCCTTGCCATCCTCGTCTGTCACGACATCAGCGATAGGAGTGGTCTGGCCGGTCGTGATATCGACATAAGCCAGAGAGGCGTCCTCAAGGGCTTCTGCGGCTGCCTTGAAGTCTTCCGGTGTCTTGTAGAGATATCCGGCCATGGCCATGGTGCCGGTCACGGTGGCTGTTACTTCACTACCGACAGAGACCATGTCCGGAAGCTCAACAAAGCCGTAATAATCACTATAATAGGAATCGTCGATGTAGGTGTAGAAGTCGATCACATCGCCGTCGGCTGCCACGGTGGTATTCACGGTCGTGCCGTTGTAGCCGCCCCATGAGCTTTCGGTGCCGTCATTGGGATAGCCTTCATTGACCATAAAGCCGTTGGCATAGGTGGAGACACCAAAGATCTTGCTGACATAACCGGAGGCATCGGAGACCAGATAATCTTCTGTGCATTCTTCGAAGATGGCCATATGCTCTGCCACGAGGACATCGAGGACAGAAACGTTCTGAGTGGAATCGATCTGATCCGTATAGCCAAGGCTTTCCGCCAGGTCGGAGGCCACGATGGCGGACTCAAGACCCTTCAGGTAAAGACCGGAGGCAGAGGACCGGGCTGTGACCTCGGCTGCCACGATGACATCCGTCTTTACATCCCCGCATCTTGAGCATTTCTTGGTGCTGGAGCCCTGTGTGCCCGGTGTCGGAACCGTGCGGGAGATCTCCTGATAATCATGACCCAGGGCCGGAATGGTCCAGTCGTCTTCTGTGATCTCTTTTCCGGCAAAAGCATCGGAGAAATATCTGCCGCAGGTGCTGCAGGTCCAGTAATCGGTATTGCCGGCTGTTGTACAGGTAGGTTCATCAGCCGGTGTCTCCGTCAGCTTATGCGGCAAGGTCAGGCTGCCGACTGTCAGATAATAATCACCTGACTTGCCTTGATACCAGTCTCCGTCATGGGTATCGCTGTAACCTTCACGATAGCGAAGAACATAGTTGATGGTCGTACCCTCTGCCAGCTGACTGACCGGAATGTCAAAGGTGAAATAATAAGCATTTGTGCCATCTTCGGCATTTCCCTCATCGACCACACCGATAATGGCCTTGGACGGATCCGCAATGATCTCATCATAGGTACCAAGAGCCATCTGATCATAGCGGGAACTGCCTGTCACAGAATGGATGGTCACGGTGGCTGTTTCACCCTTGATCACGACCTGAACAGGATTATCGAAATGGAACATTCCCAAAGAACTCGTCAGCTCAAGCTCCGCATAAGCTTTTTCCAGTCCTGCCACAGCCTCATTGATGGCCTGGGCCATGGCATCGACAGCGTCCTGCTCCGCGGAGTTCTTGGAAGTATTGACCGCATCCAGAGCATCCTGCACAGCCTGAGCGCTTTCCTCTGTATAGTAAGTCAGATCTTCCGGAACGGAAGCCTTTGCCTCGTTCACAGCGGTGTAATCAGCCAGGACATTGTCAAGCAAGACTGTCTTAGCGCTTCTGTCAATGGTGATGGTCCTGTTGAACCAGGATCCGCTCTTGGTGGAATGGAAGGCCACCGGGATAGGTTCGCCGTCTGCGATATCCTTAACGGAAATGGTAAAGGCCCCATCCTCTGTAAAAGCGATAGCATCCTCTTCGGCGATCTCATCTTTTGTCGTCTTGACCGTTCCCACGTAGGCCTTGTCATAGGCGCTGGTGTTCGTCAGAGTGATGGTCTGGGCATAATTGTTGCTGTTGGGACCGCCGACCACACTGTAAACGGCGTTCGCATCGACCTTCTGCATCTTATAATTGCTGGTCGCCGTATAAGTCGTGACCTCGGAATAATCATCCGTGGTCAGGGTCTTATTTTCCAGATCCAGGATGGCCTTGCGGGGGAAGAGAGCTCTCTCAAAGGCGTTCTCGCCGTCCTGGTATTTGGTATAGTAGGTGTTGGAAATAGATGTAATATTGATCTGAGAGCCGCTGACCTCAGCTTCAGTCAGAGGGATCAGGAACTCGTATTTACCATCTGCATTTTCATAATAGGTGATCCAGTTAGCAGAGTTATCACCATTGGCAGCTGCCTCTTCATAGGTGCCCTTGAAAAGGTAATGATAACTTGTGCCGGACAGGGCCATGCGCAGATAGGCCTGACCATCGATAACCTCATAGGAAGCAGAGACAGCCTTGAACATACTTGTTTTATTATCAAGCGTCTCGATCTTTGTCACAGAAGAGGATTCCGTGTTTCTTTCTTCTTCGCCCTCGGCATTGGCCACGTCTATGACCTCTGTCTCTTCGGGCTGTGTCTCGGAAAGGACCTCCTCCGGAGCCTCCTCTTCCACAGAGGCCTCCTCCGGGATCTCGACGACCGTCTCGGCCTCGATGTCAGCTTCCGCCTCGACATCAGCCTCCATCTGCCCGACGTCTTCCGCGTCATCGGTCTCTACCGTCTCAACCACTTCGGTCTCCGCCGCCGTGACCGGGACTTCCTCCTCGGCATAGGCGCTCACGGCCGGAGTCAGGACCATCGTGCCGGCGAGCAGCAAAGCCAGGAGCTTTTTGGAACGTAATTTCATAGTTCTCCCTCCTTCCGGAATATCCCTTTCCGGAACTGTTAAAATGTTTGGATCTGCGGAGAGATAAAAAAGAAAAGCCTTTTAAGATATGTCTGCGGCAGCCGGGCCGTTTATGACATGAAAAAAGCTTCCCGGTTTATGCCTCCGGAAATCTGTTGCCGATCATGACCGCCTGTCTTCTGACTCGAGGTGTGACCTACTTGGTATCCCTTCCCAACTTGCGTCAGTGGCTTTGATACCTTTCGTCCCTATTACAGCGGGGATAAAACCGATCCGGGATCTCACCGGACATTCCGGGCCGCGCGGCCCATGACGGTCTGATCTTTGGTTTGATTATATAGGAAATGCCGCCGCATCTCAACTGTCTTTTGCATTTTCTGAAAATGATGAAAAAAAGGCAGGATGGGGTCTCCTCCTGCCTGATCTCATTGCCATTCATTTACTTTTTCATTGCCGTGGACCTGACCACTCTCACGCTTCCCGAGCACTTCTTGGCCACATGGGTGGGAATGACCTGGCCCGGTCTCACCACGGGAATGCCGGGCGGATAGGTCACGATCATCTGCGCTGAGATCCGGCCGGCTGCCTCTAAGGCCGGGACCTCTTCATTTTCGGCATAAAAGGCTTCTCTTGGTGTCATGACCTGAAGGGGGTCCTCTGCCGTCGGCCCTGCCGTTTCCTCTGCTTCGGAAAGCTCCGGCTGCTCTGCCGTCTCTCCGTCTGTCCTCCGCTCCGGCTTGGCCGTCTGCCTTATCTCCCGGCAGCTTTCCGCAGCTGCCCTGACCGCCTGAATCAAACTCTCGATATCCGCCTGACTGTTGCCCCAGGTGATCACGCAGGTGACATTTTTCTCATCGGCCATTTCCAGGGAAATATTGCCCTTTTCATGGAGAAGCTTCTGCAGGTCATAGCCTGATATGCCCCTGTCTGAAAGAGAAAAGACCAGGCGGGTGAGGTCATCATTTTCAAGAAGATCCAGGCCGGGAATGACGGAGAGCTCCGCCCGGGCCCGGTCGGCAAGGAAAAGAGCCTGCTCCAGCAGGGCCGGCCCTCTTTGAGAGAGGTCATGGCGGGCCGCATCGAGGGAGGCCATAAGGATGTAGGAGGGGCTGGTGGAGGTCATAAGGCTCACACAGGCCCTGACACGGACCGGATCGACCAGATTGCCCTGACAATGAAGCAGGGAGGACTGTGTCATACTGCCCCCTGTTTTATGCAGGCTCTGGCTGACCAGGTCGGCTCCCTCACGAACGGCTCCCGCCGGCAGACGATCCGAAAAAGGAAAATGGCTGCCGTGGGCCTCGTCCACAAGCAGAGGCACGCCGTGTCGATGGCAGACCCCGGCGATCTCCCCCACGGGGCTTTCCATGCCCTCATAGGTCGGACTGACCAGGAAGAGGGCTTTGGCCTCCGGGTGAGAGATCAGGGCTTTTTCAACCGTTTGCGGGGAAAGTCGGGTATAAATGCCCCATTTTTCGTCATATTCCGGCCGGATGGTGATAGGCTCGGCGCCGGAGAGGATCAGGGCATTGATGACCGATCTGTGGACATTGGAGGGCACCAGGATCTGGTCACCCGGGCCGACTGTTGAGAGGATCATGGCCGCATTGCCCGAGGTGGTGCCATTGACCAGGAAGAAGCAGGTCTCACTTCCGAAGAGGTCAGCGGCCAGAGCTTGGCTTTCGAAAATGGCCCCCTCCGGAGCATGAAGATTGTCGAGGCCTTCCGCCTCGGTCAGATCGTATTTGAAAAGGTCCGGTCCCAGCATTTCCAAAAGGACAGGACTGACACCCGCCTCATATCGGTGGGCGGGTACGCAGAAATATGCCGGATGCTTTTGGGCAAAGGCTTTCAGGGCCTCGATCAGAGGCATTTTCTTCTGGTCCATAGAAGGTCAGCTCCTGTCAGGATAGGTCATACTCAGGCTATCAGTCTTCCCTGTGCCTTCTGAGACGGAGGCCCATACCCAGGCTGAGGGACAGGGACAGACCGGTCAGAACTGCCCAGAGACCCATGTTGGCCGTATCGCCGGTCTGAGGGCTGGTCGGAGTCACAGTGGTCGTGGGTGTAGCAGTCGGTGCAGGCGTGGCGGTCGGTGTGACGGTCGCAGTCGGCGTAACGGTCGCAGTCGGCGTAACGGTCGCAGTCGGCGTGACCTCCTCCACCGGATTCTTCAGCGTGCCGATCAGCTTGAAGGGGCTGCTGCCCCAGGAAATGGCCGCTTCATTGTTGACTTCATTTTTGTCCAAAGCCTCTTTATTCACGATAGCCGTATATTCGATCACGCCGGACTCATAGGCCGGAAGGCCTTCGCTCATAAAGATAATAACCGTCTCGCCGTCCTCATTGGTCGCGGAAGTCATCTCAAAGCCCACAGGCGCGGTGATCTCTCCCGCTGTCAGGCCCTTAGACAGGGTATCGGCGATCATGCAGGGAGCCTCCCTGTTGTAAGGATTGCTGTAGGAGATCGTATAACGGACGGTATCTCCCACCCGGACCGTCGAGCCGCCGGCTCCTGCCGGTGTCTTTTCCGAATAAGCCTTAACGGAGCTGTCCGGCACAAATTCCCACCTGCCGTAGATATCATGATCCTCCGTGATATTGGTCGTATCGGTAAAGGCGGTGGCGCAGGAGGCATCTTCAGCCCAGTAAAGAGTAAAGTTCCAGGCACCGATCTCACCCTCTGCCGTGCCGTCGCTTGTGGTCCATTCCGTGGTCGGCAGATCCGGGAGTGTGATGTCTGAACCGTGCGGGATCTTTTCGAGTACGAATGGGGTCTCTTCCTGAATTTCGGTCTTTTCGGAGCCATCGGGCAGGGTCATGCTGTAGACCGGGATACCGTAGGTGTCATCGCCGGCCACATGGCAGGTCAGCTTATGAACCACCGGCACTTTGACCGGTTCGACATAGCCCTCGTAATCACCCACCTGATAGGTCAGGGCATTTTCGACCCGGCCGGAGGCCTTGACGGCCTCGCTCAGCGTGATCAGTCTGGCGGTCACGACAGCTGTCACGGTCTGGCCGGCCGGAACATTTTCAAAGGTCACGGTCACCGTCTGGCCGGAGTCGATGGCACTTGCACCGTCGGCCTCGGCAGAAACGAACTCGAATTCCTCACTGAGGACATCTGTCAGAACGACCGTGGACGTGGTATCGTACTGATTCCTGGCAGAGAGGGTATAGGTCACGGTATCGCCGAGAGAAAGGACATAGTTGCCCTGCTCATCCGTGCCGGTGGAGGTCTCTTTGATCTCCTTTGTCCCCTTGGGCGGCGTATTGGTCACGGTGACCAGGAAGCCGTCCTCTGTCTTTTCCGTATTGTAGACAATACCGAAGTCGGACAGGCTAAGCTCAGCCGATTGGGCTGTGCCCTCAGCATAGGAAAGGTCCGTCTCGCCCACATGATAGGTGATGAGTTCTCCGTTCTCTACGACCGGAAGGTCTTCGTAGGAAACCGTCCAGTCATCTGCCGTAAGGATCCTTTCAGAGCCTTCGACTTTTTCCCTCTCAGTCTCACCGACCCTTTTGAAAAGGCTGACGGTCACCGCTTCGGGTCTCACATAGGAGTCGGCCGGATCGGCGTCATCCCAGTCCTTGGTGACTACGATCGTCATGGTCTCAGGCTCAGCCTTAAGAGATTTGGTCTTCGTCTCAGCCGTATAATCATCGCCTGCGCTCTCAATAGTCAGACCATAGGTGACCACGGCCTTGTCCGATTCATAGACGACGGAACCATTATCCCTGGCGACCACCACGGTGAAATCATCGGCCTCTTCATAATAGTCGGGCGAAGTGGTCTCGGACACGGTATAGGTCCCCTCTTCGGTAAAAGTCAGGGTAGTCCTGCCGTCCTCACCGGTGGCCTTGGAAACAATATCCTCAGTGCCCTCCTTTGCGGCGGTGAAAACAGCTCCCGAAAGCGCTCCGCCGGCCTGGCCGTCTGTCTTTTCAATAGTCAGCTCGACCGGCGTGTCCTTTTCTTCGACGATGGGGCTGTTGGTGACCACGAAGGGATCATCCTCTGTGCCCGAGCCGGTGACCACGCTCTGATAGCCGGCGATCTTGGTGAACTCGATCACGGAGTAGGTCGCAGGCATACCGTCGACAGAGGTCGGCAGACCCCCGATGGTCCAAGTCGAACCGCTCTCCGCCATGCTGTATCCTTTCACAACTTTAGTCGAACCGTTGACCGTCCGGCGAAGCCTGATCGTCACCCTCTGTTCCTTACTCTTGTAGCCAACCGTATCCTTCAGGGCTGACTCATCCCAGATCTTTTTGAAGGTGACAGATGTGGTCTCGGGATCGTCCTCTGCCAGCATAGCCTGAAGGTTCTCCTCCTGAGCCGGATCATCGGCTTCAAATAGGAGCGAGGTCTCGGTTTCAGTGTTCTTCTCTGCCGCAAGGCTCTCCTCTATCTCCGCTGCGCTTTCTTCTCCGGCGAAAATGGTCGCGGGCGCCAGGCCCAGGACCAGGCAGAGAGAAATAAGCAGACTCAAGGCCCCGGCCTTTGTACGATGCTTCATAGAAAAGATTCCCCCTCTTTTAATGTTTTCCCCTGTGATGACGGGGCAGACCTCCTGCCCCGGATCATACAGACAGGCGCACGACGCTCTGCCATTCACCATTCTACCTTGAAAAAGGCCGATTTATCCACAGGTTTCCGGGATTTTTTCCACTTTTTTGTAAAGTTTGATCACCAAATTATACCTGTGATATCAAAATTCAGCTGCATCTTTATGATTCCATTGCGCACGACGCAAAAGGATCCCCCGCGGACCTGACCGCAGGGGATCTGAACTGATCTCATAGGTGTCTTCTACCCACCGAACCTTGACAGGAAATCCTCCTCGGAGAGGATCTCAATGCCCAGCTCGCGGGCCTTTTTATTCTTAGAAGACGTGGAGGTCACGTCATTATTGACCAGAAAATTGGTCTTCCGCGAGACCGAACCGGCCACATGTCCGCCCTCCGCCTCCACATAGGCCTTGAAGGCATCACGGTTTTTGAAATGATGGACATCACCCGTGATGACAAAGATCATGCCCTGACAGCGGCCGCCGTCATCGGCGGAAGCGGGCGCAATATCCTGCAGGTTCAGCTCGCCCAGCAGGCGGGTCAGAAGGTCACGGTTTTTCTCATCGGCATACCAGGCCAGAATGGACCGGCTTCGCTCCGCCCCGAAGCCCTCTATGTCTTCAAAGCCCGCTCCCTCCTCCAGCCTTTGGAAGAAGCCCCCTGTGCCGCATGAAGCGATCAGGCGCTTGGCCGCATCCGCCCCGATTCCGGGAATGGACAGAGCATTGATAAGATTGGCCGGATGGACGGACCGACTCTTTTCGATGGCCGCAGCCAGCTTGGCATAGCTTCTTTTGCCGAAGCCCTCCATGGTCTCGATGGCTTCCCTGTGATCCTCAATGTGATAAAGGGAGACAAAATCCGTGATATAGCCGGCATTGACAAATTTGGACAATGTCTCGATGCTCAGGCCGTCGATATCCATGCAGGGGCGGGACACGAAGCGTTCATAGCGCTTGATGTGCTTGGCCGCGCAGTCGGGATTGGTGCAGTGAAGGGTCTCGGAACCGGTCGCGGAGCCGATCCGGATCTCAGTCGGAGCGCCGCAGACCGGGCAATGGTCCGGAATGGCGAAGGTCGTGCCGTGGCCGTCGGCCTCAATGATCTTCGGAATGATCATATTGGACTTGATGACCTTGAGGGTGGTCACTCCGTCCTCGCCTATGCCCAGGCGCTTCATCTCGGTCAGATTGCAGAGGCTGGCCCGCTTGACCTCCGTGCCCTCCAGGCGGACCGGGGCAAAGACTGCCACCGGGCAGATGGCCTGGGCGGCGCAGCTCCATTCCACATGGTCCAGCACGCTTTCGGCCGCCGTATCCTGCCATTTGAAGGCCATGCCGGCGTTGGTCGCATGATGACCGGTCACAGAGCCTGTGGCCGCATAATCGGTATCATCGTAGGCAATGACCAGGCCGTCCACCGGCAGGTCCATCTGACCCGAGGAGACACGTTCGGTCCATTTTTCGATAACCGCCGGCAGGTCATGACCATAGCAGGCCTCGCGGTCGACCACGCGAAAGCCCATTTGGGCCAGATAATTCATACGCTCGCCCCAGGAGACCATGGGATAGTCCAGGTGGACCAGGGTGAAGGCATTGAAGGATACCCCTCTCTCCGCCACCTCCCTGGCCCGGGCTTCATCGAGAGCCAGGGTACCGGCCGTGTGATTTGTGGGATTGGCATTACGGTCGGCTTCATCCTCGAGTTCTTCATTCAGGCGGTTGAAATCCGTGTAGGAGATCAAGGCCTCACCCCGGACGACCAGATGGCCTTTTTCCGTCACCTCCCCGGGAATACCGGTGATATAGGGTGCCAGGAAGGTGATGTTGGTGCCAAAGGTCCCGTTTCCCCGGGTCATGAGCCGGGTCAGATGTCCGCCGTCATAGGTGGCCACAAGGGTGATGCCGTCCAGCTTCCAGCTGAGGTAAATTGGCCTCTCACCGGCCCATTTCTGCAGGACCGTCACGTCCTTGGACTTGGCCAGGGACAGGGCCGGATATTCATGCCTTTCCCGTCTCTCCGAGGCAAAGGATTCCTCCGCTCCGGCCTTCTGGGTCGGGCTCTCCGGGTGGATATAGCCGGTCTCGGCTTCCAGAGCGGTCAGCTCATCGAACATGGCATCCCACTCATAATTGCTCATGACCTCATCTTTATCGTTGTAATAGGCCTCGGAGGCCTCATTGAGGCGGCGGACCAGGTCTTCTATTCGCGCTCTTTTTTCTTCCATTTTTCTCCTGACTTTCCTGTTTCTTCCTGCTCTTTATTTCTCCGCCGCCAGCTTTTCCGTCAGGCTTCGGATATAATCCGGGTCCGTCCCGCAGCAGCCGCCGAGAAGCCTTGCTCCGGCCGCTTTCAGGCCCAGCATGGACTGCCCGAAGGCCTCGGGATCCATACTGTAGATAGCTTCTCCCGTGTCCGTGATCTCCGGCATGCCGGCATTGGGCTTGGCCACGACCGGCACATCGACCTTAGAGGAAATGGTCCGGACCACGGCTTCCAGCTGGTCGGGTCCCACAGAGCAGTTGCAGCCCACGGCATCCGCCCCGGTCTCGGCCAAAGCCTCACAGGCCTCGTAAATGGTCCCGCCGAAGAAGAGGCCTCCGTCCGCCTGACAGGTCAGGGTGGTCACAAGAGGCAGGTCAGGCGCTGCCGCGGCTGCTGCATCGACCACGACCAGGACCTCCTCGAGGGAGAGCATGGTCTCCGCCACCAGGAGGTCGACTCCGGCCTCCTTCATGTATCCGATGGCCTCCGCGTAGCAATCAAAAAGGTCCTCATAGGTCAAAGGTCCGTTGGGCTCCATAAAGCGGCCCGTCCCGCCGATATCTCCGGCCACGAAAGCCTTTTCCCCCGCTGTCTCCTTCGACCTTTGAACTGCGGTCAGGATCAGTTCCCTGACCTTGTCCGTCAGGGCCTGTCCCTGAAAATGCTGATCAGATAGGGAAATGCGGTTGGCCATAAAGGTCGGGGCATAGATGACCCGTGACCCGGCCGCAATGTAATCGCTCTGAAGCTTTGCCATGACCTCGGGATGGTCATAGACCCAAAGCTCCGTGGCGATGCCCCTCGGCATCCCCATTTTCAGGAGATTGGAGCCGGTGGCCCCGTCCAGGATGAGAGGCCCGTCTTTTGCCAGCTGTCTGAATTCTTCCTTTGTCATGTGCGATCCTTCCGGGATTGGGACATTTTCCGCCAGGTCATGCGAAGGGCTCCGGCCATGTAGAGGGAGCCGAAGGCCACGACGGGCAGCCCCTTGGCAAGTGCTTTGCTTATGGCCTCCTCAGGAGAGGCGCAGGCCTCTGCCTCCGCTCCCTTTTCACGGAGGACCCGGGCCAGGTCTTCCGCAGAGAGGGCCCGGGGACTGTCGGGTGTCAGGGTGAAGAAGGAAGCGCCGTAGGGCTTCACGATATCCAGTGTGGTCTGATAATCCTTATCGGCCAGCATGCCGGCAATGAAGGCGACCTGTCCCGGCAGATAGTCGCGGACATTTTCCACCAGGGCCTCCGCGCACTGGGGATTGTGACCGCCGTCCAGGATAAAGACCGGATCCTTCTGAAGGACTTCAAAACGGGCCATCCAGCGGACCTTTTCAAGGCCGGCCTTAAGGGCCTCGTCGGAAATGTCATAGCCCTTTTCACGCAGGACCTCCACCGTCTTGAGAACGGTCGTCACATTGTTAAGCTGATTTCGTCCGATCAGGGCCAGGCGGTATTCCTGCCCCTTCCAGGCAAAGACCTGACCGTCCAGATCGTGGGAAAGGGGTGTCACATCGGTCTTTTTGGCCTCATAGAGGGGATCGCCGGCCTTTTCGCAGAATTCCCGGAAGACTGCCATGACCTCGGGTTCATTGTCATAGGAAATGACCGCGCTGCCCGGCTTGATGATGCCGGCCTTCTGGGAGGCGATCTTGGGCAGGGTATCGCCCAGATATTCGGTATGGTCCAGACCGATATTGGTCAGGATGGCCGCCACCGGGGCATCGATCACATTGGTGGAGTCGAAGGTGCCGCCAAGTCCCACCTCGAGAATGGCCAGATCGCACTGCATTTCCTTAAAATACAGCATACCGACAGCGGTGATGAGCTCGAAATGGGTCGGATGCTCTTCCATGGCCTCCGCGGCCTCCTTCACGACCTCCGTGATCCGGCAGAAGGCCTCCTCGCGGATGAATTCGCCGTTGACCTGGATGCGTTCGCGGAAATCCTCGATAAA
>R23__coassemble_231_pt1 | contig 40574 bp, 37 predicted proteins | sample R23__metabat2_high_PE_005 | metagenome-assembled genome bin R23 | reverse complement strand
ATAGGGCCGGAGCCGATGACAAGGACATTCTTGATATCCGGATTTTTAGGCATGGCTCTCTCCTTTCATCATCTCGATAAAACGGTCAAAAAGGAAGGCCGCATCCACGGGACCCGGACAGGCCTCCGGATGGAACTGGACCGTCAGGATATCCTTGCCCGGATAACGGAGGCCCTCATTGGTGCCGTCGTTGACATTGCGGAAGGCCGGGACCGCCACGGAGGGATCCAGACTGCTCTCATCGACCATGTAGCCGTGATTCTGGGAGGTGATGCAGACCTTGCCGGTCACAAGATCCCGGACGGGATGGTTGCCGCCGCGATGACCGTATTTCATTTTCTTGGTGTCGGCACCCGTGGCCAGCGCCATAAGCTGATGTCCCAGACAGATGGCAAAGATCACGCTGTCGGACTCGTAGAGCTTCCTCACCTCATCGATGATGGGACCGCAGTCCTTGGGATCTCCGGGGCCGTTTGACAGCATGATGCCGTCCGGTCTGTCAGAGAGGATCTCCTCGGCTTTGGTCTCGGCCGGATAGACCGTAACGCTGCAGTTTTTGGCCAGAAGGCTCCGGATGATATTTTCCTTCACGCCAAGATCCAGAAGAGCCACATGATATTGTGGGGCTTCCGAAGAGATCACATTATTTTTGGGATAAAGGGTATATTTTTCGGAACAGGTGACTTTTTCGACCACCTTGCCCACGGAATGGGCGGAAAGACGGGAAAGAACGGAAGGCAGATCGTAATCGGCATTGGTGGTGAGCATGCCGTTCATGGTGCCTTTTTCGCGAAGAAGCTTGGTAAGAGAACGGGTATCGATCCCGGTGATGCCGGGAATGTTGTGCTTTCGAAGAAAATCGGAAAGCGAGACCTCCGAGCGGAAGTTGCTGGGAATACGGGATATTTCCCGGAAAATGCAGCCGTCCACATGGGGATGGGCCGATTCGAGGTCGGCGGCGCAGACGCCGTAATTGCCGATCAGGGGATACGTCATGCAGACGGTCTGTCCCGCATAGGAAGGATCCGTCAGGACCTCCGGATAGCCGGTCATGGATGTGTTGAACACGATCTCGCTTATGACCTCTCCTCCGGCCCCGATGGAAGTCCCCGTGAAAACAGTTCCGTCCTCAAGGATCAGATAGGATTTCATGGTGTTACCTCCTCATAAACCGAAAGGTATTATAGGGGGATTGGGGCGGGCGTTCAAGAAAAACATGATTATTTGTCTGCCAAAAAAATTATTTAGGAAACAGCCCGTCGTTTTTTTCGCCTCTCTTCCTCTTCCCGGGCCGCACCCGACGGGCCATCTTGCGGAATCTGCCGGGATGTTGTAGGCTGATAGGCAGACCAAAAAGAAAGCCTTGACATCACCATGAAAAAAACTGAGATCCGCTTATCCGATCATTTCACCTACGGAAGACTCTTCCGCTTTGTCCTGCCCTCCGTCATCATGATGGTCTTTACCTCCATCTACGGTGTGGTGGACGGCATATTCATTTCCAACTTTGCCGGCTCCGTTCCCTTTGCCGGCGTCAATCTGATCCTGCCCTTCGTCATGATCTTCAGCACAGTGGGCTTCATGTTCGGCACGGGCGGCTCGGCCCTGGTGGCCAAGGTCATGGGAGAAGGCCAGGCGGAAAAGGCCCGGCGCATCTTTTCCCTCCTCATCTATGTCCTCATAGGGGTGGGACTCCTTTTTACCATCCTGGGAGAGATCTTTCTGCCCGCCGTGGCCAGGGCCTTCGGGGCCGAGGGAGACCTTCTGGATTACGCCATCCGCTACGGCCGGATCAGCTTTCTGTCCCTCACCCCCTTCATGCTCCAAAACACCTTCCAGAGCTTTCTCAATACGGCAGAGCGGCCTAAGCTGGGCCTCCTTATCACCGTGGGGGCGGGACTGGCCAACATCATTCTCGATGCCGTCTTTGTGGGAGCCCTTGGCTTAAGCGTCGAGGGCGCAGCCGCCGCCACGGCCGTCTCAGAATGTCTGGGCGGCTTTCTGCCCCTGATCTTCTTCCTCTCCCGCAATAAGTCTCCGCTCCGTCTGACCCGGCCGGAAAAGGACCTTCGCTGCCTCCTTCTGACCTGCACCAACGGAGCCTCGGAGTTCATGACCAATGTCTCCATGTCCTTCGTCAATATGCTCTACAACATCCGCCTCCTTGAGCTGGCCGGAGAAAACGGTGTCGCGGCCTACGGCGTCATCATGTATATCTCCTTCATCTTTGTGGCCATCTACATCGGCTACGCCATGGGGTCTGCTCCCATCGTCAGCTACCATTACGGGGCGGGAAATAGGGATGAGCTGAAAAATATGTTCCGCATGAGCCACCGCATCATCCTGGTCATTTCCCTGGCCATGCTGGCTCTAAGCGAGGTCACGGCTTCTTTTATTGCCGGCATTTACGTGGGCTATGACGGAGCCCTCTATGACCTGACGGTCCGGGCCATCCAGATCTACAGCACCAGCTATCTTTTCGCCGGCTACAATATCTTCGGCTCGGCCTTTTTCACAGCCCTCAACAACGGAAAGATCTCGGCTCTCATCTCCTTTGTGAGAGTCCTCCTCTTCCAGCTGGTCTGCATCCTGGTCCTGCCCATCTTCTGGGGCGCGGACGGCATCTGGGCCTCCCTGCCGGTTTCGGAGATCCTCTCCGTTCTGGTCACTTATATCTGCCTCCGCCGCTGCCGCGGGATCTATTCCTACGCCTGACACAAAGCTGACCTTTCCCGCCTGCCTCATCTTAGGGGCAGGCTTTTCGTCATTTTCAGAAAGCCTCTGATGGGCTATAATAAGGGCATCACCATTTTGGGAGGAAAGCTATGGCCTATAAGATCCTGATCGCAGATGACGAGGCGGAGATCCGCGATGTCCTGCGTTTATACCTGGAACAGAACGATTACGAGATCCTGGAGGCCTCTGACGGCATCACCGCCGTGGAGATCTTCAAAAAAGAAAAAATCGACATGGCCCTGCTCGACATCATGATGCCGGGCCTTGACGGCTACCGGGTCCTGAAGAAGATCCGCGAGACCAGCAATATTCCCGTCCTCATGATCTCCGCCAAAATGAATGAGAGCGACAAGATCCTGGGCCTGGACATGGGAGCGGACGATTATATCACCAAGCCCTTCCAGCCCATGGAGGCCGTGGCCCGTGTCCGGTCCAATCTCAGGCGCTTTTATTCCCTGGGGGCCGGAGCAACTGCCGCTGCCCCGGTCTATACGGTCCGTGACCTGACACTGGATACCGACACCTGTGTTCTCAAAAAGGGCGATGACCCCATCGACCTGACCGGTGTCGAATACCGGCTCATGGAGCTTTTCATGGCCCATCCGGGCAAGGTCTTTACCAAGCAGCAGATCTACGAAGCCGGCTGGGGCGATGAATATTTTGCTTCCGACAACAATATCATGGTCTCCATCAGCAAGCTCCGCGCCAAGCTGGACGAGGACCAGAATGCCTATATCCGGACCGTCCGGGGACTGGGCTACCGCATTCAGTAAGGAGGAGAACGGGTATGAAAAAAGAACCCCTGACCGAGCCCCTGACCCAGGAGGAGATCGACAGAAAGCTCCGCCGCTTCATGCTCTCCGGCTTTGTGGCGGTGGCGGTCTTCGTCTATGTGGCGGATACCATCATCGACAACCTGGTCCAGTTCACGGCCGTCTCCCTTTACAACGCCTTCTACAGCCACAGTCTGGCCGTCTGGATCATCTCCGTGGCGACCTCCATCGTGCCCTATATCATCGGCATCTCCATCTATTATGCTCTGGTCCAGAAGAAGATCAAGGAGCTGGATGCCCAGGCCGAGCTCCTGAGACAGAAGGTCCAGAAGGAGCGAAATCTCATGCTGTCCGATCTGGCCCATGATGTCAAAACGCCCATCACGACCATCGTCGGCTACAGCAAGGCCCTCAACGACGGCCTGGTCCCGGCCGACAGGCAGGCGGACTACCTCAACACCATCTACACCAAATCCATGCGGGTCAGTGACCTCGTCAACATGCTTTTTGAATATGTCCAGCTGGATTCGGCCGGCTTTGAGCTGCACAAAAAAAGGACCGACATTGTAGAAACGGTCCTCGCCTGCTGCGCCGAGGATTATACGGATTTCGAGGACAAGGGCCTGATGCTGGATATCGATATTCCGGAGACCACCTGTCCCATGACCATCGATGTTTCCCAGATGACCCGGGTCATCCACAACCTCCTCCTCAATGCCGTCAAGTACTGCGAAGAGGGCAGCACGGTCAGGGTCAGCCTGCGGATCCCGGAGACAGAAGGCGAGGAGCTTCTGATCTCTGTGGCCGATACGGGCGAGCCCATAGACGATGCCCTGGCGGAGACCATCTTCCAGCCCTTCTCAAGGGGAGACAAGGCCCGGTCCACCAAGGGCGGAAGCGGACTTGGTCTCAGCATCTCGGCCAAGATCGTGGAAATGCACGGAGGGCGCCTGACCCTGGACCGCTCTCCGGAAGCTCCCTTCAGCAAGGCCTTCCTGGTCCGTCTCCCCAAGGAATAGCTTCGAATAACTCGCACAAAAAAGCCTTCTGTCTCTCCCGACCGGGAATGACAGAAGGCTTTTCTTAGCTGTGTGCAGGGTATCAGGTCTTCATTTCCAGGACCAGCATGGTCATGTCATCAAACTGGGGAGCCTCACCCACGAAGGCATCGATATCCTTATGGATCTGAGCCTCTATTTCCTCCGGAGAGCCCTTTCCGGCCCTGTTGAGGGACTCGATCATCCGGTCGGTTCCGAAGAGCTCGTCAGAGGCGTTGGTGGCCTCAGGCACACCGTCCGTATAGAGGAAGAGCTTATCTCCCTTTTCCAGAGTGATATCAAAATCCCGGTAACGGATACCGTCCATGCCGCCGACCACAAAGCCATGCTTTTCGACCATCAGGGCAAAGCTGCCGTCCGCCCTCCTGAGCGCCGGATATTCATGACCGGCATTGGCGTAGACCATATGGCCCGTCTCCAGATCCAGGATGCCCAGCCAGACTGTCACGAACATATCCGCCGGATTGTTTTCGCAGATCATGTGATTGACCTTTTCCAGACATTTGGCCGGAGAGCTTTCCGACCGGGCCATGGTCTTGATGAGGCTCTTGGAGGCCATCATAAAGAGGGAGGCCGGCATGCCCTTGCCTGACACATCGGCCATAACAAAGGCCGCATGCGTCTCATCGGTCATAAAGAAATCATAGAAATCACCGCCCACCTCACGGGCTGCCTTCATGCTGGCCCAGAGACGGAAGTGGGGATTGTCGGAGAAGGGAGCCTCCACGCCGGGCAAAACGGCAAGCTGGATCCGGGCTTCCATATCGAGCTCCGAGGCCAGCTTTTCCTTTTCCTCGGCTGCCAGTCTCAGGTCTTCTACATAACGACGGGTATCCTCCTCCATCTTTTTGAGGGAACGGTTGAGGGCCCCCAGCTCGTCCTGACGCTTTTCGATCAGGTCCTCGGCCGCCTTTTCTTCCCTGGTCAGCTCTGTGCCCCGCCCCTCCTGGCGGTTGACAAAGTCAGCCGTTCTTCTGGAAATGCTTAAGATGGGCAGGACCATATGCTTACGGATGGAGCGAGCCCCCAGGAAGGCCACGAGGAGGGAAAGCAGAAGGCCGATCAGAGCGATCAGGAAGACAAACATCCTCTCTGTCTCATAGACCGCTCTCTTGGGAATATGAGCATAGACCACGAACCAGTAGTCCCGTTCTGTTCCGTTGCCCACCATGCTACCGGAAGAGATCGACCAGTCATACTTGTTGGCTGTTTCCAGCAGATAATCCGCATCGCCGATCTTGTCCCCGGAATCCTCCTGGCTGTCCATAAAAAAGGACTCCCTGGCCAAAGAAAAAGCGGCATCGATCTCATCCTGCGTCATATCGGAGGCTTCTTCGAAGACCCTTTGATCAACGTCCGCGAGATCGATGGCCTCGATCATGATATAGTCCGCGGAGGTCATCTCGACCACATCCTGAAGCTTACCCTGTAATTCATCGTAGTATTCGTCCTTTTCGCCGCTTTCCAGACAGTGGACCAGAAGATCCCTGTCGGTAAAGCGGGCGATACCGTTCGTCACGCTGGCCGCATAATTCTGGAAATAGGCCTCATTGCCGCGGTTGACCACGTAAAAGGCAATGCCGATGATGACAGCGGCGCTGATCAGGGCCACAAGGAAGATGGCAAAGGCAAATTCTTTCCCCAGAGTCTTCTTCATACCTCTGCCTCCTCTCCCCGGTAAGTCAGGACCAGCATGGTCATATCGTCGAACTGGGGGGCATCGCCCACAAAGGCTGCCACATCCGCCTTCACCGCCTCCGCGATGGCTTGGGGAGAGGCGCCGCAGGCCCGGTTAAGGGCAGAGAGCATGCGGTCATTTCCGAAAAGCTCCTTTTCGGCCGAGGTCGCTTCCGGGATACCGTCCGTGTAGAGGAAAAGGGTATCGCCCTTTTCAAGAGTCAGAGACTCCTCGCGGTAAATGACCTCCGGCATACCGCCGACCACCAGATCATGCTTGGAAAGGATCAGTTCAAAACAGCCGTCCTTCCGGCAGAGGGCCGGATATTCATGGCCGGCATTGACCATAGTCAGCTGACCGGTGGACAGGGTCAGAATGCCCAGCCAGACCGTTACGAACATATCCTCGATATTCCGTTCGCAGATGGCCTTATTGATGGCCGTCAGACAGGCAGAGGGAGACATTCCCATAAGGCAATGGGTCTTGATGAGGCCCTTGACCGTCATCATAAAGAGGGCAGCCGGCATACCCTTGCCGGACACATCCGCTATCACAAAGGCCGCGTGGTCCTCATCGATCCGGAAGAAATCATAGAAATCACCGCCCACGTTCTGGGCCGTGACCATGGAGGCATAGAGCTCAAGGCCGGCATGCTGGGCTGCAAATTCCGCTGCCGAGGGCAGGATGCCGTACTGGATGGCCGCCGCCGTATCGAGCTCGGCTGCCGTCTTCTGACGCTCCTTTGTCGAGGCTTCGATATCCTCGATATAAGCCAGGGTATCCTCTTCCATTTTGGCCAGGGACCGGCTCAGGATACCGATCTCATCCGACCGCTTTTCAAGCCTTTTTTCCAGACTCTTTTCCGCTTTTGTGAAGATCTCTTCTCCCCGGGTCCTGCGGTTGATGAAGGTATCCGCTCTTTTCCCCAGATAATAAATGGGAGAGACCATATACCGGCCCACGGTCACAGCTGCCAGGATCGACAAAAGGGCTGCCGCAATGATCCCGGCAATGATCATACCGATCAGGATAGTGGTTTCCGCCTCAACGGCTGTCTTCATGGGGATATTGACCATGACATAAAGGGTAATGCCCTTGATGGGCAGGCTGTTGACCGGCACCACATCCATGCAGTTCCAATCTCCCAGATCGCCCCGGACATTTTCCTGATAGATGCGTTTATAGACTGAGACCTCCTCCACGGTCTTGCCCAGGGCATCCTCATCCGTGGTATCCAGGATGATGCGGGTAGAGTCCGCGTCCACATCAAAACCCAGGATACGGATCTTATCCGCTCCCGTGTCATCCTGAAGGGAGCAGAGCTCTTCCCGAAGGGTCGTCAGCTCCTGGTCATTGACATCGCCGTTCAGGGCTTTGACCAGCATATCCTCATCCAGCATGGCCGCTATGGAATAGGCCGTCCCTTCTGCGTAATAGCTATAAAATTCCGTTTCCGCGCGTAGAAGGATAAGGGCGCTGATTCCGATGATCACCGCCACGGTTATGATCACCACGAGGAATATCCTCACGGCAAAGGATTTTTTAAGAGATCTCTTCACGTTTTATAAAAGTCCGCCTTCTCCAAGTGACTGTATGTCTTCCAGTGTCACGATATCATCAGCCAGAAGGCGCGGCAGCATCATATCAAAGACTGTCCGGCCCGCATACATAACGCAGCCCGGCAGGCCCACGATGGGGATGAGCTTTTCGCTGCCATCCTCCCTCTTCTGGTGATAATAGGCCAGCATAAACATGGCTCCCGGCAAAACCGGTGCGCCGTAGCTTACGATCTCGGCGCCTGTATTTTTGATAGCCAGAGGTGTCCGGTCATCCGGATCGACCGACATACCTCCTGTCACGCACACGAGCTCTGCCCCGCGGCCGATCTCCTCAAGGATGGCCGCCGTGGTCATCTCGGCTTTGTCATCCATGATGCAGGTGTGGATGACCTCAGCCTTAAGGGCCTCCAGCTTGTCCACGACCACAGGGGTAAAGGTATCCTCTATTCTGCCCTTGTAGATCTCACTGCCGGTGGCAACGACTGCCGCCTTTTTGCTCTTTATGGGAATGACCGAAAGGATGGGCTTGTCTCCCGCTGCCTCTCTGGCCTTTTGCATGCGCTCTTCAGAGATCATGAGGGGGATGACCCGCATGGCAGCCGCATTTCTGTCCTTTTCGATATAGGAATTGCCCAGCTTGGTCGCGATCATGAGCTCACCGACCGAATTGACAGCCAGGAGGCGTTTGGAATCGATCTTGAGGACGCCGTCGCAGGAGGCCTTCAGTGTGATCTTGCCCTCCTTGGGCTCAGTCGGATAAAGATTTTCTCCCTGGGAGAGCTGCCGCAATATCTCCGCCCCGTCATTTTCATGGAGCATGCCCTCGGTATTTTCCCAGACATAGATGTGCTCCTTGCCGATGGACAGAAGGACCGGAATATCCTCCTCGGTGATGATGTGTCCCTTACGGAAGCGGGCATCCTTGGTCACGCCCCTGATGATCTGTGTCATGTCATGGCAGAGGACCTGCCCGACGGCATCCGTCGTGTTGATGAGCTTCATAGATATTTCCTCTTTTCTTTCCACGATACGGATAAGACCGTATCATTAACTATTATACGCATTTGTTTTTGACCTGTCACCCGAAAAATGCCCGGCGCAAAGTCCGGACATTTTCTGGAATATTATTTGAGCTGCATAAGCCTGTCAGGCGGCAGAAGGATATAGCCTTCAAAATCTTCCTCCGGCTTCTCCTCCGCATCACGCGGCACCATCCACCAGATGGCCTCTGCGGCATCCTTTGGCCTGACCAGATACTGGTGCTCAAAGGGAGCCTCCACCAGAGAGGTCAGCCTGACCGAAAGAGCATTTTCATCTCCCGCCTTCCCCTTTTTGAGATAGTGGCCGCGAATGCCGACAGCCCGGATATCGTCACGGACAGGGAGGGCTGTTGTGAGCGTGCAATTCCAGTCCTCGGCAAAAAGCTCATATTTCCCGGTTTTGCGAGCCCTGGAAATATTCTTACAGCCCGTCAGGCGGCAGGCCTCGACCGTCTGGGGATCCAGGAAAATATCTGCCGTCCTGCCCTGCATGATAGATCTGCCTTCATGGATCACGGTCAGATTCTCACAGCATTTGTAGATATCGTCACGGCTGTGTGAGACCAGGATGACATCACCGTCATATTCCTTGATCATAGCCAGAAGCTCCTGAAGCATAGTCTCCCTCAGAAAAGCGTCCAGCGCCGAAAAAGGTTCATCCAGCAAGATGAGCTCCGGATCCATGATCCGCATACGGGCCAGGGCCACCCTCTGCTGCTGGCCGCCGGAAAGCTGATGGGGCATGCGCTTCTCGAGGCCCTTGAGCTGGTACTTTTCCACCATCTCGGCCACACGCGCCTCCTTCTCCTCCTTGGAGACCTTCAGGGCCACCCCGATATTCTGCTCGACCGTCATGGTCGGGAAAAGGGCATAGTTCTGGAAAAGATAGCCCACCCGTCTCTCCTGGGGCTTCAGATTGATCTTTTTTTCCGAGTCGAAGAGGACCCGGCCGTTTAAAACGATCCTTCCCTCATCCGGTGTATCAATGCCGGCTATGGTCCGAAGGGTCATGCTCTTGCCCGAGCCCGAAGCTCCCAGAAGCCCCATAGCATCCTCCCCGGTCTCAAAGGAAACATCGAGGTCAAAGCCCTTCAGATGCCTTTTAACATTCACTTCCAGTGCCATCAGCGCCACCTCCTTATGGTCTTCATGCCGCGGCCCGTCACCAGATTGATGCCAAAGACGGCGGCAAAGGAGATCAGGATGATGACCGTGGTCCAGATCCCGGCCGTGTCATAGCGGTTGGCCGCCACCTCCGTGGAGATGGCTGTGGAAATGGTCCTTGTTTTACCCAGAATAGACCCGGCCAGCATCATGGTCGCGCCGTATTCGCCAAGAGCCCTGGCAAAGGTCAGGACCGTTCCCGAGGCGATGCCCGGGCCGGCCGCCGGCAGGATGACCTTACGGAAGATGGTACTCTCCTTCATGCCCAATGTCCGACCGGCATGGAGCAGGTTGATATCCACCTGTTCAAAGGCCGACCTGGCATTTCTGTACATAAGAGGGAAGGAGACCACCACGGCAGCGATCACGCAGCCGGCCCATTCCCCGACGATCCGGATCCCAAAGGTATCCTCAAGAAACATGCCGAAGGGTCTGACCGGCGAAAAAAGGATCAGGAGCAGAAAGCCCGCGACCGTAGGCGGCAGGACCAGGGGCAGGGTAAAAATGCCGTCCAGGACCCACTTGGTCTTTTCCCTTCGGAACATGACAAAGCGGGCGATCAGGATCCCGACGATAAAGGACAGGATCGTGGCCAGAATGGCCGTTTTGACGGAGATCCACAGGGGACTCCAGTTGATGGACTGAAGAGCTTCGAGCATGGTCTTCTCTCCCTCTTTCACAGCTAGCTTGTATGGAAACACGCCCTGCATAAAGGAGCTCTTTACGCAGGGCGTATCGTCATCATTATTATAGCACTTTTTTATTCCCGGGCCTATCCCCTTATCTGAGACGATCTATCCCCGGCAGAGAAGAAGGGGACCGGCCCATCCGCATACTCGCTTTTTTACGGATCACTCCTCATGAAGGATGAAGGTATAATCGGCAAAGACAGCAAGGGCCTCGTCGCTCTGAAGGAATTCCTCAAAGTTGGCGGCGGCAGCCTTGACGGTATCATCGGCGCCGTGGTTGTCGATCAGACAGACCGGATAAAGCGGGTTCTCGGGAAGCTCGGCAGCTGTTGCCTCGGCAATGACCTCCACGCCGGCCTCATTGGCAGCGTCGGAAGCATAGACGATACCGATCTCGCTGGTGCCCTGAGCCACAGCGGAAAGGGCAGAGGTGACCTTGTCGCACTCATTGATCTCGATGGCGGGAGAATCCCCCACGAACTGGTCGGAAATGCCCAGGTTCTCGAAGATCTTGCGGGCATACTGGCCGGCCGGGACGGAATCGGCGCAAAGAGCCATGCTCTTGGCCTCTGTCATGTTGTCAAAGCCCGTGACCTTGCAGTCGGTATCGCCGGCTCTCTTGACCAGGACGACCTTATTTTCCAGAAGATTGACCACGGAGCCGTCGATCACATAGCCGGCATCCTGAGCCGCTGTGACCTGCTTGGCGCCGGCCGAGAAGAAGAGGTCGCAGGCAGAGCCTTCCTCAATGGAGGTCTCAAGAGCGCCGGAAGAGCCGGCATTGACCTCGATGGTCACGTTGGGCTGAAGCTCCTTATACATATCAATGAGCTTGCCCTCGTCCTCGAAGGCCTTGTCCAGGGAAGCGGCGATGAAGATGGTGATGGTGGTCTCGTCGGCTTCTATTTCCACAGAAGACTCTTCGACGGAAGACTCTTCCACAGAGGATTCTTCGACCGAGGAAGTCTCAGAGGAAGAGGCCTCGGAAGAAGCCGAAGAACCGCAGGCTGCCATGGACAGAGCCATAGCTGCCGTCATGGTCAGCGCCAGAACTTTTCTTTTCATTTCAATTCTCTCCTTTTCCTGTTATTTTGGATGGTCTGTGACACGGCCTGCAGATCGGCGGTTATGGCGGACATTCACCTTTCGCTTGGCTGCATGCTCATGAACCGCCCCTGCTTCGCAGTGCAAATATCATCCGCAAACAACTCGCTATCAGCATACCTTTTTCGGTCTCGAATGTCAAGCGAAAGCAATTCGCTTGCGAAAAACATTCCGTTCTTGAGTCGTTTCCTCTTCTTATTTTTCCAACCTCCAAAAGCAGGTCGCGGACCCATCCTTTTCTGTGTTATAATCTTTCTTGCTTTTTGATAAGACCGGGAAGACCGCTTCCCGGATCTCCACCGGAGGTTATTTATGGATCAATACTCAAACGGATACAGGCCGGAGGAAGAAGGCTTCGGAGGCCCGACCGGTTCGGGAAGCGCAGGCCCGCAAAGTTCTCCTGTCCCCTATATGGCCTACGCCTCTTTGATCTTCAGCATCCTTTCTCTCTTTATGCTCTTTTTCGGCACCGGCTTCTTTTTCTCGGCCATGGGCATTATCTTCGCCCTCCTGTCGCGGAAAAGGGCCATGGAGACACCGGCCAAGGTAGGCCTCGTCATCTCCGTGGTCTCTCTGGTCATCTGTCTGCTCTGCATTCTCGGGACCGTTTACATCCTGATCGTCACCGGCACCTGGGACCGGATCCTGACAGCCCTGCAGAATGTCGATATGAGCAGCGCTAACGCCTATAATGACGTCATGGATATCGTTTCGAAAGAGCTGACGGATCTGCTCAACAACAGTCTGAACAGCCTGGGAGGACTTGCCTTATGAAAAGATCCCTGTCCTTTGTCAAGACCTATGCCCGCACCGCCCTCAGCAGCCGCTGGGGCGCGCCGGTTCTGGCCGTCCTTCTGCTTCTTCTTTTGTCCTGGCTCTCTTCCCGCCTGTCTTCTGCCATCATTTTCAGTAATGTCAATGGCTTTACGACCCTGTCGGGCTATATCGTTGCCTTCATCTTCCTGCTCCTGCTCGACATCCTTTCTGCAGGGCTGACAGCCATGGGACTGACCCTGCTGCGGGGAGAAAAGGCCTCCGCAGGCGAGATCCTGTCCGCCTTTAAAAATCATCCGGACCGGTTTCTGATCGCCGGCCTCCTCAAATTTCTGGCGGCGGCCCTCTACCTCCTGCCCCTCTTTCTGGTCTTCCGGGCCTCAGGACTCGGATCGACCCTTAAGCTGGTCCTCCTTCTGATCTGGGGAATAGCCGGAGGGCTTCTTCTGATCCGCTTCTATCTCAGCTGGTCCTTTGTCCGGCCCCTTCTCCTTGAGGACAGCTCTTTGTCCTCTCTTGAAGCCTTCCGTCAAAGCTCAGCCATGACAAGGGGCCAGCTCCTCCGTCTCTTCGGCTTTGAGCTCAGCTTCCTCGGCTGGTATCTTCTGGGGCTTCTGAGCCTGGGCCTGGGCTTTCTCTGGATCATACCCTATGTTGCTACCTCCCGGGTCGCCCTCTACCTGTCCGTTTCTGAAGGAAGATAGACCTGAGAGCCTGAAGGAGCTTTGACAAACACCAAAGTCTCTCACAAAGCCGTTCCCCGGGCTTTTCGTATAGTAAAACAGAAAAGATCTCCCCTGCTAAAAAGCAGAGGAGATCTTTCTTTATAAACTGGGTATCATCTCGGCACTTCACTGCCGGACAGATGATCCCGGAAGGGACCGGTGAAGTAGGATCTGACCCAGCTGATCAGGGTCGCGGCAATAGCCAGGATGATCCCGTTGATAAAGATTCCCGGATCGCCGGAGCCGACTGCCAGATTGCCGATCCCGATGATGAGGACCAGAGCTGTCAGAACCAGGAAGCCATACCAGATATCGATGAGATAGGGGCTGATCTTTTTCAGAATTCTTTTCTTTTTCAAGTCCCATTCCCGGCACAGATAAAGGGCTGCCTCCTTGGGGCTGCCATACATAGACAGGACCTCTTTGACATCACGGATCCTGGGCTTTTCATTGCCGCAGATATCATAGAGTGCCCGGTAAATACGGGCCAGCAGTTCTCTTCTCATATGTCTTCGGATGGGGAAGGGAATACGGCGGCAGACCCTGTCCACATATTCCCTGATCATGCGTGTGACGATCATTCGGCAGCTTTTCCTATCTTATCGACGGCCTTGGACAGAGCCTTCCACTCCTTCTGGAGCTGTTTTCTCAGGTCCCGGCCTTTTTTCGTGATCACATAATACTTGCGGGGCTTGGAAGCCGTGGTATCCCAGGAAGCTTCCAGAAGATTCTGGGAAGACAGGCGCCTTAAAAGCGGATAAAGCGTATTGGCTTCGACCGCAAGCCCCTTTTTTGCCAGCTAATCGACCAGACTGTAACCGTATCTGGGCTTATCGAGCAGACATAAAACGCAGAGGACGATCGTCCCCCGCCGCATCTCCAGAGACAGAGATGCTTCCGGTGTCTCCCTTCCCATATGCTCCCCTCATTTTTCGGAAGGTCCTTGCTTTTGCTCAGACCTTCTCCCCGATCTGAAAGAGCCCCGCCCGCTGCCGGAAAAAGCCGCGGGCTTTGTCTTTCATGTTTTAAAAGTATTCTGCCATATACTGTGTGTTACACATTATAAGATATCATACTTATAATATTTTATAAATGTTAACACATTTTACATCTTATCGTGTATAACACAGTATGTCAACAAAAAAATAAAGGCAAAGGGCATCAAATCTCCTGCAGATACAGAAAAAGATCCCGGCAGGCATCGGCCCGCCGGGATATCAAACGCTTCCCGTATTTATTATCGACTTTTACCACAAAAGAACTTTTATGACTCCACGCCGTTTTCCACGATAAGGCGGGTGGCGGCCGAGTAGATCACATTAAAGCGAAGCGTCTCCTCGTCCAGTTCCTCACTGCTCTGGCTGTAATACTCCTTGACGCTTTCCTCGACCTCCTTGTACTCGTCGGTGTCTTCGGTCACGCCGGCCTCCTTGAGAATAGCCATGGAGACCAGAGCCCGCTTGGTCTGGTTGAGAATAGTCTCCTCCAGAGCCTCATCCGTTACACCCACCTGCTCCAGGAACTCCTCAAGCTCCATGCCATAGTACTCGGCATAAACATTGTAATATTCATAAATGGATTCCTTGGCCACATCGTAGACGTTCTGCGGATATTTCAGAGCTGTGCTGTCGTTGCAGACAGAGGGCAGAAGGCTGGTATAGATATCGTTGATGGTGCAGGTAAAGACAGCCTCCTTGCCCGCCAGATCCTCCTGAGAATAGCTCTCAGGGAAGGTCACGGTGACATCAACGGTGTCGCCCACACGGGTACCGACCAACTGGTCCTCAAAATCATCGATGAAGCTGCCCGATCCCAGTGTCAGTGTGGCGCCCTGCGCTGTACCACCGTCAAAGGCCACCCCGTCGATCTTGCCTTCATAATCGAGATTGACGGTATTTCCAAGGGCCGCGGCCTGATCACTCAGATCCCTCACATAGCCCATATATTCAGCCATGGAGTCCGGATAGGAAGAGGTGTCGGCCGACTCGTCCTTGTGGATCTTGATTCCCTTCCATTCCCCTATCGTTACAAAGTCTTCGATATTATCGAAGGTGGCTTCTTCCTCCACGACCAGATCGCTTCCGGCATCCTGACTGTCAGAGCTCTCCGTGGAAGAGCTTTCCTCTGTGCTGCTTTCTTCCTGGCTGCTCTCCTTAGAGCTGCTTTCTTCACTACTCTCTTCCGAGCTGGTCTCCGCAGAGCTTTCCGCAGAAGATTCTGCCGTGCTCTCGCTTGCGCCGCAGCCGGCCATAAGGACGGACACGCCCAGAAGGCCGGAAAGGATTGCTGCCATCATTTTCTTTTTCATTTTTTCTTCCTCTTCTTTCCTTTTTCGAAGACCGGTCAGTCTTAATGGCTTTTTTCCACCCGGCAGGTCAGAACGACCGCCTCATGGGGAGCCATCTTAAGGGGCAGATTGCTGCCGATGGTCTCGACCGACCCTTCTTTTTCATAAAAACCGTAGTCATCTGTCCGGAGCGCCCTGTCAAAAATCAGGTTTTTCCCGGCGGACAGTCCCAGGGCCCTGACGGGAATGTAAGCGCGAAGGGGCGCTTCTCCCGAATTGACGACCGTGACCACAGCCTCCTCCCCGTCAAAACGGCCGTAGGCAATGATATGGCTGCCGGCAAACAGCTCAATGTAGGAGCCCTTCTTCAGGACCGGATGGGCATGGTGGAGGGCAATGGCCGCCTGATAGAAGGCCAGCAGCTCTTTGTTTTCATGTCCCCAGGGATAGGTCCTGCGGCAGTCCGGGTCCGTAAAGCCCATGACCCCGGCTTCATCACCGTAATAAAGAGTGGGGGCTCCGGGCCAGGTCATCTGGATCAGGACCGCCGCCCGCATGACCGGATAGGAGACATCCGCCTCCGCGGCCTCCGGTCCCAGCTCCGCCACCCGGCCGACCCGGTGATTGGTCCGGGTCAGGAAACGGGAGTGATCGTGGTTATCAAGCTGATTCATAGCACCAAAAAGTGAATTTTCCATGAAAACCAGCTGATTATTTGCCATGGTATCGAAAAAAAGTCGTCCGTTGCCCAAAAGCTCCGGGTGATAGCTGTCGGAATGCTTCTCCATACCTGTCAGGAAATAGGTCACGGGCTCCATAAAGGCATCATAATTCATGACCGTATCCCACTCATTGCCGGAGAGCCAGTCCCGGGCGGAGCCATAATGCTCGGCCAGGATCACGGCCTCAGGATTGGCGGCCTTGACCCTCTCCCGGAACTTCTGCCAGAAGGCATGATTGAATGCCGGAGAATGGCCCAGATCGGCTGCCACGTCCAGACGCCAGCCGTCACAGTTGTAGGGCGGAGAGACCCATTTCTCAGCGATTCTCAGGATCTCCTCGACCAGCTTTGGGGAATCGTCATAGTTGAGCTTGGGCAGGGTATCGAAATCCCACCAGCCCTCATAGCTTCCGTTGTCCGGCCAGGCCTCCTTATCCTGAAAGCAGAAGTAGCCGGCATAGGGGCTCTCCTTGCTTTCATAGGCCCCGGGGGCATACCCGACCTCCCTGCGATAAAAGCCCTCGCGGTTGAGCCAGCGGTTAAAGGAGCCGCAGTGATTGAAGACACCGTCCAGGATGACGCGGATCCCCCTTTTATGGGCAGCCCGGACAAAGGCCGCAAAATAGGCATCGGCATAGGCCAGATTTTCCGGATCGGTGGTCCGGAGGCGGTAGCGCTCCGCCCCGGCATTGTCCGAAGCGTCCTCCTCCACCAGGTCTCCGCCGTCATGGACGAAACCGGTCAGGTGGGGATCGATATGGTCATAATCCTGGGCGTCATATTTGTGATTGGAGGGGGAAACAAAGAGGGGATTGAAATAGATGGCATCCACCCCCAGTTCCTTCAGATAATCCAGTTTTTTGGCCACGCCGACCAGGTCTCCGCCGTAGAAATTGCCCACATCGAGCTCTGCCACGGGGCTTTCCCACTTGTCTATGTGTTTGACTCTCTGGCCGGCGTAAACATATTCCCGGCTTTCCACGCCGGTTCCGTTTGACCCCCGGTAAAAGCGGTCCGTGTAGATCTGGTAAATGACTGCGCCCTGCATCCATTCAGGTACGGAAAAGCCCGGCACGATGCGGAGATCCGCTCCCCGCCGTCTTCTGTGGGTCACACCCAGTCGGTCATAGAAATACAGGCTGTCTCCGATATGGATCTCGAAGTAATAGGTCAGCGGACTCTCGCCGACAGGGATGACCGCCTCGAAATAATCAAAATCATTTTCCCGCAAGGCCAAGGACATCCTGACCCTGCGATAGGCAGCGATCAGAAAGACCTCCTCCGTATCACCGGCCTGGAGGCGGATCCGGATGGTCACCTCCTCGTTCGCTTTGGGTTCAAAGGGACGACGAAAAAGCGGGCTTTCATCACTGAAAACCACGCTTTTGTTAAAGCCTCTTTTGATATTGGGCAGTTCTGGCATGTTTCTGATCAAGCTTCCGAGAAGAGCGCTTCGAATTCATCCCGTGATATCTTCTCTTTTTCAAGAAGAAGGGCTGCGCACGCTTCCAGCTGACTCCTGTATTTTGTGATAAGGCTCCGGGCCTGGGCATAGCAGTCATCGATGATGGCCTTGACCTCGGCATCGATCGAAGCAGCCACAGACTCACTAAAGCTCCTTGTCTTTTCATAATCCCGGCCCAGGAAGACCTCGCCGTCATCGTCGTAGGAGACAAGACCGAGCTTCTCGGACATGCCGTAACGGGTGATCATGGCCCGGGCCGTCTCTGTGGCTGTCTTGATGTCCTGAGAAGCGCCGGTCGTGATATCATCAAAGACCAGCTCCTCAGCCACTCGACCGCCCAGATCCACCGTGATGGTCTGAAGCATGCGGCCCTTGGTATTGAAGAGCTCATCCTTTTCAGGCAGGGGCATGGTATAACCGGCTGCGCCCATGCCGGTCGGGATGATGGAGACGGAATAGACCGGTCCCACATCTGGCAGGACATGGAAAAGGATGGCATGACCGGCCTCGTGATAAGCCGTGATGCGGCGGTCCTTTTCGGAAATGATCTTGCTCTTTTTCTCTGCGCCGATACCAACCTTGACAAAGGCTCGGTTGATATCCGCCTGAAGAATATAGGGACGGTCATCCTTGGCGGCATAGATGGCCGCTTCATTAAGGAGATTTTCCAGATCGGCTCCCGCAAAGCCCGCCGTGGTCCTGGCGATAGCCCCAAGATCCACATCATCTCCCATGGGCTTGTTTTTGGCATGGACCTGAAGGATCTCCTCGCGGCCCTTCACATCGGGCAGGCCCACGCCGACCTTTCTGTCGAAACGGCCCGGACGCAGGATAGCCGGATCCAGGATATCCACACGGTTGGTGGCAGCCATAACGATGATGCCTTCATTGACGCCAAAGCCGTCCATCTCGACCAGAAGCTGGTTGAGGGTCTGCTCTCTTTCGTCATGTCCGCCGCCAAAGCCGGCTCCTCTCCGTCTGGCCACGGCATCGATCTCATCTATAAAGACGATGCATGGACAGTTCTTTTTGGCCTCCGCAAAGAGGTCACGGGCACGGCTGGCGCCGACACCGACGAACATCTCCACGAAATCGGAGCCGGAAATGGAATAGAAGGGCACGCCGGCTTCTCCGGCCACAGCCTTGCCCAGAAGGGTCTTGCCCGTCCCGGGAGGGCCGACCAGAAGAACGCCCTTGGGAATGCGGGCCCCAAGCAGGGTAAACTTGCCCGGATCGCGGAGAAATTCCACCACCTCTGCCAGGTCTTCTTTTTCTTCCTGAAGACCGGCCACATCCCGGAAGGTCACCTGCTTGTCCTTGTCATCGGACAGGTGGGCCCGGCTCTTGCCGAATTCCATCATCTGGCTGCTGCCTCCGCCGCTGCCCCGCATGACCATGGTGAGGACAAAGATGAGGAAGATGCCAATAAGGATGATGGGCAGGATGGTCGTCAAAAAGACGCTCTGACGGGAAACATCATTGACCGTCACGGATACCTGACTGTCATCACCAATGGCGGCAAGAACGTCATTGACGTTTGTCACGTAGAGAACGGCCCGGCTGTCATCAGACAGGGTGATATTGATCCGGCCGGTGGGAACCTCCGTATTCTGGCTCACCACCACGGCCGAGACATTGCCCTTGTCCAGGTCCTTCAGAAATTCGGCATAGCTGTAGGTCCTGGTGCCGCTCCGGTTGACCATGGAGAAAATGCAGACGGCCAGCAGGGCTACGATGATGACCAGGTAGATCCATCTGCCGCCTGATCTGGTTTTATTCATATATTTTCCACAACTCCTATATAGGGCAGGTTGCGGTAGATCTGAGCGTAGTCCATACCGTAGCCGACCACAAATTTATCTTCGATCTGAAAGCCCACATAATCGACCGGCACCTCCACGACGCGGCGGCTGGGCTTATCCAGCAGAGCGCAGAGCTTAAGGGAAGCCGGATTTCTGGCTCCGAAATAGCCAAGCAGTCTGGACAGGGTCTGTCCGGTGTCCACGATGTCCTCAACGACCAGGACATGCTTGCCCTCCATGCTCTCCTCCACATCCTTAAGGATACGGACATCTCCGGAGGAGGTGGTGCCGTTGCCGTAGCTGGAGGCTGACACGAAGTCGATGGTCACGGGGATGCTCTCATCGATCCGCTTGGTCAGCTCGGTCATAAAATACACCGCACCTCTTAAGGTGCCGACCACCAGAAGCTCCTTTCCGGCATAATCGCGGCTGATCTGCTCTCCCATCTCCACGAGACGCTTGGCGACCTCTTCTTCAGATATCATGACACTGATCTTTGCACTCATTTTCGGCTCCTTCTATCCTGATCTCAAGGATATGCTCTGTCTGATCTGTCACTCTCCTGCCTTCTCCGGTCCGATCTCCGGGGATCCACAGGATCTCCGCCCCGCAGGCGATCAGGGGCAGACGGTCTCTCTCCTCCGCCGGATACTTGATGTCTGTCAGATGATCGGACAGGCTTTTTCGCTTTCCCGAGGGATGGATGATGAGATGATCGCCTCTTTGCCTTGTGCGAAGCACGATTCCGTCAGACATTCTATCATAGTCAAACCATTTCGACCATGTCTTTTTGGGAATCTGCGAAGGCTTTTCGGAAATGAGACGGCAGGTGATGGTCCAGGACCCGAAGGTCACGCTTCCGGGAATCCTAAGAGGCAGCGGCAGGCCCTTTGTCTCCGGCTGGTCTTCTGTTTCAGCCGGTCTTTTTCCCAACAGAATGCCTCCCCGGACACGCCTGGCCAAAAGGCCATGGGGCAGATCCAGCCTCTTGCCGGTCTCTCCGGATGCAAGAGAAGCCAGAGCATGGGCGTGGACCCGGCTGATATCCTGCTGCTTTCCGGCTGCTTCTCCCATCAGTCCGATCAGAAAATGTGTCGAAGAGGCGATCTTATTTTCGGAGAAAAGTTCTTCCCTGATGAAGATATCCTCTCCCCGCCTTTCCGTATAGAGCTTCCGGCAGAGGGCATTTTCTTCGGCCAGATAAGAGGTCATTTCAAAGCTGTCCGAAGAGAGGGCTGCCATATGGTCGAGAAAGCCCGGATTCATTTCCTTAAGGACCGGAATAAGGCGGTGACGGATGAGATTGCGGCTGTATCGGTCGGAGTCGTTGGTCTCATCGTGGCGGAAGGTCATCCCCTTACTCTCCAGATAAGCTTCGATCTCTTCCCTGGACAGGAAGAGAAGGGGCCGGCAGATCTTCCCCCTGACGGGCCTCAGAGAGCAGAGGCCGGCAAGGCCTGAGCCCCGGGTCATATTGAAGAGCATGGTCTCGGCCAGATCATCGGCCTGATGAGCCAGAAAGAGCTTTGTGCAGCCCTCCTCGGCCATGACAGCGTCAAAGGCCTCATAACGGAGAAGGCGGCCGGCCTCTTCCTCGGAGAGTCCTCTTTCCTTGGCCGTCTTTTTCATATCCACATGGACCGACCGGAAGGGGATCTCTCTTTCCCGGCAGAAGTCCCGGACAAAGGCCTCATCGCCGTCCGCGGCCTCTCCCCTGAGGCCATGATGGACATGAAGAGCCATCAGGAAGATCTCCCTTTCCCGGCAGGTCTCCCAAAGAAGGGCCAGTAGGCAAAGGGAATCTGCCCCGCCCGATATTCCGGCCAGGATGCGGTCTCCCTCCTCCAGCATATGATAGTCCTCAAGGGTCTTCCTGAATTTTTCCTGCAATGTCATGGCTATCTTCCCGAAAACGAAAGAAGCCCGGCGGAAAAGCCGGGCTTACAAAAATCATTCCTCATCCGACCGGAACACGATCTGGCCTTCATCGACAAGGCCGAGCCGGTCCCCCGCCACCTGGCGGATATAGTCATCGGATTCATAATACTCACGAAGGTCTTCGATCTGGTCCGTTCGGGACTCCTCTGCCTCGATCTGGGTCATCAGATCAGCCTTTCTGGCCTCATTGGCATCGATCTCCGCTTTCAGCTTGACTCCCTGGGACAGAAGGACCAGAAAAAGAATGCAGACAGCAGCCGTGATCACGAAAATGGCCGTGCGGCTGCTCCCCTCCCGCCTTCTGCGGGTCTTTCTTCCCGGTGTCCGGCCTGACAGGCCTCCCTGTCTGACCGAAAAACCGGCATATCCGGTTTCTGTCTGTCTCCCCATGGTAAAACTTTGCTCCCCTTCGTTTTGCCTATTAAGAAGTTTACCTTCTCGTTGACATAATGTCAATCACGGATGTCCCGCATTTTTGATTTTTCGGCCCTTTTGCCCTCAGACCTCTTCCTCCTCCGGCATTCTGCCGTAGGTCTCGACGATCTGGGCAATAGCCTCGGTCAGCTCCCAGGAGATCTCATGGGGCTTCATCCGCCACTGCCAGTTGCCCCAGGCCACGGAGGGCGTGTTCATGCGGGCCGAATTGTCCTTGACCAGATAGTCCTGGATGGGGATGATGCAGGTGTCGCACACAGAGCCCTGGGCTGCCCGGATCATATCCCAGGTGAAGGCGCCGTAATCCGTGAAAATGGAATTGATGACCCGGCGGGCCTGGTCGCGCTCCTTGTCGGAAGCATTTTCGATCCAGCTCCTGGTGGTCTCATTGTCATGGGTTCCCGTGTAGATAACGGCATGCTTTTCGGCATGGAAGGGCAGGTAAACATTTTTGTTGTCGCCGGAGAAGGCAAACTGCAGGACCTTCATGCCCGGAATGCCGGTGTCCTTAAGCAGCTTCCTGACCTCGGGGGTGATGAGGCCCAGGTCCTCTGCCAAAAGAGGCAGCTTTTTGCCGTAGGCCTTTTCGACAGCCTCAAAGAGGGCCAGTCCCGGGCCCGGCAGCCATTCGCCGTGCTCGGCGGTCTTATGGCCATAGGGAACGGCATAGAAGGATTCAAAGCCGCGGAAATGGTCGATCTTGACCAGGTCGTAGATCTTAAAGCTATAGAGCAGACGGGCCGTCCACCAGCTGTAGTTATCCTTCTTCATGGCCTCCCAGTCATAAAGGGGATTGCCCCAGAGCTGGCCGGTCACACTGAAGAGATCGGGCGGGCAGCCGGCCACGGCGGTCGGCAGATTGTCCTCATCAAAGAGGAAAATGTCCGGATTGGCCCAGGCATCGGCGGAGTCCGGCGCCACATAGATGGGGATATCACCCACGATCTCAATGCCGGAGGCATTGGCGTAGGCCTTGAGCTTTTCCCACTGCTTCAGGAATTCGTACTGCTGGAAGGCGTAAAAGCCCATCTCATCCGCCAGCTCGCTCTCCGCCCTTTTGCAGGCCTCGCTCCTGCGGTCGGCAAGACCCTTTTCCCAGGTCTGCCAGGCCGCTCCGCCCTGACTGTTTTTAATGGCCATAAAGAGAGTATAGTCGGTCAGCCAGCCCTCATTCTCCTTAAGGAAGCTCTCGTAAGCCGGATCCGCCTTCCCCTTAAAGGCCTCATAGGCCGTGCGGAGGACGCGGAAGCGGTTCTCATAGAGCTTGCCGTAATCGACCCGGACCGGATCGCTTCCGAAGTCGATGCCGGCATAGTCCTCAGACCTTAAAAGGCCTTCCTTTTCCAGTTCCTCAAGAGAAATGAAATAGGGATTTCCGGCAAAGGACGAAAAGGACTGATAGGGGGAATCCCCAAAGCCCGTGGGGCTTAAGGGCAGGACCTGCCAGAGGCTCTGGCCGGAGGCCTTCAGAAAATCCACAAACTCATAGGCTTCCTTCGAAAAGCATCCGATCCCGCCCGAAGAGGGCAGGGAGGACACCGGACAGAGGATACCGCTTCTTCTCATCTTTTGCTTTCTCCTTAGATATATCTGTACATTTCCGCCGCGTTTTCTTTTTTGGTCGTATCCATGATGGCCGTGACCTCGGCCTTCACTGCGGCATTTCCCAGCTCGATCTCGATCACATCGCCGACCTTGACCTCAGCGGAGGCCTTGACCACACGGCCGTTCAGCTTGACCCGGCCGGCATCGCAGGCTTCATTGGCCACGGTCCGTCTCTTGATCAGGCGGGACACCTTTAAAAATTTGTCTATTCTCATGATCCCTCATAGAAAAACTGTGCAGCAGCCGTTCAGCCGTTGCACAGTTTTTTAGGCTTTTTGGTAAGCTTTATTTCTTTGCAGCTTTCTTCTTGGCAGGAGCCTTCTTGGCAGCAGCCTTCTTAGCCGGAGCCTTCTTGGCGGCAGCTTTCTTCTTGGGAGCGTTGACAGCATCCTTCAGAGCCTTGCCGGCCTTGAACTTGGGAGCCTTGGAAGCAGCGATCTTCATAGCTTCGCCGGTCAGAGGATTGCGGCCTTCACGGGCAGCTCTCTCAGCCACTTCAAAAGTACCGAAGCCAACAAGCTGGACCTTATTGCCGGCCTTAAGCTCGGCGGTCACGACCTCGACGAAGGACTTGACGGCCTTCTCGGCATCTGTCTTGGCAAGTCCGGTCTGCTCAGCAACTGCTGCAACTAATTCTGTCTTGTTCATGGATTTTTCCTCCAAATAGTATGAAAAAGTATTGGTTTTCGTATTATTTATATATCCGCAGGATAATGATGTCAAGTAAAATGCCCAGTTTTCAAGGCTTTTTCACATTTTTTGCCCGTATTTTCCCTATTTTTCGGGCCTTCAGGTCCAGGAGAGCCTGTGCAGCTGCCCCTTTTCCTGCAGAGAGGGGAAGCCGTTCTGCCGCAGAGCCTCATAGAGGATGACTGACACGGAATTGGCCAGATTGAGGGATCTTTCGCCTTCCCGCATGGGGATACGGACCGCCCGGTCGGGGTGGGCTACCAGGATCTCCTCGGGGATGCCGGCGCTTTCCTTTCCGAAAATGATAAAGGCATCCGGTTCATAGGAGACCTCTGAATAAAGTCTCTGTCCTTTTGTGGTCGCAAAGTAAAGAGAAGCCCCAGAATTTTCCTCAAGGAAATGGTCAAAGCTCCGCCATCTCCTGACCTCCAGTCTTTCCCAGTAATCCATACCGGCCCTTTTCAGGTTCTTTTCCGTCAGCTGAAAGCCCAGGGGCTCGATCAGGTGGAGGGTCGTGCCGGTGGCGACGCAGGTCCGGCCGATATTGCCGGTATTGGCCGGGATCTCCGGCTCCAGAAGTACGATATTCATGACAATGTCTGTCCCTTCACGCTCTCCGCATAGGTCATGAGCAGGTCTCTGTCATTGGCTCTGGGGTCCTTGAGGACCAGCATAAGACAGGTCTCGAGAATGGTCCCTATGGCCTTGCCCCGGATACCGATCTTCAGGAGATCATCTCCCCGGATGGCCAGGTCCTTCAGGGAAAGGGGCTCCTTACGTCCCAGGATACCGATATAGGCCAGATTGATCCGGTCGATCCTCTCAAAGGCCTCGGCCTGGCGGTAGGAGGATTTGGCTGCCGTGTCTGCCCGCTGGACGGTCAGATAGTCAGGAAAGAGGTCAGGTCCGACCTCGTAAATGCCCCGTCTGACCTCGGCATCCTCCGCCCTCAGGCGGACATCGTGATAGCGGACCAGCCTGACCACCTTTGAGATGGTATCATTGTCAAATTTGAGCCGTTTCAGGATGGTGTAGGCCATATCCGCCGAGACCATGGCATGTCCCTTGAAATGGTCCACGCCTCTGTCATCCGTCCGGCGGAGCAGGGGCTTGGCGATATCATGAAGGAGCATGGTCAACCGAAGGACCTTATCCGCCGGCACGACCGGCAGGGTGTGGAGGATGTGCTCTCCCACATTGTAGCAATGATAAGGGGTATTCTGGGGCGTGACCATGCAGGGATCGAATTCCGGCAGGACAACGGAGGTGATGCCGGTCTCATAGAGATACCGCATGTGCATGGGATTGTCGGAGGTCAGAAGCTTGACCAGTTCGACCTGGATACGTTCGGCGCTCACCATTTTGAGCCGTTCCGCATGCCCGGAGATGGCCTTGAGAGTCGCCTCTTCCACAGCAAAGCCCAGCTGGGCTGAAAAGCGGAGGGCCCGCATGATCCGGAGGGCATCCTCCGTAAAACGGTCATCGGGATCACCCACGCAGCGGATCAGGTGTCTCTGCAGGTCCGCCATGCCGCCGAAGGGATCGATCAGACCCTCCTTGTCATTGTAGGCCATGGCATTGATGGTAAAATCCCGCCTCTTCAGATCTTCGAGAAGAGACGGGGTAAAAACGACCGCATCCGGATGACGGCCGTCGCTGTAGGCGCCGTCGATCCGGAAGGTCGTGACTTCAAAGGCCTGATCCTCTATCATGACCGTGACCGTACCGTGCTGCATGCCCGTGGCCACTGTCCTTCGGAAATAGGACCGGACCTCCTCGGGCCTGGCCGAGGTGGTGATGTCCCAGTCCTGGGGATCCCTTGCCAGTATGGAATCTCTCACGCAGCCGCCGACCACATAGGCCTCGTGGCCGTGCCGCTGCAGGATATCAATAACAAATGCCGCTTTGGGCGGAATGCGGAGCTTCAATATGCCTTACCCCAATACACAAGCTTTTTGGCCGGTCTGCCGCAGCAGACGCATTTTGCGCCTTCGGGAGCCTCATCATCACCGAAACGCATGCAGCGGGAGGTGACGGCGGTATCTTCCTTGATCTTGTCCTCGCAGGCCTCATCCATGCACCAGTAAGCCTTGATGAAGCCGGGCTTTTCTTCGGCCGTCTGCTTGAATTCATCATAATCGGCGGCTTCGAAGATGTGGGCATCACGATGGGCCAGAGCCCTTTCGAACATATCCTTCTGGATCTGGTCAAGCAGCTTGACGGAAGCCTCTGCGGCCTGGTCGATGGCCACCTCGATCTTTTCCCGGGTGTCGCGTCTGACCATGACACACCTGCCGTTTTCCATATCCTTGGGACCGATCTCGATACGCATGGGGAAGCCGCGCATCTCCTGATCGGCGTATTTCCAGCCCGGAGAACGGTCGCTGTCATCGACCTTGACGGCCAGACCGGCCTTCTTCAGGGCGTCGCGGATCTCATAGGCCTTGTCCAGGATGCCCTCCGTCTTGGGACGGATGGGAATGATCACGCACTGGGTCGGAGCGATGCGGGGCGGCAGGACCAGGCCGGAATCATCGCCGTGGACCATGATGATGGCGCCGATCATACGGGTCGTCATGCCCCAGGAGGTCTGATGGACGTATTTCAGCTGGTTGTCCTTGTCCAGATACTGGATATCGAAGGCCTTGGCGAAGCCGTCACCGAAGTTGTGGCTGGTGCCGGACTGAAGGGCCTTGCCATCATGCATAAGGGACTCGATCGTGTAGGTGGCTTCCGCGCCGGCAAATTTTTCCTTGTCGGTCTTGCGGCCGCGAAGGACCGGGATAGCCAGGACCTCCTCCACGAAATCGGCATAGACGTTGAGCATCATTTTGGTCCTCTCCTCAGCCTCTTCGGCTGTGGCATGGGCCGTATGGCCTTCCTGCCAGAGGAATTCACGGGAGCGGAGGAAGGGACGGGTGGTCTTTTCCCAGCGGACCACGGAGCACCACTGGTTATAGAGCTTGGGCAGATCCCTGTAGGACTGGATGTCCTTGGCGTAGAGATCGCAGAAGAGGGTCTCGGAGGTCGGACGGACGCACATCTTCTCCTGAAGGGGCGCAAGGCCGCCCTGTGTGACCCAGGCCACCTCAGGGGCAAAGCCCTCCACGTGATCCTTTTCCTTCTGGAGCAGGCTCTCGGGGATGAACATGGGCATGTAGACATTCTCCACACCCGTTTCCTTGAAGCGTCTGTCAAGCTCGCTCTGGATCTTTTCCCAGATGGCGTAGCCGGCCGGCTTGAAGACCATGCAGCCCTTGACGGAGGTATAGCCCGTCAGCTCGGCCTTCTTGACCACATCGGTATACCACTGGGCAAAATCCACATCTCTTGCCGTGATCTGTTCCACTAATTTTTTGTCTGCCATTTCTTTCATTCTCCTGATAAGCTTCTTGTATTTTCACGACGAAAAGGTCATTTCCGCCGCATCAGACGGTAAATTTTATCTCCCTGCCCGTCCGGGAATACTGATAATACCGGACGCCGGCCGCATCAAACATGCGCTTGGCGGCAATGGTCGAGGGCTGGAGGGCGTATTTGTCGCTGTCATAGACAACGGTCTTGATCCCGGACTGGATGATGGCCTTGGCGCATTCATTACAGGGGAAAAGGGTCACATAGACCTTGGCTCCCTCCAGTGTGCCGCCCCGGTAATTGAGGATGGCGTTCATCTCGCCGTGGGTGGTGTAAAAATATTTGTTGTTGAGGGGATCTCCCTCTCTGGCCCAGGGGAACTCATCATCCGAGCAGCCCTTGGGGAAGCCGTTGTAGCCCATGGAGAGGATCTTATTGTCCTCACTCACGATGCAGGCTCCGACCTGGGTGTTGGGATCCTTGGACCTCAGGGCCGACATCATGGCCACGCCCATGAAATATTCGTCCCAGGTGATGTAATCGGCTCTTTTTTCCGTCATCTGCTTCTCCTTTCCTCACGTCAGACCGTGATGACCTGGTGGCCTGCCGCTTTGAGCAGGCGGTTCATAATGGCATCCCCGAGACCGGGGGAATCAAAGGCCTCGGACCAGATCCGGTCGACGGACGCTTCGTCAAAGTCCCGAAGGATGCCGTAAAGTCCAAGGGCGATCTCTTCATCATTTTCCAGATGCCCGGCGGATACGATCTCCAGGCCCTCATACAGACTCCTGTGCTCTTCCGCGCAGATGATACCGGCCTTTTGGCCCGCTTCTTCCGCCTCTGAGGCTTTTTTCCTTATAAAGGCGGCCACTTCCTCCGCCGCGCCCTCTACCACCGTGAGAGGGGCCTTGGGAGCGTAATGACGGTAACGCATGCCGGGAGCCTTGGGCCGGACATTTTCATTTTCCGAGGACAAGCCCGGGTCCATGCGGACCTCTCCCAGGATCTCCTCCAGCATGGCCTTATTGATATAACCCGGCCGGAGAATGACGGGGATCTCCTCCGTGAAATCCACTATGGTGGATTCCAGTCCGATATTGACCTCTCCTCCGTCCAGGATCATGTCGATCCTGCCGTCCAGATCCGCCTTCACATGGTCTGCCCTTGTGGGAGAGGGCCGGCCGGAGCTGTTGGCAGAGGGCGCGGCAATATAGCCGCCGCCTGCCTCGATCAGGGCCCTGGCCACCGGATGTGAGGGCATGCGGACCGCCACGGTCTCCAGGCCCCCGCTCGTCGCATAGGGAACAAGAGTGGTCTTTTTAAAGATCATGGTGAGGGGGCCGGGCCAGTAGGCCCTGGCCAGAGCGACTGCTCCCTCGGGCACCTCTTTGACCAGAGGATAAAGATGGGCGGTGTCCGCAATATGGACGATCAGGGGATTGTCGGAGGGTCTGCCCTTGGCGGCATAGATCCTGCCGGCTGCGGACATATTGAGGGCATCCCCGCCCAGTCCGTAGACCGTCTCTGTGGGAAAGGCCACAAGACCGCCTCTCCTCAGGACTTTTCCTGCTTTTTTAATGACCTCGGGATCCGGTTTTCCGGGATCCACGGTCAGATATTCCGTTTCCACGAGAACTGCCTTATCCTTCCTCGCCCTTTTCCTCTGCTGTCATTTCTCCGACCATCAGGTCACGGGTCCGGCGATAGGCAGACGGGACGTCATCGCCCTCCTCTTCATCGGAGTCAAAGACGATCTTCTTGACAGTGAAATCGAGTTCTTCGGTCTCAAAGCCCATATCGGCCTCTTCTCCGTCCGTCAGGCCCTCGCCGTTTTCTTCGATGCTGTCTTCCTCCGCATAAGCCTCTTCCTCAGCGGCGCCTTCTTCCTCTTCTGCCTGGTCGTAGACAGCCGGATCGTAGCCGATCCTCTCATCCAGCTCACGAAGCGAGCCCGGAGCGGCCTGGATCAGGGCATGGACATCCCGGTAATTGCTCATGAAGCGCTTCTGGGATTCATTGACGATATCCAGCGTATCATTGAGGATCTCCTGAATGCGGGCATACTTGGCCCGGCCTTCTTCAACGGTAGCCTGAGCCTCAGCCTGGGCCTCTGCCCTCACGGATGCCGCGTCTGTTTCGGCTGCGGCCCGGATCTCTTCGGCCTCACGGTCAGCATTGGCCGTGATCTCGCCGGCCTGCTTTCCGGCCTCGGCTATCATCTGGTCGGCCTTGAGCTGGGACTCATAGACCAGCGACCCGATCTTATCGTAATTTTCGATATATTTCTTGTATTTGGTATTGATCTCCTCCTCAAGACGGGCCCTCTGCTCATCCTTCTGGGCCACCCGGTTCTTGAGCTCGGCGATCATGCGGTCACGCTCCTTGATCTCCTTTTCCAGATCACTGACCTTTTTATTATGGTCAGACTCGAGGATCTCGAGGTAATTCAGGACCTCGTCCTTGTCAAAGCCCTTGAGCGATGATTTGAACTTCTGATAATCGAACATATCTTTACCCCTTTCTTTATTGGGCCAGTCCCTGCGTGATCACCTCCCAGACCGCATCCTCCTGCGAGCCCAGGTCCCATTCCGCCACGCCGGCCAGGTCCCTTTCCCTTATTAATGTCATCCTCTTTTCAATGGATCCGGTATCCTCCAGCCAGATCTGATAGGTCACGCCGCCCTCCCGCTTTTCAGCCAGGTTCTGGCCGCTGTCCTCATCCGGATAGACGGTCAGGCCGTTTTCCGAGACATAGGCGGCAGCCTCCGCCATGGACATAACGGTGCTGGTCGGAAGACTTCCCTCCTCACTGACCCAGAGCCGGGTGTAGAAGGGAATGGCCGCGATCAGCTTTTCCTTCGGGATCATGCGGAGGGCCCGGTCGAGACCGTTTTCGGTAAAGGTCATAGAGGCGATGGAGCCGGCCTCCTCACTGCCCTCATAATGCTCATCATAACACATGATGACCACATAATCTGCCAGAATCCCCAGCTCCTCCCGGTCCAGATAAGCCGACCAGTTCATGGGCACATAGGTGTCGACGGAAAAATACAGGCCATGGTTCCGGCATTCCGCCGAAAGCTCCCGGACCAGCTCCAGATAGGCCGGTCCGCAGTCCTCCGAGACCAGCTCCACATCAAGATTGAGGCCGTCGATGCCTGTCTCCAGGGCATTATCCACGATCTGCCGGACCAGGCTCTGCCGGTTGGAGGTCCGCTCCAGTGTCTCATAGGTCTCGTCATAGGAGCCGATAGCCCCATCGAAGTCATTGATCAGGGCAAAGACCTTATAGCCCTTCTCATGGAGGTCGGACACGATGTCCGGGTCGGACAGGACCGTAAGCTTAGTTCCGCCGTCCAGGAAATACCAGGTCGGCGCGATCACATTGACTCCCGTCACACCGGAGAGCTTATCAGCCAGAAAGCTGTTGGTGTCGGCATTATTGGTCGCATAAAAGACCATGTTGACCTTTTGGTCCATGGAAAGAGAGGTATAGGCCCCGAGCGGGCTCTCATGGTCCTCTCCCATCTGCCTGACCTCTCCCAGCTTTTCCGTCTCGATATAGCCGGTCAGGCCGTCGGAGGTGGTCACACAGGTCCAGCCCTCTGTCTCCTCCTCTGCCGTGAGGACCGTCAGAGTCTGCCCTTCTTCCGCATCCGTCAGGATATCCGACCGGATGGAGGGCTCGAGGCGGACGGCCGTTTCGGAAAGGACATCTGCCTCCTCATAGGGCCAGGTCTCCCGGATCACGATCCGGAGGGGCTCCTCGAAGACCTCGCAGGCCATATCTGTCCACTCCTCCAGAAAGGAAAGGGACAGGCAGGGGACTCCGTCGATCCGGACAAGGGAACCCTCCGCCGCCAGCTCCTCCGTTGAAGAGGTCAGGTATTCCGTCGGGGTCGAGAAGCAGACCAGGTCTTCCGCCTCGTCATAGTAGAGCCGCTTATTGACGGCCCGCGCCGCCTCCGAAAGCGGGAAATAAAGCTCCCCGTCCCGGCGGATGCCCTTGTCTTCCGAGAGGAGACCGTCCTTGACGATCGCGGCTTCATCCTCCTCGTCGACGGAAAAATAAAGTCCAAGATCAGCCCGCTTGGTAGACGGGCTGTTCTGCTCAACCAGAAAGACCGCAAGCCCGGCAGCCGCTGCCAGGGCGATCAGGATCAGAATGATCCGGTTGTAGGACGTTTTCTTCTTTTTCCTTCTGCGCTTCATAGGATCACCATATTCGCTTTATTATAGCACAGAACCACTTTCCGTCATCAGGAAAATGCCCCATTTGGGGAATTTGGGGGGATTTTCCTGTTTCATTAGGCGCGGAGAAGGCATTGTCCCGTCAGCGGTCTGCCTCGCGGGAAATGCCTTCCTGCCACCTTTTCATTTCAATGCCTTCCTGTTTTTGACATTCCTCCTTTTTGTTGTAAGCCATGGTCAGCAGATCAGGCGCGAAGCCATTCGTGAGAGTTTTCGGAGGACCGGTCATTTCTCCTTAAAAGGCATTATATCGACCCTCTTTTGGATTTCTCAATAGGTCCGGAGCAACTTGTCAGAATAGGAACAAAGATTGTCAGGATCGTGATAATCTTTACAGGTCGGGCCTTTCCGCTTATAATAGTTGTACACGAAAATGCCCCTTTCAGAACGAAAAGACGATTTTATGAAGATAGAAAAGATCAACGACAATCAGATCCGCTGCCGCTTAAGCGCCACGGACATGAGGGATATGAATATCCGCCTGACCGACCTGGCCTACGGGTCTGAAAAGGCCCATATGCTCTTTAAGGACATGATGAAGCAGGCCCACAGGGACTACGGCTTCAATGCCGACAACTGTCCCATCATGGTGGAAGCCATCCCCATGGGGAGGGAAGCCCTCGACCTTATCATCACCCGGGTCGAAGAGCCGGACGAGCTGGACACCCGCTTTTCCCGTTTTTCCCAGCCCTCGGAAGCCCTTGCCTCCTCTGCGCCGGAGATGACCGGTGTGGATGATGTCCTGGACTTCTTCGACAAGATGAAGGAGACCCTCTCGGGCGCCCTCAAGGAAAATGACCGGAAAAAGGACAGCCCCAAAGAGACAGCCGCTCCCGCTGCGCCTTCCGAAAAGGAAGACCTGACCCGCTTCTATGTCTTCGATGATCTGGATACGGTCATCGAGGCCGCCAGAGCCGTCACCGTTCCTGTCAGCTGCCGCAATGCCCTTTATCACGTGGCCAAAGAAGATGTTTATCTCCTGGTCCTGCATAAGGGCCGTCTCAGCCCCCTCCTCTTCAACCGGGTCTGCAACAGCCTGTCCGAATTTGCCGCCCTCTATGACGGTCCCTCCGGCCATGAGGCCCACCTTCGCGAGCACGAAAAGGCCGTCCTCAAGGCTAAGGCCCTGCAGAAGCTGGCAGCACTTTAAAGCCTTCGCCAAAAGTCTCTCGCATGAGAGCCCCGGCTCGTCGACCACTCGAACAAACGAAAAAATACCCTGCGGAACCATCTCCGCAGGGTATTTGTCATTTTATTTTCTTAAAGAAAGATCATTCGGCATCCGCCGCAGCGACCTTCTCCTCGGTCGGTGTCTTCTCCAGATAATCGTTGATCATAGCCTCCAGGACATCGCCGTCAAGGCCATGGACCATAGCCGCCTCATCCAGTGTCTCGCCGTGGGCTGCGATGCAGCCGATGCAGTGCATACCGACCTGCATGAGCATATTTGCAATATTGGGATCGACTTCGATGATCTCCATAACTGTCATGTTCTTATTGATCTTTGCCATAATATCTTAACCTCTCTGTATTCGTGTATGCCGCAGGGGCAATGTTTTTCGCCGCTCTATTATAATGCCCTCTCACAGGAAAATGCAAGGCTTATCCGAGAGCTTTGACAAATCTCTCAAAGGCTTCCCGGCCCTCGGGGGTGCATTTGTAGACGCCGGCATCCTCCAGCACATGGACAAAGACCTCTCCGATCTCCTCCTCCAGGATGGCCCGGACATTTTCCTTCGTGAGCTCCGGATGCTTTTTTCTGACCTCTTCGGCCCAGTCAGCGTGCTTGTCAAGTTCCGGATACTCGGAAAAGGGCACTCCCTCCGTCAGGCAGTCTTCAAGCAGGGTCATCTCCTTATCCAGACGGGCCGGCAGGATGGCCAGGCCCATGACCTCGATCAGGCCGATATTTTCCTTCTTGATATGATGATATTGGGCGTGGGGATGATAGACGCCGAGCGGATAATCCTCCGTGGTGATGTTATTGCGAAGGGCCAGGTCAAGCTCATAAAGCTCTCCCCTCCTGCGGGCAATGGGCGTGATGGTATTGTGGGGCTGGCCGTCGGTTTCCGCGTAAATAAAGGCCGCCTCATCCGTATAGGTCCGCCAGGTCTTCAGGATGTGATCCGCCAGATCTATGACCCGGTGAAGTCCGTTCCGTCCAGACGCAGGACCGAAAGCGGCCAGCGGACGATACCGCAGGACACATCCTCAAAGCCCGGGATCACATAGGTCTTCTCGATCTCCGCCCTCTCCATGGCAAACTCATAGTGTCCGCCCTGGAAATGGTCATGGGAGAGGATGGAACCGCCCACGATAGGCAGGTCAGCATTGGAACCCAGGAAATAGTGGGGGAACTGCTCTTCAAAGGAAAAGAGCTTTTCAAAGGCCTCCCGGTCGATCTTCATGGGCACATGCCGGCCGTTGAAGACGATGCAGTGCTCATTGTAGTAAACATAGGGAGAATACTGGAAGCCCCAGTCCTGCCCCTTGATCTTAATGGGCATGATCCGGTGATTCTGTCTGGCCGGATGGTCGAGCCGTCCCGCATAGCCTTCATTTTCCATGCAGAGCTGGCAAAGGGGATAAGCCGTCTGGCGGGCCGCCCCGGCCGCTGCTATGGCCCGGGGATCCTTTTCGGGCTTAGACAGATTGATACTGATATCGATCCTGCCGTAGGGAGACGCCACGGTCCACCGTCTGTCCTTTGCCACCCGGTCCCTCCGGATATAGTTGGTGTCCCGGCTGAGAGCATAGAACCAGTCGGTGGCTTCCTCCGGTGATGACTCGTATTTTTCCCGGAAAAGGGCGATGGCCTCGTGGGGCGGGGGTGTCATAAGTCCCATAAGCTTTGTATCGAAAAGGTCTCTTTGTGTGATGCCGTCGTCCGGGATCAGTCCTTTTTCGAAAGCCGCCTTCGTCAGGGCCTCCAGAATATCCGGCAGGGGAGTTTCCTCCGCTTCCGCTCTCTTCTCCTCTTCCTCTGTCAGGTCATAGGCCGTCTCCCCCATGACCTCCAGATAGCGATTGATCATATAGGTCCTGTCCTCTTCCGGGATCAGTCCCTTCTTCCGTCCGTATGCGACCAGCTTTGCGATACCCTGACAGATCGTCATCCTCTCATCCTCCCTTTTATGATCTGTTTTTATTTTAAGAAAAATGAATAGGACTGTAAAGGACCCAGTCCACTTTCTGCCTGTCTCCCTTTACAAAATGCCTGTTCTGCAAAAAAACCACAAAAATCTATGCAATCCTTCTTTACCGGTGGTAGAATGGATAACTGGCCGCTTCAGGCGGCCCCGGGGCGGTCCGGCCGCCTCACTGAACTTAAGGAGAAGACACCATGATATATGACAATGTTCTGGAGGCCATCGGCCACACCCCCATGATCCGCCTCCAGAGAATGAATAAGCCCGGCAATGCCGAGATCCTGGTCAAATTCGAGGGCCTCAATGTCGGCGGCTCCATCAAGACCCGGACGGCCTACAACATGATCCGCAAGGCCGAACGGGAGGGGCGTATCAAAAAGGACACCATCATCGTTGAACCCACCAGCGGCAATCAGGGCATAGGCCTGGCCCTGGTCGGCGCAGTCAGAGGCTACCGGACCATCATCATCATGCCCGATTCGGTCAGTGAAGAAAGACGTCTCCTGGTCCGCCATTACGGGGCTGAGGTCATGCTGATCCACGATGACGGTGATATCGGCAAATGCATTGACCAGTGCCTGAAAACGGCCCTGAAGATGGCTGCCGACGATCCCAAGGTCTTTGTGCCCCAGCAGTTTGAAAACATCAACAATGTCAAGGCTCACAAGCACCACACGGCCCTGGAGATCATGGAGCAGGTGGCAGGTCCCATCGACGGCTTCTGCTCAGGTATCGGCACGGGCGGCACCATCACCGGCATAGGTGAGGTCTTAAAGGCCCAGAATCCTGATCTGATCATCTGGGCGGTCGAGCCGGAAAATGCGGCCATCCTGGCCGGCGGCACCATCGGCACCCACCTGCAGATGGGCATCGGTGACGGCCTGATCCCGCCCATCCTCAACCAGCATATTTACGACGATATCTTCATCGTCTCCGATGAGGTGGCAATCCAGACAGCCAAGGACCTGGCCCGGCTGGAGGGCATCATGTGCGGCATTTCCAGCGGGACCAATGTGGCCGCTGCCCTCCGCATGGCAGAGATCCTGGGAGAGGGCAAGACCGTGGTCACTATCCTGCCGGATACGGCCGAGCGGTATTTCTCGACAGCCCTTTTTGAGGATTGAAGTCCGGCAAATTTTTCCGGATAAAAGAATTCCCCTGCGTGATCGGCGCAGGGGATTTTTTGTTATCGTCAATATCGTCAATGTCCCGGGCAGGCCATCCGACCGGGAACAGATCTTTTTCGTCAGAACCATGACCCTCCTCGAGATCGGACCTCTCACGCCCTTCCGCGTCGTCCCCCTCAACCCTTCAGGAATACTGTGGATCTCAGGCTGAAGGGCTGACAAAAAGCGGATCAATGTCTTCGTGCCAGCACTCAGCCTGATCCGCTAAAGACGTATTCCCGCGGTTTTCGGGCTCCTTTGGCAAAGGAAGGGCTTAGAGAGGCTCCGATCCTCGAGTCGGGTTGATGGTGATTACAATGAGATATGTTCCCGGCATGGCCGTCCGGGCGGAAAACATTTGTCCGAGCGGTCCGTCTTTCGGACGAAACGGCTTTGTCCGATGGGGTCGAACGTCCGAGCTTCAGGCTCGGACGTGAGTGCGAGCTCTGAGTCTGTTTTTCATCAGAAAAACAGGCGAATCGAGCTTGCCCCGGAGGGCAAAACGGCTCGGCCATGAAAGACGCCGCGCAGGACACTGTTTTCCCGGCCGGATGGTCTGCCGGGAAGATCAGAGGCCTTTATCACCAAGGAGACAGAGAACCGTCTCCCTGTCTCGTCCCTGTCACAAAAAATCCCCCTGTGTCTATCGCACAGGAGGATTCCGTTTACAACTATTTTTATGGTTTTTACAAAAGTTTTTACAAAAGATTGACGCCGTGGGCTTTGGCCTCGGCTCTCACATCCTCCGGCCAGACAGAAGACTGGACCTCACCGATGTGGGCTCTCTGCAGGAAGAACATGCAGATACGGGACTGGCCGATACCGCCGCCGATCGTATAGGGCATGTTTTTGGACAGAATATCCTTCTGGAAGGGCATCTCCGCCCTCTCCGGGCAGCCGGCCTTTTCCAGCTGGGAAGCCATGGCCTCCTCATCCACGCGGATGCCCATGGAGGACAGCTCGAGGGCGCAGTCAAGGACCGGATAATAAACGATGATATCACCGTTTAAGGACCAGTCATCATAGTCCGGAGCCCGGCCGTCATGCTTTTCTCCGTTGGACAGCTCATCGCCGATCTGCATAAGGAAGACTGCTCCCTTATCCCGGGCGATCAGGCTCTCCCTTTCCTTGGCCGTTTTATCCGGATACAGGTCCAACAGCTCCTGGGTGGTCGTGAAGGTGATCTGATCCGGCAGGAAGGGATCCATGAAATGGTATTTGCCGCACATATAATATTCGGTCTGCTTGATGGCCATGTAGATGCGGAAGACCGTCTCCTTCAGGGTGTCGACCGTTCTGTCCTTCTTCTTGATGACCTTCTCCCAGTCCCACTGGTCCACATAGATGGAATGGAAATTGTCGGTCTCCTCATCACGGCGGATGGCTGTCATATCCGTGTAGAGGCCCTCGCCCGGGTTAAAGCCGTAGTCACGCAGGGCCATTCTCTTCCACTTGGCCAGAGAATGAACGACCTCGACCTCCCTGTCGCCCTGCTCCTTGATGCCGAAGGCGACCGGACGCTCCACGCCGTTTAAGTTGTCATTGAGACCGGTCTCCGGTGCCACGAAAAGCGGGGCGGATACACGTGTCAGGTTGAGGGCATCGGCCAAGGCTCTTTCGAAATAGTCCTTGACCTCCTTGATGGCCACCTCGGTCTCCCGGATGGTCTGGGGGCTCTTATAGCCCTCCGGAATGATAATGTTTCCCATATGTCAATTCTCCTTAAAAGATCATAATGTGCAGTTGCCGACCGTTCTGGGGAAGGGCACGACATCGCGGATATTCTGCATGCCGGTCACATACATGACGCAGCGCTCAAAGCCCAGGCCGAAGCCCGCATGTCTGGCCGTGCCGAAACGGCGGAGGTCCAGATAGAAATCATAGTCCTCCTTGTTGAGGCCCAGCTCCTCCATGCGTCCGGCCAGCTTGGTGAGATCGTCCTCTCTCTGGGAGCCACCGATGATCTCGCCGATGCCGGGGACCAGACAGTCCATGGCGGCCACGGTCCTGCCGTCGTCATTGAGCTTCATATAGAAGGCCTTGATCTCCTTGGGATAATCCGTAACGAAGACCGGTCTCTTGAAGATCTCTTCGGTCAGATATCTCTCATGCTCGGTCTGGAGGTCACAGCCCCAGGAGACCTTGTATTCGAATTTATCATTGTGCTTTTCCAAAAGCTCAATGGCCTCGGTATAGGTCACATGGCCGAACTCGGAATCCGCCACATGACGAAGGCGTTCGATCAGGCCCTTGTCGATAAACTGATTGAAGAAGGCCATCTCCTCAGGAGCATTTTCAAGCACATAGTTGATGATATATTTGATCATGCTTTCGGCCAGGATCATATCATCCTTAAGGTCGGCAAAGGCGATCTCCGGCTCGATCATCCAGAACTCGGCCGCATGACGGGTGGTATTGGAATTTTCCGCCCGGAAGGTGGGACCGAAGGTATAGATATTCTTGAAGGCCATGGCATAAGTCTCGCCGTTGAGCTGGCCGGACACGGTCAGGTTGGTGGGCTTATTGAAGAAATCCTTGCTGTAATCGATCGCGCCGTCCTCCGTCAGGGGCAGCTTGTTAAGATCGAGCGTGGTCACCTGGAACATCTCGCCGGCCCCCTCACAGTCAGAGCCCGTGATGATGGGAGTGTGGACATAGACGAAGTCTCTCTCCTGGAAGAACTTATGAATGGCATAGGCACAGAGGCTCCTCACACGGAAAACAGCCTGGAAGGTATTGGTCCTGGCGCGAAGGTGGGGAATGGTCCGAAGATATTCCAGCGTATGACGCTTTTTCTGCAGAGGATAATCACCGGTGGACTCGCCCTCGACCACGACCTCCTCAGCCTGGATCTCAAAGGGCTGCTTAGCCTGGGGTGTCGGGACCAGCTTGCCTGTCACGATAAGGGCAGCGCCCACATTGACCCGGCCGATGGCCTCGAAATTGGCCAGACCGTCGGCATAGACGACCTGGAGAGGCTCAAAAAAGGTGCCGTCATTTAAGACCACGAAGCCGAAGGACTTCTGGGCTCTGTTGGACCGGACCCAGCCGCCGACCGTCACGGTCTGATTCAAATACTTTTCTCTGTTTCTGAAAATGTCTCTGATAGATGTGATCTGCATATCCATATTTTTGCTTCCTTACTGTTAAAACTTCTCCCTGAAAACTCACCTTCCTATTAAAAACCATTCTTTCCCGAAAATCAAGAGGACCTTGCACCCCTTGCCCGATAGGAATGCATCAGCCTGTCCCTTCTCCTCAAGGGCAGGCACAGTGACCGCCTGATGGCCCTAATGCACAAAAAATGACCCGCCTTGTCATAAGACGGGTCGTTTTTTATAGAGAGTTTCTTGCGCGAGTTTTCTGCGATTTTAGCATACAACTTAGTATGCACGGCCATATCTTAGTCCTGAAACTCCGTTGAACAGCTAGGCCACGCCTTAAAAGATATAAATCTCATCTTTCGAAATTGATGAAAGCATTTTCCCTACGGTAACACCATCACGGATGACATTATTCCAAAGTTCCTCAGCCGTTTTAACTTCAGTGGTTTCTTTGTAAAATTCACAGAAAGAAATCCAACTATTATCTTCAGTGTCATCCGGGTAATAATAGGTTATTGAATATTTTTTACCTTTATAGCTGAACTCTATTTCATTATGAATTTCTATGTAATTTTTCAATTCGGATAAAGTCATTTTTATTTTACCTCCTCGTCTTTTCCTCTGTGTGGTTTTCCATCTTTCCACGTTATGTGGTGCTGATGTGGAACCGTAGGATGTGTTTTTGAATTTCCGTGATCTGAATAGTCAATGTCAAGGTATGCGTTACCGTTTTCATCGTAATATCGTTCTTTGGTTAATTTCCCGTCTTTATAAGATTGGGTGACCGAATTGGCATTCCCGGTCATGGAAATATCATGACAATCCGATACTGTAGTTTTGGCATCAACCTGCTTTATGCTTGAAGAGCCAGCGGTGTTGAATAATGAACCGTTACCTTTCACCAGGGTCACCTCCTCTCTTGCGCACAGAGATTTCCCTATTTCTTTTCATCATAAAAGAATCATACTGGTAAATTGGAATATTGTTCTTTAATGCTGAATCAAATACATAATCGCTCGCAGGGCCATATACCAATATTCCTGAAGGTTCAAGATATTGAACAACGATGTCCGTTTGTTCTTTAAACATTTTACGGTTATTCAATTCCCATGTAAAGCCGTTAGTACCTATAGCAATCAGATGATGTTTAGGATACGCCTCAAGGGAAGCCAAAGTCCTATTATCTCCGATCCGAATATTCGGAATGACTTTGATTCCATTTAGACCATAGTAATAGGTTATCGCCAGATTTAAATAAATTTGGCTTTTCTGGACAACCAAAGGCATATTATCAAATGGGCTAGCAT